>Ga0302140_10004839_pt1 | contig 17119 bp, 16 predicted proteins | sample I_Bog_E1_1_FD_202095 | JGI IMG/M metagenome (GOLD analysis project Ga0302140, IMG submission 202095) | Peat permafrost microbial communities from Stordalen Mire near Abisko, Sweden - I_Bog_E1_1 | ecosystem: Environmental > Terrestrial > Soil > Wetlands > Peat | place: Sweden: Abisko, Stordalen... | reverse complement strand
ACACTTCATCAAGTCTCTGTGGCATAGACGGCTTGACTTTTTATTACAACCAAGGAAATATTATACTTGATTTGTTAGAAATTGATGTTATAGAGGTTTCAAACTGTCAGTTCCTCAATAACACAGGAACTGCCATTCAACTCGTTGATTCTAATTTTGAGAATTTTTCAAATATTTATTTTTTCGGCAATCAAGGAAATTCATCATTACCTGGCATTTCAATTGATGGCAGTTTCCTTTTGGATACAGTCCTCTTTGACTCTTTGCAATTCATTTCAAATAGTTTTTTCACAACAGACGACAAATATTCCATCGGTGTGTCATTATTAATACAAAATGTGAATAACAGCAACATCACAAATTGCACTTTTATGAAGAATACCGCTTGTTTTAACATCAGTGCTTCAGGAGATTCTGGGATAGTTTTCATTGGAACTTCATTGAATGTAATCATGTGTTCATTCGTGCAAAATTTGGCTTTGAGTTCAACCATGGCATTGAATTTCCAAGGGAACTCTCTTTGGGTTCATGAATGTGTCTTTAAGCAGAATTCCCAAATAGATGGCTCTTTCTCCACCTTAACCATGGCAATTTCTGCTATATATGATTTCTTTAATTTCTCATGTAACATTTGTCAAGAAAATTTGTTTAGCCAGGGCATGATTACATTATCGAGTTATAGTAGTTATTCGTTTTTCCATTCTTATAAAAGCGTGTATCAGGGCAATGTTTTTAATAGTAATGGGCAATTCTACCTCGATGAATCTCCCAATAGAACTATTTATGTGGAAAATTGCACGATCAATGACAATTTCGGATATGGATACTCTACAATTCTGTATGTTTATATCTATAGCAAGATAATTCTAGAAAATATCACTTTTTATAATACAATTGCCATAAACAACACATGCGTAAGTTCGCCTCTTTTGGTTGTTTGGATATATAGTTCCAATGTTTTCGTCACCATTATTCAAACCACATATTTGGACATGATGACTTACGATTTCGGAGGACCTTTGTTTAATATTTTCGGATTAGAAAGCGGTTTTAATATGACTATGGATAGTTGTGTTGTCATGAGATCAAACACTGACCAAGCTGGTATTTTTTGGGTTTTCCAACTTAATTTGAACGTCTCCAATTGCATTTTCAAGGACCTTTACGCTGAAACCACAGCTGCAGTATTTTATCTATTAAATTCAGTGACTGTATATTTTACCAATTCGACGATTATTAATGCTTCAACTGCAAATAATGCTGCGGCCATTTATGCGAATGATAACAGCATACTTGTGATGCAGAACATTACAATTTCAGATTGTTATTCTATCAAAGATATTATTTTAGTGCAGACATTTTCTCAGATAATAATCAGGAATGTTTCTATTGTAAATTTCACGAACAATAGTGTTGAAAACATTTTCACTATATCGAACACTGGTAATCTTATCCATGAAGCCCATCAGTTGATCATGAAGAATATAACTAATCAATTGTTCTATATTCAAAAGGCTGGGTTCCTTTTTGAGAATGTCGAGTTTTCAGGTATTTCTGATATTCTTTTCTATGTGAAATTCGCGATTTATGTAGAGATAATAAATTCCTCGTTTCACGATAATTATTGCAACAATATTGATCAATATTGCTTCTTATATGGATCTTCTTCCATACCAATTTCTGTAAATTCATGTATAATTTTTAACACCAATAATCTCAATTCGCAAACTCTTTTTCTCATTGAAACCAATTCAGTACTCACAATCAATAATCTAACTGTTCAACTTCCTGACAATACAATAAATTCAGGGTTTTTACAATCATCTTCATCTGATATTAGCATTGAAAAACTATTTATTAATCAAAGCAATTTCTTTTTAGTTAGTTCAGCAAGCTGTTTCTCATTGAACTTAAGTGAAATTTACTCAGAATTCAGTTCATACGAAATCCAATTTATGCAATCTTATATTTCAGCTTCAGAAACCTTATATTTCTCAATGAACAACTCTGTCTTCAAAAATTTCAATTTTTCAGGATGTTTTTTGATCTCAATCTCGAATACCCCCTTTCTTCTTATGGAAAACAATAGTTTCTCAACAATCATCTCTGTAAGTAAAGGATCAGTGATCATGATTGAAAGTTCATTCGGAATTGTTTCAAATTCATATTTTTTCAACAATTCCGCAGAAAGAGCTTCCTGCATTTATTATTCCACACCTTTACCATTTACTTTTTCCAACGCGACTAATTTGATCATTTCAAATAATGTGTTCGAAGGGAACAATGCCATTTTTAATGGTGCAGGGGTTTATTTCGAATTTTATCCTCTTTATTTAATAAATAACATCTTCAAAGACAACATAGGTGCTTATGCTATGGATTATTCAAGTTTCCCATTGAGAATCGATTTCACCAATCTAAAACCCAATCTTACTGTGTCCCCTCTGGTTTTTCTTAGCGAGGAACATTCCGGTCAAGATATTTTGGAGGATATTGGAATTATTATATATGACGCTTATAATCAGCAAATAAAAGAAAACTTAAACACTCAAATGAACATTGAAATCAATCCATCACTAATTGAAACTCTCAACCTACAATCCGAAGACTCTTTTAAATTTGTTAAAAAGCTTCTCAACCCAAATATTACAGACTTTTCAGATTATGGCGGAAGCTTTTCTGTATCAAATATTGAAGGAAAGACCTCGCTTTTCCAAGAAACAGATTACACTTATTTATTTACAGAATTGTTGCTAACTTCCACGCCAACACAGATGAATTTCTTGTTCTTTGACTCGACTTTATTTCAAACTCTGGACAAAAGTACTTTTTTGAATATCACCCAGATCACGCAAAACCAATCTTACTTTAATCCCAATGAGTTCATTAATGATCAAACCGGTCTTTATAATTTGTTTCTACCAATCAATGTTTCCGCATGTCTTCTCGGTGAAATATATGATTCTTTGAAAAATACTTGTGATGAATGTTCTGCAGGAACTTATAGTCTTAATTTGAATGATATTTCTTGCCAGCCTTGTCCAGATGAAGCGACTTGTAGTGGGGGCAATGATTTTTCCTTGAAATTCGGATATTGGAGATCCGGAGTACAGAATAATATTTACCTTTGTGAACATATGCTTGAGAGTTGTTTGGGGGGGTTTGATTCCAATTGTTCTGAGGGATATGAAGGACCCCTTTGCGATAGATGTTCGAAATCAAGTGATGGAGTGAAAAGACAGAAAATATATAGTGGAACATGCACTGATTGTTATAGCATTGGTGTGAATGTGTTGATCTTATTGGCTTTTTTTGTTTTAATCATGATTATAAGCTTTTTTCTTGCACATTCATTCATGGGCAACAATTTAAAATCATATCAAAAAGCCAGTTTGCGTATATTTATCAATTTCTTTCATTTGGTCACAATTCTTGAAACCTACAATATCGCTTTGCCTCAATATATCCCAATTACGATTTACATTTTTTCTAATTTGGTGAAAATTGGAGATTTTTGGTTTTCTTTAGCTTGTCTTTTGGAGAATCCAGGTGATTATGTCGAGGGAATTATTTTGATGTTATTTATTGTATTCTTTAGTCTGATGATAGTTGTGTACAGCCATTATTATAGGAAAGAAAAAAGAGAAAACACCATTCAAAGAATTGAATTATTCATTTATTTGATCCTGCCTTCCTTTGTTGATTATTTATATTCCCAAATTATTTGTATTGAAATAGATGGTGTTTATGTAAGAGTCAGTCAAAAAATCAGTGTTTGTTGGGATATGGAATATACTTTATGGTTCGGTTTATTTTATTTTCCTCTGATTGTTATATTTGGTTTGATATTGCCTTTTATAGTTTTGGATTATAACAATCAGAAAATTTCAAAACTCTTTAGAATTGGAGTCGGTTTCCTGATAAAATATGGTCAGAACCTTCGTTCCGATTCGAAAATAAAAAGCATATCAGAGAATAAAAGAGAGCCCTCTCTAAATAATAATGTTTTTGGGGTGCAAGAAAACTATTTACAACCATTTCAAAACTATTCAAACCCAATAGTTTGTGAAAAATCCTCAAAAGTGGTGAAAACTGAAAACAAAGAAAATAATTCTACTTATCATTTCCTTTTCATTGGTTATCGAACAAAAAGTCTATTTTGGGAAAGTGTTAACCATTTCATTAAAATTGGACTCATTTTACTCAATAGGTCTCCATTTCAAAATGATGTCAAGTTGGTTACTATTTTGTTCCTTTTCATTTTCATTCTCGCCTTTGATATGTCCATCCACTCTCTTGTCCTTCCTCTCTTGAATTTTATAAGCTTCTTTTCGAAATTTATTATTGTTGGGATGCTTTACGGACTTCTGTGGTTTTTGTCGGATAGTGATGACAATGAACAAGAGGAATGGAAAAGGCTTTTTTTAATTTTGATAGTTTTGGTTTATGCCTTCTATATGATATGCATGCTCTGGATTATTTTTATTAAGGATCAAATGAAGATAAAACTTAAGAGATGTTTACATATTTACAATCTCTTATATTTTAAAAAGCATTAATATTAGCTAATAATGAAGAAAAAATTGATATTGCTTTGCTGAAAAAAAAAAAAAAAATTTATTACCGTAAATATTTAATTCCATGATGTTTGCACTCGTTAAAATTAAATTTGGTTTTTTAAAAATAAAAAAGTTTGGACATAATTTTCTAGGTTGAAACTCCCTGTTAAATTAAACCAAATACATGTAAATAAAAAACAAAATAATTTTTTTCTTTTATTTTCAAAAGCCCAGACATTTTTTTAAATCATTATTTTAACAATTATTGTCATTGAAGTTGCTAAAATTTATAAATTCCAAAATAAAATAGATAAACAAGTTTCTTTTGTTTTATGGAGATCAGCATTGATGGATTGCAAAGCAAAGCTAATTTCAACAAAGTTTTGACCAAGCCCCCCAAAAAAACAGTGGTTTCTTTACCCAAGAATCCAGCCTTATTTGAGTTTGAAATGTTTAAAAAAGACACCTTGACCAAAAACAAGAAATATTTTCTATTTTATGAAGATAAATGTATGTTTTTTCAGGTTCGACTTTTTTTTTCCAAAACCAACCTTGTTTTTTAGGATAAGACGCTGAACAACTTGAAAGGTGTTTGCTTCTATGATTTTGATTTGAAAGCGGAAATTCTCTATCATTCAAAATCTTCACAAAAGTTAGCCGATTTGGTTTATGGCTTCAAGTTAATAAGAAAAGGGGACTCTATGCAAATTCATTCCCAAAACAAAGAAATTTTTATGGCTCTGATTCCCTATTTTAGGATTAGAGTGAATCTGGCCAATTTCCACGCGCATTTCAAGGCGATCAAAAAAATCGGGAAAGGGAATTTCGCATCTGTTTATCTGGTTGAATCCACTCAGACAGGAGATTCTTATGCTGTGAAGGCCTTTTCCAAAGAGTTGGTTTATGAGGAAGAGAAAGGGAAGGTATTTATTTTTTTGAATTTTTTTTTATGAAAACTTTTTTTTGTAGAAATCCCTTATCAATGAAATTAAGATCATGAGAGAACTCAACCATGTGAACATCATAAAATTAATCGAGGTTCATGAGACTGACAATTCTATTTATATGGTTTTGGAGCTATTACAAGGAGGGAATCTCGTAGATTATCTGAAACAACATGGCAAATTCACTGAAAAAGAGGCGGCCATCTTTATGAGGGCCATTCTTAGAGGCATCAGTCAGTTGCATTCCAAGAACATCATGCATAGAGACCTCAAACCGGAGAACATTTTATTTCGAAACAATGAAATAAATGAAGATAATATTTGCATTGTGGATTTTGGGCTTTCGACTTTTGTTGATGTTGAGGAGTATCTTTTTGTACGATGCGGGACCCCCGGTTTCGTGGCTCCAGAAGTCATAAACCTAAAGGATTTGACCAAGAAATATGATAAAATTTGTGATATTTTCAGCATTGGCATTATTTTCCATATCCTGTAAGACTTAATTAAAGAAAACATTTCTTACAAGCATTTATGATTTTTGTAAAGTTTGTTTGGCAGATCAATTTTTCCAGGGAAAACTTATAATGATATTCTAGCACAGAATAGAGCCTGTAATTTCAATTTTACCGATCAAATTTACAAAAAGATTTCCCCTCCTGGTATTAATTAAATCATCATTATGTTTTTTTCTCCTTAAAAATACAAAAGCTAAGGATTTTCTAATGAGACTTTTGGAAATTGTACCTGAAAAACGAATCACTGCTGATATGGCATTGGAGCATCCTTTTTTGAAGTCAAACAATAAAATCGGAATAATTAATAAGCAGGAGATTTCTGATGATGTGTATAACATTGAAGCAGACGAAGGACACGCCTCAAAATTGAAGATGAGCGCAAATCATGAGTAAAAAAACAGGAAAATCTTATTATTTTATTTCTTAAAACATTTTTTAGTAATAAAGATGTGTTTTCAACTGCTGGATCTCCACACATGGGTCCGGAAGAGACTTTTTCCCCTTTGAGGAAATATGAAAATTTGACTTGCACATCACCAGCAGGCAAAGTGGGCAAAGAATATTTAAAAGAGCCAAAAGATTCTTTTGAATTGGTGACTAGACACCCGATTTTGAATGGTTACACAAACACAGTCGAAAATTTGGGCTCTAAGAATTTCGAACTCACTGGCGCTTTACTGAAGAAGAATTTTGAACAAGAAATTCAATCACCACAACTTAAAAAATCTTTGCAAGAAAATAGAGATATCAAAACTTTTCAACTGAAATTAAGTTCTTTTTGCATAAAGGATAACAAAGAAGAGAAAAAAACAAATGAAAAAAAGATGGAAGATCAAGTCATGGAAAATCTTAAAGGTTATAAATAAAATTCTCATGGTGACATCTTGTTTTCTTAACAAAACGGGATTTTAATCATTTATTATCAAATCAAAATTAAAACGATTTTATTTTTTTATTTTCATTTTATAAACACTTTTAATTTCATTAAACTGCAAAAAACAAGTAAATGACTTCGAATTTACAAGCCGATCACAATTCTAACTTCAAACAGAATATTTTCAATGAAATAGATAATGGAAGAAAATTATACAAGGAGAATAAAAACCCAAAAGTCCGTTATTTGTCATTGGAGAAAAAAATAAACGATGATGATGAATTCTTTAACGTTTTCGAAAGAGACATAGATGATTTCAAGACAACCAAGAATTATTACAACCGAAATAAATTCCAGTTTACAAAACTACCGAGCATTTTCGAAAACAATTCGAAAGTTAAATATGCTCAGGAAATTCTTGAAGAAAAAGAGATTTTTGCTAAAAATGATGTACTCAGAAAAAACATTGCGAAGCTTAAGGAAATGCATTTGATTCAAGACAAAAACATCAAGATCAAAAGCTTTAAATCGTCCGGAAAAAGCGATTTCGTTTATAATGATTTTCATTTAAGAGCCACGAATCCGGGATTCTCAAGAAATAAATTAGGGAGCTTTTTCACTAAATAACTATATTGCATTAAGGAGACATTAGAGTTAAAATAGAAAAAAATCTTTCATTATTTTCTTTATTTTATGTTATGTTTTTTTTATTTTTCAATATAATGTGTTTAAAGCGAAATGTTTTAAACATCAAATTTATATTTAATTTTATTAAAAAAAAAAAATAACTTTCGGGTTGAATAAAATTCTTTCTTTTTTATCAATAATGGAACACACTTCCTCACACACCACCATTTTAATAAAAATCGTCCTTGTTGGAGATTCTGGTTCATTTTTTCCCTTTAACTATTTATTTCTAATTGAAATTTGTAGGTGTTGGTAAAACAGCAGTAATAAACAGATTCTTGAGGAAAGAATTTATATACGATCACTTTGAAACGGTGGGAATGGAATTTTCATCAACATCGATTCAAATTAAAGAAAATGTGAAAGCAAATCTGAGAATTTGGGATGCGGTAACTTGAATTTTTATTATTTGAATTTGATATATTCTTTCAGTCTGGAAACCCACATTTTAACTCGATAATCACCAATTTTTTTAAAACGACGACTGGAGTTTTTTTCGTTTTTGATATCACAAAAAGACAAAGTTTTGAAGTGTTGAAATTTTGGATCATGGAAGCGAAAAAATTGGCTTATCCAAAAACAGTTTTCGTGTTAATAGGTAACCAAACTGACAAACAGAATCGGTTTTTATACAAAATTTAAAATCTTTTTATTTAAAAATAAGTAAAATCCAAGAGAGATCAAATATGATGAAGGTTTAAGAATGATTAGAGATTATGGGTTGCATTTTTATTTCGAAACATCAGCTCTAATAATCGACCAAAACATTGAAACTGTTTTCCGAAAAACCACGTCGTTTATGTATCTAAAATACACCAATATTCAATTGAACAACGAATATAGTATTCCACCAAAACCGATAATTATCCGAATATCTGTGGTTTTCTCTGCTCTTGTGGTTCTATGCTTCTTTTGGTTTATTTTAACATCTGATCTGACAAAAATTCAAAGCCTGCTTTTTTCACTTTCCTACGGATTTCTTGACACTTTCGTATTACAAGGTTTAAGAAGGCAAAAAGAACCGGAATACCAGATCAATCACCATAGAATAAAAGAAAAGCAAATAGTAATATTTTTTTTTCCATCTTTTTTATTAACTTAAACCATAAAAAAGAATTTTTCTCAAATATTCGCATTAGTTTTATATTATCCAATTGGATTTGAGTTATTTTTTTCAATATTTTCACATTATGGTTTCAGACTCTTGCTATTCCCGTTCAATATTTTCTTAATGAATAAAATTCACAAGTTGATCCAATAACTAAAAGATAAATAAATGATATTATATAGATATTTCTTTTTGATTCTTTATGGAAATTTGGTCCCTTGGCATCAAATAGAAAATAGAAAATATTTATATAAATTTTTTCAAGGAAAAACAACCAAATCTTCAAGAAAGAGAATATGGATATTGTGGTTTTTCATTGGGGTTATCATTGAAATTATTACAAACCATTTATATCATTTATAAATAAAAAACTTAAAAAAATTTCCTAAATTTTTATTTTACTTTAATAAAGGTTCATCCTCATCTATAATAATAACATTCTTTTTTCCATGTTTTTTCATTAATTTTTATTTATGTAAATCAAGCATTTTTTTTTTTTAATATTTTTTATTTTTTTTATGTTTAATTTAATTTGAAAATTTTTTTCTTTATATATGTGATTTTTTTAAAAATAAAATACATAATTATTTAATAAAATAATGGTTATCAAAATATTCATTTTTGTCTTTTGCTGATCCTTCGAAACTATCTATAGAAAAATCCTCTATTTTTAAATTTGTGGGAGGTTTTGTTCCAAATAATATCGGACTTTTCATTGGTGTGGTTTTCAAGGAATCTTCATTGTCATTTTGTTTCCAATTTTTCGAAATTGTTGTCATTTCTATATAATTTTCACTTCCGACTCCCTGGTAAGGGATCCCAGGCTTAAATTCACTTGAACTTCTAAGATTTTTAGGGGGTGTTTGTAAAAATTCTGCGTTTGCTTTCAAAATCCTCTCAATTATTTCTAATTTCACCTCTAACTCATTTATCCAATCTGCTAGAAACCTCTGATAATTGTAGATCATTTGAACTCTTAAATAGATTTCCCCGAATTGTTCAACGTTATCAGTTTCCTTTAATTTAATGACTTTTTCATTAACCCTTTGATTCGAAAGTTCAGTAAAATCGAACGTATATTTTTTATCAATGAGTTTTTTTGCATTAAGCAGGGAATTTTCAATATAAAACAAGCTAATAAGGAATTTACCAGTTTCTTTGATATCTTCATGCTCGAACTCGTAAACAAAAACTTCATTCCATTCAGGATTTTCCAATGGTTCACCAGTTTTGGTCTGGAAAAACACCACTCTATCTGGATTTTTTTTCTCATTAGGGTAAATCTCGATTTCTATATATGGTTTTGAAAATCCTTCGGTTTTCGGGTTTTTATTAGCCGAAAAAAACAAAGCCTTTTGAATTTCCAAAATGAATTTCCTGGGATATTTTTTGGGGAAAACTGTTTCCATTTGAAAAATGGTTTCAAAAGGTATATCAACCACTGAAAGTTTTTTATAGGACTTGAGACTGCTGAGCAATTTGTTAAAATACGACTTAGAATTCTGCAGAAATAATTGGTATGTGGGCCATAAACTCGTATCACCAATCAAGATTTTTTCTTTTATTTGTTTTATAATGTTGAAGTAATCTTTGGGAATCATGAATTTATTATTATTTGCAGAGGAAAAAATAGAGGATTCTCCTGCTTTGGTTTCTCCATTTGAAATATCGTCTTTTCTTAAGTTGAAACATTTTAGAAGCGAATTGCATAACTCAGAGCAGCGATTACCCATGAAAACAATTAATTTATTATTTAATAAAAAAATTGATTCATTTTAAATTTTTCCAATTTTGTTTTTTTTGTTTTAATTAGAAGCCATTTTCTTGAAAGGGTCAACGAAATATTCATCTTGGCTGTAAGCATAACCAGTATCTAAAAAATTCAATTAAAGAACTTTTGATTTAATATAAAAAATACGTTTTCTCTCGAGAGGTTTTTTGATTTTAACCGGTTGAACTTCAATTTCCTCCTTTAATCCCCTTTCACTTTGTTATTTTAAAATAAAAAACAAAAAAAATATTAACCTCAGTTCAATTTGTTCAGTTGTTAATGGTGAACTTGGAACTTCCGGCATTTTTTTATAGGTTCTGGCCACATCTTGAGAAATGAAAGCTATATATAAAATCAATAAAAATTAAAGAAAATATTTCTTATAGATTAATGAACTATGATATCGTTCAAATGCCATATCAAACAGACTTGTTATAACTATTAGCATTATCAAAATGAAATAGAAATTTCCAGAAGAAAAGAGCCTTTCGAATGTTCCATAATCATCAAATGAAGTGATTTTTTCACTTGTTATAGCGTAGGTTATCACGTAAAGCGAAATGCTTCCGAAAATTATAATCAGGCTCAAAAGTGAATGTCGGCTGCTCATTATTAATACTTTCACATTTGTTAAAATTATCAAAAATCCATAAATAGCCATTCCCACACCCCAAAAATTTAAAGTATATCCTCTTGGCGAATCAATGAAATTGTCTCCGAGAGCATACAAACTAAAGAAAAGCAAAAATGCTGATTGCCAAACGCCGAAAAATATCCAAAGCCAAAATATTTTTACATTAAAAAGCTTATTATTAGGTCCTTGGAAATAAGCATGAGGGTTTTTTAGGAAATATGACCCTTTTTCCTCCTTATCTAAAACAGCATAGATAACAATAGGCAAAGAAGCATAAATAATGTTATATAGTTGAAACAAAAAGGGATTATATGTCGATTGGCCTGAAAATCCATCATAAAAACCAAACCAAAATTGTGGCAAAACCAAAACCATATTTTTAAAGAAATTGTAACAAATCAAATAGGAATTCTTTCTGTAAGACTCTCTTCCATAAAAAAGTGTTAATCTTCTTAAAATTTTAAATTCTCCGATCGAATAATCAGAGGCACGAGCCGCTTGTTGCCCTTCGACTCCTTTAATACCTATTCCCACATGGGCAGCTGTGATCATATTGACATCATTGGCACCATCACCAATAGCCAAAGTCGTCACATCCTTTTTCTAAACAATTATTCTAACTTACTCTAAATTTAATATAAACATTACATGGTTTCTCACTAAAGCAACAACCTCTTGTTTTTGTTTTGGGGAAACTCTGCATGCAATAACTGCTTGGGAATTTTCTGCCAAATTCAAAAGCTTGAGGAAAATAAAAAACGAAATTAATTATTTGATTAATTTTACTCCAATAACTTAGTATTTATTATTACCTTTCCTGATAATATCTCATCCTTCCCACAATGAATCAAAGCTTCTCCTGTGACAATTAAAGCTGAATCGTGTTTATGTTTTTCTTGGCAAATCTGGCCAGCCTCTAATTCGCTTTGCACCTGATCGTAAGTGATTCCGCTGATTATAATTTTCTCCAATTTTTCACTAATCAGTTGACAGGAATATCCAATGTTTATTGCTGTTTCAATCTTATCACCAGTGAGAACCCAAATATTTATTCCCGCTTGCTTCAAAACGCTAATGGTTTCTCCCACTTCATCTTGCAATTTATCTTCAATGGCTGTTGCTCCAATGATTTCTAATTCCATTTCAATTTTTCCTTGAGATAATTCCATCTTTTCTTCTCTATCTTGAATTGAAGAGCAGGCTTCCAGATATTCTTTCGCCCAGGATTCGTATTCATTTTGATCGATTGTTCGTTTTGCAAGTAACAAAGTTCTTAACCCAGTGGAGGCAAATCTAATCAAATGATCCCCAGTGGCATTTCTAATCACTTCTCTTAAAAAAAAAATATTTTAATAAATGATAAACTCGAAAAATATCGAAATTACTGTCCAGATCTTAATCTTTTTTCGATTATTGTGTCAGCACCTTTGGAATAAAGAGTTATTTGATTTGTATTAGGGTCTCGTAGGATCACTGATTGTCTTTTTCTGGAACTTGTGAATTCCAGAGTCTGAAGTAATTCGAAGGTCAATGTTTTTCCTTCCAAATTTATAATCATGCAATTTTTATCATCCATCCCTCGAAATTCAACCCCACAAAAACGAGCCCAATTCACCAATGCCAATTCATCAGGAGATGTTGCATTGTACACCAATTCTCCATTTTCGTTCGTCTCTGCGATGATTGTATGACATAAAGCTATAGATAAAAGCATTTCTGTGATATAATCCGTTTGATCGTTACCTTGATGAAAATCTGAAAAAAACTTTGCATCTCGAAAGTCAACATTCGTTACCTTCGGCATTTCCTGTAATTGTGCAGGATTAAGGGAGTAGTCTTCACCATAAGAGACCCCATTAATACAAACCTTTTTGAAATCCATGATGTTGCAAGTAAGGGTCCCTGTTTTATCACTAAAAATATATTGAACTTGGCCTAATTCTTCATTCAGGCTTGAAGTTTGAACTGTGACCTCTGTCTCAATTGAATCTTTGGTGAAGAACATTTTTTTGTCTTTGGAAATTATAACTCCTTGGAAAACTTTGACCATTTCAAGTGTCACTATCAACGAAATTGGCACGAAATTTTGGAAAATAATAAGCCAATTTCCCATTCTCACAAACAAATTATAATAGAATGCATGGTCCTTGGCGACATTTTGATTGATTTTGAGATAACTTACTTCATCTTCATGAAGTAAATACCATACGGCACTATATAAACCAGAAAAGAAGCAAAATAAAATTTGGAACACGAAAACCATAATTATCAATTTATTCATTAATACTTCAACCTTGCTTTTTTTGGTTCTAGCTTTCGTTGAATTTAACATAATTTTAGAATCATGACCTGTATAAGCTACAACTCCTATGATGAATTTGGTGTTTCTCAAACTGCATCCTCTCAAAACAAAGTTATTGATGTCCATGGGTATTTTGAAATTTTCATTGTGAAAGGTTCCTGTAAAATTATACAAAAACGGATTGGGTTTTTCAAAGGAAAAATTATCCCTCATTTCCCATAAGGATTTGGGATCGACATCTGTGGATAGGTCTTTATGAGACTTTTTGTGTTTGAGGTTAGTCTCCCCATCTAAATTTTTGGTTTCTATAAAGCATTGCCCCTTGGGTTCTGATGTGCGCAAAATCAAGATATCTGCAGGCAAATATTCATTTTCCTGCACTTTAATGATTTCTCCGACCAACAATTTCTCCCATGTGGTCTTTTTGAATCCATTTTCTGTAAGAACCAGAGTTTTTCTCGAATTTTCTTCATGATCTGATCGATGTCTTTTGAGATCTTCATAGATGTCCTTCAAAGCAGTCACAAATAATATGAAGGAAAGCGGGAAAAAAGTGACAGGCACCCCTCCTGATGTCGAAATCTCTTTTATTATTTGGAGAAAACCAATAATCAAGAAATAAACGTTCGCCAGCTTGGAAAATTGCTCATAAAGGTTTTTTGGGATAAAAGTAATGCAATTGTATTTGCTCGTATGAATTTCATTGTTTCTCAGAACTAGATCGGGCACATTTGTAATGATTTTTCGGTCAGGCATTTCCTTCCATTCAGGGTAAGGACTATAAAAATGAGCTTTTTTTGGAGCATTTTGATATTCGACTTTTGGTTTTAATGGTGAAATGAGAGCTTGGCTCATGGCAGAATGCGGAATTGGTTGAAAATCGGATTTTTCGATTTCTTCTAAAGGATAAAGTGAAGACAACTGAAAATTTTATTTTTTAAGTATGTTTTATTTAGTTTGTTTCTTTAAACACATAAAAAATTCTTTTAGAGACTGCCAAAAAAAAATTTGAATTTATTTATATTGTTATAAATTTTTTAGGGATTCGCATATTTTTCAAATAGAAAAAGTTTTTGATTTGAAAAAACAAAAGAACATCCCTAAAAAATAAAATCATGAATTGTGTTCCAGACATAATAGTAAAAAGAAATTTATTAAAAAACATTATGTTTATTTTCGAATCAGGACCGAGTGAATTTTTATAACAACAAAATGCAAATTTCTTATCAAGAAACTGAAGAACTGCTTGATATATTGAAAGCCAGATCGACTTTGGAAACTCTTTATGCAAATGATTTAAGGAATTTAGGTGCTCGGTTAAATAAATATGCTGATAACAAGCAAAACACACTTAATGAAGCTTATTCAGCACTTCGTTCGTTTTTCTCCATTCACTCTGAGCTCTCATCAAACTTTTCAAAACAGCTCACCAGCGATATTATAGAAAATATTAACAAATACTTGAACATCAGCAAAGAAGATCTAAGAAATTATATGAATCTTGGGAAAAATAGTGAAAAAGAATTAAAAAGAATCACAGATTCTCAATCTAAGGTATGATTTTCTCAAATTCCAATTTATAATTCGAAAAAACAAGGCGAAACAAAAATATATAAAACAAATGATGAAAACTGAAGCAGTTATTCGAGAAAATGCAAAATCGACTTTAAAAACAGAAGAAGCGATGAAGAGAAAAATGGAGAAGTTTTCTTTATAATGATTTTCTTTTTTTATTAATCATCAAAAAGTCTTTCGATAGCTGAAAAGTTCAAACAATTACAAGAGGAAAATTTAAAAGAAATTTTTGACGAATATAATAGTTTTCTAGATGACTATTTTACAAATAATGTTTAAAATGTTTTATTTTCATTTGAAATTATTAAATTAGGCCAAAATAAGTGAATTTTTCATCAACGATCAATTGTTGATGAAACAAACTATCAAGGATTCTATTCTTAAACTGGTGGTTTATGAAATTTCCATTATTAGAGGCATGCAATATGATTTAGAGAAAATTTCAAAGAAAATTGAGGTTTACAACCCAAATGCAGAAAGATTCGAATTGTTTTACGAAGACTCAACTAATACAACCAAAGTTTATTAAGACATTTCAAAATATTATTCAAAATTCAATTTTCAAAAGCCCTTTTTAAATAAAATTAATTTCGAAACATGGAAGCAAAATTTCGAAGAAGTCAATTTTGCAATATTGAGAGAAAAGAAGGAACTAGTTGTTGTTGTTGAAGAGCAAAAGGAACCAAAAGAAGAAGAAAAAGGCAATTCAGCCTCTCTTAAAAAGGGAACAAATATCAGCGATACTCAAGAAAGTATTTTCTTCTTTCTTTATGAAATCTATTAAAAAATGTTTCAGTGATATCAAAGGCTTGGAATTCAATGATGAAGTTTATCAAGAAAAAAGAAGAAGTAAATTTTAACTTTGAAAAAAATCATATTTTTTTAAAAAGGCCCCCAAAAGAAAAGAAAATATTACCTTTGAATTTTTGCAGAATCTAAGCAAAAATTTAAAAAGCCTAAGTGATTATTTCGCGCAAAAAGAAAATCAATTGGGATTTTTGATATTCTTAAAGGAATATCCTAAATCTGAAATAGTGCAAAATTCTTCTGATTTTGAAATTATTTTCATGATCTTTTGTTCTCAAGTAATTTTAAAATTAAATAAGAAAACACTTTTGATTAATTGAGGCTTAGGCAAAAAAAACTCAAGATTATAACAATATTTTAACTCTTCTAGAAATGGCAAAAGGTTCTTTCCCTAAAGACAAGTTTTCTGTTTATCAAGATCATGAACTCTGGATCAATCATACGAACATTCTTTTGGAATCAAAAATATTAAAAAATCTAAAAGAGTCTCATAAGGTTCATTTTCGAAAAGGTTCTCCTTTCAATGAGACCTTGCATGAAATTTTCAAGAGGATGATTTCCTTAGGTTTTAAGGCTGGATTTTTAATGGAAATTCTTAAGGATTTAGAAAAGCGTTTTATTTTTGACTCGGTTATATTAGCTGAATTTAGGGTAATTTTCTATTTTCCTTAGTTAGTTTTAATCATTGTTTAATCTTTAAAAAGGAAATTTTGAAAGAAAATCTGAGTGTTAATAGTCCTTTGAAAAAATAAAGAAAGTCTGTCTTATTTAAAAAAAATATCTTCTAATAATTTAAAAAATGGGTTCCTTCAATGTAAAAATCCTTTTATTGGCCATTTTCCTCTCATCAGCATTTAGTTTGTTGTCCTCCAGCAATTCCGATGTGACAACAGATTGCAACTCTCTTATCACTGAACTTTGCGACCTCACCTTGACAGCAGGCAGTCTAAAAGTGAACAATGACACTCTTGTCTATTACATTTATTCCAAAGCAGGAGACTTGATCATTCAAGATGATAGTTATTTCTTTAATTCTATTCCTTTAATTGGAATCAATGGCGGTCCTGGACTTTCTCATGATTATTTAGAGCCTTTGAGAAGAATTGCTTGTCTTGGAATACCTTTGATCTTATATGATCAAATTGGGACAGGCAATTCAACAAGAGTCACTGACCTGAAGGATTTCCAATATTTGTTGACTGTTCAACATTATATTGAAGAGCTAAGAACTTTGATAAATCATTTGGGTTTGGAAAAAGTTCATGTTATGGGACACTCATGGGGAACCATTGTTGCTCAAGAATTTGCCATTCTTCAGCCAAAAGAACTCCTTGGGCTCATTC
>Ga0302140_10004838_pt1 | contig 17121 bp, 8 predicted proteins | sample I_Bog_E1_1_FD_202095 | JGI IMG/M metagenome (GOLD analysis project Ga0302140, IMG submission 202095) | Peat permafrost microbial communities from Stordalen Mire near Abisko, Sweden - I_Bog_E1_1 | ecosystem: Environmental > Terrestrial > Soil > Wetlands > Peat | place: Sweden: Abisko, Stordalen... | reverse complement strand
GCCGTCTGCTTATTCAATAAGCCCGATACGACAAAGGGAAGAACTTCGCGCTCGCGAGGGGATAAGCGTCCATAACGTTTCTTCAACTCTTCCAGTTCAGTGCGTTTAGTTCGGTCTGCACGATCATGCTCAAGAGCAGCTTCAACAGCTCGCAATAGATCGGCTTCATCGAATGGCTTCAGGAGAAACTCTGAAGCACCGGCTTTCATAGCCTTTACTGATGATGGTATATCGCCATGTCCAGTAAGAAAGATGATGGGCGGTGCGTTTGTGCCGGAGATCTCGCGCTGTAGTTCTAAGCCCGTCATTCCAGGCATGTCCATATCAAGAATGAGACACGACACGACATTTTCCTTCTCTTGAGAGAGGTATTTCTGGGCGCTTTCAAACGTAACTGTCGTGTACCCGCTCGCATTGAGCAGGTCTGAAAGAGCTTCTCGGATTCGGGAGTCATCATCGAGGATGTAGACCATTGGTCGATGAGCTTGCATCGCAGAACACCTTCCTCATCTTGCGCGAGTCAAAAACTAGAACTATCGAACGTACGGCGTAAACGCCCTTGTCACTTTGCAACAAGTGCGCACTTCAACTTTGGCATAGCTCTCATGCAAATGCCAACTGGGACTGAAACATCGTCTCCTCACTTGCGACTTCGAGATATCTCTGAATCGAAGCCCCACCATCCGCCTTCACCAGAAGCCGATCTATACAATCTGATAATTGGCAATGGCTTCTGGCCGGGCTACGATCAGGTTGTGCGTGGGAGGAATCTCGTGGTTAATCAAGCCGAACCGTGTGTCGTGGCAGTGGTTGATGATGATGCCAGAATCCGTGAATCAGTCAGTGATCTGCTCGCATCTGCAGGTTTCGAGGCGAAGCTCTTCAGTTCGGCGGAAGAGTTCATGAATACGAGCGGTCTCGAACTGTCCTGCTGTCTGATCACGGATGTAAGGATGCCCGGTATGGATGGATGGGAACTGCAGAGCCTCGCGTGTCGGAAAGCTCCAACACTTCCCGTTGTCTTCATTACCGCCCATAAGGACGATGAGGCTCGCAGACGCGCTATGGAATTGGGCGCTGTCGCACTCCTTTATAAGCCGTTTGACGGAGAAGAACTGCTCGGGATCGTTGATGCTGCTGTCAAGAAATACCGTTCAACCGATTGAAGAATTCTCCCGGTAGCAACGAGGGAAACATTGGGGCGCGGGTTGTCACTATTCAGCGTCCTCGGCTCCCGTTGTTTCAACCGGAATAGTAAACGAGAAAACGGTCCCAAATGGAGTTGCCGGCGAGGCCCATAAACGGCCTCCATGGGCGGTGACGATGGTCTTGCAGACTGAAAGGCCCATGCCCATCCCGCTCTCCTTAGTCGTAAAGAAAGCTTCAAAAATCTTCTCGTGGTCTGAGACCCCAGTCCCGGAATCCTCGATCTCGGTCAAGACTGAGTTGTCGGGGAGTCGTTGAGCACGCATTACGAGGATCTTCGGCCGGTCTGCAACCGCGCGCATGGCATCCATCGCATTCGAACCGAGGTTTAGAAAGACTTGCTGTAGTTGGATTGGATCACCAGACAACGGCGGAAGGTCAGATGCGATCTGCAAATCTATCTGAATACCCTCCTTTTGCGTTCTGGGCTGAAGCAGCATCAAAACCTCGTCTACGATCGCCCTGAGTTTCACCGATGATTTCTGTGGCTCGGCCCGCTTAAAGAGATTGCGGAGGCCCTTGATGATATCGCCCGCATCCTTACCGTCTCGGACGATCCGCGCGACGGCCGCTTTAGCGTTGTCATGGTTGGGTGGGTTCGTTCCCAACCAGCGAAGGCAGGATTGGCCATTTGCAACCATTGCCGCGATTGGTTGACTGATTTCATGGACGATGGATGCAGTCAACTCTGAAGCAACCGCTATTCGGGAGGCTAGTGTTAGTTTCGTCTGCGTCTCGCGCAGGGACTGCTCTACTTTCTTTCGGTCGTCGATGTCAGTGATGAGTCCATACCAACGGATGACTTGTCCGTCCGGACCGATGAGCGGTTCCACCGCGGAGTGAATCCATCCGTAGGTGCCATCGTCCAACCGGTGTCTGCACTCAAATGAGTAGGGCTTTCCAAGGCTGGAGCCCACACTCATCTTCTCGAGTACAGACTCTCTTTCGTCGGGGTGGAGCCCGTCCCGCCAGACACCGTTTCGAACATCCTCTAGCGTAAAACCAAAAAATCCGGTCAGATGGCGATTTGCATAATCAAGCTCCCCATCTGGAGGACGGCTATACACAAGGCCTGGAATCGTGTCCAGCGTCAGGCGCAGATTGGCCTCACTGGATTCAAGTTGTGCTTGTATCCGTTTGCGGCCGCTTATATCCCGGAGAAAGACCGTAGTCTTATCAGAGAAGCGGCCGGAACTCGACTCGACGTGGATTTGATACCCGTTCTTATGGAGCCCGATGAGTTCGCCGTTCAGCGACTGGCCGGCGGATACCTCACAAAGGAGAAGCGATGCTGGCTTGCCGATAACCTCAACTGTCGAGTAACCAAAAATCCCGAAGACAGCAGGATTCGAGAATCGAATGATGTGCTGTTCGTCCATGATCAGGATGCAATCAGGGCATGTATCTGCCAGGGCTTGGAACTCCACTTCATACTGCATCCTGGAACGATCTGACCGTCTCTTTGCGTGTATCAATTCCGTAGCGAAGAGCATCGTTCCGAGAAACACCGCGTACCTGCCGGCTGCATTGGCCGTTACGACCAATTCATGTCTTGGCTCCAAAAAGAGAAAATAAAAAGTGAGCGCCGATAGGACGATAGCGAAAAGGCCCGCCCTCCTGCCGAAGAAGAAGCTTGTGGTCATCGCTGCAATCAGCAGAAAGGAAACCGGTGCGTGGAAGTACAAAGCCCCCAACACGGCGAGGGCAAAAATAAGTATCGTCAGTGTAGAAACTCTGGTTGGAGTCAAGGTTCTCTCGGTCCTGCCTATCCGGAAGATGCGGCTTTGGCCAGCTAAGAATAGTATCCACGCTGCAGGCGTTAACGCTCCAACGACAATAAAATTAGATCAGACCTTGGGCGACCGCTTCTGGCGTTCCATCAAATCTCTTGCTGATCAGTAGATCTTCTATGACATACACAAAGCCATAATTGGCGGGAAACTCAGTTAGGGATAGTGTTTCTCTTGTAGCCAAGAGGAGCCAATGAATCCTGATATCAGTCTTGCGAGAGAAACGGGAGTGAGGGGCCAAGAAGATGGAGCGGCGTGTCACTCGCTGGTCTACCTTGCGCAGAAGGAAATGAGCGCGTTCGTGATAGCAGCGAAGGAACTTTTCGGTTCGGAGATCGTCTCAGAGGCGGAAGATAGGTGGCTCGAGGTAGTCAAGGAGATTGACTTCACGATGAACTCGGATCTACAGATCTGGAGGAAGGTTACGATTGAAGCTGCCAGCCGGTTAGCTGATCGGATCCTCCTGCATAGAGTAGTTCAGCACTTCGAACAGAGAAAGTGACGCTCGAGCAAACTAGAGAGATTCTGGTGTAGTAGTATGTAGCTTCTCCTCCGAACCCCATCTCGGGGAATTTTCAAGCGATGCAAACTGGGGATCTTTCAGTTGACGATTGCTTCACCTGGCAGGCATTTGCGGTACGCTCGAGAGCGATTTCCTAATCGAGGGGGTCGAGATCCGATCGAGTCAGGTGGTGACATGGGAGCACAGACAAAAAAACTGAGTTCTGCCGGGTGCTTACAGCTATTCTGTGACGCATTAGCTTCCGCTGAACTCCGTCTGGCCAGTGTACCCGTGTAATCGAGCAGAGATCGATATGGGTGACGGAGGGTGTGCAAACCGAGACCGGAATCTCGACTTCCTCCCCCTTGGACTGTAGGGTCTGCCGTTGGATTATGCTGAGAATCAGCATAATCTTTGACCTGCGATTCGAACAGAGATCCGTTGTCAGGTTGCGCTTGCAATCGAGAAGCTCCCAGGCAAAGATTGGGTCGAGTAGAATATCCCCTCTTCTGCCTTGGCCTTTATTTTCAGAATGCAACCATTAACGACTCCGTACACCAATCACGGTGGGTGGGATCTATGCTGTAGGCGCTCATCATTACGCTGATTTCGTCGGCAATTAAACATGACTGAGTGATTCAAGCTGCGTAGATGGCCTACATGATGATCTCTATTGGTCCCAGCAGTCCCAAAGGATAGTTTGGAGTGCCCGCTGTCCACGCCTGTGCGGTTCGATTGTCCTTAAGGGACTTCATGTAGTTTCCTAGTGTTGTCACAACCTTGATCGTCAATTGGTTTTTACCTAGGTGGAGTTTTCCGCGAATATCATACCGATGCTCTCCATACCAGCGAACTCCTAACGGCTGGCCATCAAGTTCCACTTCAGAGACTGCGTGTACTCTGCCGAGACTTAGCCAGCGTGGCGACCCATTTCCATCGAAGTCAATCTCCTTGCGATAGGTGATGGTGCCTGCAAACAATGACAGATCTTTCCGTTGATTGAAATCGATAAGCTCCGGAAGCTGAAAGGAAGTCTTGGTTCCATCTACAGAGGTCAGCTGAAGGGACCACGGTCCCGAAATAGACAGGACAGGTGAAGTCACATGAGGTGCTTCATCAGAAGCAATTCCAGTGCCAGATGAGTTATCGGGCCGATTCAATCCGGGCTCGAAAGGTCCTGGCTCAAAGATGATCAACCTGGACTCAGACGGGTCGAGGGAGATAGTCAGGATATGCGTGCTTTTTGTTGAAGCGAGCTTAGAACGTGTCCCCGACTCTGGATCCCAAAGCCATGCCTCCTTGTTTTCGCTTCTAAATGTAGCCTCGAAGGTGAACCTCTCTTCCGGGCCATAGTGCGTGAAGAAAAAGATGTCCTGCCTGTCATTGCGATAATGAATCTGGCTGATGAAGTCTGTTGGGTGACTGATGGCAACGTCCGGCTCCAAGCCATATCGACGCTGCAACTCGCCATACCAGCCGGCCAGGTTGGTTTCGTTGACTGATTCGAGCGGAGCGCGATCGGGATGATCCTTGCGCATCTTTGAGATGAGATTGAGAATCTCAGCGGTGTCTCTCGCCTGCTGCTCCAAGCCAGTGGCGTGGTTCGGGGTTTTGCCGAGAAATACAACAGTCCCTCCCACCGCCACAAAATGGTGCAGTTGTTTGACTGTCGCCGGGTGAATCGCTTCTACCTCGGGCAGGATGATCGCTTTATACGACCGGTTGCGGAAAACGAGCCGGCCGTCCTTTATGGTCGACTGGGAGATGATGTCTTCATTGACGTAGTCACATCCACTGCCATTTTGATGAATGGCTTCCCAGAGCTTATAGAGGTACTCCGGATATGCTAACCGGGGAAACGGATCGCGCTGAAACCCGTACTTTGCCGCGAGGTCTGCCGATGGAGGGAGGATGGCTATGTCCGCCTGCATCTCTGCATGTTGAAAGAGCATTGAGAGCCGGGCTTTGTAGTCCGTCCAAAGCTTGAAGTAGGGCCACCAGGTATTGCGCTCGCTGAAGTAAGTGCCGTAGCGCACCCAGCCAGGAAAGGGAATAGAGAGAGGACTGTAATTGAACCCGTGAAGAACTGACTGCGTGACGCCCGACAAGATGCTCTGGTCACCAGCCACCTTGATGCGTTCCATTGAAGCGTGAAATGGATCTTCCGTATTCGTCATCTCCTCGCAACTGATCAGTTGCTTGCCTGATAAATGTGCAGCGGAAGATACGAATTTGTTGATCATGGTATAGTTCCGGCCGTGCGCATAACTTCCATTTCCGAATGGTTCAATTTCTTCGCTGTTAATCCACGTCTCGCACTCTGGAATATCGATCATCATGCCTGCTGTGATCGGATCGCAGTCCATTCCGTAGGCCTGCATGCGTGACTTAACCCCAACCTTTGTGCACCACGCGGCGAAGGTGGCAACAAACCTCTCCTGGAAGAGTTCGCGTTTCGTTGTCTCGAAGTCATAACGAACAAGCTGGGTCTGTTTTTCAAATTCAGGTGCGAGTTGTGCTCCGTAGGAAGTCGAAATGGCGTTACCCATTTCGCCAACCTTGAACAACACAAACGGAAGGAACGGTGCAAGGTCATAACCGCGTCTTTTGCGGAATTCCGAGAGCATGTCGTTGCACCAGTTCTCACCTTCCAGTTCGATGCTGTCGGTGAAGAACGCTCGGAAGTGCTCTCCGAGTGGTCCAACTTTTGCTGAAAGCCTGTCGGAGATTCGATCCAGATATCTCTCTACGGAACTCGCGTTGTAATGATTCAGGACCGGGCCGCTCGCTCCAGGAGCGCCATTGATTACCGCCATAAATCCAGTGAGCTTAATCAGAAAGTACAGAACGTGTTTACCCGGCGGTACATCAAATACGACGGCATCATTTTCTGAGTTGATGGGGACAGGTACGGCAGCACTTACTCCGCTCATTTCGTAGGGCACAAGCATCGCAGTACAGAGCTCTTTCAACGGGTCTTTGTAGGGCGAGACAAACCCAGGATGGACTTCTGCTAGAAGTTCGGAAGTCGTCAACTGGACTGATTGTGGCCCATTGAAATCCCGGGTGCCGAGCGCCATCATTTGCGTCTGGTCTGGCCTCGCCAGAAACTCACCTCCATATGGCCAACCGGAGCCGACGATCATGTCGCACGTCATGCCGCGTTCTTTGGTGGCTTTGAGCGCGGTTTCGAGCACTGCAATCCACTCGTCGCTCATCCAGGTGAGAGTCTTGGTGTTCATAGGATCTGCTTCTGAAGGAAACCTGATGGGATTTATCTCGACCCCGCCGATTCCCGCCTTCTGGAGCACGTCGAGTTCGCGAATGATCTCTTCAGAGGTGACTCGATCTCCATTCCACCACCAGCGCACCATCGGACGATATTTGTTGGATGGATTTAGAAACAGTTCTCCCAGCTCTGCGCTCGTAAGCCGCTCACCAAACTTCGATGCCGAAGAGTCTTTCTGGAGTGGGTTTGTTGAAAGTGCACCCAAGGAGTTGGCAAAAGGAAATGCACCCATCGCAAGCGAAGTTAGGCGAAGGAATTCTCTTCGAATCATCGATATACTCACACTTCAAAAAATGTCGTGACTTTGTACGAGAAAACTACTGTTTCGCCTTAGGTCTTGGATTTGACAGGGGCTCAGTACAACAGAAGACTAGATTAACAACTTGAATTAAATTCTCGAGCACGTACGGGAATGGTTGAACAATTATTCTTGCGTAGAACTCCGACGATGCCCTCCCAAAGAATAAAACTTTGAGAGGGGATCGTGCGGCAGCCTAGAAGGTGATTCTTCCAACCATCTCAAGTATGCGTGGATCTGACGGGCTGTTAACCAGTCCGGGGTTCGGATCGTTCGGTCCTATTCCTGTGTTGATGCCTTGAAAGTTGGGGTGATTCGCAACGTTAAATGCCTCCGCGCGAAATTGGAAGTTGACACTGTCTTTGATGGGAAATGTTTTGTAAAGTGCAGTGTTGAAGGCGACATCTTTGGGCCCCGGAATCGAACCAACTGATGCGGTTCCGAAGAATCCATAAGCGGGAATCGCAAATGCGTCTACGTTGAACATCTGGCTTCGCTTGTTGCTGAAATGCAGCGGCGCTACCTGATCCGGCCTGGATGCGAGGCCAGTGTTCGGAGCGGATAGGCCAGGTGTTTGAGGAAATCCGCTCTGGGCTATGGCAATGCCGGATACCTGCCATCCGGTTATCAGCTGGTTTAGGACAGCATTGTTCGCGTGGCCTGGTAGGGAATAGATTACGTTTCCAGTAAAGATCTGGTTTCGATTGAAGTTGCGTGGACCGTATTCGCACTTGAGACAATAGCTGTTCTGATTCGAGCTGTAGGACGAACGGAAGTTCGCTCCGCCGTTTGCATCGCCCAGAGCTTTGCCCCATGTGTAATTGAGGGTTGTCTCCACGCTCTTTCGTTTAATTCGGAACTGCGATTGAAGCGAATTGTAGTTTCCATTCACAGAATAGAGCCAGTCAAAGAGCTGGTCGTATCCTTTGTAAGGACGGATGTAATCGGATGAGATTGCATTGGTGTTCAGGCACGGATCAAAGTCATACACCGCCGACGGTGCTTGCCCTGGAGCAAGACAACCCGCGAGCGCTGGCGTCGATGTTGGCAGCACCTGGTTCTGGTCTGATCCGGCGCGCAGATGACGGCTTTGCGATCCCGAATATCCAATCTGAAAAATGGCATCGCGGAATACCTGGCGCTCCACGATAAGGCTGAAATTCTGAACCTGCGACGGCTTGAAGTTTGTATTGACGAGTTGAAGCGCCAGCGGGGCTGCCACGTTTGCCTGAATGTCGACTGTCGGGTCTTCGATCGTTCCGGCAATCGCGTTACCATTCGTGACGCCCGGCGGATTCTGACCAAACGCCGAAGTGATCTGGAACGGGACGCGCGTATAGCCGATTCCGTATCCGGCGTGAACTGAAGTTAGTGGGTCGAGTGCGTATGCAAAACCAACGCGTGGTCCGAGGTGCACGGTGCTTTGATGGTAAAAGCCGCGCGGTACTCCCGGTGTCGTATTGAAGACGAGACCGTTCTGAAGGTTGGCAACTTCTCCTCCCGCGGTGATGGGGATACCAGCTGAATTCGTTTGGAAGGTGCCATTGGGGAGAACCTGAGGCGCGACAGCGGGGTTATACAGAGAAAAATCGAAATTCGAAGTTTCCCTTGTTGGTCCGGTGAGCCAATCCGGTGAATAGTAAAAGAAGCGCACGCCTGCGTTGATGGTCAGCCGCGGAGTTGCTTTCCAGTCGTCCTGTACATAGAACTCGGTGGAGCGATAGTGCGCCGTGTAATGCGGATCAGCACTCGGTTGGCTATAACCATCGTGGAGTCCGAGGAGAAAATCGGCCGCTCCGCTTCCGGTGTAGGTTCCGTTGAAACTGAAATTTCCTTGCGTCGCATCTCCCGAATTCTGATTCTTGATTCCAAAGATATAGAAGGCGCCTGCCTGGAGACTATGCTTGCCGCGCAGAATACTGAAGTCGTCATTGACGATACCCTCGCCGTCGCTTGCATTGATGGGCAAAGGTCCAACGCCGATCGGGTCATATCCAGCGATACCGATATTGGGCACTGTGTTGGATGGATTAACGTTTGGGTAGAAGTAGCCAACCGTTGCCCCTGACGGGATCGGCGCATTGGTGGCATGGAGACGCGGCTTGTCAAAGGTCTCGGCCACGGACGCCGTGTTGACGATACTGTTGCCAAATGTCGAGGTGAGTCGCACCACCGCGTTCAAGCCGCTGGTAAACACCGAGTCAGTGATTGCACCGGCGACGGCGCTGCCTACGTACGTCGAGAAGGGATAGAAATTGTTTGTCTGTTCGTACATCACTCGCCCCGTCAGCGATTCCGAAGGGCTGAACTCATGATCGATTCGATAGTCGTGATCGATTTGAGAAAATGTAGTGGGATCGTTATTGATGTAATTGAACGATGGATTCGAGGCATTCTCTGTCGGCTGATATTGGTTCAAGATAGCCAATGTGCTCGGATCGATGCAGCTTGGGTTGAGTGAAGTCGAGGACGTGATGCAGTTCGCTCTGCCCTCGGCGGCCAGCAGGTTTTGCCCCTCTGCGCTGAGCGAAAGGCCACCGGCAGGAAGTCCAACGCTCCCTGCGAGATTGCCGTTCCGCATGGCTTTCGTAATGACGAAGGTCGTAGCCGTGCTGCCTACTGAATTAGCCCACCACTCATCCGAAGCGAAGAAAAAAGTCTTTCTCTTGCGGTCCCAGTTGTAAAGTTTGGGAATCTGGAGTGGACCGCCAAGGCTGAAGCCATAGATATTCTGGTGAAGGGCAGTCTTTTGCCCCTGGCTGTAGTAAGCGCTGGCATCCATGGCATCGTTGCGAAGGTAATCCCAGGCGCTCCCGTGATAGGAGGAAGTGCCGCTCTTTGTATCTACGAGGATGGTGCTATTGGATGCGGTTCCGTAACGGGCGCTATAGTCTGCCTTCAGAACGGTGAATTCGGCAATTGCGTCCATGGACGGCGATATATTGAGGTTGATGTAGTTGCCAGTGTTCATGTTGTAAACGCCGTCGATGGAGTAGGTTGTGTCGTCTACGCCGGTTCCGCCGATGGACAGTGTCGTTGTTGAGTTGAGACCACCACCATAGTACTGATTGTTGCCGTTTGTATTATTTACCCCAGGGTTCAACGTGGCCAATGATTGAAAGTTCCGGCCATTGACGAGGAGAGTGGAGATCTGTTTTGAGTCGATGGTGGATGAGTCTTCAGACGACTCCGTTTTGACTTGAAGCGCATTCGATTCCACGGTCACCGACTGCGACACACTCCCTACCTGGAGTTTTGAAGAGATCTCTTTGCGCTGGCCAGGATCCAAATGAATGCCCTGGACAGTCACCGCCTCAAAACCATCCTTCTTCACCGAAACTGCGTAATCGCCGCTTGGGATCGCTTCTGCCGAATAGAATCCGGAACCATTCGTGGTAAGCGTCTTGTTTTTGGCAGTGTTGACGTTGGTTATGACGACGGTGGCGTCGGGCAGTACAGCCCCACTTTTGTCCTGGATGGTTCCAAAGATGGTGCCCGTGTCGGCACTCTGGGCAATTAACAGGACGCTTGTACCGGACATACAAGCGATTAGTAATACGGCTGTGGCGATCAATTTAACAATGGATCTCATGGCCTCAAAATCCTCCTCTGTCGCTGGCCGGGGCTGCCGACCCTTCCTCTTTATTCGAAACTCATATGATTTGCTGCTGCACGGCGAGAGCCTTTTCTGGACCAGGTTTGCACCGTCTTTTACATGCCCCCTACGGTCGCGGAGTTGAAAGCAGGTGTCAATTCCCACCGTGTCGTTAGGGTGTCGCTTCATAAGCGTTTAAAAATCAATGAATTAACAAGTAATGTCGCGCAGGTAGAACGCGCCTGCAAGGCTATAACAGGCTTTGAGAGGGAGGCTCATTGAGTCCTGGTTCGCTGCTGTTCGCCAGTTCAAGTCAGTTTTGAGGTGTTGGGGAACGAGTTCGTGTTCATTTGGATACGCACACTGGGAGGCGCGGATGGCGGTCAATGAATTGATCGTTGCGGAATCAGAATTGGATGATCAGACGCGGTGTAATTTTTAATTGCGCACGACTGCTTTAGGTTGTCGCAAGACGGTTTCGGCCTGACGGGCGAACAGTCCGAAGCCTTGAGTGGACGCGTCCTTCTCGAGACCTTTCAGATGCAGCTCGGCAGCAGCCACGTTGTCTGAGCGCATCTCAATTTCAGCAAGTGCAAGTCTGGCCTCGAACTCGTAGTTCAAGAAACGCATCTGCTTGGTTTGCTGCAGCGCATGTTCAATCATGCTCACGGCCTGCTTTTTGTCCGATGCAATCTCAGAGGCTGCTCTGACCCGAGCTGAATTAATTTGCACCAGGAGTCTGGCTCCGTAGCAATCGCAATTGGTCAAAGCGGCGTTCGCCTTCTGGATTGCGCTTGCAGCGTCGGTCGGGTTCTGTTCCGCCAGAAGGGCGCGAGCGAGAATCGCATTCGCGATAGCTTCGTTCTCCGCGCCGTTTTCTCTCTTGAACTCCGATGCTGCTTGCCGCGCTTCGTTCACCGCCGGTTCGGCGTTGCCTTCATCCATGTGTAACTGCGCCAATGATAGCTTGGCTTGTGCCGCGCCAGTTCGTTCGCCGGTTTCCTCGAAAACGGACAGCGCCTGCGATTGAAACTTCTTCGCCCCCTCAGTGTCCCCCTCGGCACGCAGCACCGATCCTATCCCGGCCATATCGAGGGCCGCGCTGCTCTTGTCCCCTAGATGCGAAGAAACTTCCAGAGACTCCTCAAAGTTCTTCTTCGCGAGTCGATGATCACCCATCGAAAGCAGCAAGGTCCCAAGGTCACCCTTAACGCGGGCCACTCCGTCCTCGTGCCCGAGTTCGTGGTACACCGCCATGGATTCCTCCAGCTTGGTGCGGGCCTCGTTTAGCCTGCCCAACGCAAGCAGAGCATCTCCCAGATTGTCGAGATTGGCAGCGATTCCCATCTTGTTTCCCAGCGTTCGGCGAATGGCCAAGCTCTCTTCGTACTTCGCCTTGGCTCCAGCCGCATCTCCTTTATTCATGAGGGTAATCCCGATCTCATTGGTCGCCAGACCCACCCCTCTGCGATATCCGACTGCGGCGAAGAGACTTCGCGATTCCTCCTCGGCGGCGAGTGCCTCGCTAACCTGGCCAAGATTTTCGTATGCCCAACCTTCGTCGGCGAGGGCCTGGGCGAGCAATAGGGATGCGTTAATCGCGCGTGCCTTTTCGCCAGCCTTCATGGCTGCGTTAAGGTCGTGACGAAAATCGCCAAGCGCCTCTGCGGCCCAGTCCTCAGCCAGATCGAGGCGTGGATCTTCGCTCAAAGGCGCGGGCAGTTTTCGGAGAGATTCGATGGTTGCGAGCGCCTCCGTCGCTTTTCCCGCGCTGGTCTGCGCATGTGCCAATGCCAGTCCGTAGTCCAGACTGTCCGGGAAGAACTCCACGAGAGCCCGATACATGTTAATCGCGCCATCTCGGTTCCTAGACATCTCGTCGTAGCGCCCTTCCACCAGTAGCCGCTCGGAGCGTGGTAGATTCGTTGACAGTTGCACAGCGATCTTCGCTTCGTCCTCAGCTTTGCGATCGTATCCAAGCTGCTCCAGTGCGGTGGCCAGGGCCGCGTGAGCGAGAGGATAGCCGGGCTCGATAGCGATACTCTGTTCGAGCAAGTTGCGCGCTGCAGGCGCATCGAATATTTGTAGCTTTTCAACGCCTTCGGAATAGAGTCGGGCGGCGTCGTGATTCTCTGGGAGAGCGACAGCAACCTGGCTTGCTTCTTGGGCAGTGACTCCGGCAATGCCGAGTTTGGCGCGCAAGCTGCCACCCGCCACCGACACAAGGTTGAAGAGGTGCGACTCCGTGCCGGTTTCGGATACCGCCGTGATGGTTTCACCCGTTCTGGTGTCTTGCAGCCTGAGATCGAGACGAACCTGTCCCTCTGCTCCGTCCCCGATCACTGCATAAGCTCCGACCACCACATAATCAGTGCCGAGATCCTTGCCAACTTTGCCGAGGCTTTCTTTACCTAGACTGTCGGCGGGAGCCAGGGCCAACTCCGTCTCCATTCTCGAGACGGCTTCCGATGAGATCGTGCGAAGCTGACCTCCTGCGGAGAGATCCGTCGTGAGCCAATCTGGCAGAGCGGTAGACAGCCAAGCCTCCCCAGCGGAGCCAGACAGGTTTTTGAACCCAAGAACTGCAATCGAGCGGCGCGGAGTCACTGACGATAGAGATCCTGACCGGGACGAATATAGATGGTGGTAACCAACGATTCCCGCTCCGATCGCTACGATCAGGACAAGTCCAATTGCAGCCCACCGTAGTGATCGTAAAGGCGCTCTGAGACCTTGCTGGTTTACCGGTTCTATCTCACGAGTGCCCGGCGTTGGCGGCTCTGCTTGAACGGTTTCAGGCAGGTGGCTGGACTCTGGGGTACTTGTGACAGAAGCAATGAAGCGATAGCCACGGCGCGGCAAAGTCTCGATAAACCGGGGGTTATCAGCTGTATCTCCCAGGACATACCGCAGCCGGTTCATTGCTTTGTTCAGATTGTGATCGAAATCCACGTAGGTATCTGCAGACCAGAGTTCGTGGCGCAACTGATCGCGGCTGACCAGTTCTCCAGCGTGGTCCAGCAGGATGAGCAGAATCCGAAACGGCTGCTGCTGCAACCGGACTTGTACGCCTCGCCTGCGCAGTTCTCCCAACTCCCGGTCGGCCTCAAAAACGCCGAAGCGCAACATGCGTGATGGATTGGAAGTATTTTCCATCGTGGCAGATGAACCGACGGGTTGGGGGGTAAGCCTCAGAGCCTTCTCCAGAATTATAGTCTCCATTAGTAGACTGACCCTTCAGCAGAGGGACACCAAATCAAGGGTTAAAAGTCGTACGCTAATTATCTGAGGGTTCTTTTTACAACGTCGCTTTTGACATACAACATGCCTAAGCCTAAATGATCGGAAAGCGCTTCTGTAAGTGCCGATCCGATCTCCTGAGATACGAACACTGGGCCCCAATATGGCCATTGGCGTATACCCTGGGATGGGAATTTCTGGCACACGGCAGGCCTGAAGACAGAACGGATCTGGTCTCTATCGTCCTTGAGAGAATCTACGCCGCCATGTTCTGCAAAGAATGCGATGTGCTGTATGAAGATTTCCAATAATGATCAGTAAAGCTTAGTCGGATTAAGTCTTCCGGTGATCGGAGTTCGTAATTTTTCGCAGATGAATACCAATCAACCTGCGGTTTCGTAGTGCAAACCGCAGGCTAACGTTTCCTTTGTGAATGTCACCAGATTGTCGTTTCTGGCCACGGTCGACAGTTTTCGTCTGTCTCTTAGTAGAAAATCGAAGGAGAGGCGCCATGGGAACGATCCTGATCGTAGAAGACGATGTGCGAATGCAGAAGGTACTACGACGCCTGTTCATAGCGGAGTCCTTCGTAGTCGAGAGCGCGACAGATGGGCTGGCTGCCGTTGAGCGCTTCCATGCGCTTTCTCCATCTGCAGTAGTGCTCGACTTGATGCTACCTGGGCTTTCAGGTCGAGAGGTGTGCAAACGCTTCAAGAAGGCATCTCCCCGTACGCCGGTCATCATCCTGAGCGCGGTCACCGACGTAGCTGACAAGGTGTTGTTGTTGGAGATAGGTGCAGACGATTACGTCACGAAGCCCTTCAGCCCACGCGAGCTGTTGGCTCGGGTGCAGGCGGCGCTGCGGCGAGTTGAACAGGCACCCGCGTCCGCGTTGATCAGGTTTGGGGACTGTGAGGTGGATTTCGCCCGTATGGCGGTTCGCCGGCAGGGACGTGATGTGCTCTTGACGGCGCATGAGTTCAAGTTGCTGCGATTCTTTGTAGAGAACGCCGAGCGAGTAATCTCTCGTGAAGAACTCTTGACGGATGTCTGGGGTTATCATCACTATCCAACGACACGCACCGTCGATAATCAAATTCTCAAACTGCGCCAAAAGCTAGAGAACTCCCCAGCCAATCCGAGACACTTCATTACGGTCCACGGTGCGGGCTACAAGTTTTTGCTTAACTGAGCGCAGGAAGATGAGGAAATTGGCACAATGAGAATGCGGACAATGCTGTTGTTGCCGTTGCTGCTGATTCCCATTCTTCTCACTTCAGTCAGCTTGCTGGTATTGCAACAACAGATGCAAAATCAGATGCGCACCAGCGTGTCTGCCGACCTCTCCCACTCGGCAGCCACTTATCGAAATCTCGAACAGCAGCGACGCGAAGCCCTGAGGAGGGAAGCGCTGTTGCTTTCTTACCAGCCCAGCCTTCGAGCCCTGATGACGACAGGCGACGCTCACACGATTCAGGATGAAGGAGGGGAATATGCGAAGCTGAGCGGGGCTGATCTGTTAGCGCTTCTTACTCCAAGTCACAAAGTTGTCGCCGCCTATGGAGAGAATGCAACGGTAGCCAGTGACAGGCTAGCCGTGCTGCTGAACGATCGAAAGAATGGCGTTGTATCGAGCCGGAGCGGATTTTACATATTCGACGGAGAGCACCTCTTCGAAGTGGCTGTCCAACCAATCTACTTTGGATCGGCCGAGGCGGGTTCACTTCTGGGATATGTGGCAATCGGCTCGCGGATCGACGATGCTGTTGCCCGCCAGGTGAGCCAGACTGCTGGCTCAGAGATAGCCTTCGCGGTGGGTAGCAAAGTGGCAGGTAGCACGCTTGAGACAGATGGACGACGACGCTTGTCTATTCTGCTTCGAGGCTCGCCGGACCCAATAAGGACGTCCTTGGCGCGTGCCAATGAATCCCATGATCCTTTGACTCTGGATCTGGATGGCGCTCATTTTTTGGTTGATCGAATCGCCTTGGACAGTGACGAGCGAGAACCTATTTTGTTGATTGCACTGCGATCTATGGAAGACTTCCGAAGGACGCAAGAGCGTCTGAACAGGATAGTTCTGGCGATCGGCAGTATTGCGGCTATTGCTGGAGTCTTTCTCGCGTACTTTGTTGCACGCCGTCTCACTTCACCGTTGGAGGTTCTCGCCGAACGGGTCGCTGCCGTAGGAAGAGGAAACTACGAGACGAGACTGCCCGTATCCGGGGCGTCCGAAATACGGGCCTTGAGCGGGTCGATTGAGACAATGAACGCTAAGATACGAGAGACGCAAGCCAAACTCATGGCTGCCGAGAGGTTGGCAACCATTGGGCAAATGGCAAGCTCCGTTTCACATGATCTTCGGCACTATCTCGCCTCGGTATACGCTAACGCCGAGTTCCTTGCGGCCGAGGTACTCTCCAGCGAAGAACGAGCCGATTTGCTCGCCGAAATCCAGATGTCCGTTCAGGGCACAACTGATCTAATCGATTCGTTATTACTTTTCACTCAGACGGGGCGCGTACTACATATCAGTTGCGAGTCGGTAGCCTACCTGGCTGAACGAGCGATCCATCGTGCGTCAAGACACCCAGAGGCGTCTGGTGTTTCGATTCAATTCGATAGCGCGGAAACAGGCGATGCCTGGGTGGATGCCAAGAAGATCGAGCGCGCAATTTACAACTTGGTATTAAATGGCTGCCAGGCCGCTAAACTGGGGCCGCTACCGCAGTGGGTTAGGGTAACTATCCATGAAGAAGGTCGCTTGATTTATTTTGAGGTCAGAGACTCCGGACCGGGGGTTTCCCCAGATATTCGCAGCCGCCTGTTTGATCCCTTTGTGAGCGCAAACAGGGAGAACGGAATAGGCATAGGACTAACACTGGCCGCGACGATTGCTCAGGAGCATGGCGGAAATATCTCTTTGGAGTGCAGCGGGGGAAGAGGTGACGAGGACGCTACGACATTCCTCTTCACTCTTAATCGCGATGCGAGTAGAACTTCCGTGGAAACGTGAGTTCAGCGAATATTTCGGCAATCGTCGAAGGTGAGCGCGCAGGTAAAGATACTGCTCGAACTCTGGATATGAATTCATGAAAGGCTCCGGTGTATGAGAAGAAATTACTGCTTCCTTGAAAGGCAAATTGAACGATGGTCTTACCAACGGATGTTGATCGTCGCAGCCTACATCCTTTGCGCATG
>Ga0302140_10004836_pt1 | contig 17123 bp, 16 predicted proteins | sample I_Bog_E1_1_FD_202095 | JGI IMG/M metagenome (GOLD analysis project Ga0302140, IMG submission 202095) | Peat permafrost microbial communities from Stordalen Mire near Abisko, Sweden - I_Bog_E1_1 | ecosystem: Environmental > Terrestrial > Soil > Wetlands > Peat | place: Sweden: Abisko, Stordalen... | reverse complement strand
GGGTCGTTCTTGACGACGGTTTGCAAGGTGTCAATGGCGCGGTCGAGGTCTCCCCAACTGATCTGCATCTGGCTGCGATAGACGAGGGCATCCTGATCGTTGGGGCTTTCCTTGAGGATTTCGTCGTTGAGCGTGCGCGCCTGCTCGATGTGATTGCCGACGATGAGGAGCTGAATGTACCGCTTCTTGATCTGAAGGTCTTTGGGATGTTGCTGGTAGAGAGCGCCGTATTCGGCAAGGGCATTGTTCATGTCGCCGGTGGCGTAGTAGAAGCTGCTGAGGGCGAGGAGCGGGCCAGGCTGATTGGGAAGGTCACGCTCGGCCTGCTTGAGGACGTTTTCCGCGTCGGCCTTTCTGCCGGTGATGAGCAATAGACGAGCCAGTGCCTCACGAGGCGCCAGGGACTTTGGCTCGACGGCGATGGCGTCGCGGAATTGCTGCTCGGCGTCGGCAGTGCGCTTTTGTCCCAGGTAGAAGTTGCCCAGCACGATTCGCGGCGCCGCGGACTTGGGATTGAGCTCGATAACCTTTTTGAAATTGGTTTCGGCCAGGTCGGGCTGGCCGTTTCTCTCCTCAAGGAAGCCAAGGCCAAGGTAGAGCTCCCAGTGGTATGGATCGAGCGAAATGGTGTGCTGCATCTCGGCGATTGCGCCGGGCACGTCGCCCTGGGCGGAGAGGAGGTTGGAGAGGGTGGAGTGTGTCGCTGGATCGTCAGGGCGATTCTTGACCAGCCAATCGGTCTGTTCCTTAGCCTTTGGAAACTGGCGGCCCATGAGGAGGACATTGGCGAGCGCGATGCGCGCCTTGTAGTCCTCGGGGCGGAGTTCGACGGTGCGGAAAAGCTCCTGGTAGGCGCGGTCGAGCCGCTGCAGCTTGAGGTAGCTCTCTCCAAGCTGGAAGTGGGCGTCAGCGTAGCCGGGATCGATCTTGATGGCGTTGGTGAACTGGATGGCGGCTTCCTGGTACTGGCCCTTCTCAAAGTAGCGAAGACCGCTGTTGTAATACTTCTGCTTGCGGACGTTGGGGTCGAAATAGGAGCAGCCGGAAAGAAGGGCGGCGACCAGGACGAGCGCCAATATGGACTGCCACTTGGCAGAGAGCTTCACCGTACTACCTCACCTTGCAGCATTGAGTGTAATCGCCGCTGATACATCGTGGATTGATTGGAATCAATAGTAGCAAAGGGATGGCACAGCAGCGTTTACTGTTGAGGTCGCCAACAAACCGGCGTACCAGGGTCCGTGTTACTCGCATATAACCGGTGGAGCGGATTCGCGGAATAAGTAATCAGGCAGGGAAAAGGTTGCAAGTTTTTGCAATAAATCACTGTGCGCGGAGGATTCCGGCCCAGGCCTGAGAGGCGGAAGTGATAGTTTTTGCAATAGGTTGCAAAAACATTCAGTCTTGACAAATTGTGAGATGGGTCTAACCTTGACGATATAGATGTGTCGCCGGAGTTCTTTGCCCAACCGCAGCCCCGGCAAACGTGAAGATGCAGGACGGAGGCCCGAGAGGGCGCCCCGGGAGGATAGATCGATGAAGCGATTAGTAGCGACGACATTGTTGGGGCTGGCGGTAACCTCAATGCCTTGCTTGGCTCAGTACACCAGCGGCGGCAACCCGGCAGTGCCCGGGACGACCACAGATGGTTGGTACAACTTCACGGTTGTGGATCAAAACAACCCCTTCAGTGGGGACGGCTTAATCAATGATTGGCAGGTCTATGCGTCAACTGGTGGCCAAGTTGAACTTGTGATAGTTGCCCCGACCACCTATGACATCGTCGGGGAGAGCGCCGTGGAGACGGTCACGAGCGGGCTGAACACATTCACTCTTTCAACGCCGATTTCGGTCACGACAGGCGACTACATAGGCTTTTGGGAAGGGGACCCTTCATCGGTTGAGTACTCCTATAATGGGCCCGACGTATTTTCAGGGGACACATCCCACGTCGCCCTCTTTACGAACAACGGCTCGGGCCAGCCAACATTGCCATTGAGCTTCGTTGGATCCGCGGATCGAGAATACTCGATTTATGCGAGCACTCCCGAGGGCGGCGCATCGTGGATGTACCTGCTTCTCGCCGGAGCAACCTGCCTGGGAGCGGGTCTCTTTGCTTCCCGCAACCGCCTGGCCAACCGCGCTTAGTTCGCTTCTACCGCTCGGACATTTCGCATCTGCACAGGAAGGGCGCCGTGAGGGCGCCCATGCTGTTTGAGTTCGACTCCTGGCCGGAACTCAATGAGGCCTGTCGGAAAGATCCGGTTCGCCCCCCCGAAACATCGAGGAGAGTCGCAAATCTTTGCAATAGGTTGCAAGAACTATCAGTCTTGACGGCTCTTTGGTGCCTAGCGGCCTCAGCCCCGGTTACGCAGGGAACTCTCGAGTGGTTACTTTTTTGGGGGCAGGAGCGCATTTGTTTACAATAAGTTGCAAATATTTTCAGTCTTGACAAGTTTTGAGACTGGTCTACGATGGTTGTACTAAGAAGTATGGGCCAAGTTTTGTTGGGTGGGCGTAGCCTATCCAATTGCAGATGCAGAGCGGATGCCTCGAGGGGATGATCCGGGAGGAAAGAACGATGAAGAAGATTTCCTTGGCAATGTTCGGAATGGTACTAGCGCTGGTTTGCGCGCAGAGTGCTTCGGCACAGACCTACGACTTTACCTTCACTGGCGTCAATAGCGTCAATTCCGGAACCTGTGGGTGTGTGGGTGACACCTACGTGGGTGACACCGGCAGTGGAAGTTTCGTCGTCTCTGGGAATCAGGTCGTTTCGCTCTCAGGCACATTTGACGGTGAGGCGATGACTCTGGACACGAGCGGTTTTGCGAACAACCCCCCCGCTCCCAACAACCAGTTCTATCCCGGCGGCGTGCCGTCGGAATTCGACCTAAGCGGCCTTGATTTTGACGCGAATGGGATTATCTATAACATTTTCGGCGACAACGGCGCAAACGTAGCCGTCGGCACATTCATACAGGGTAATGATACAGGAAGTGGTTCCGGACCTGTCACACCATTAGACATCTCTGTCACCTATGTGCCTGAAGGCGGCGGTCTGTCCATGCTGGTTCTCTGCGGGTTGGGCTTGGCGGGAGCGTTCCTCTTCAAAGCCAGGAACGGCCTGCTCATGAATCGCTAGTCAGCCCGTTTCTTTCCTCCGGAAATCTCTGCAACTGCGAGCGAAGGACGCCGAAAGGCGTTCTTCGCTTTTTGGTGCGCCCAGCATGGGCGCACTCTTACGGGTGCAAGTCCCGTCACAAGCTGGTCACAGTGAGTGAGGCGAAGTGCAACTGCACGAGGGTGACCGCGTGTGGGGAGGAAGCGTGGAGCGAAGTTGCGGGCCGATGAACAAGAACCGGATAAAAGGCGCTGCCGACCAGGGCGAGCGGGCATGTGACCGCGAAGTTGTTGTGACCAAGGGGCGGTGGCGTAAATCCGGCGGTCGTGCAGTGAAGGAGTGCGTTCTTACCTGGGGAGATCTCGCCTTGTGCCTGAAAGGGTGAGCGTGTCGAACCGGAGCGACAAGTAAGCCGGTTCTCGAACTGCCGGATGCGGACCCGAATGTCGGGGGGGGTGGCAGGGGCGAGCGGGTGACCGCTCCCCCTATGCCGATCTTTGCCGGCCAGATCAGCCTCCTCCATGAAGGGTCGAGGTAAGGCATATTGCAAAACTTTGCAATGTGTTGCAAGAAATATCATTCTTGACAGGTTTTTGGGGCACGCTACTATAAAGAGAGTTCAGAGCGTTGGGCCGTCTTCGTGTTGGTGTTTCCGACACAGGGATTTGTAACTAGAGCACCTGGGGCCCACGTATTACGACTTGCAGCTAGTTCGCAGGAGGAACAGCAATGCGCTTCAATTCCCGGATCCCCACCTCATCTCTTGCCATAGCGGTGTTGTTTCTGACCGGGGCTGTTGCCTCGGCGCAGGACACCAACTTCACCAACTGCACCAACCCGAGCAATGTCTGGGCCACGTCCAACAAGGGTTGTGCCTCCAGTCCCGGCACTACGAACTCCGAAAAGCTGCCAGCAAGCGCCCAGGTGTTTGACCTTTGGGTGGACGCGAATAGCGGCGCAACGGTCACGGCGGGATCAATTGTTGCTGGACCTTCAGGAACGGGGCTCACTCCGAGCGTTGGAAATGACTCATGGAAGTGGGATCCATCGGTGGGCGTCGGCATTCCCCTCGGGTCGATAGAAATGACGGGCAATGGAACGGATGTCATCGGGACGGTTCTGGTTTCGGATTCAGGCAGCTGGTTCCAGTTGACCAGCCTCGAGATTGGTCAGCAACAGGGCTCGTCGATAGCCGCAAAGACGACTGGCGTAACCAATGCCCGCCATCCGGAGTACGATGTTACCTACACGATCCTGTTCTGCGCGGGCGTGAACGGCTGCACGTCCGCCAATGACCTGGGGAGCTGGACCGGAAGTCTGGGCCGGAGCAGCGGCTCCGCACCGGCGTTTACCCCTGTGGACTGGGTGAGCGGCGACTACTCGGGTTCCGCAAAGAGCATTGAAATCATGATCGACACGCCTGGCGGCGGTAACGCCTACCTGGACGACATCGACATCCACGTTCCCGAGGGCGCGGGCCTGTCCATGCTGGCTCTTTGTGGGTTGGGTCTGGCGGGAGCGTTCCTCTTCAAAGCCAGGCGTGGCCTGTTCATGAACCGCTAGTCAGCCCGTTTCTTTCCTCCGGAAGACTCAAAATCTGCAAGCGAAGGGCGCCTCGATGCGCCCTTCGCTATTTGCGTGTTCGCGGGTCATTTCCTGCCCCGATGAGCCATCGTGAGGAGACAGGATGCAAGCCTCTGCATCAGGTTGCAAAAGGATCGATTATTACGGGCTCTTGGTGCCTTGCGGGCGCAGGTTTGGTTACTTTGGGGACCGTCGAGCAGTTACTTCCCGAGCAGGAACCCTCCTATTTGCAATATGTTGCAAAGACTTTCACTCTTGACAACATTGCATTGGGACTAATATCAACGGTACAGAACTGTCGATGCTGGCCCCCTCCTTATACATCGACCCAGGAATTACCCAGATCTAGAACGGATTCCCTGAGGGGATGGTCCGGCAGGAGAGAACGATGAAGAAAGTCTCCCTGGTTTCAATCGCGATCGCTGCAGCGCTAGCGATCTCCCCAGCTTTGTTGGTGGCCCAATGCACCGCGGGGGATACCTGCTACACGTTCGACTTCAGTTCTCCGACCGTCAACTTCACCAGCGAACTCACGGTTGCTCCAACGCAAGTTCTGGAGGGAACGAACGGGAGCGGCAATATTTACAGCTACGACATTGTGGGCATGTCCGGAACGTATACCGATTCGGCTTCGGGATTGGGCATTTCTCTGGGGGCACCGGGTACGATCTCCTTGTACCCTGGCAACAGCACGAACTCCGCGTGGATCGGTACAGTTCCTGGGTGGGTATTTGACAACGAGTTTTATCCTGGGGCCAATGCGCCAGGAACAGACGGCGCCCTGTTCGATACGGGTGGCGTGTTCTTCTATGTTGGGCCAACCAATGGATCACCGGCCTATGTCGTGAATATTTGGGCAGGCAACATACCGGGGCAGCCCGGATCGCCCAACACCTACACGATCCAGGAGGGAGTGCTTGGCGGAACAAACGACTTGAATAGCGTCCAGGGGTTAGCCATTAGTGGCAAAGTCGTGCCACCGCCTGTTGTGGACCCTTCTTCCAACAACCCTATTGTCCCCGTTGCTTTTGTTCCGGAATCTGGTTCGCTGTACATGCTCATTCTTTGTGCATTCGGTTTGGCGGGAGCGTTCTTGTTCAAGTGCCGGCAATCCCGCTTGTTCATGAATCGCTAGCCGCCCCGCGTCTGTTTTCTCTTCAAAGGTCTGTATCTGCATGGAAGGGCGCCGAGAGGCGCCCTTGCTATTTGGGGCGCTGCTTTTGGCGGCCGTTCGGGCGAAGTGGCTATGCGAACTCTGTCTTGACTCATGGGCAGAGGAGAGTTGCAAAGTGTTGCAACATGCAGCGTGGGGCTAGCAGGCATGGCAGAAGACTGCGGCGGGGAAACCCAAGCTATGAACTCGAGTGGGGCTAGCCCGCATCTCTCACAGACGGCGAAACAGGCAGATTTCAAGGCATCGCGCGAAGGCACTGAGGGCCGGGAGGCCCTCAGGACAGCCGGCCAGGAGGCCGGCGCTACGGTTTCAGGCGACGTGTGAGAAATGCAGGCTAGTAACTCGGGTGGGCGGGAAGGTTTCGCGGGTGGGCGGGAGCTGCAGGGGGTGAAAGTGGCTGTATTTGTAAATAGTTGCAAAAATTATCAATCTTGACATCGTTGGGACTCTTCCTACAATGGAGGGTGGCGCAAAGTGTGCACTTTGGGCGTTCAGGCCATGGTGTAGCTTTGTGCGAGATCGAGATCGCGAGATCCCGAGGACTTGTCAGGAAGGTAGAAAGATGAGGCGCTTTTCTCCAGTTACGTTTGCGCTGATGGTTGTCCTCGGATTTAGCACGGCTCCTTTGAGTGGCCAGGCCCCACCGGATTGCGGCAGCCTCTCGGACTGTTTCGATTTCAGCCTTACCGCGAGCGGGGGCGTTGACATTGCGGGGTATTTCACCTACTCGACCGCTCCGGTGGATGGTGTTTACCTTGTGACCGGCTTTGATGGGTGGTTCTCCGATCCGACTGGGCAATACATTCCCGCAACTCCTTTAACCCCTGGCCCAGTCAAGAATGCGAATACGATCTTGTGGCCAGACGCCCTCTATGCGCCCGCGGGGCCGGGCATCTTCAGCTACGGAGAAGACAATCTTTTCTACTCCAACCTTTCCCCGGCAACCGGGACTCAGTTCGATGGGCACGGCGTGATTCTCTATGCAACGAGCCCGGTGTACGACTTGATCAGTATCAATGGCACCTACCTGAGCGATCTGAACACCAACGATGCCGGTCCTGCCAGCCAGAATGTCGTTGCGGTCGTGTTTGAAAACGGAGTCACGCTAACCTCGTTAACCGACTACTTTACAGTGGACGACACTCCGAACAACGGGGTTGCGCTGGTGGAGGTGGGCTATACGGCCGATCTCCCGGAATCCGGCTCACATTGGATGATGGTTCTTTGTGGTTTGGGCGTGGCGGGCGCGCTGTGTTTCAAGGTGCGGCAGTCGAGGGCGTCGAACTCCTAGCCGCATCAGCGTTTTTCCTGTTTGATCGTCTCCAGTAGAGTTCAGGGCATCGAGAGGGGCTTGGTGTCGTTGGGGGGGCGCTTGCAACCCATGTCCGGCCGAGAGCGTGTTTGCAGGAATCCTTCGCGACGGCCTGGCGCGCAGTGCATGGGGCCAGTCATGCTAGTGGCCGGAGCTTGTTTTGCGAAACAGGGGTGTTCGAGTTAGACCTCTCTCAAGACAGGTTATCGTGGGCCAACTGGGGCGCTTTTGGCCGATCCGAACTGCAAATGACACGCATGCTCCATGAAAAGTGCAAGAATCTGCAAACTTTTGTACTGAATTTTGAGCCTGTTAAAAGGGCCGAATGCCCGGAGTTATCCTCAACGGTAACTTTGCAGTGATTACTTTACTGGGACTACAGACAGAACAATCCTATTCAGTTCTAAAGCATTGAATCGAAGCAGCATCGTCCGCATTGTGGATGATGTAAGTCCAGTTTGTCGGCCTAACGGCTCACGACTATTCGCTGCTATTTATCCAGAATTGCCCCTTGACGTTGGGGTGGGACCTGCACGATGGGGATTGGGTTAAAGTTACCCTGGAGTTTAAAGCGACCCTTGCAAAAACATGCAACCCATTGTAAGGTTGCTTCAACTTCAATGAGTCGGTTTTGGGGCGCATTCAATCCCTCATCGGTGCGGAGCCTGTGCGGATGGGGAAGGTGTCTTGGATGGCCCGGTATCGCGCCCGCGGCAGGATAATCCGACTTCCATCTATGCTTTCAGGGGTCCAATGGAATGTGACTCAGAGGGCGAAGCTATGCGAACCACGCGGAAACGTGAGGTTCCAAAAAGCACCCCAAGCCATCGCAACAGATCTATCAGCACATTCTGATCCTGTCATGCAGGCTTTCGTGAGAACTCCGCTGTTCTTGCGGGAACCATCGCTCACGTGACGGCAGGGAATCAGGGCCAAAATCCCCAAGACAATCGCTAATCTCTCTTCGCTCGCTGGTTCCCCGCTCGAAAGGCAACCTGGGATGAGAACCTCAGCCGACATAGCGAATCTGCTGGTCGTTAGCCGCGACCTTGGAGTACTGCGCTCGCTCTCGACGATTAAGGCATCGACCTGCTGGCGCTTCGAGACGGCTTCCGATACCTGGGAAGCGATGGAACATATGCGTGCCGGCGCATCGCCGCAGCTGCTGATGCTGGATTCGACCGAGGGTGCCGCGGAATGTTTAGACATGCTGCGTTGGATGCGCCGGGTTCGGCCGTCGTTGCCTGTAATCCTAATTGGCCGCACAGGCGACGAGATAGGTGAGGAGCAGGCCACACGACTGGGCGCCAAGGCTTACCTGACCCGGCCGCTGGATGAGCGGCAACTTGCGACGGTCATCGAAGAAAGCTTGCCTGAAGAAGCGGAGGCCGACGACGACAATATTTCCAGCGATGATATCGAGGCGCTGGGCGACGAGTCCTACTTTGTCGCGATGAGCCCCCAGATGCGCACGGTGCGGGCCAAGGCAGCGCTGCTGGCGGAGGCCAGCGTTCCGGTTTTGATTGTTGGCGAAGCAGGCACCGGCAAGGAGACCGTAGCACGCCTGATGCACAAGCTTTCGGTGCGCTCCGGATTCAACTTTACTCGAGTGAGTTGCGCGGCATTGCCGGCGGATCTACTGGAGCGGGAGATATTCGGTTACGAGACGGCGGGCGCGACTGCTGCAGCAACCATCAAACATGGAAAGATCGACCTCTGCGCTAGGGGAAGCATCTATCTGGAAGACATCCATGAGATGCCCGCGACTTTGCAGTCCTGTATTCTCAGGCTGATTCGCGAGAAGCGATTCATGCGGCCGGGAGCGTCTGGATTCACCGAGTCGGACGTTCGCATATTTGCAGCAAGTGAATTCAACGGCAAGCGGAAAGCTCCCGAGACGATGCCGCGCAGTGAACTGATTCAACACATCAGTGCAAACTCCATCCACCTTCCACCGCTGAGGGAGCGGAGAGAGGGGATTGCGCAACTGGCGCGGCATTTTATGCATCGGCTCGCAAGGCACTATGGGCTTCCCCCGAGGGAGTTTTCGCCTGCAATCATCGAAGCATGGCGGACGTATGAGTGGCCAGGGAACCTGAGCGAGATGGAGGACCTGGTCAAGAGATACTTGATGGTCGGGGATGAGGAACTTGCGACTGGATTCAGACGACCGGTGACAGAGAGCGTTGAAGGCAGGAGCGGCGCGGGTGTGTTGGCACGCAGTGAAGCCGCCGGCCTGTCGCCGAGCCTGGCTGATGCGATGGCCTCGGGAAGTAAGTCGCTGCGCTCGCTGCTCAAGGGAGTGAGATCGGAAGCAGAGAGAAATGCTATTGCCATGGCTCTGGAAAAGACGGGTGGAAATCGAAAGGCCGCGGCAAGGCTGCTGAAGGTCAGCTACCGGACGGTGCTCTACAAGATCGAAGAGTACAAGATGATACCGCCCGCAACTTCCCAGTCTGGAAAGCTGGATGCGGCGCAAAACCCGACGCGAGATGGCAGCGAAAGCACAAGATCCGTTGGACCGGCGGGTAAACGCTTGGTTGATGGTCGAAAGGAATTGCGATGAAAGTGAGTACCGCTCAACCGCTGTGGTTAGGGCTTGTCCTAGTGGCTCTAAGCGGCTCCGCGTTCGGGCAGGCTGCTGCTTCGAGCCCGGCTGGCGACAGTGCCCCGGCTGCTGCCGCAGTTCAGAGTCCGGCAGCTGCCCCGTCCGCACAACCGGCTGAAGCCAGCGGCAGCAAGGCACACGACGACCATTTCATCATTGGCAATGACGACGTGCTGGCGATCAATGTTTGGAAGGAGCAGGAAGTCTCTCGCGTGCTTCCGGTGAGATCGGACGGAAGAATCTCGCTGCCTTTGGTGGGAGAGGTGCAGGCGGCGGGAAGAACTCCACTTCAACTCGAGAAGGAAATCGCAGACAAGCTGAAGGAGTTCATCACCGACCCTGAAGTTACCGTGATGGTCCAGCAGATTAACAGTCAGAAGTTCAACATCCTCGGGCAGGTGGCTAGGCCGGGTTCTTTTCCACTTACGTTGACGACAACGGTGCTGGACGCGATTGCGCAAGCGGGTGGTTTCAGGGATTTCGCCAAACAAAAGGGGATTTACATTCTTCGACAAGACCCGAACGGCGGCGAGTCGCGGATTCCGTTCAACTACAAAGACGTGATCAAGGGCAAGAATCCAGCGCAGAATATCAAGCTTGAACCGAATGACACCATTGTCGTGCCGTGAAGGCTGCCATGCTGACCCGAGTTTGTTTGACTGTTGCACTAGCATTGCCAATTTCAGTGCTTGCCCAGGTTACGCCGACGGCAAATGGCCCAACTGAAAACGAGAGTCCCATGTCTGCGCCCCCGATGGTGAGCGGTCAGGCCCTCCCGACTTCGGTTGAGTCCGCGGAAAATTCCAACTATCTGGCTGGAAGCGTGGCCTTTGAAGCCGCGTACAACGACAACCTGTTTCCTTACTATGTGACCCAGGCAATCAGCGGCATGTCGTACTCGATAAGGCCGAGGATCTCCTTTGACCAATCGATATCCAGATTTCACCAAACGTGGAACTACAGCCCAGGGTTTACGATCTATCAGCCTATTGCAGCTCGAAATGAATTTGACCAGAACGTATCAATGATCCTCCAGTACAGACTGAGCGAGCACGCGACATTGAGCGGCGGAGACAGTTTTCTGAAAAGTTCGAACGTATTCAACCAGGGTGACTCACAGCTTGGCGGGTCCGTTTCAGGCTCGCCATCGTCTTCCCCGGCAGATTTACTCTTTCCATTCATCAACCGGCTCAGTAACACGGCAAATGCCCAGATAAGTTACCAATACAGCGCGAATAGCATGATTGGTGGAGGGGGCACTGTTGGGCTATTTCAATATCCAAATCAGACCCAGTCTTCCGGCATCTATGATTCAACCTCGCGCGGCGGATCGGCGTTCTACAATCGGCGGATCATGGGCACTCAGTCCATCGGCGCAAACTATCAGTATGTGGAGTTCCTCGGGAATCCCGCTGCGGGTCAGGTTGAAATGCAACTGCACACGCTCATGGGCTTTTATAGCCTTACTTTGGAACACCGGCTGTCACTTTCGGTGAGTGCAGGTCCGCAACATTCTGAATATGCGCAGACCTCCGTGCCCAGTGTTGGGTCGTGGAGACCATCCGTCATGGCGAGCATCGGTTGGCAGGGGGACAGGGGCTCATTGGTAGCCAACTACAGGCAAACCGCTACCACCGGCGGAGGCTTAATCGGAAGCTACGAATCGAAGAATGCGAGTGCCTCTGCTAGTTGGCGAATGGCCCGCACGTGGACCGCTGGCGCCACAGCAACTTATTCAATATACGGGAGTGTAGCCAATGTGTCGGGACAACAGGGTGGGCACACTGTTTCAGGCACCGCATCGATTGACCACCCCATGGGAGAGCACTTCGTGGCCAGGCTTGGTTATCAGCGTATACATCTGAGTTATGGGGGCACCGCAGCGGCATCGACGACCCCTGACAGCGATCGAGAGTTTGTCTCCATCTCATATCAATTCAAAAGACCATTGGGAAGATAATTATGGCTGAGTTCACCGAAGCTCCCGAAGAGCAACAATCAGATGGCCTTGACGTCCAACGCTACATTGCAGTAGTGCGCCGGCGCCACATGTACTTCCTCATTCCGTTGCTCATCGGGTGGCTCATTGTGTGGGGAGCAAGTTGGGTTCTGCCACCTCGATATAAGTCGAGCACGCTGATTCTTGTTGAGCAGCCTTCAATGCCTACGAATTACGTCCAGCCGAACGTAAGCGAAGATCTGCAAGACAGGCTGCAAAGTATCACGCAGCAGATTCTAAGCCGGACGCGCCTCCTTACGATTATTGACAAGCTTCATCTCTATGGAAAAGAGGGCTCCCAGGACTCAAAGGTGGCGTCGATGCGCAAAGACATCGATATTGCTCTTGTAAAAAGCGAAAACCAAAGGGACATTACTGGATTTACAATCGGCTTTACCGCTCGCGACCCCCAGGTTGCGCAGCAAGTTACGAGCGAGTTGACGGACCTTTTTATCGACGAGAACTTGAAGGCGCGCCAGCAGGCGTCTGAAGACACAACGAAATTCATTGAGAGCCAACTGGAGAATGCGCGAACGACGCTTGCCGAGCAGGAAGCAAAGGTCCGCGACTTTGAAGCAAGGCACGAAGGAGAGTTGCCAACGCAGCAGGCGACGAATCTGCAAATCCTTAGCGGGCTACAGGCGCAACTTCAGAACGAGCAGGATGCTCTCAACAATGCCAAGCAGCAGGGCGTCTACTATGAGGCGCTGCTTGAACAATACCGATCTCTCAGCAATACATCCGGGACTGTCGATGGTCATCCCACGACGTTACCGGCGATCGAGCAACAGTTGACGACCCTAAGGGCTCAACTGACAAACCTTAGTTCTCACTATTCAGATCGCTACCCGGATGTTCAGAACCTGAAACGGGAGATAGCCAAGACCGAAAAGCTGAGAGACGACCTGGTTGCCAGCCTGAAGGATAAGGACGCCAAGAATACGGACGGATCCCAAGCGGCATCCAGTCCTGCGGATCACCCTCAGAACGCGGCAACCCTCCAAATTCAAAGCCAGTTGCATGCAAATCGCGCGGAGGTCGAGAACCGGGAACGGGCGATTACCGACCTCAAGGCGAGAATCAATGACTATCAGGCGCGCTTGAACAATGAGCCTGCAAGCGACCAACAGTTGGCGGACCTGACCCGCGGCTACGACCAATCGAAGGCCAATTTCGACGATCTATTGAAAAAGAAGAACGAGTCGGAAATGGCGACCAGTATGGAGCACATGCAGCAGGGTGAGCGGTTCAGAATGCTGGACGCCCCAAGTCTGCCAGTCACGCCCGATTTCCCCAATCGTCTGAAGTTTTGCGGAATCGGATTAGGCGTCGGCGTCGCACTTGGTCTCCTGGTTGTGGGATTATTTGAACTCCTGGATGACCGGATGCACAGCGAACAAGAAATTACCGATCTTCTGCCTGTGGCAGTCCTGTCGGAGGTTCCTGAGGTTGTGACTCCGTCGGACGAACAGGGCAAAAAGAAGAGAACGATGCTTGGATGGGCCATGGCTGTTGTTGTCTTTGGCGTTATTCTGGCTGGGTCTGCATTCAGCTTCCTGCACGGATAGGTTTCCCCCGAAATGTACAAGGCATACTTCAAACTCAGTCACAATCCGTTTGATCTCACGCCGGATCCGGTTTGCTTTGTGCCGACAGAACGGCACAACGAGGCCCTCGCGGCACTCTATCATGGGGTTCGGCGGCATAAAGGTTTTGTCGTTGTCACGGGAGAGGTGGGCACCGGAAAGACACTGCTGCTTCGCTGCCTGCTGGGTTTGCTGAAAGAAAGTAAGGACGTCGCCTACGCCTACATGTTCAATGGGCGGCTTACGCCAACTGAGTTTCTGCAGTACATTCTTTCCGACTTCGGGCTACCTGCAGCAGGAAAAAGCAAGTATGAGTTATTGCTCGATCTTGGAAGGTTTCTAGTCGCGCGTGGCGCAAAGAGAATGACGACGGTGCTCATTGTGGATGAGGCACATCTGTTGTCTCCCGAAATCCTTGAGGAGGTTCGCCTCCTATCGAACCTGGAAACAACCGACGACAAGCTACTGCAGATTGTCCTGGTCGGGCAGCCAGAACTTGATGAGATGCTCGATTCCGTGGAATTGAGACAAATCAAGCAGCGAATAGCAGTCCGGACCCAACTCATCCCCTTGAACGCCGAGGAGACGAAACTGTATATCGAGAGACGGCTTCAGATTGCCGGAGCCGACCCCGACTCCGCGCCGCTCTATTCACCGGCGGCTATCGGGGAGGTGTTCCTTTACTCGAAAGGACTTCCCCGCCTGATCAATACGATTTGCGAAAATGCGCTGATCGCGGCCTATGCGAAGCGGCAACCTTGCGTGACACCTGAAATCATCACAAGCGTAGCGAAGGAACTCCGCCTGGACATCGTCCACCCGTCTTCGACGCTGAAGCCTGCGGCTAGCAACGAGGTCGAGATTCATCGGACGATGGCCGTGCTCGTTGACCTATATGAAGCACTTCGTAAGTCGAATGGGAGTAAAGCCACCGCAGGAGTGCCAGCGGAGATGGAAGTGAGCAAACATGAGCCATATATTTGACGCATTGCAGAGGGCCCAAGGGGAAGACCCCGGGAATGAGTCTTCACCACCTGCTCCTGCAATCGAGGTGCTCCGGAACGAAGAGCGGAAAGTGGCATCGCAATGGGAGTCGGGCACCCTGGCTGCGACGCCTGAAGCAAAGAATGGATCGATCACCGAAAGCCCGATAGCGGTGCAAGCGCAGCCACTGAGCGGATCAGGCTCAGCAACAAAATCCAATAATGAGCACCTGCCGATACAAACCGATGCGGGGGTCTTCGATCAGTTCCAGAAGCTGAAAGTTTCAGTATCTGCACAAGAGCGCCTGGTCTGCTTCACCGACACCGAGAGTCTGCCTGCCGAAGCCTTCAGATTGCTAGGCGTGCGCCTCCGGAATCTCAGACAGAAGAGACCTTTGAAGAAGGTGCTGATAACGAGCACAATTCCTAAAGAAGGCAAAACAATGACCGCCACCAACCTCGCTTGCGCGCTCACTGCTAGCACAAAGCAGAGGGTTCTGCTGCTGGATGGCGATCTGCGGCGGCCGTCCGTCGCACAGAAGTTCGGACTTGGGAATCTCAAAGGGTTGAGCGAGTGGTTACAGGGCGCGGAGGGTGGGATTCCAAAAATATACCACCTGGAAGAGCCAGGCTTGTGGTTATTGGCCGCCGGCAACGCTTCCACTAATGCGCTCGAACTCCTCCAATCCGCGAGGCTGCCGGCACTGATGGACCAACTGGCAGAATGGTTTGACTGGATCTTCATTGACTCGCCCCCAGTTTTGCCGCTTGCAGATACAAGCGTCTGGATGCGAATGGCAGATGGGATCCTCGTGGTTGCGCGGCAGGGGATCACTGAAAAGCGCCAGTTGCAGAGGGGCTTGGATGCAATCGACCAGAAGAAGATGATTGGGGCGCTCTTGAACTGCTCAAGAAACTCCGCGCACAACAGCTATTACTACCACTATAAGCCGAAGATATCGCAGGCCGACGAAGTCTCTAAATCCTAGGCAGGACTGCTAGCTTGCTATTAGTCAGGAGTTAGTAAGAGTCGCACGTTGCGCTAGCCCTGCGATTGCAATCAGGCCATAGATCATTTGTTCAGGACTTACGGGCTCTTCTCACCCGCCACACACGTTTCGAGTGGTGCCAATCGAAAAAGCGGTCAATCTTAGGGTCATTGCCGATTGAGGATCATCTTATGACCACCATGCCAACACATATCCCGACCCGGCGGGCTACAACACGTCCTGGGATCGGTGCGCGTGCCGCCCTCGAAGTTCTAAGCCAAGATATGTTCAGGCGGATGATTGCTTTAGAGCGGAAAAGAACGGAGCGCACTAACGTTCCTTTTTTGCTGCTCTTGTTAGAAACTGAGAGCGATTCCGTACTTGGGACCATAGAAGAATCCCTCGGGCTGATTGCCTCTTCCTTAAGTGTGTCCATCCGAGAAACTGACGCGATTGGCTGGTACCAGGCGGGGACCACAGTCGGCGTTATGTTCACCGGTCTTCAGATTGAGGACAAGAATCTTGTGAAGAGCCTGATTCTCGACAGGGTCAATACAATCCTGCGGGATGAAAAGTTATCGGATCAAATGTCCAATTTGAAGATGTCGTTCTACTTTTTCCCGGATGATTGGGAGGATTTTGATTCAGGTACACCGATCGGACCGGCCCTCTATCCTGACTTGCTCAGTCCCGATCGGAAGGACGATTCCGCACTGAAAGTCAAGCGCGTGATGGACGTAGCAGGCAGTGTGTGTCTGTTGATCTTCCTGTCTCCGATTCTCATCGCAGTTGCCTTGGCGGTAAAGAGCACATCAAAGGGGCCGGTGTTATTCAAGCAGGAACGAGTTGGGCAATACGGCAAGTGCTTCACATTTCTCAAGTTTCGCTCCATGACCTGGGAGAACGACCATAGCGTTCACAAGGAGTTCGTGACGAAGTTTATCGTCAACCAGGCAGAGCATCAATCCATCCATCCACAACGCGAAGGCATCTACAAACTGACAAAGGACCATAGAGTCACGCCGGTGGGGAAATTCTTGCGGAGAAGCAGCCTAGACGAGCTACCGCAATTGCTGAACGTCTTCAAGGGGGACATGTCACTCGTAGGTCCACGCCCGCCAATTCCCTACGAGATGGCCGTATATAAGACATGGCATCGCAATCGCGTGTTGAGAGTAAAACCGGGAATCACCGGCCTATGGCAGATCACGGGGCGAAGCCGTGTAAGGTTCGACGAGATGGTCCGGCTCGATCTTAGATATGCATCGTCTTGGACTCTGTGGCTCGACTTGAAGATACTGTTGAGTACCCCCATGGCGGTGCTGAGGGGAACGGGCGCAGTCTAGATCCAGCCCGTTATCGAAACATCGTTAATATGCCTTCCGGCGCGGCATTTATCGGACATTGCAAGGCGGTAATGCCTGCTGAATCGTAAGCGAACCAAAGGGCTTGGGATGGTGAGTTCATCATGAAATTCGGAGTGATCGGTTACGGTTACTGGGGCCCGAACATCGTCAGAAACCTGATGAACATGGAAGGCGTCGAGATGCTCGCGATCGCCGACACGAATGCGGCAGCGCGAAAGCGAGCTCATAAGGCCTACCCGAGCGTCACGACAACGTCCAACGCTTCAGATCTCATCAACTCAACGGAGATTGATGCCGTCGCCGTCGTAACTCCGGTGTGGACTCACTATGACCTGACCAAGCAAGCCCTTGAGCAAGGCAAACACGTTTTCGTCGAGAAGCCCTTCACGAGCAACTC
>Ga0302140_10004828_pt1 | contig 17146 bp, 14 predicted proteins | sample I_Bog_E1_1_FD_202095 | JGI IMG/M metagenome (GOLD analysis project Ga0302140, IMG submission 202095) | Peat permafrost microbial communities from Stordalen Mire near Abisko, Sweden - I_Bog_E1_1 | ecosystem: Environmental > Terrestrial > Soil > Wetlands > Peat | place: Sweden: Abisko, Stordalen... | reverse complement strand
GCATCGCCTTCTAGCTTGGCGTGCTTTTCAGGTCGATCAGATCCCACCCCTTCGGACTGTCACCCATGTCCTCGGGCTAAAGTGTCACCCATGTCCCCGGTCCGTACCCGATCCTCCGGCACGGCTGAAGCCGTGCCCTGATACAAAGCCTCCTGAAAGAGAGCAGCCTTGCGTACGCACTACGCACAGATTCACGCGAATTCATTAGGGGCGGAGAGTCTCGCCACCTGTGTGTCGCACACCCCGTTTCGCGGTCCGGATGGACATGTGCAGCACATGATTGTATGCTGAGAACATGTCGAAGATGATTCAAGTGAGGGACGTCCCGGATCATGTGCATGGCACTCTGAAGTCGCGAGCGGCTCGCGAAGGCATGAGCCTTTCCGATTTCCTCAAGAGGGAGTTGGCGCGTGCGGCGGAGCGGCCGACTATGCAGGAGTGGTTGGATCGCGCACAACAGGCGAAGCCCATCCGAGCCAAGACGAGTCCTGCGCAGGCAATACGCGAACTGCGAGACTCACGATGATTGTTCTGGACGCCTCGGTGGTCGTCGAGCTCCTCACCAACGGCGCCCTGGCTGATTCTATTAGAAGCGACCTGTCCGGGCGCGATGAGTCTTTCATCGTTCCGCATTTGATCGATGTCGAAGTGGTGAGTGCCATTCGAAGGCTGGCGGCTGACCGGCGAATAGGGGCACACCGCAGCGATCAATTTCTCGCGGGGCTGGCGGCGCTGCCGGCGGAACGTTATTCGCACACGCCATTGATTGGCCGTATTTGGGAACTGCGGCACAACTTCACCGCCTACGACGCGACTTACATAGCTTTGGCGGAAGCAATGAACGCCGTTCTCTACACCAGTGATGAGAAACTGTGCAAGGGCCACCGAGCCCGGGTCGTGCTGTTCACTCGCCGATGACAGGAAGGAGCGCGTGGACCAATCTGGCACGACCCGGACTCTTTTTGAGTGATATCACCTAGTCAGTGAGCGTCAAAGGGATTTTCGAGGCCCTGATGTCCACAGCCTTCTCGCCGATGTCGAGGTAGTCTGTTGCGGCCAGCAGATCCAGCACGCTTCGTTTGGACAATTCTTGTTCCAAGGTCGGGCCTATTGTTATCGATACCACCGGCAGTTTGCTGCCTTCTTTGATCCCGGTCTTCGTATACGGAATCACTGTTCGACTCGAAGAGCGAAAGAACAGCTCGGGGTTGGAAAAGGCGGAGGTCGAAATAACAATTCTCCACTCCTTTTCAGACGCGAACGCGGGATGTTTGAACCTGCTCGCTGAGGCAGAAGCATTATTAGCAATTGCGTCGGCGCATTTCTTGATCTCGAATTCGGGCGACCCCACCGAAAGTAGCGCCACATATCGGTCGAACGCACGCCTCAAGGCCCGCTCTTGGTCCCCTCTTGAGTACCGAACTTGGGCAAGCGCGACCTCGATCATTCCCATCCATAACGCGTCGGAATGATCAGTCGGGGCCAGCTCAGCGAGCATTGATTGCAACTTCCCGCGATCAAATCCAATCGAGAAGCCGGAGCCCGAGGATCCATAAGCCTTCCATTGCGTCAAAAGGTCGTCCTTGGCGCAAAAGCATACTACATACGTCTTACCCCCGAGGAAGGACCTGTCCTCCAACGCCTTTACCGCCAGGTTCCTCTGCAAGGACCCGTCCGGACTTTCGTTGACGATTTCCTCGAGGATCTCCTGCTGGAGTTCCGCCGCGTACCGCAGCTCGGAGCTGTCATTGAGGAAACTGACATCAGTTGCCCAGAGTCGGCTGTCAGACAAAATGCCGATGAGACCCTTCGGGTCAGTATAGTGATAGATAACCGGCACATCGGTTGCGCCGCGAGCATCCGCCGCACTCGCCGACGAAACCTCAAGTTGAGCCGCACGCAGCCTGCTCCCGAATCCGTCGCTCACTTCCACCGCCATCCGCTCCAATTCCGGCGACCGCCCCGGAATAAGCCCCCGCCCTACTCCTGCTTCTGCACCAGCTCCCACAGGCCACGGCCGCACATGTTGGGGCATTCGGGCAGGGTTTCGCCTTCGGTGAATTGCGCGGGGGTTTTGCAGACGCTGCACCAATAGATGCCGGTGACGGGGGCTGCGGTGCCTGGTTTATGATTCATGTGAGTCGGTTCCTTTCTCTGTCGCGGTGCCCAGTACCCAATCGACCATCTGCTCCATGCGGTCGGCCTTCAGGTCCAGGGGCACATTATCGAGCGTCTCGGGCTGAAAGCCATAGGTTACTCCGCAGCAGGCCACGCGGGCGTTGCGCGCGGTTTCTACGTCGACCGAGCTGTCGCCCACCATCAGCGTGCGCTCTCGACTCACCTCGGCCTGTTCCATCAATACTTCGATGCCGATGGGATGCGGTTTCTTGAACTCGAAGCTGTTGCCGCCATAGACGCGGAAGAAATGATGCGCGACGCCGAGGCCCTGCACGATGGCCTGGCTCACGCGCACCGGCTTGTTGGTGAGGATAGCCATGCGCTTCCCGGCCGCGGCCAGACGGTCGAGGGATTCGCGCACGCCGGGATAGAGGGTGGTGAAATCGAGATCGTGCTCGCGGTAGTACTCGAGAAAATACTCGAGCGCTTCCTCAACTTCCGCTTCTGTCGCCTGGTCGCCCAAGGCGCGGTGGATCAGCACCGCGGCGCCGTTGCCGACGTAGGAATAGACGCGCTCGTTATCGAGCGCCGCCATCCCCATATACTGGCGGGTGGCGTTGACGGCGTTGGCCAGATCCAGGCGCGAATCGATCAGCGTGCCGTCGAGGTCGAAGATTAGCAGGTCGAACACTGGTATACCGTCTCTGAGGTTAGTGGCCAAAACCGCAGGGCCTAAAGGCCATGCTTAGTAGCTGCCATAGCGGCACGGCTGAAGCCGTGCCCTGATACAAAGCTACCTGATGCGACGCTTCCCGATACCAAGCGTCCTGATGAAAAGCCTTGGAATCACGTTGCGAAGTTGTGAGACATGTTGCTACTGCGGTTGGCAGGCGGAAGCGCCTGCCCCACTCTGCGTGCCGCACTACCCTAGGCCGCGCCGGTCCGCCGTTTGCGCGCGCGCAGTTCCCGGCTGGCGGGCTTGCGCCGCGAACGAATGCGTCCGTTATCCAGGCCGTATTCCAGGGCCTTGCGCTGTAGCGTGTTGCGGTGGATGCCCAACTGCTTGCTGGCCGCCGACTGGTTGCCTTTGCTGTGCCCGAGCGCCGCTTCGATCATGCTCCGTTCCAGGAGCGCGACCGCATCCGTGAGAAAAACGCCTCCGTTTAACAGTCGAGCCACCAAACCGTCAAATTCGTTTTTCATTTCTTATCCTTGTTCGCCTCGGGCGTTGTTATGTGCCGCCGGGCGGTCGCCCAGGCTTGCTTGACCTGCCCGTATGCCTTGCGAAAACCTTCTTTAAACTCGTGAGGAGCCATGTCCGCCGCCAAGTTGGCCGCGCCCACCAGGTAAGGAGCCAGGCGGGAATTCTCGACCGCGGCCGGCGGCGTGTCGCCGTGCGAAAACGCCATCAGTCCGGAAACCAGCACCACCGAGATCAGGGCTGCGCGCAATACGCCGAAGCCCGCACCCAGAAGGTGATCGAAGAAAGACAGCCCGGTCACCCTCAGAAACTTGCCCACCACAAAACCGACCAGCGCGCCCACCAGCAGCACGCCGCAGAACACCAGGATGAAGCCGGCGAAATTCGCCGCCTGGCGCGACTTGAGGTGTGGCTCCAGAAAGCCGCCCGCCCAGCCGTAAAACCATAACCCCAACACGAACCCCAATACCACCGAAACCAGCCCGATCACTTCCCGCGTCAAGCCCCTGCGGAAAGCGGCCACCACCGACGCCGCCAGAATCAGCGCCAGCACCACATCCAGCCAGTTCATAGCTGGTGGCCGGTGAGCGCCTGGTAGGCCTGTAAGTATTTTTCGCTGGTCTTCGCCGCGACCTCCTGCGGCAGCGGCGGAGCTGGCGGCTGCTTGTTCCAGTGAATCGATTCCAGGTAGTCGCGGACGAATTGCTTATCGAACGAGAACTGCGCGCCGCCGGCCCGGTACGTGTCTGCCGGCCAAAAACGCGAGGAATCCGGCGTCAGCACTTCGTCGCCGAGCACCAGCGTGCCATCCACGAAGCCGAATTCGAACTTGGTGTCGGCGATGACGATGCCGCGCGATTCGGCATAGCGGGCCGCGCGAGAATAGATTTCGAGCGTCAAATCGCGCAGCCGTTTGGCGAGGTCCTCGCCGATCAGCGCAACGGTCTGCGCGAACGAGATGTTTTCGTCGTGTCCCGCCTGCGCCTTGGTGGATGGCGTGAAAATCGGCTCGGGCAGTTTGTCGCTTTCGCGCAGACCCGCCGGAAGTGAAATGCCGCACACGGTTCCGTGCTGCTTGTATTCCTTCCAGCCGGAACCGGAAAGATAGCCACGCGCCACGCACTCGATGTCGATCATACTGGCCCGCTTCACCAACATGGAGCGGCCCCCCAGTTGATCGCGAAACGCGGCGAGCGCCGCCGGGTACTCACCAACCTGCGCCGTCAGAAAATGCGTTGGCGTCAGGTCGCGCAGAAAGTCGAACCAGAAAATGGAAAGCTGGGTCAGGACCTTGCCCTTGTCCGGGATGCCGGTGGGAAGAATGTAGTCGAATGCCGAGATGCGGTCGGTAGCGACAATCAGAAGCTGCTCGCCAACGCGATAAACATCGCGCACTTTGCCGTGGGCGTGAAGTTCGATGCCAGGAAGATCAGTCGTTAAGAGAACCGGGTTCTGTATGGAATGCACGGTGCCTTTGGATTTTCACTCGGGGGGGCCTTCCAAATCATAGCGCTTCCCGCGCCGATTGCAACGGAAATTTCCAAAAAATTCCGCCGGTTGCCGCGTCGCGCGGCGCAGCCGGCGCGATCTTCTTCCGCGCTTCATCGTTAACGCCGCGCGGCTTCGCCTGAAGACTAAAGAACTTCGGCGGATTGGCGGCCAACTGTCGTGCCGGTACTGGCCTTCACTGAACTGTACAATCGAGGAGTGACCGACGCCGCGCTGCTCGAACAAATTGCCCGCTCGCCGCACGCCCGTGCTAACTTTAAGCAACTTGTCCGGGAGCTGGGCACCAGGGGTGAAACGCGCGCCGAGTTGGAAACCGCGCTCGCCCGATTGGCCGCCCGCGGCGATCTCATCGAGCTGCGCTCCGGCCACTACACGGCCACCGCGCGCAGCCGCGAATTCGCCGTCGGCCGCGTGAACATGCACCGCGACGGCTACGGCTTCCTGATTTCCGACCGTCCCCTCGAAGGCATCCAGGGCGATGTGTTCCTGCCGCCGGAAACGGCTGAAAAAGCCATGCACGGCGACCGCGTGGTGGTCCGCATCGCACGCATCGAAGCCGGCGGACGCGCCGATGGCGAAATCGTCAAGGTGTTGCAGCGCGCGCACCTGACCGTGGTCGGCGAATTCCGCATTGGCCGGCGCGGGCAGTATGTGGTGCCGCACGATGGCCGCATCCGGCAGTGGATCGAGATTCCCGAAGGCATGGAGATCCCGCCGGCCGGCGGCACTATTGATCGCATTGGCGTCACCCCGCGCCAGGTGAATTCGCCCGCGGAACTGGCCGGCCTGATCGTCAACGTCGAGGTGGTCGAATACGCGGAGCGCGGAGAGCATCCGGTGGGCCGCGTGATCGAGATTCTCGGCACCCCGGACGATTTCGGGGTGGATGTCGAGATCGTCATCCGCCAGCATCACCTGCCGCACTGCTTTCCGCCGGAAGTGGTGGAGCAGGCGCGTGCCATTGCGGACTCGATCGATGACGCCGAACTGGCCTCGCGCCGCGATTTCCGCGGGCTCGATATCGTCACCATCGATGGCGAAACCGCGCGCGATTTTGACGACGCGGTGTGGGTGGAACGCCTGGCAAACGGCAACTATGCGCTGCAGGTCCACATCGCCGACGTGAGCCACTATGTGCGGCCCGGCACGCCGATCGACGTCGAAGCCCGCCTGCGCGGGACGAGTGTCTACTTCCCAGACCGCGCGGTACCCATGCTGCCTTTCGAGCTATCGACCAACATCTGCTCGCTGCGCCCGCAGGTGGACCGGCTGGTCCTTTCAGCGCTGCTCGAAATCGACGCTCGCGGTGAAACCGTGGCGCAGGAGTTCACCACCGGCGTGATCCGCAGCGTCGAGCGGATGACTTACACCGATGTTCATCTTGTGCTCGAAGGCGATGCCGCCAAGCGCGAGCGCTACCAGCCGCTGGTCGAGCGCTTCGAGCTGATGCGGGAACTGGCGCTGCTGATGAATCGCAAGCGCGTGCGCCGCGGCTCGATCGATTTCGACATGCCCGAGCCGCTGATCGAGTTCGACGAATGGGGCGCCATGACCGGCGTCAGCCGTGCCGCGCGCAACATCGCCCACCGCATCATCGAAGAGTTCATGCTGGCCGCCAATGAAGCGGTGGCCGCGCACCTGGCCACCGCCGTCCCCGCCAGCATCTATCGTATCCACGAAAAGCCCGACCCCAAGCGCGTGATGGATTTCGAGGAAGTGGCCGCGCACTTCGGTTATTCGCTCGGCGTGGGAGCGATTCCCGTGCAGCGGTTCGGCGTCACGGACAAGCGGCGCGACGGCGGCAAGCGGCGGCACGACATCGAACTGGCCGCGCCCGAGTTGAAGATCACGTCGCGCCAATACCAGAAGCTGGTGGCGAAGATCGAAGGCAAGCCGGAGGAGCGCATCCTCAGTTACCTGATGCTGCGGTCGTTGAAGCAGGCGCGCTACGCGACCAATAACGTCGGCCACTTCGCGCTGGCCGCCGACACTTACACGCACTTCACGTCGCCCATCCGCCGATACCCCGACCTGGTGGTGCACCGCCTGCTGCGCGAGGCGCTAGACGCCGATCGGAGCCGCGACCGTCAGGGAGCGGTTGCCACAACTCTTACCGAGCCCGAACTCAGTGCCATCGCCACCGAGTGTTCCCACACCGAACGTCGCGCCGCCGAAGCCGAGCGCGAGCTGGTGGAGTGGAAGAAGGTGCGCTTTATGGCGGACCGCGTGGGCGAGGATTTCGACGCGCTCGTCATCAGCACCGCCAAGTACGGAATCTTCGTCGAGCTGACCGAGCTGTTCATCGAAGGCCTGGTGCCCATCGACACACTACCCGGCGACGAATACACCTACCGCGAAAACGTGCGCAAAGTAGTCGGCAAACGCACAAGACGCGAGTTTTCCATCGGCGACCGCGTAAGAGTAGTCCTGGTGCGAATCGACGCCAACGAACGCAAACTGCAATTCGCGGTGTTTGAGGAATCGAAGCCAAGGCGGCGGAAGGGGCGTTAGTCCGTGGCGCAGGCTGTCAAGCCCGGCTTGACAGCCCGCGCCACGTCTGCACTGCTAAACTCTCTATTAGGCCTCCATGGACCGACCTGCCGCCGCTACATCCGCCACCGCGCGGGACATCATTCTGGAGATTGTGCGCAACATGCGAGAGGGCCTCGAGCCTCTGCATTATTCCACGCTGGCGCCGGCCATCTATCACGTCTACCTGCACCCGGACGACATGGAGCGGCTGCGCGGCATCGTGCCGCGCATTGTCGATGAGGCGCGCCGCGCCCTCGATGCGGAGATGGAATCGCTCAACCGCAGCGGGCTCGCCAAGCGGCTGAAACTTGCGCGGCGCGGCGAGCCTAAGGTGGCCGCACCCGAGGGCGGATGGCAGATCCGCATTCTGGAGAATACCGACGACGATGTGGATGCGGGCGACATCGTCATTTACTCCGAGCTGGCCCTGCCCGCCAAGGAGGAACTCGGCGCCGGCAGCATGACCAAGCGCATCGCCACGCGCCGCATGGCGGGAACGGCAGCGAGCGCCGAGTCGTCCTACCAGCCGGCGCAGGCGGCGCCCGAGACGCCAGCGGCGGCGCCCGCCGGCGCGTTTGCGTACATCGAATATGAAGACCGCGGCGTGCGCAAGACGTTCTACATGACCAAGAACGAAATCGTGGTGGGCCGCGGCGGGCGCGATTATTGGACGGACTTGAAACTGGACACGTTGCCCGATGTTTCGCGCGAGCACTTCCGGTTGCGCCGCGATCCGGAGACCGGCAAGTTCTTTCTGAAGGACCTGAGCCGGCTGGGCACGACCATTAATGGCGTCGCCGCTCCTTCGAGCATCGAAGTGGCCGGCACCGAGAAACGCGACCGCAACGTGGAAGCGCCCGTGCCGGAGCAGGCGCGTCTCGGTCTGGCCGGCGTTTGCTTTCTGGAATTCCGAAGCGCCGCGCATGGTTAAGAAACCGCTCAGCGGCAACAGTACCGACCGCGCCCTTTGGTCGCGGCTCCGATTTCGCGCGCGATCGGAGCCGCGACCAGAGGGCACCCCAGAGGGAGCGGTCACGGTGATCGATGTGGCAATTTCATGACAGGCTCTAACACGATGCTGAAATGCGCGGGGGCTAGCGACCTGGGCCGCGTGCGCCACAACAACGAAGACGCCTGGTACATGGACGCCGAGCGCGGCATCTTCCTGGTGGTGGATGGCATCGGCGGGGAGGCGGCGGGCGAGAAGGCGGCGGCAATCGCGGTGGACCGCATCCGCGCCCGCCTGGAACGCCAAACCGGCTCGGTGGAGCAGCGCGTGCGCGAGGCCATCACCGTGGCCAACAACGAGATTCTGCGCGCCGCGCGCGGCAATCCGCAGTGGCAGGGCATGGCCTGCGTGCTGACTCTGGTGGCGATGGATGACGGTTCGGCGGTGGTGGGCCACGTCGGCGATTCGCGACTCTACGAGATCCGCCGTGGTGCGATCCGCAAGATCACTCACGACCATTCGCCGGTGGGGGCGCGCGAAGACGCGGGCGAACTGTCCGAGCTCGATGCCATGCTCCATCCGCGCCGCAACGAAGTCTTTCGCGACGTGGGCAGCGAGGAGCATTCGCCCGACGACGCGGATTTCATCGACATCGAACGTGTGCCGTTCGAGTCCGACGCGGCGCTGCTGCTGTGCACCGACGGTCTCAGCGACCAAGTGACATCGGATTACATACGCCTGCTGGTGGAACGCAACGCGGGCGATCCCGCCGCCGCCGCGCGCCAATTGATCGAGGCCGCCAATACCGCCGCCGGCAAGGACAATGTCACGGTGGTGCTGGTGGAGGGCTCGAAATTCGCCGCGGCTAGCGCGGATGCTCCTCGCCTGGGGTTCCGCGTGGGCAGTGCGGTGGCTTTGGCCGCGGGCGTGTTGCTGGTGGCGCTTTTTGTCGTCGGAGTTCTGCGCACCTTGCAGCCCTCCAAGCTCGTGACTTCGGTTAGGGTCGGACCGCGGGTCCTTCAGGTCGATGCCTCCGACAACGGGCCCGGGACTCTCGGCGTAGCTGTCTCCCAGGCGCTGGCAGTAGCCCAGGCCGGCGATATCGTTCAGTTCGCCGCGGGCAGGGAATACCATCAGCCGGTGCGGCTGAAATCCGGCGTCACGTTTCGTGGCAGCCAGTGGGGCGAAATGGCGAATGGCTCCCGCGCCATCTTGCGTCTCGCGCCTGGAGCGGCCGGCCCGGCTGTGTTGGGCGACAACGTTCGCGACGTCCGCATTCAGGGCCTGCGCATCCTCGCCGACCCGCAGGCGCCGCTCCCTCAGGGCATTCTCTTAGTTGACTCCAGCATCGAGATCGACGATACGGAAATCGAGGGCGCTACCATCGGCATCGAAGTTCGCGGCGCCAGCCGGTTGCTCATGCGCGCTTCGACCATCCGCGATTCGCTGGCCGAGGGGCTGCTCGCCTCCGGCCCCAGCTCGCTGTGGCTGTCGCACAATTCGTTTCTGCACAACCACGGCGTCAACCTCGCGGCGCGCGATGGCGCGCAGCCTTCGCTCACCGGGAACGTGTTCGATAAAAGTACGCTGGAGTTACCAACCGACCTCAAGCCGGAGAGCGTTCGCGAGCAGAATTTCCTGCTGGATGCGAAACCCGCCCCGGCGCGGAGGGGAGGGAAGCCATGATTGCCCCCGCTGACCGGCGTATCGGCAAGTACGAAATCGGCCGCAAGCTCGGCCGCGGCGGCATGGCCGACGTGTACCTGGCCGAGGACACCGAAACCGGGCACACGGTGGCGCTGAAGCTGATCGAACACGGCGCGGACGCCGACACTGTCGATGCCATCGAAGCCGAACGCCGCGGCGCGGAACTGCAGGCCCGCCTGGCCGCCGTCGACCCTCGAGTGGTCCGCGTGTATGAGGCCGGCGACCTGGAGAGTTATTTCCATGTCGCCATGGAGTATATCGACGGGCAGGACCTGGCCGAGTTGCTGCGCCACGGTCCGCTGGTTGTCGAGTTCGCCGTCGATACCGCCATCGCGGTGGCCGAGACGCTGGTCAACGCCCACAACCTGGAGGCGTCTATCGACGGCAAGGAATTTCGCGGCGTGGTGCATGGCGACATCAAGCCCAAGAATATTCGCATCGATAGCCGGGGCGAAGTGCGCGTGCTCGATTTCGGCATTGCGAAGGCGCTTTCGCTTTCGCGCCGGCTGACTCGCAATGAATTCGGCTCGGTGCCCTACGCGTCGCCGGAGCGGCTCGATTCGGGCGAAGTGGACGCGCTCTGCGATTTGTGGTCGCTGGCGGTGATGCTCTACGAAATGGTGACCGGGCTGCAGCCTTATCACGCCGAATCGACCGAGCGCCTGGAGAGCATGATCCGCTCGCGCATTCCGCCGCCGCCCGCGCCCGATCCCTGCCCGGAACCGCTGCGGCGCATCATCGTCAAGGCTACCGCGCCGGATGCGGCAATGCGCTACCAGTCCGCGCGCGAGTTCGCCGACGACCTGATCGCGTTCCGCCACGATGGCACCGTGCGCGCGGCGACCGAGGACCTGGATGCGACGCGGCGCACGACGCGCGCCGAGCTTGACGATGCCACCCGCCGCACCGCGCCCCAGGGCGAAGCCACGCGCCGCAAGCCGCCCGCGCGGAACTGGCCTCTCACCGCCCAGCTTCCCAAGCGGCCGCGCACGAAATTCGGCAACGTCATGCGCGTGGTGTCCCTGCTGGCCGTAGCGGCGATCTTGTACGGCGGCTGGGAGCTCTTTGCCAACTACCTGATGTACCAGCACGGCCAGCAGCTCAAGCGTGACATCCAGGCCGAGCAGGTGACCGACCCCGATCGCATCTGGGACCGTTGGACGGAACTTTCCAAGCGCAATCCTTCGTCTCTTCTCTTGTACTCGCCGCGGAAAGCCGTGAAGGAAAACCTGGTGGAGACAGCCGATCGCGTGATTGCCGCCTATCGCAAGGCCGACGGCCAGCCGATCTATGAGAAGGATTGGGAACGCGCCCGCAACGCCCTGGCGCGTGCCCTCGCGATGGATCCGGACGACCAGGTGCGGGGCAAGCTGCGCCTGGCCGAAGGGCACGTGACCCGCATCAATGGCGCGGCTCATCATGACGCGAAGCAACTGCAGACCGCCGTAGACGATTTCAGCCAGGCCGACCGCCTGTTGCCGCACTCGCCCGATCCCCAGCTTGGGCTGGCGCGCGCTTACTACAACTTGAAAGACATCGACAAGACCTCTGCCGCGCTCGAAGAGGCCGAGCGCCGCGGCTATCAGCTCGCCAACCGCGACAAGCTGCAACTGGCCGATGGCTACCGCGACCGCGCCGACCTCACGTTTTGGGACTCGCGCAACGTTCGCGGCCTGCCGCAGGAAAAGGACGAGGACGATCGCGCCGCCGCCGATTACCGCCGCGCGCTCGACCTGTACCAGAACGTCGCCCCGTATGGCAACGCCAGCGTCGGCATTGTGCGCGTCCAAGCCAGCCTGCTCATCGTCAACGCACGCCTGCAACAGATCGCGGACACTGGAGGCACGGCGCAGAAATGAGGGGCTGTACGACGGCCTACATAAAACGTGGGGCGGACGCCCTCGTCCGCAGCCGGCCCCCCCGCCGGCTCTGCGGGCGTGCCCGGTTCGGCAGACGTGGCGCACGCACTCGTGCGTGCCGCGTCGGCAATCTTGCCGACGCCCGGCGCTCGTACATCCTCGTCAAGTCAGAGGTAGGACAGGCGATCAGTTTCTGTGGTCTGTTAGGATCGGCCGCCGGCCCGCGAAATTCCATGAACAACTCCGGTAGCGCCGGCGGTCTTGCCGCCGGTGATTTGCCGGGGTTCTCGGAGCTTCGAGGCGGTTTTTCGACCCTGTCAAGTTGTCGCGCCTTGGCGAGACATGACAGACCACGAAAAGCGATGGTCCGTCCCACCATTGGCGCTGGTTGCGGACGGCCAGGTTCCACCCGCTAACATGCCCGTCACCCGCAGCAGCGCCGCCAACCGCCCGAGCGCCGGGCGCGGCCCCCAACGCCGCGTCGCGTGGCGTATCCGCGAGCTGCTGTGGATGGTTGCCGCCGGCCTGGTTGTGGCCGCCGGTTTGTGGCTGGCGTGGCGCGCCAAGACCGCCGGCTTTCCCGTCGCCGAACAGGCGCTGGCCGCCAAGCAGATCGTCAACCTGAACGAGCTTTCCGTCCGCGAGGATCTGCTGCCCGTGCTCGCGCTGTATCCCGATCCGGCCGAGCGCGAATTCGTCGCTCGCAAGATTTACAACATCTCCGGCGGCCTGGCCAACGTCGGCGCCATCGCCCGCATTCGCGTTACCCGCGAGGAACTCGCCGGCCGCGGATTACAGGTGCTGCGCGACCGTCTCAAAGACCGCGAGTCCATGCCGCTGGTGAGCGGCGACCAACTGCGCTTGCTCAAACCCTCGCTGGTGGTGCGCCGGCCGGAGGAGTTCCGCCGCTCGTTCGAAATTTGGATCGCGCTTTTCTTCGCCGCCTTTCTGCTGGTCAACGTGGTCTGGAGCGCGCGCGGTTTCCGTGGCGATCCATACCTTGTATCCGCCCTGGTTCTGCTTACCGGCGTCGGCCTGGTGTTGATGATCAGCCTGCGCGATCCGCTGCGCGATCAGTTGCTGTTCGCCGATTTCGCCCAGGGCGCGGCGCTCGGCTGCGTGCTGATGGCCGCTGCCGCGCTGCTCGATTTCGAACGCCTCACCGGCCGCTTGAGCTTCGTGCCGCTGCTGGCCAGCTTCGCGCTTTCCGCACTGCTGATCGTCTTCGGCTCCGGTCCCGGCTCGAGCGACGCCAAGGTCAACCTGCTCGGTTTCCAGCCGGTCGAGATCATCCGCGTGCTGCTGGTGTTTTTTCTGGCCGGGTATTTTGCGCGGCGCTGGGACGTGCTGCGGCACGCGCACGAAACCCGCGCTTCGCTTGTCCGGCTCACTCGTCACATCGATATTCCGCCGGTCGAATACACTCTGCCGGCCGCCGCGTGCGTGGCGCTTTCGCTGCTGTTTTTCTTCCTGCAGAAAGATATGGGCCCGGCGCTGGTTTTTTGCTGCCTGTTTCTGACGCTCTATGGCATCGCGCGCGCGAGCGTTTTCGTGCCCCTGGTTGGCTTCGCGCTGGTGGTGCTGGGCTTCGTGGCGGGCTTCTATTTGGGTGTGCCGCACACCGTTGGCGAGCGCGTTTCCATGTGGCTTTCGCCCTGGGATAACCTGATTCACGGCGGCGATCAACTGGCGCAGTCGCTGTGGGCCTTTTCCACCGGCCAGCTTTCCGGCATGGGTATCGGGTTGGGCGATCCGCAACTGGTTCCCGCGGCGCACACCGATCTGATCCTGTCAGCCCTGAGCGAGGAATGCGGCTTCCTGGGAGTCGCCGCGGTCTTCGGCGTTTACGCATTTATCATATGGCGGGCGCTGCGCATCGCCTTGCGCGCCGCGTCGGATTATGAATTCTTTTTGGCCGCCGGGCTGGGCGTGGCTACCGCGCTGCAGCTTCTGCTGATCTCCGCCGGCGCGCTCGGCGTGGCGCCGCTCTCCGGCGTGGTGACGCCATTCCTGAGTTACGGCCGGACCGCGCTGCTGGCGAATTTCCTGGTGATCGGCATTCTCGAATCCATCTCCGCGCGGCGCCGGCCGGAAGAAGAGGCCGCGCCATTTCGCCCGGCCGTAGCCGTGGCGGGCATCATTCTCGCAGTGGCCGGCGCGACGGTGCTGGCCAAGGCCGCCTGGGTCGAGTTGCTCCACCCCGCCGCGGTGATGGGGGAAGGCGCGCTAGTGGTGGAGGCTGACGGCGCCCGCCGATTCGAATACAATCCGCGTTTTCAGGAAGTGATGCGCCAAATTCCCAAAGGCGCCATCTACGACCGCAACGGCCTGCCCCTGGCGACCACCGACTGGAGCGAGCTCGAAAAACATCGCACCGAGTACGCCGCGCTCGCGATCGATATCGATCGCGCCTGTTCCCGCACCGACAATCGCCACTACCCATTCGGCGGCCTGATGTTCGACCTGCTGGGCGATCTGCGCACCCGCACACGCTGGGCCGCCGGCAACACTGCGTTTGTGGAGCGCGATTCCGCCCGCCGCCTGCGCGGCTATGACGACCGCCCCACCTTGGTGGACGTCAAGAACCCGAAGACCGGCGCGATCGAGCGCGTGATCCGTTACGATTACCGCGAACTGGTCCCGCTGGTGCGCCACCGTTACGAACCAAACAGCCCCGAAGTGCGCCGCGTGCTCGACCGGCCGCGCGACATCCATATGTCGATCGACGCGCGCCTCACCGTGCGCGTGGCGGCCATTTTGCGCGCCACGCTGAAGTCGGCGGGCCTCGAGAAAGGCGCGGCCGTGGTTCTCGATCCCTCCTCCGGCGACCTGCTGGCCGCCGTGAGCCTGCCCTTGCCGCCCGACACGCCGCCAGCCGAACCGGCAAGCGACCAGGCCAATCCGTTCCTCGACCGCGCGCGCTTCGGCCTCTACCCGCCCGGGTCCACTTTCAAAGTGGTCACCGCCATGGCCGCTTTGCGCAAGGACCCGCAGCTCGCCGGCAAGACCTACGAATGCATCCGCCTCGCCGACGGGCGAGTGGGCAACTTCATCAAAGGGTCCAAGCGCCCTATCCGCGACGACATTCAGGATCGGGCGCCGCATGGCACGGTCAACATGGAGCGCGGGATCGTGCTTTCCTGCAACGCCTACTTCGCGCAATTGGGCGCGTATGACGTGGGCGCCGAGCCGCTGCTCGAAACCGCCGGTCTGCTCGGCATCTCCGTGGCCGCGCCCGCGACCGCCGCGCAACTGCGCAAGTCGCTGCCGCAATCTTCCTACGGGCAGGGGCAGGTGGTGGCGTCGCCGTTCCAGATGGCGCGCGTGGCTGCCACCGTGGCAACCGGCGGCGCCATGCCGCAGGGCCGCTGGATCGCCGACGAGACCAATCCGCGCACCGCGCCGCCGCAGCCGGTGTTGACCGCCGACGCCGCTGCCACGCTGGGCAAGTTCATGCGGGAAGTGGTGACTTCCGGCACCGGACGCCGAGCCGAGTCCTCTGTTCCCATCGCCGGCAAGACCGGCACCGCCGAGCTGGCCGGCGCGCCTTCCCATGCCTGGTTCATCGGCTTCGCTCCTTATGGCGCCGGCCCGCGCAAGATTGCCTTCTCCATCCTGGTGGAAAATGGAGTGTACGGAGGCACTACCGCCGCGCCCGCTGCCGCCCAGATCGTCGCAGCGGCGCTCGAACTGGGCCTGATTCAGCCATGAGACTATTTTCCGATATCGAAAAGACCATCGAACGCGGCTTTCGCAAGTGGACCGAGCATGTCTTCGGCGCCGCACAGTCCGATGAGCTGCTGCTGGTGCATCGCGCCATCCTTGAGGAAATCGAAACCAAAGTGCAGACCGCCGGCCGCGGCCAACGTGTCTTCCCCTACTCGTTGGTGACCGTCACTTTGATGTCCGCCGACGCCGACCGGCGCGCGCTCTACGCCGCGGCTTTCGGCGCCGAGGCCCGCCTCGCGAACGACGTGCGCCAGGCTCTGGAAGGCGCCGGCTGCCAGTTGCCAAGTGCCTTTGCGGTCGATGTCAAAACCGCCGAATCCGGCCGCGGCGCCTTCGAGATTCGGTATGGCACCGCGGCACCCGCTCCGCCCGCGCCGGCAAGCCTGGTAGTGGTGAAGGGTAAGGCGGAGAGCGAAACTTACCCGCTCTCGAAACCGCGCACCAACATCGGCCGCCTGGCGGAGTTGACCGATGCCGAAGCGCGCGTGGTACGCCGCAACGACGTGGTCTTTCTCGAAGGCGCCGACGAGTCCAACAACACCGTGTCGCGCAAGCACGCGCACATCCAGTTTGCGGCGGGCGAATACCGCATCGCGGATGACGGGAGCGAATTCGGCACCCGCGTCTTCCGCGATGGCCGCTCGATCGACGTCCCCGCCGGCAACCGCCGCGGCGAAAAGCTGCGCCCCGGCGACGAGATCCACCTCGGCCGCGCCTGCCTCCGCTTTCAGCAATAGGTAGGGCACGCTTTAGCTTGCCCAAAAACACCAAAAACAATAACGGCCACAGATGAACACAGATAAACACTGATGAACACCGATTGAGAAGGATTGGCTCATCCGTGTTCATCTGTGGCTCGGAATCCTCTGTCGGATTTTTTCAGCAGCCAGCTTAGTTTGCCCGCGCCAAGATCTTGCCGCACGGCAGAAAAATGCCGCCTCTCGATCCCTCCGCGCGATGACGCCACAAGACTTGCCGTATGGCCACCTTCATGCTTGGCACTGGGGTGTGACGCTCGGTCCAATGGCCGGTGAACTGGAACGCTACATGGATCTGCTGAGCGCCCGGCAGAAGCTGGTGGCTTCCAACATCGCCAACGCGGATACGCCCGGTTACCAGACCCAAGACATCGACTTTCAGTCCGAATTCCAGAACGCGCTGGGCGCGCCCCAAGCGGTCCCCGTGGCTGGCTTGGCCAATAAGAACGATGGCAACAACGTCAGCATCGACCGCGAATCGCGACTGCTGTCGGAGAACGCGTTGCGCTTTCAGGCGGCTTCCACCCTGCTGCATTCGCAGATTCAGCAACTGCGCTCGGCGATTAAAGAAGGACAGTCCTCATGAGCCTGTTCTCCGCGCTTTCGGTGGGCGCATCCGGCATGGCGGCGCAGCGGGCGCGTGCCGAACTGCTGGTGGAGAATCTGGCCAACGCCGAAACCACGCGCACGCCCGAAGGAGGGCCGTACCGTCGCAAGGATGCGGTGTTCGAAAGCACGACGGTCGGTTCGCCCTTTTCCTCGGTATTCGGCCAGGAGATTGAAG
>Ga0302140_10004826_pt1 | contig 17148 bp, 10 predicted proteins | sample I_Bog_E1_1_FD_202095 | JGI IMG/M metagenome (GOLD analysis project Ga0302140, IMG submission 202095) | Peat permafrost microbial communities from Stordalen Mire near Abisko, Sweden - I_Bog_E1_1 | ecosystem: Environmental > Terrestrial > Soil > Wetlands > Peat | place: Sweden: Abisko, Stordalen... | reverse complement strand
GTGAACTGAGATCAATCTTGGCATAAATCTCCGTGCTGCCATACGCGCGATGACGGAGCACTTCCGCAATATCCCGCAGCTTGGCTCCTTGTTGTAGCATTCGACTGGCCAGTGTGTGTCGAAAGAGGTGGGCGGCAATATGCTTGGGACGTTCGATGCCGGCTTGAGCCAGCCTGTGTCGCACAATATGGCCAATGCTCGCTGGACCGGTGAGCGGCACACGCGGAGCATTCGCCCGCAAGAAAACCCGTTGCGTTGGCCGGACGCCACGATCCAGACGCAGATAATGCGCAATCGCGGCACCGGTCTGATGCGGCAGCGGAAGGACATCCCGGCGAGCCCCCTTGCCGCGAATCAGGATTTCACCAGACCGCCAGTTTAGGTCGTTGGTTTGAAGGGTAATGACTTCACCAGCCCGCAGCCCAAGCCGGGCCAGCAAAAGCAGGATGGCGTAATCGCGCCGGCCAGTGGCCGTTTTCCGATCCGGTATCGCCAGCACTCGCTTTACTTCATCTGGCGTGAGTTTCTTGGGCACACTCGTTTGGCTCCATTTTCGCACAGTCGGAACCGCCGTCGCCAGATCGCGACCAATTTTGCCCCGCAGGTGGAGAAAACGCACAAAGGAGCGCAGGCTGATGGCCAGCAACCTCACATACTCACTCGACCGGCCCTTGGCGCGATTGAATAAAAAGCTGCGGATAATTGTGGCGTTCAGCCGACGAAGGTCGTGCTTGCCATGCAGGTATTCGAGCAGGCTGGCCGCCACCGGCAAATAGACCCGCAGCGATAATTGCGCCAGGCCTTTCTCATCACGAAGGAAATCAGCGTAGTTTTGTAGCAATCGGTCTCTGGCCGTGACCCGCACTGTCGAAGATGGCTTGCGAATCAAGCCCTGATGCCGAAGGTACGCTAAAAAGCCAAATAGCGCGGTGGAGGCGAGGCATCGATGAGCCGCATCCAGTTTGCAGGTTTTGGCCATGAATGCCTTCACCTCAGATTCATCAGGTTCGGAATCGGTGATATTTCGGCTCCGCCGCCAATGGATAAACTTCCACAAGGCAGCGCGTTTGGTGCTGAGAGTGTTGGGCGGATAGCCCGCGTTTCTCAGCTCGGAGAGGAAGTCATCAACATGGGATGCAAGGCCATCAAATGTCGGATGACGGTTTGGTGTGTTGTATTTGTTCATTTGGGGCTCTCTCTTTTCAGCATCACGTGCCAAAGGAGAGAGACCTCCAAATTATGCCGCGTCAGTTGTTCTTGAACCGTTCAGCCAGTGAGAAAAATCCAGCCGCGCGGCATAATCGGGGACGCGGCATAACCTGGTGGAAAATGCGATTCGGCCGACGGCCATCGGCAAAAAGAACTGGCTGTTCGTGGGGGAAGCCGACGCCGGGGACCGCAGCGCCATCATCTACACGATCGTCGAATGCTGCCGGCGGCGGGGCCTGGATCCGGCCGCCTATCTCAAGGACGTGCTCACGCGCCTACCCAAGATGACCAACTGGCAAATCTCAGAGGTGACGCCAGCGGCCTGGCAGAAAAGTCTGAAGCAACGATCCTTCGCAGCGTAATCGTCAGAGGCTTCCATCTCTGACCTCTCCAGCTACTCTCATGCCCGGTATGTGCCTTTTATAGTGGTGCCACCGGTGACGCTTACGATAAATTTGTCATTGAGATCGAAGGCCAGGCCATCCGTGACCGGGGCGTTGCCGGGGAATTGATCCTTCGCCGGGCGGAACGGATGAACGGCTCGCGCGCGCAAAAGTACATCGGTTCATTTGCCGGCTTCAAACTGTCCGTGGCCGATAATTTTATGCGCGGGGTGGAAGTCCATCTGGAAGGTGCGACGCTCCATGTAGCCAAAGCTGCAAGCACTGCGCTTGGCACGATTCGCTCCATTGAATACACCGTCCAGAGTCTTCACGAAACCGCAGCGTCCACCACTGAGAACATCAAGTCGTCGCAAAAACGCCTCGCCGGCATGCAGGAGCAGGTGGGACAACCTTTTGAACATGCGGACAAGCTGGCCGCGCTTATCAAACGACAGCAGGAAATCACTGACGCGCTTGACTTAAACAAGAACCAGGCGTCCAACCAGCTTGATGCGCAGGCAAGCGAAACGCCACCAGAAGTACAGCAAGAAAATGAATCCCCGTGTCAAAAGCCGGAAGAGCGCAACGGTCATGAAATCGCGCCGGCAGACGAATCAATAATCGTCAACGCCTCGCTGCAAAAGCAACCCGGAGTTCGTGTTTAAAAATGCCGCCATCACCAATGTGCGCTCCGTCGGAAGTGTGGATGGCTTGGAAATTTAGGGTATAACACAAGACCATGCCGGCGGTTGTTAAAATTGCATTTTCTTTGCCTCCAGGAACGCAGCACGTTTGCTGCTACTTTCTAAGGATAGACTAATCGATAGAATTCAGAAGGCTTAAGCGGGTCAATGTCGAGGCTGATCTGATCCAATTCAGTTGATCCTGCTACAGTGGACCAGTCATTGCTGTTTGAGCTTATGCCGCCAGCTAATTGGTTGGTCTGAACCAGAAGCCGCCAGCCGATGTGATCCACAGGCCAGGTCAAAGTCAGGGTGTTGCCAACTACTCCGACCGTAATATTGGTTGGATTGGTGGCGGGTCCGGCCGCTACTGCAATGCGCAATGTACCATCAACAGACAACGTGTTGGTGTTCCAAACCAAGCCTTCGCCGGGGATCGTCGGCTTGATGCCGACGAATGCTCCCATATATGTTTTGGCACTAAAAAGTGTAAAAATATCATTTGTTGTTAACACACCCGCCAAATTGCTGATCATTAGTGTTCCGCCATAGGTTAGCGTTGTAACACCAGTGATTTTATCGCTTACTCCAGTGGCCTTGTTTATACGAAGGTTGACAAAACTCCCGGGATTGAGAATCAGATTATTGCTTACGGTAAGCGTGCTGACACCCAACCCTGGATTCACCTCAATATTTGCGCCTGGAGCTACGATCACAGATCCGCAGATAAAACCGCTGCCACCCAAAGTGGCACCCGGACGAACAATTACGTTTCCCGCCCCGGTTACGCCATTGATGAATAAGGTACCGTTGGCAATTGTTGTGGATCCGGAATAACTGTTGCTTCCACCAAGGGTCCAATTCCCAGTTCCGCGCATCAAAACATTCAACGACACATTACCATCAATCAATGGTCCATTCCAAATGCCCGTTCCCGAACCTTGAAGATTTAAGTTGATTGCACCATCACCGTTAATTAAAGAGCTCCTAGAGTTGATTTCTAAAAGACCAGTGCCGGCTTCAACATTGACTTCAGATCCATATCCTCCTGTTGCAGTACCGCCGGATAAGACTAAAGGACTGACGACTTCGTTTGTACCACAGAAATTGGAAATATGTGCCTGAGTATAGCTATTAGTCGCAGCATCAATGACCAATGGCTGGCTCCAAACAATATTATTAGAAAGATAGAGCCCGCCTTCAAAAATAAGACTAGAACCCGCAACCGGATCGCCAAGCGCATCCGGATTGTCAACAACGACGCGGGAGAAATTTAGGAGATTTTGTCCCGTATGGCTGCTCTGACCCGTCACGATTGTCGTCTGAAATCCAAAGAAATTGTAATACCCGCCACCAACCATCGCATTGGGAATTACCACTAAGTCGGCTGGGCTGGCTATCTCCAAAACGGAATTATTAGTGATAATCCCTGGATTGGGTGTACAGGCTATGCTCAAAGTTCCGAAATTGATTGCCTGAATACAATAGATGCTGTTGGTTCCTGATAAAACAGTGGTGCCAGTGCCGTTCTGAATGATGGATCCTGTGCCGCAGATAAGCCCCGGCACTGGCAGTACCCCAGCGTCATTGTTAAACTCAAGAACTCCGTTGTTGGTAATATAATCCGCGGCAAAGGTGCAATTAGTTCCGCCATATCCGACTCGCAATGTGGTATTAATTTCCGAAGATCCTTCAAAAGCACTGATTGTGACACTACTGAATGAAACTGATGGGTTTTCCAAAAGGAGCTGTCCAGTTCCATCCCCTGAGACAAGGAGGCTCTGGCCGCTCAAGCTACCATATCCGCTAAAAGAATAATCGTTATCTGAAGACACATTTACCATTACCGTGCCGGCGGTGACATTATTTTCTAAGTCTACGGAATGCGCCAAATTAGCCCAAACAAATCCCAGATTATCGAAGACTACATTGTCGCCACTAACAAAGTTACACTGACTGACACCATTATTGGTGGTCCAATTAGCCGTAGTCGTGTCCCAAGTTGTAAAATCTGCCTCGGGATACCAAGTAAGCGTATTAGGGATCAACACGACTACATTAGCCACCATGCTGGTGACAACATTCAGATAGTTTAGTTGGTTGCTAACCACCACATAAAACTGGTCGTTGTTATCTGCTAATGTTGCGGAAGGGGACGTGTAATTCTCATTGGTAGCATTTGGAATTGCAAAGCCATTCTTGAACCATTGAAATGTAGGAGACCAACCCTCTACAGTGACGCCCACCATGATAGGCGATCCTACAGACACGACCTGGGAAACCGGGTTCGGGCCAGTAAAGATGGAAACCGGAGATTGGGGATTCTGATAGACCATGGACGAGGAGCCAGCCGAGCCGAATGTCAATTGCAGTACATTATTCGCAAAGGTCAGGTTGGTACCAGTGACTGCCGGTTTAAAATTTCCCGACAAATTTTGATCGATTTCTACGAGCCATCCCATGTTCGTGGTACTGCCGTTGGCCGACGGATAAAGTTCAATGCGAACGCGATTCGTAAGCGCGGAACCTGCCGTAGGATCAGTGTTGGTTATGCCGTCTATCCACAGCTCACTGGGAAGTTGACCAGTAGCCATGCGACAAAGCAGTCCTAATTGTGCATCAGTCACGTTGCCATAACCACTGCCCCCGATATTGACCGATGTCCAGGAATCAAACACTTGTGCTCCATTAGGCACAATGATGCCATCAAAAACAACTACCCCTCCGACCATCAGCTCGTTTCCGTTAATAGAGATTCCGGGGTCGGTTATTCCACCAGGCACCGCCGCTACTGTTGTGGTTGGGAAGTCGAAAGTCACAATTCCAGGTTTTGAATGAATCGGGCCACTTTGAATGAAAAGGTGCGGTTCATTTTGCGCTCCGAAGGAAAGTGTGATGCTGTTACCGCCAAAGGTTATAGCCGTGCCCGCAAGTGAGGCAGAGTAAACCCCGGTTGCACCTTGGTCAATCGCCACCAAGTAGTTCATGTTTGTTGTGGAGCCTGCCTGGGTACAAGTCAGCATTATATGCACCAAGTTTGTTTGTGAATTGTTAACGGCTAAGCCAAATGGCATATTGGTGCTTGCGCCGTTAACAAAGAGTTGCATAACGTTATTGTTATTAGTTCCGGTTTCCACGAGCACCCCAAATGAGGCGTTGATTATCCCTAAAAAGCCGCTCCCGGCATTAAGTTCGACAGCCCCCCATGCATCCGCCCCAGAACCCGGCTCATCAATCACGATTGTATCAAGAACCACAATATCACCCACCTTAAGACTGGCCCCGCTGATGGATTCTGGGCCGCTGGAGGGACTTACGGGTCCCGCACCCTGCGTCACAAGCGTGCTGCTGAAATCTAATGTGTTTGTCGTTACCGCGCGAGTGGTAATGACGACATTGGTCAGCGTTATTGCGATTCCGACACAAATCAACATTCGTGCTAAAGGGTGTTTCATGATAATTTTAACTTGTTTTAAGGAAATTGGATTGCTTTCACTTGTTGCACCATTGGAGATTTATTTTAACATTTTATTGTCTATATATTTCGCCGAATGTCAAGTCCTATAATGAGAATATTCCACACAAAGAAGGCTTGGCTGAAAATAATGGCGTTCTACTTGCTGTAGTATTCGTAAGAAATAGCCGCCAAGCAAGCACTCGAATCCTCCGACATGCTGAAGTTCGGCATATGACCAGGTAGCTGCCCCACAGAAACTTTGGCACAGCCAACGGCCCTGTTCCGAACTGTGGCGTGACACCAGGTGTACTCACATTGTTCCATACCGGAGCGGTCGCGCTAAAATCGTCAAGCTGTCTGGCTTTTGCCATGTTCGCATATGCCGCCCAAAAGGTGAACATTAAAACGGTTGCTGACACCGAGAGCAACCCCGTGTCATAGCGGGTCGTATAATTCCGCGCCGTGAACGTCCCGACGGTCGACGCACTGCGGGTGATCGTGTAAGGCGAGCCCAGCCTACGGAGACTGTGGCGTCTCCGCCATTGCCGCTGATGGCCAGCGCACCGTCCGTTTCGGTTATTGTCGGCTGCATACTCAACAGAATCCGGTGTGTGCGGCAATGACCACCGATTCGGAGGCCGCGTTTGGGGTTGAGCAAGGGACATACCAAAAGCATTCATATAGGGTGAACGGCGTTAGACATTGTCATTCTATTGTTTGGTAAATACGCGGTAAAAGCGCGAGGGATTGAAAGGAGAGTTATAATCAATAAAAATATACTGTTGAGAAGGTATCATAACGTTAGTTAGTGTAACCCAATTGGTAGCCGCCAGGTTGGATGTGGCTTGGATGACGACTGTGGAGCCGGGCAGCGCATTGCTGATGATGATCCCAGCAAAAGTTTTAATATTCACTGTTAATGGAACGGTGGTTGGATATAGAATAAAGCCATGGCGGACCCCGTTTGTGCGAATTCCATCACCTACAACCAGGCCTGAGGAATTCATTGCATTCGCTTCGGTTAAGTTGATCCAACCACTCAAGTTCGTAACCAAAGTATTTAGATCCACGGCATTCTGACCCGGTGGCCAAGCAACGGCGTGGTTTGTTCCACCGATTTGATTGTATCCGACAACTATACCGTCAGGACTAATGCCATTTGCACAAGAATTTGACCCAATACTGCAATCAAGAGCGGTCATCCCTGTTTCAGATGTCCAGATGAAGGATGATTGACCGCCGCCTGAATTGTTGCAATACCCAACAACTTGATGGGCGTCGTTGATTGCCTTGGCGATGCTGTTCGTATAACCCGGTAAAAATCCCAATCCGTTGACGCCTTGACTAGATGTCCAAAGAAAAGCTTGACCAATTGTCTGGGATGCGTTGTAGCTAGCGCCGACAACCTCATTGCTATTATTTAAGGCATAAGGCCAAGTATAAGCACCAGGATAAAGCCCACCGATGGGCGTCTCAATCGCTCCTAAAAGCAAATACGCTGCTGATGGTGGACCATAATAATTCCAGTTAATGTAGGTAATCGCACCTCCATCGTTGATAGCAAGCGCCGCAAAATACGGGTAACCCGCAAGTGCTCCATACCCTAATGGTTGCAGGCCGCTCGCTGAGTTCCATTGCGCAGCCTGAAAATCACCGTAGGTGCCATCTCCACAATAGCCAACTACTTGGCCATTGTTATTTATGCTTGCAGCAACTGTGGTGTTATCCCCAGATAATACTCCAAGATCAGAAATTCCATTTATAGCGTCCCAAACAAAGCTTTTATAGTAAGACGGAGCTGAAACAAAACTTTGGCCAACAACTTGCCCAGCATTATTTATCGCCAAAGCAGAACTATCGTTTGGACCACCGGGCAGGATACCCAAGTCCACGATCGTGTAGGCTTGACCTAGACTGTTTGTGACTTGTGCGTGTGCAGTTGGGTCTAAAATCTGTAGTCCAACAGTGAAAACGCCAAACATCAAGATTTTAATTTTTATTTTCATATGCTTTTTATATTATGTATTATTTCTAACTGAATTGACAGAACTACTATATTTTCGTGAAACGCCAGAACAAATCGCGGGCGGCACACCCGTCCCCAAGCGTCGGCCTCCGGCACCAATGAATTCGGAAAATCAGCGATGAAGGTTACGCCAACCGAAATCAAAAAGGCCGGACCCTGTGATAGGAATCAGCCTAGAATTACTTTCGGTTGATTATTGCGGATTGGCGCGGTAGAACTGTTTGGAGTTTGTGGGTGATGCGTAATCAATGTAAATATACGGTTGCGAAGGCAGCGCGACATTGGTCAGGGTCGTCCAGTTGGTCGAGCCCAAGTCGGAGGTGGACTGGATGTTGTAAATCGCACCAACCGCTCCGACGATGTCCAACCCGGCATACATGGCCAGGTTCAAAAACGTTAGGCTGACACTGCTGCTGGTGTTGGTGCCGGCCGTGTTCGCAGCCAACACCCGGTAATAGCCGATGTTTGTCACCTCGGAAGAACCAAAGCTCAAGCTCGCCCCCGTGGCCCCGGTGAGGTTGCTCCAAGTGGAGCCGTTGGTGGAGAACTGCCATTGATAGGTGGGCGTTGGATAGCCCGTAGCCGCGACGGTGAAGCCAAATTTCTGCCCAACTCCGACAACCACATTGGTGGGAGATTGGGTGAACGTGGGCGGAGTCACGCCCTTGACAGTCACATTAAAGCTATTCGTCACGCTCAATTGCTGGCTGTTCACGGCATACGGATCGTAATCCGTTGCGCTGACATAAATCGTGTTGGCGCCGACCTCGCTGGTAGTCGGCGTCCATGACACTAGACCGTTGTTGGGATTGATGCCCACGCCGGACGGCGCTGAAACCAGGGCGTATGTCAGCGAAGTCGCCCAAATGTCTGTATTCGTCGCCGGGTCAGAAATGGTCAACAGGGTGGTGGCATAGACCGTTTGCGTGCCGATGGCATAATCAAATGTCGGGGCCGTGTTACTCACGTCGACCGTCACATTGAAGTTTGTCCAGGCGACTACCGCTCCGGATTGATTTAAAACGTAAGTAATGGGATAGGTTTGATTGGCCTGCGCCGGGACCGGCGTCCACGAAATGGTACCACTGGAGGAAACCGCCATGCCCGATGGGGCATTCGACAGACCAAAAGTGTAGCCGCTGCCACTGACGGCAGGTGTGTATTGCCACAAAACCAACTCATTAATATTCGTATTCATTACTCCAATGGTAGGCGCTGGATTTGTGTTAACGGACAACGTGTTGGGAAATACCTGTACATCATCAATATACCAACCTGCCGTTCCGCCAAGACCACCTGAGATATGAAACGCCAACTGCACAGCCTCTCCTCCGTAACTCGTCAAGTCAATAAAGGGCTCCGTCCAGACGGCACTATTATTATCATATTGGGGGGATATCGTCTGCCATGCGTTGGTTCCTTGCCTTATTTCTACATAGCCATAGTCGTATCCACCAACATAATCATTATTAAAGCTATACCAATGCCAAAAGCGCAAATACGGGCTACTGGACGACGGTGGAAGAATGAACGGAGGGGAAATTAAGCGCGAATCGGCATTCCCTTCATAATTTGCATCAAGTAGTGTAGCAGCACAATTCGTACCACTGTATGTCTCGTAACCAGAAGAATTGGTCGTCGGTCCGTCGGATTTTTTCGCAATACCAACTTGCCAGGTACCGGTTTCGGCATACCAATCTCCCATGCCATTTGCCCATGATTGCGGATTTGAGAACACTGGGGGTCCGGTCTCGAATGCAATATCATCAACATACCATCCGGGGTCTCCTCCAAGTCCACCATAGATGTGGAAAGCCACTTGAACAGTTTGACCCGCGAATGCGCTTAAATCCACAGACGCATACGTCCAATCCCCGCAAAAGTTTACGTATTGAGGAGACACGGGCTGCCAAGAATTGGTTCCAGCCTTGACTTCCACATAGCCATAGTCGAAACCACCGACGTTATCGTTATTGAATTCATACCAATGCCAGAATCTGAGCCGTGGATATTGGTTGGCGGCTGGAACAGTAAAGGTTTGAATACGAATCAGTCTTGAGCTCGCTCCGCCAGGATAATTTCCTGTTAGTCCAGTTGTGGCACAATATGCTCCAGAGTGAGTTCGGTAGCCTAGAGAATTTGTTTCCGGACCAATTGTCGGGGAACCGATCTGCCAGACCCCGTCATCCGCATACCATCGGCTATTGCCATTGCCGTCATCAAAGTTTTCCGACCAGACGACGGTTTGCGCACGGGCCATGCCAGTGATGGACAGCCAGACGGTGATCACGCCCAACAGGAGTATTCGAATATTCAGCTTCATATTATTTTGGTTTTTTCTATTGTCGATTGGAAGTTTGAGAATCAAATTTCTCCGGCAAACTACGGCGTCGAAAATCGATAAAACCGTGTCGGCGTGCCGAGGGTGTTCGTGTCAATAAATTGCCAGGTGCCGTTGGTGGTGGTGATCGTGTCTGTGAAGATGGGCTGCCAGCTTGCGGGCAATGCCAGATTCGTGATAGCCCAAAGCCGGGTGCTGGCGTTCGGCAAGCCCACGAAATTCATCGTCACGCGGCCGTTGGCGCTTCGACCGATGTTCGTGACCATCGGCGTTACCACTTTCAGCGTTGCCACCTGGCTGGTGCTGCTGCCGAAGGCATTTGTAATGACCACCGAATAGGGGGCACTGGATTGCGGGCTGACGTAGGGCAGGACCAAGGACGAAAACAGGTCGCCCACCGCCGGGAAGGACTGATCGAAATACCACTGATAGTTTATGGGAACGGAACTGGACGCGCTCACGGTGAATTGGGCGGTTGCGCCGGCGAGCAAGACCTCGTTGGTCGGCTGCGCCACGATTTGCGGGCTTGTCAAGCATTTTAGATTCATGGTTTGGGTTTGGCTCGTTACATTTCTGTGACAAGACCGGTTCTACTGGCATTTCTCGTCTCACAAGAGATATCGCAAAGGCTGGTCCGCAGGTTACGCGAAAAAATGCGGCTCTCCGAACACGGCCAACGTTACGAGTTAAGGCCATCAGGCAACGCACGTTAAGTGCGCTGCGATGTGCCCACCTTCCGGCACCCCTGCCAGAGTGCAGATTCATTTTGTGTGGCCATCCGGTGGCTGCGCTCCGCTGGCCACCGGCTAATTTCCGTGGACCCTCCGGGCATTATACCTTTGCCACCGACTAATGTCAGTGGACCATCCGGGTCAATATTATGTTCTGGCTGAATATTTTATGACGATCCGGGCCATTTTGGCGCCTCGTGTCACCAAAATTCTTCGTGAGGTTGATGGTCGTTGTTCCATAGGCTGCGGAGGCCGTCGTTTGCCCCGGCCCAGTAGGACTGCTTTCCGTATTCCACGTGGCCATCGCAAAAGGCCATGTTTGCCCCGCTATTGTGCCAGAAGCCGATGGCGAGGCGATTCACTGTAATAAGTGGATACGGGTACGCAATATACAATAACACGGCGGAATTCGTCTGCTTGACCGGAGGTTGCAGATACGCGCCACTATCCCCGAAATCGATCATCTGGGCTGGCGCCGAAACGCGGGCTTGACGTTCGGCGGTCCAGACCGTGGTATCCGGGTCAAAGTCGCCTCCGAGGCCAAGGCTCGGGTCGGCAAAGCCGCTCCATACCGCGCCCAGCACATTATAACCATAATGTGGCAGCACCCATTTCTCGCTGGATCCCGTCAGGGTTAGGTACGCCGGCAGTGCGGGAATGAGTTGCGGGCAATACAGGACATTGGACGACGTGAGGGGGAGAATCGCGTTTTGCCAGCAGCCGAGGCCATTGCCGGTGGTGGCCAAGGGATAGACACTTTGGTCGGCAAGATAGAGTTGCAGACCCACGTTCATCTGGCGCAAGTTGCTAGTACATTTGATCTGAGTGGCGCGCGCCTTGGCCAGCGCCAAGGTCGGCAAGAGCAAGGCGGCCAAGACCGCGATAATGGTAATGACGACCAACAGCTCGATCAAGGTGAAGCCGGAGCCCCGGTTTCGGGTTTCCGGTTTCGGATGTCTGGGGATGCACCAAGGACGAATCCGAAAAACGAATTTCGAGATCTGAAGCCAAGATGAGGGAACCGATTTAACCGCAAAGAACGCAGAGAGCCATACATTAAGAATTGTGTCCCGGGGGCGACGGGCCGTCGCCACCCCTTCCCCATGAGCCTCAAATTCGCGGGATTGAGGCAACTCTTTCAGAGTAAATGAAATAAGGGGCGGCCCTACCCGGGGTAACGCTCCCGCGCAACTCCGGGCTGGTTGATTAAAGCCCTTCGGGCTATAAAATCGGCTCATGGGTTCAAGGCATGGAGCTTGCGGGAAATTCTCTCGTGGTCTTAGGGCAGTGCCGTGATCTTGTAGAATTGGGCGCCGGATACAGAAGTAACTGGAAGGGAGAAGGATAAGTTTGTTAATTGCGCCACGGGCACCCAAGGTGCGCTGTTCATCAAGTTGGTACACGTTTGAATGGCGTAGCCGCTGGATTTGTCCACCCGATTCCACGTCAAGACCACCGCATTGGTCTGCACCACGATTTGCGCCGCCGGAACAATTCTCAAGGGGGAATTTTGAAACACGCGGGAAAAACTGTTGGTGTAGCTCTCCGCCGACAGCGAATACGTGTCGGGGGCGTAGGCCGTGGCTTGGGCGGCATAGCCGATGCCCTCCGCCACCCAGATCCAATTCGTGTCCAGTTGGGGAAATTCCATGCCAAAAATGACTTCCGCATAGTCTTCCGCTTGGGTGATGCGCAGGACCGGCACCACCCCAAACCCCGGCAAGGCCGCCAGTCCATACGCGTCCACGGTGCAGGTGGCAGTGTAATCGACCGGCACGCTGCCGAAGAACGAATCTACCACAGTGAAGCTGTAGGCGATATTCCAGGAATCGCCATAATGCACGACGACCGGGAGCACGCTGGCGGGAGGCGTGATCGGCTGGCTGGCCGAGGAACCTTCGCCGGTTGCGCTGTAGGTGCCGTAAAGCACCAGACCATTCGTTGGATCAAGGCTATAATATTCCCAGGCGGTCTCGGGGAAGGGGCCGCCCAAGGACCGCTGGGCAAAAGTGGCGCCCGCAAAATCCGCGCCATGCCCGCCGTCCGAGACGGGCAGCACATCCATTTCCCAAATCGTCTCATTTGCCTGTTGGGTCTGCGAAAAAACCCAGTAATTTGACCCGGCACTCCCGATCAAGGCGGCCAGATTAATATTGGTGCTGTAATAGGATTGATCATATTCGCCGGCAACATTAAAGACTTGGCTGGCCGGAAAGTTTAGTTGTGCCCGCACGGAAAGCGCGAGGCACGACAGGATTAAGATCAGTTTCATGGATTATTCAGTTGATTGGTTGAGGAGTGGTTGAGTTTCCAGGACCACAGGAAATTCGTCAAGCCGGCCAGCGCCTCGCGCTGCCGGGCCGTCAACCACGGATCGCTCGGAGCGCGTGACGATTGGGCGTCGATCAAGCGGAGGGCGTTCAAGGTGTTGCCGGATTTGGTCAGCAGGTCGATTCTCCGCCGCACGCTGCCGGGATCATCCGGGCGCAAATCTTGCATCCGGTCCAGCAAGCGCTTGGCCAGGTCAAATTCGGAGAGTTGCAAGGCGAGGTCAAAATAGGCCTCGCACTCGGGCGCGGTGGTTTCCGCGGCATTGGCGGCCGTGCGGAGATTGCGCAGGCAGGCCTCGCGCCAAGTCAGGGCGTTGGTGGAGGAACTCCGGGCCAGCCTGGTCTCGGCATTTGCCGCCAAGTAGCGGGAAGCCTGGGCCAATTGGGGAAGAAATGAGTCGGAATCGGCCGCCATTTGAAACAGTTCGGCCTGGGTCTCCAACAGGGGAAGTGAAATCTGCGTTCGCCGCGCCTGCCGCTGCTCCAGCAGCATGGCGGCGCGAAACGGCAGCACCGATTCCGGACAGAGCCGCCAACTGGCCTGGATTCGCTCAATAAGCGGGTTGAGGTCGGTATAGAGCGGGACTCCCAGCATCTGAACCGCGCTGACGCCATCGCGAAGACCATGTTCCAGGCAGGGCAGGTGCGGTTCGCGAAGCTTCGGCCCGTCGGCCGCGTTGACGCCCAGACTCGCGCTGATCAGCTCGCTCGCTTGAATCATGAGCGTATGGACCGTAGGCGAGGCAAAGGGATTCGTGGCGAGCAAATTCGTCAGCTCAAAGGACTGCGCCGCTACGGCCAAACGCTGGTATCCCGCAAACATTTGGCTCCACGCCTGGGGAGCCATGGACGGCTGCAACGGCCGCAACGCGGCGGTAATATCCGGCACGCGGCCAGCCATGGCCGCCTCGATGGCTTCGACAAAATGCGGCGAAGGGTCTTCCGGGTACAGGATGGCAAACAATTGAGCGTGGGCCGCCACCTCCTGATGGCGTCCCAAAAGCAATTCCATGCCCAAGCTGTGAACGTGAGCGGAGTAGGAGTAAGGATCCAGCTTCAACGCTTGGCGGAAACACTCCAGCGCCTCGGGCACGGATTCGGCCAACAAGCCTTGTGCCACGCACTGGTCGGCGCGATCGAGCCCAGCCGAGAGCGCTTGCCGGACATGCTCCGCACCCAAGTCGGCAGTGGCTTGGCCGAACAGCTCGTAATCGCCCAGGCGGAGCAAGACCACCCCCCGCCGGTCGCCCAGATGCGCATGGCGCAGGAGCCGGCGAAGTTCCACGCCGGTGCGATCGGGTTGGTTCAGCACGGTCCAAGCTTCCGCCCGCTGCAAGCCCAGATAAATAGAATCATCATAGCCGGCGCCTTCGGCAGTCGCCCAATCCTCCAGCGCCTCGCGCCATTGGCCATTGCGCACCGCCAGTTCGCCATGGCGCAACGCCTGAACCTGCCGAGCCACGTCCCGCTGGCGGCGTAGGGACATATTAACGATGGCGCCGACCGCCACCGCCGCAATCACGAGACAGACCAACAAGACATTACCGGCGTTGCGCTGAGCAAAGCGTTGCAAGATCAAAAGCGGGCTGGGCTTTCGCGCCTGCACTGGCCGCAATTCCAGCGCAGCCTGCAAGTCGGCCGCCAACTCCCCCATGTGGCGGTAGCGCTGATTTTTTTCACGCGCCATCGCTTTTTCCGCAATGGCCACCAAATCCTTGGATTGATGGCGCCGGATTCCCCGGATGGATTCCGGCGGGCCGGCTTGCATTCGGCGGACTAGCTCCGGGTGACCAGGAAGCTGGCCATTCTCGTCAGCATAGGGAAGGCGGCCGGCCAGAAGTTCATAGAGCACGACGCCGATCGAATAAACATCCGTTTCCGGCCCCAGCTCGTCCACCTGGCCGTTCAACAATTCGGGCGCGGCAAATACCGCCGTCAACGGGCGCCCCGAAGCCGCAGTGGCCAACTCGGGATGCGCGATCAGATTTTCGTCGCGGTCGGTTTGGACGTTGGACTGATCCAGCCGAACAAAGGGTTCCTCAAATCGTTCGCGGAACTCCCGCAATACCAACGCCGAACCCCAATCGATGACCCGCACATCGTCAAATTGTCCGACCAGAATATTTGAAGGTTTCAGGTCACGATGGATAACCCCGCGTCCATGGGCATGGGCCATGACATTGCAGACGTGAATCAGTTGTTGCACGGCCCGATTCAGGCCCGCCGCAGCCGAGTGATGGTGTTGGCGCCAGATTTCCTGGAGGGTGGATCCCTGAACAAGTTGCGTGGTGTAATAGGGTTTGCCGTCCGAGTCGAGTCCGATGTCAAAAATCGGCAGAATCCCGGGATGATCCAGTTGGCTGGCGATTTGGGCTTCAGCCAAGAAACGGTAAACTACCGGCTCGGACGCCAGCCGATCAGCATTCAACCGTTTCATCGCCTCATGGCGTCGAAAATCAAAATCCCATACCTTCCAGATTTCACCCTGGCCGCCTTGACCAATCCGCTCGATCAGTTCGTACTTCTCGAAGAAATCCGCTCGAGCCGCGAGCCGCGCAAGGATCGGCAACCGGGGGGAACCGCCACCTCCTGCAAGTGCTTCCACCGCCTCCGCCCGACCGGGATCAAGCGCGGAGGCAAACAAACACTTCAGACAGACACCAAAAGGCTGGTCTCCATCCAAATTGCCGCCACAATTCTGACACGTTCGTTTTTGCACGAAACCTTCCGTCCTGATTGCCGTCAAGCAACGGCACCGGTGATCCTTAAATCGAAATATGACCGCCCAAGGTTATGCCGATGCTTCAGCAAACAACGACATCAAGTATCTGATTTCCTCGCGGATATCGTCTTCATTCGGTCCCACCAACTGGACGACCTCGTCCCAAAGTCCCTGCGCCAGGCGCTTTCGAAATCGATGGAACGCTTGCTTAAAGGCGTTCTCCGTCACCCCCAAGATTTCCGCCGCCGCTTGCTGTGAGATTTCACCGCGGAGGTGCTTTTCAAAATACTCGGAATGTTTCGAGCGTTCGGTCGCCTTTTGAATCAATTCCAACGCGAAGGCCCGGTCGAAGTCACGCCCGAATCGCGCATCAACTTTGTGGTCAGAAGCCTCCTCGATCGGCCAAAAATCATCCAGGGGAATGTGCGGCGCCTTGCCACCCGCTTTCTCGCTCAGCATCAATCGCCGCTGATCGTTCAGAAAATTCCACAACGTCCAGCTCAGAAAGCTGCGAAATTTCCTCCCGTCCTGTTTTTCGGCGGCAAACAAGAACCCTTTCCGTTCCTGTTGCGGCAACAAAATGCGTTGGGTAAAAAAGCCTTGAGTATATTCCTCCGCAAGTTCCGGAGGCAGCCCCCGCCTTTGAAAGAAACGAACAATGGCCGGCCGATACCGCTGGCAAAATCCCGCCAAGGCATTCCACGCCGAGTCCTCGTCACCCTGTTGGATCACAGCAATTATCTGGGTCCACTGAGTGGTCGGAAAGCAACCGCTTGAGATGGCGTCATCTTCCTTCATTAGATTCCAAAAGCGGAGGCAGAATAGCAAGCAGTGCTCGGTATGCAAGCCGTCTCCGCGCGTGGTTTGCTCGCACCGCGACAGCCGTCTCCGCGCCGTTTCCGTGCGCCATTGCGCCACAGCAGAGCAATTCTAAAGTCTGGAAACGTCTCCGATCACGTGACAGAAAACCAAATTGATTCGTCGGCTTGTTCTTTCCTGGAAGGTTGGATGTGCTCCCGCAGGCTTTGTGTTGACACGATATCGGGTTCGCCGGCCGCTGGCAGGCCCGGACGGTACGGCAAAGTTGCCCCGATCACAGTCGCGGATCGCACGGTGCCCCCCAATCCCACTGGTCGCGCCCTTCCGACCCGCCCCACATTTCGCCCCGGCCAACGGAACGGAGCCAGGCCACCTCTCGCGGAGGACGAAACTTAACCGTCCTGGCAGGAGCAAACTGACGGCGCAGATGAGGTGATTTTAACTGAA
>Ga0302140_10004820_pt1 | contig 17163 bp, 10 predicted proteins | sample I_Bog_E1_1_FD_202095 | JGI IMG/M metagenome (GOLD analysis project Ga0302140, IMG submission 202095) | Peat permafrost microbial communities from Stordalen Mire near Abisko, Sweden - I_Bog_E1_1 | ecosystem: Environmental > Terrestrial > Soil > Wetlands > Peat | place: Sweden: Abisko, Stordalen... | reverse complement strand
GATTGATTTTTTTTCGCAATCATATTCGATTAATTTGAAATTCGAAATTGCAAATTGGATTTTATTAAAGAAAATAATTATTTGTAAAAATCAGAAATAGAAAACACATCAGGGAAACAAAAATATTTTTTATTAAAGATTTAAAAATGAAAACATTTTTGTTTAAATGAAGATCATATTGTTTTCTATTGTTTTCTTTAGTCTGTTTTCTTTCGCCTGTTCTCAGCTCGTGAAAGTGGGGTCATCTGCTATCCTTGCAGCAGACCAAGAAGATCAATCGTCAGACAATGATTTTGTAATGAAGGGGTGGCTTAAATTCTTCACCCACTCTATGAATTTCTTAGACTCATTCGTTCCTAATAAATTTGAATACAATCCTGCGTATCTCGCTCAAGCAACTTCTGACAAAGATAAGGATTCATGGGGTAGCTTTAACATTCCAGATGACACGCATTTCTTTTTCTTTCTCACCAGAAAGACTCTCTATGCAATGAATTCCCGAAGAAATGATATCGCAAAGACCTATAAAAGTATCGAATTGGATTGGATTGAACCATCTGTCATTGGAGACATGGGTTATAAAGGAGGGCTCGAAGACATTGGCAATTTCAGAGAAGGGTTCTGCTTTAGATTAAAGTCAACAACCAAGGTGATTTGGAACATTTGTGCTGACTCCAGAGATCAAAAACAAAAATGGATGAAAACCATCTTCGGACTTTTGGAAAATAACAAAATCAACTATCAGAATGGCGGTGACATTACTCTTATCAGTCAAGAGATTAAACTACCTTTTAACATCAACACCAACACTGATCAATCCGCTGATCGATCATCACTTATAGAAAATGGCCATCCATCTTTGATCAATAGAAACGGAAGCAAAATTGATGGGAGATGGGTAATTCTTCAAGATTGGAGCCAATGTTCTCGGATCTGTGGTGGTGGCAAACAATACCTGCAAAGAATGTGCATGCCACCGCAAAATGGAGGTTTCCCCTGTGATGGAGACACTATGTTGGACAAGGACTGCAACACACAAGCCTGCCCTAATATTATAGAAATTCAAAAACGAGGCTTTGCTAATCCAACAACAATCAAAATGCAACAATTATCGTCAAGACCTCTCAGATATGAAATTTGCGTTGTGAAGGAAGGAGATTTTTACTTGGGCATTGAAGACCAAGGTTTTGCTGTCATGCCAAAATACCCTATCAGAGTCATTTTAAACAATGAGACTATTTCAATCTTTACGACTCCGACTTATGACAATGTCTACAAATCATGGGATCTCAAATATGTGAATATAAAAGCCAGTCCTGAAGATACCAGATCTTGTTTTGTACTTTCAGATCGAAGAGATTTAACCAAGAAAGCTACTGTTTGTATCATGCCAACAGCCTTGAAAGCTGGCCAGAGCATAGAAGATGCCAAGGAAGAATGGTGCCATGATATCTTATTCTTCAGAGACAAATGCAAGGAAAAGAACAAATTCGTTGAGGAAAGTTCTGATAAAAATAAGAGGATGGAATTCGAAGGCAAGGAAAGAATCAGAGATAAAGAAAACGAGGATTTGGCTTGGTTTTAAGGTTTATTTTCAACAAGTTTAGAAAAATGTTGTCGACAATTATTACAAATCCAAACTTAAAATGTTTTTTCTTTTTTAAATTAATTTTTATTATTAAATTAGATTTTCCAAAGTAGTTTAATAATATAACAATTAATAACATTTATTGAAAAATATTTTATTCCATTTCAAAAATGTTTTTGTTTTTATCAAATAAAAAAAAACTGAACAACCAGAATATGGATTTAAAGAAAACACTTCAAATATGCAGACCCCTTTCAGATATTTCCTTTGAATCTATTGTAATAAGCTCGTAATGTTTTTTTATATTTGAATAACCTAAAATACTTCAAGTTACAATTCTAAAGAAACTCCTTTTAATGAAACCTTACAAGATAATCTTCTTTCTTTTAAAAAGTTTCCATTATATGAAGTTTCTTTCAAAATCTTACCTGGAATTCAAGTGCTTCAAAATGAAATGGATAAAAGTCTTTATGCCCTTTTGATTCAGAATAATTTTCTGACCAAATTCAAAACAAAAGAGTTGATAAGGCAGGGATTCATTGAATTTTCCCATTTTTATGATATTGTTTGAAATTTATTTTTTATTATAACTATTGATTATACATGTATTTAGTTTTCGAAAAAAACAGAACGATCATTCTCTTTGACCATCCCATTAGTAAAAAATTTGGTTCTAAAATTCTTTTACATTCGAAAAAAAGTTAAGAAGTCTTATAAAGACAAAGCCCATTAAGAAATTTTCATTTGTCCTCTTTCAGTAAATTATTTTATTGTTTTGAGTCATATTAAGTTTTTTTTTGTAAAAAAGGATATGGAGTTTATTTTCAGAATATTATGTTGCACTTTTTATTGATCTTTTAAGTGATTTATGCATGGAAAAATTACATACATTTGATATTATGATTACAACAGAGTTTATTTATAGTTCGTAAATTTAAATATATGTCTATAAATATCAATTAATTTCTTTAAGGTGATATAGACACTCTTTTTATTCGATTAAATCAAAAAATAATGGAGAAAACTACCGGTGCAGCACCTTTAGAGAATTTTTCTTTTGGGTGTTGGAATAATTTCGTAATAAGGATAAATTTTTGAATAATCTGATGATTTTTCAATAAGCAATTTGAACATAGTCATTTGGTTAAATTGTCTGAGCTTTTGAAAAATATTCCATCATTGAAATGTCTTCGTATATATTTAAGGTATTTGATAAGAATAATTTTTTTTTTTCATTTATTGTAAGCAATGTTTCTTCAATGGTATCTTTCCAAAAATCTTGCTTCATTCCAGCTCTGCGGAAAATTCTGCCAATTTTGCAATTATTTCATTTTGGTTTGATGTTTAATAACAAGTAAAGTATTATTTTATTTTTTAATATGCAAATTAATTAAATGTTTTATTATAAAATAAATAGACAACAATATTCTGACCTTTTGAAGACTTTTTCGAATTACATTGGCCGTCGAATGAGGAGTCTTTCGATTATTTTTTACGGGTAAATAAAATGTCTTTATTTTAGAAAAATTTATGATTAGGTTCACACAATGTTCACCTTTTTTCAACTTGATATATAAAACTTTGTCTTCAAATCGAAGTTTCTTTAATTTTTCTATATTATTACGCTTGTAACATAAAAAAAGAAAGTATTGGATAATCAATAAAATTTGGTTTTTAGGAAACTTACTAGCAAACAAAATTTCAACGAGATTGAAATCGATCATAAAATAAGAAAAATTATTGAAACTAAGTTTAATAAATCAAAAATTGGCATCATAAAGCTTATGAAAGATTATTAGCTTCCTATAAATCAAAAAAAAAACAAATCAGATAAATCAGAAAAATGAATAAGACCTTCCTTTTAAATTAAAATTATCCATAAACATTGCCAAAATGCATTTTTCTAACAGATTATGAAATAAAATAAATTAAATATTAAAACTGACTCATTTTCTATTTTTCCGAATTAATAATTTCATTTTTAAATAACTACAACTCCCGAATGCAGAAATACCCTCTTTGGGACAAACAAGCCTGGATCCTCGAGACCCGTCGTAAAATGCTCGTTGACTCCAAAGCAATGACTCTTCCCATAGCTTTAGACAAAACGCTGCTTCAAAAAAAACCCAGAAAATCCAATAAATTAGATCCACTTCTCCCAAAAATCCCTTCAAAATGCCCAACTAACTTTGAAAGTGAACTGTCCCAAAAGCCAAACATTCTAATCAAAACTCAGAAAAGTGACATTTTTGTTGATAAACCCAAAAAGATTTTTGAAAGAAGTGAAAAAATTGATGAAAACCAAATTCCAGAGCCTGGAGAATGGGAGTTTGAGGAAGAAGGGGCTTGCGATTATATGAAGATGATGAACGATTTCGAAGATAAGCTCGAAAAGAGGACGAGTGAGCTTTCGGAATTAGAAAAAATGGACCTCGAACATAAGAAACTCAAGAATATGAGCCAAAGAATGGCTGCCACGAAGGCAAAACCCTCTATAAAGAAATAACATAAAAAGTGGTTTCATACATAAAGAGGATTTCATAGAAAATAATACGAAAAAACAATAATATTTTAAAAAATTACCTTTATAAAATCGAAGCCACGATTTAAATGCCCATTGGTTTTTATCTAATAATATTATTCATAAAACAATAATTCAATGCCGCTCACCCAGATATATCTTCTGACTGAGTTCATCGCTGAGAAAGTCTCACTCCCTGAGGATCAGATCCGTATGTTGTTATCCCTGATCATCTGCATCCCTCTAGGCTTAATCTTTAGATTTCTACCTTCCAGACTCCTCAGAGATATCTATGGCACATTTTTCGGCCTAGCTATCCAAACCTTCGTATATGGAAGAGGAATCTTTGTGACATTGATCCAGACCACCATCACTTATTTAATAATTTTGGCTTTGAAGCGGAAAGCTGCCAAGGTGGTTTTCATCGAAAGCATGGTGTTCCAATCAATATATCATATTTATCGTCAGGTCGTAGATTTTGGAGGATGGAAACTCGATATTTCGACAATTGTCATGATGTATACCTGCAAATATACCTCCTTTGCTTTTTGTTATGAAGATGGTGGCAAGCCTGATGAAAAGCTCTCTCAAGGTACTTTATAGAAAAATTTCTCATAAATTATCTAAATTTTCAAAAAGATCAAAGGGAAAGAAAAATCGAGAAACTTCCCAACCTATTATCATATATCTCATATATTTACTTCTTCTCTGGTTGCTTGATAGGCCCGACTTATGATTTTATTGAATTCCGTGATTTCATCCATAAGAGGAAATTATACAGCAAAATTCCTTTCAGCATCATTCCAGTTTTGAAAAATCTGCTGGTTTCTATATTCTTCATGGTTCTAGTTCTTTTCTCTGCTAACTATCCATTGGAATTCTGTGGAACTGATGCATATGGATCCTTGCAGTTCTATCAACAATTCCTTTATTTCAATATAGCCATAACATTAGCCCGTTGCAGGTATTATAGTGGTTGGACCATGTGTCAAAGTGGTATTGATGCCACTGGCTTCTCATATGGAGGAACTAATAAAGAAGGGGTCCATAGCTGGGATAACATTCTGACTGCAGACCCAACACTTGAAACCCTATCATCACCTAAAGAAAAAATCGACAAATGGAACAGTTCAGTGGCTGGCTGGCTCCGAAGATCTGTGTATTTCAGAATTTATAGTGAAGAACAAATCAGGAAGTCTCCGGGAAAGGGGGTTATGGCCCAAAATGGTTTTTTTTATATGATAATTTTTCTTTTGTAATTAATTTTATAGGCACCTATCTTGTTTCAGCCATTTGGCATGGATTCTATCCTAGTTATTACATCTCGTTCATCCATTGGGGCTTCATTTCAACTATTGCTAGATATTTCTATAAAGCTTCAATGAATTTCCCGAATTTCAACTATAAAAACCCATTATATTTGGTGATCAGATGGATTGCTCCAAACTTTATGTTGAATTTCTATGGAATTGCATTTTTGAACCTGAGTTTCGGAACTGTGCTGAAGTTCTTCAACAATTCCTGGTGGATTCCGAATATCATCATTTATGCTTTGATGGCGTTTTTCCTAATTACAGGTAAGATGGAAATGGGGTTGGGTTTTTGTAAATTATTTTAATAGGGTTCGGACAAAAATCTGCCAAAGGACCGAAGAAAAATGGAAACAAAGAACATGAAACAACTAATGAGAAAGAAAAGAAAAAAGAATAATAATAAATAAATTCAAAAAAAAACTCTGAAACAATATTTTTCATAAATTATTAGATCGATTTTCATAATGTTTGTTTTTATATTGGGAAGAAACTACCTTTTTATAGATTCTGATCATTTTTTTTTTGCTTCAAAGTTTTGAATTCCAAATTAAAAAAATATCATTTGCAAATAAATTATCGAATAATTTGAATAAATAAACATTCTTTGACATCAAAGACTTTTATATGAACAAACCCCGAAAAAATTATATATCGAATGCTATTCCAATTACAGTATTCAAAACGATGGAAAAGTCTCTTTGTCCAACCCTAAACCAGACAATACTTTGAATTTTGGCCAAGTTATATATCCGAAAATTATAACTGATATATATCAAAACATACAGAATGTTGAAAGTTTTTGTTCATCGAGTGGTCAAATTATCATCATTTATCTGCATGCTATCCGGAAGTCTGTTGAAATAAGTTCTGGTACTTTTGCTTTAATCTCTTCCAAAGGAAAGAGTTTTATTTTAAGTGCTTTGCATGTTGCGAACATGAAGTCGGAAAAATATTACCAAAAATGTTGCTTCTTAAACTTCTCTGCGATTGATTTGTTTCTCCACTTTAATTCGTTTGTCAAAGCAAATTCAAATGCCTTCGATGATCTTAAGAATCATCAATATGATAAATTCCTATCTGAATTTCGCCAAACTTATGAACCACTTTTGAAGGAAAGAATATAGATCGTTCCAACAACAATTGATTTGAATTTTTTGAAGTTTCGTGTTCAAGAATTAACGAATACAAACAACACAAAACTGTTCATTGATGGGAAATTCGGAATGAAACCCTCTCCTGCCCTTGATTTCGCCATATTTCTCATAGATGATAAATTCTTGCCACAAGATATTCTAGCATTTGATGTTGACTTTTCGAAAAAAAATAATCAACAAATGACCATTGAAGGTTCCTTAATTGGTTATCACGATAATTCAGGTGCTATTGATTTTACATCAGAATATTGCTATACCTTTCATTCTTTGCCAATTGAAGTAAAGCGTGAGCTTGAAGATAAGTGCGAAATAGAAGGTTTTTTGCATGGGAACAAGTCTATTTCCCCAATCGAAATCGTTTTTACGGACGAATCTTTCATATTTTTTCAATCAAATACTGGACAAGGGAGTTCTGGAGACCCTATTATTAACAAAAATGGGGAACTGATTGGCTTAAATATTGGAAATTACTGCGATCGGGAAGAGAAGGAATCTATCACATATGAAAAAGATGATTTAGCAAGATTTGATATTGAAGTCTCAATTGAAAATACTGCAAGTTTTGACACGAAAAAAGCGAAAAACTTCAACATTGGAATCAGAATTCAGCATCCAATTATAGTTAGTTATTTTGAAAAATTTTAAGAGAAAACCAATAAATAAATAAAAATAATGATTTGATTTAAATGGGAATTAAAAATTTTTTTTACAAAAACTAATAAAAATATGATTTTTTCTTTTTAGTCATTGGGGTTGCTCCCCACTTTAAAAAAAAAAAAAAATATTATTAATTAAGATTTGGATTCTTCATTTAAATTTATAGCTTCGTTTATTTGTGCAATTTTTTTATCAAATTCTTTTTGCAATTCCACAATTTTACCATTGATTTCTTCATTTTGTGTATAAGTTGAGTTCATCTCATTATCTATTTTCTCCACATCGCCATCCAACTCTTTAAATTTTTTAGCACCCCTGACCACTTCGAGTTGATCTTTTGCCATTCTTTCCTTTAATTGATTCTTCAATAATTTCACTTTTTCCAAAGATTTGCCAATTGCGAGGATATCTTCAGGTTCATGTGAAAGTTTTTGAATAAACTTCTTATGTTCTTCGTTGATTTTGCAAAGGACACCATCTTTCCACATTTCAAAAAAAGATTTTTTGTATCTAAAAAAATCCAAATCTAATTGAAGTTTTATTTCTTTTTCCAAACTATCACGGATCTTTTGGTTGTCTTCAATTTTCTGCTTTGTTTCATCGATTTGTGAGCTTTTCAGCCCATTTTCATCCGCAGTGCCTAAGTATTTCAGCATAACCCACATTTTCTCAACTATACCCAATTCATCTTCATCCAAAAGAGGCAAATCTGAAGATTTGCTCTGTGAAATTGTCTGAAGCTCTATTTGAACTGATTCTTTCCAAAAATGCAGCCAGTCATCGCACAAAGAAAAAATTAAAGAAAATTGGATTGTTTGCTGGATTTTTTCTTGAGACAATTGAGAAGTATGACTATTCGTGACATTCTTATTGATTGTATCAGAAAGTTGTTTTAATGCCTGCTTTTCTTTTTTTATCCTATCAAAGCTTTCTTTAAATGTCTGAAACTCCTTAATGTAGAAGGCTTTTAAATCATCATTATTGGATATTTCCAAGCCGACTTTATTGACGAGTGCTTCATTTATATTTAGTTTCTTTATCGTCATATCAATTTCTTCAAGGGAAGCAATTAAGGATTTAGCATCTTTTTGGCCTTTATTTAAAACACTAATAAATTCTCTTTGAGAAATTTGGAAATTCTTTACTTCCTTGAAGTAATCGTTATATTTTTGCTGAAGGTCTGCATAATTTGTTTTCTTGGGGCTCTGTTTGAATTTCATTTGATTACATTGATGATTTTTTTTAATGTCTTCCTTTTTTTGATAGATTAAGTCCAACAAGTTTTCCAAAAAAGCATAGAAACTTTGATAGCGTGATTTTTCATTTAATTTTCTCAAATTTTGATGGCTCATTTCAATCAAATTCTCTATTGCTTCAAGAGACATTTTTTTGGGCAAATAAGTGTTGAGGAAGCCCTCAATTTCTTCCATTTTCATTTTCAGGTTTATTGGATTTTTTGATGTTATTAATTCGAGCCTAAAACTATCCAAAAGGCAATTTTGATTGAGTTGTTGAAATCTTTTTTCTTTTTCCTGAAAAGATTCTTTGGAAATATGGGAACTTCTTGTTTCAGCCTTTTCAAGAAATTCTTTCATCACATTATCAATTTCAAATACTCTTTTCTTCATATTTTCTAACAAAACGAGGAAATAATCATTGAATTTTTTTTTCTCATTTTCAAAAGCTATTTTATTCACTTTTTGTCGATTCATGAGTTTAGTTTCCTTTATTACAGAGGTGATCTCAAGAATGGAATGAGAAGTAGCATAAAATTGAGCTGAAAAATAATCTTTTCTGTTAGAAGTTTCTGTCATTTTTTTTACTTTTTCTTCTCTTCTTTTATTTAATTCATTTAAAAGGATACCATTTTGATTGAGTTGTTCATTGAGTTTATTCCTCTCATTAGAGTATTCATCATTTATAACTTGAACCTGGGTATAAGCATCAGCTATCTCATTGATTTCTTGCTCCATGAAAAATCCGTATTTGAATACTTATAGATTTTTTTCTTCAAATTTTAAATTCTTGAGATTTTTTGTTTTGTTTTTGAATACAACTCAAAATTTCGAAATAACATCTCTTAGAGAAATATTTTGAAAATTTAATTCTTTATAGATTTTTTTTTTTTTACTTTATTTTAATTCTTCATAAATTTGTTTTGGTAAACAAAGAAAATAACACAAAAATGAATACCCAGCTAAAAACCCAAAGAGAACGCTTTATAATGGAAGCAAATTCATTGGATAATAAAGACCAAAACTTAAAAAACTTATTGCTGAAAAAGAAATACTACAAAGAAAAGCTTGAGTATTTAAAAGAAGCTGGGCGTTCAACCATTCATAAATTTGAAAACTCTCAAAACGCAGAAGATCCGTTAAATCTCTTTAGTTTTTTACCAGGATCAGTCTTAAATGATGATCAATTAATTCGTGAAATTATAACCCTTCAAAAAACCATCCATCAATTTAAACTCATGAATTATCTTTTGAAGCAATCTGATAAAGAAGTGAAAATTTTGGATATTAAATGGATTATAAATAAAATTGGGAATGAAAAAAGGAAATTTCGGCCAAAAGACAAGGAAATCGATTTGGAAAAGGGTTTTACCGATGATCTTAAAAAAGATATTTTCCAAAAAAGAATTGATGATAATCAAAAGGAAGTTTTGAAGAAAATAGAAAAACTGAAAATAAAAATGAAAGAAGATGAAAAACAGATTCTTGAAAAACCTTTTAATTTTGAAGAAGAAATCCATAATTTTGAGTTAAAAATCCAAAAAAAATACTATGCGGGTGAAATAAGGTCTCTTTTAGATAGGATTTGCAATAAAAATTTGATTTTTGATGATTTTGAATTTTCTTCCTTGGAGAATGAAGATTTGATCCTCTTGAATTTGGGATTTTTGGCGAATGAGCAGAAATTTAAGAAATTTTGCGAAACAGTGGTCAAGGAAATGGAAAATCCTTCGGATTCAAAACAGCTATATTTATTATTGTTAGAAAATTTAAAGAATCTCAAAAAAGTTTTGGATTCAGCAATGATTTTGAAGAACAATGAACCATTATTGATGAAGGAGTCTGATTTTTTTGAAAAAGAAGAAAAATCAAATAAATTTTTGCAAATGTTAGACAAAGTTCAAGATAAAAAAGTGGCTGATCCATTTGAAAACATAAGTTTAAATTTAATCTTAAAAGCTTACTTAAAGTTGACCAATTATGCTGGAAAAGATATTGTTAACTGTCAGACCCTAATAAATAATGAAATTAATTCATTGAATGAGCAAGTTCTTTCCAAAATAAAAATTCTCAAGAGCCATTTTCAACTGTTTAATAGAGAGTTCGCAGAATTGGAAAACGAAAAAAACATTTCAAAGGAGAATTTCGAAAAAAATAATAAAAAATTGGAAAATATCATCACAGAAATTAAAAAACTGGAAGTAGAGCAAAAAAACTTAGAGGAAAATAAAGAAAAACTCAAGAAAAAATATAAATTTGAGTTCTTGAAGCATTTGAAGGAAACAATGAATGAAAATACTTCTTCAAAGAATATAGAGTCTTAAGAATTTATTTATTATCGGATGAAAATAAATAATCAAAAATTATGAAAATATTCTATATATTTTTTTTTTTTGAATGATTTAAATATAGGTTTGATGTATATAAAACTTGAAAAAAATAAATTTTCAATTCCCAACCATGGAGTTCAAAATAATTAGAAATGGATTAGGAAGATATAAAGACTTTTTCAAAAAACAGCTTTCGAACTTCTTAAAAGGGGATATTGAAATTGACCACTTTTTTACAACTTTAGAAGAAGAAACAAATGAATCAACAGCCAAAAGTTTTGCAAATTTCTTCAGTATAGAAGACTTTAAAGAAATGAAGTTCCTCGCTTTTAAATCAGATAAGATACAAACAGGGGAACAACTCTATGATCTCATCTTAGCAAATGTAGGAGAGAATGGTCAAGGGAAAGATGGGATTTTTTCCAGTCTTTCCGCAGATCAAAACCCTCAAAAACAAAATGATGATGGCAAAAACTTAGGAGTTGAAGAGAAAGAAACTAAATCAAAACAATCTGAGGATGAAGAGAAAAAACTTGAAGAACCACACTTTGAGAAATTTATAAATCAGGAAAAAGTAGAACCAAGCAATAACTCAAACACTTTGATCACCGAGCTTCTTCAAAAATATGAGAAGCTTAATGAGCAATTCACTCAGTCTTTACAAAAGGAAAAAGAGAATCAATTAATCCTCAAGAAATTTGAAGAAAAATTGGAAAAAACCGAAAGAATACTAGAGGAAAAAGAGGAAATCATTGGAAATTCTGAAAAAAAATTCAATGAACTAAAGGAAGAAATTGAAGAGATGAAACAAAGGAGAAAGGAAGACAAAGAAAAAGAAATCAAAGAAAAGTTACAAAACATGCAAAAAGAAGTTCAATTAAAAAAAGAACAAGATGAACAAAAAAAGAAAAAAAAACTCCTTGAAAATCAAAAAAAAGATGAAAAACCACAGGAAAATAAAGTTGCAATTGAAGGTGTGTCCGATAAGATAGAGCCAATCAAGAAAAGTGATTTTTATATAGAATTTCGCATCAAATTTCCTTTCGAGAAAAATGATTTTGGGCAAGATTTATTAAAATTCATGGGACTCACAGAAATCGATCAAAATCAAGAAAAAAAGATGTTTATCACCAATTTCTTCAATCATTTGCTTTCAAGGAGAATGATTTGTGAGCTTCCAAATCAGAATGAATGCGATTTGGTTCCTTTTAGATGCAGAGAGGATAAATTTGGCCAATGGAGATACGATTTTTTGTTTGATATGATGAAGATCTTTGCAGTATTGAAGAGTAAAGACCGATCCTTTCCAATTTATTGGAAACTACAAGAAGGTATTGAGGATATGGAAGCTTATGATATCAGAATTTTTGAATTGAAAGATGAACAAAGAGCCCAAATAGATGAAAACATGCCTATCAGTGCGTTTTTCAAAAACATCGAAGAAAAAACTGGGAAAAAAAAAGTTTCAGAAAAAATCCGAATAGATTTCGAACAAAATGATGTGAAAACTGTGAAAGATTTGATGAATATCAAGGCAACCACTCCTGAAGTTTTCAGTAAATATTACTCAATTAAGGTTGAAATCTATGAAGAACTTGATAGAGCTGTTTCAAATTCTGTTGCAAAAGGAGATTCTCTTTTACAAGACAAGGAGACTTTTTTCTGTGAAGAAAAGAAACAAATTGATTATACAGGAAGAGCCTTCAAAATAGTGAGATATTTCTATTCAGTTCAGAATAAGGCAAACGATATTTCATTTTTGAATAAAAAAACCATTGATGAAGCATATAAATGCATTCGCAAGGAATTCCTTAATGAAGATTTACTCTTAAAGATTAAAAGTTTCTATCAAGTGATGACGAAACGACCTAAAGATGGAATTTCGAAGCTTCCAAGGGGTATTTTATTTTATGGTCCTCCAGGAACAGGAAAGACGACTGTTGGTGAGAAATTTCCTGATTTAATTGGGCTCACATCCATTTGTACTCCATTGTCCTCTACAGAGCTGAATAGAAGCTTAGTTGGAGAAACTGAACAATTAATCACTCAGATTTGTGAAAGAGCAAAAAACTACCCTCATTTACTTTGTTATTTATCTATTGATGAAATAGATGCAATGGTTCCAAGAAGAGATGATAAGGAAAATAAAAACAAGGGGGATACAGTTACTACTTTGTTAGCTTTGATTGGAGGGAACAAAGATGTTCCCAATTTAGTGTTTATTGCTTCAACGAATTTTATCAAGAAAATTGATGAGGCATTTAGTAGAAGAATGAATGGGAAATTTTTTGTTGGAAGAATGGATTCAGAAGCAAGGAAATTTATGCTCAATAAAGCAGTCAATGAATTTCTCACTAAAGAAAAACTTCGTGAAAAAAATGAGTGGGAAAAAAGCGAAAATATCAACTATTTCAAATCATTTCGAAAATATCAAGTGGCCTTCAAATTAGATGAGCCACCAATTGAATCATTTGCCAAAGCTGGAATAAATGAGAAGGATAAATTAATCCTGATTGAACAGGATAAATTGAATAATTTTAATGTTGCACTCATTAATTTCACTTCTGCAGCAATGGAAAACCTCTCAAATCAAATTAAAACCTTCGCTCTTGATTGTGAAAACAATTATGATTTTACTACGAAGGAGCTCTTGGAATTTGCAATGATAGCCGCGAAACAAATAAATATAAAATTTGGAATTTTTTTTATTCCAGAAATATATATCAATTTGGGGCTTTATAATGAAATGAATACAAAGTCAATGTGGAAGAAGCCTGAAAATGCACAAGGTTTGGTTGTTGTGGATTTATGCCAGCAATTATATAACTTTAAAACAATGAAAAGAGTAAAAAAAGAGAATACATCTAAATCCAAGCTTATCTTTGAAGAGAGGCCAATTATGAACAAAGACATCACGAACAATGTCAACGACATTATTGATGACATTGCCAAATTTGCAAATGACAATGGAATTCAAACAATGCAATTAATTGATTTGGCCTCACTAATCAATAACCAAGCATTTGATGAACAAAAAATGCAAGAAAATATCAATGAAATTGTCAGTGAATTGAAAGAATATGCTCATTCACTATTGGTGTTTGATTTAGATTCTTTAATATCCACCAACGTTTCAGAAAGCAGCTCAAGCATGGGACCATCAACTAGTCTCAGTCTCAATAAAATTAATTTATTTTATTATATTAGAGACTTGGCAAGCACTTGTCCTTTTCTGAAATATGGTGCAAATAATAAATTAGAAGGATCTTTTTGGATATTTTTGGTTTCTCATGACAAATTTTTGCTAAAGTACTTGACTTCTGCATTGAAGATTGAGAAATCAGAAAAGGAACAAAAAAGATTAGACGAAGAAGAAAAATCACAAAAAATCAAATTCAAATGTCTGAGATGCCAAAAACTTTTCCATAGAAAGGATAATAAAGACATAAATGTTTGTCAATACCATGTAGGATATGTTTTCGACTCCAGTGAAGAGCAAGATGAATGGAGACTAATCGATTTACATGATGAAGAGGAAAAAAAAATTGTTGAAATGACATTTTTGCTCAAAGAAAAAAAAAAAGCGAATTTTTCAAAGTTTTCAGAAAAAGATGAAGATGTAAACACAGATAAAGAAGAAAAAGAGGAAGAAAAAGATGATGACAATCCCTTTTTTTATATTTGCTGCAGGAAAAAATACAATGATCAGGGGTGCAAAAACAATTATCATCTGGAACATAACTCAGACAAGGATAAAAAAGAATTTGAGAAAGAAAGAGATCGGAATAAATGGGAAGAAGTTTTAAGGAGTTATATGATTTAAAAATATGTCTTAAAGTGTCTGAAAAATAAAATAGAGAAAAAGAAAAACGCAAAATAATTTCAAATGTTTCATGTAAATATTTTTTTTAAATAGATTGTTATTTATTTCTTTTGAATCAGTTTCTTTTTAAATATTTAATTCAAATCTTCATTTTTAACATCATTTTTATTCTAATCTTCTTAAATTGAAGTTATTCCTTTCTTGAAATTTTTCCTCTTCTTCTTCTTCATTTTGTTGTACCAAGTTATTATTTTCTTTTTTTTCGTCATTCCTATTATTTTGGATTGCGTCTACGATAAATTCTTTCATTTCTTTCCTTTTTTCAACTATTTCCTTTTTCTTTTCATTAATTAAATCATTGCACTCTTTTATGCTTTCATCTATTTCTTTCACTTTTCGTTGCTTTTCCTTTATATCAACTTCAAAATTTAATGTTTTTGTGTTCATTTCCTTGATTTCTTTCTCTCCCTTGGAAAAGTCTTTTTCTTTCTTTTCGATGTTCTTTTTGAAATTGGAAATATCTTTATCCAAAGCTTGTTTTTCGCTTTCCAATTGCTCAATTTTCCTCTCCTGATCATGCTTTATCTTTTGAACATTAGAAATTTTCTTTTCCAGATCTTTCAAAGAAGCATTTTTTGTTTTTTCTTTTGCGTTAAGATTAAAAATTTCAGCATTCAATTTCATTTGATTCTCTTTTTCACTTTTCAAACATTCCTTTGCTTTTGTGAGCATTTTTTCTTCTTTATCCTTTTGTTTTTGTTCATTATCTCTTTGAGCGCATTCGTTTTTCATGTTATCAACTTTATGGCCAAGTTCATTCTGAATACTTGAAAAATCGCGTTGTACTTGTTCGAAATCATTCTTCTTTTTTGACAAGAGTTTGTTTTGGTCTGCTTGTTTCCCATTAATGTCATCCAATCTATTTTCAACATTGTTGATTTGGTGTTTCAAATCTGTCACTGTCATATATAGGTATTGTTCTTCAGTGGCAAGCGCTTTCAAATTTGAATGTAATTCCTCTTGTAGATGTCCCAATGTATTTTGGTTGTTTTTGAGCTCATTCAAATCTTGTGATGCGTGGTTCAATTTGTCATTTTGAGTCTTAAGATTTCCATCAACACGATTATGTGACTCTTTGTTTTTTTGTGATTCTTGACTTTTTTGATTAATTTCATTGGACTTTTGATTTAATGAGGTTTTGGAAGATTGGAGGCCATTTTGGATATATTTTTCCATTTCATCCAACTTTGAAATTTTGTCACACAAATGAGTATGAGATTCAGCTAATTGTTTTTTTTGATTCTCTGTTAATTTTTCTTGGTTTTTCAGAGAATTGGTATCATTAATGGTTTTGCGAATTTCTGTTTCTAATTTTTGGGCGCTTTGTCTGAGACTTTTTACAGCACTATGGGCTTGATTTGCCATTATTTTATGATTTTCAGTTTGAAATTTATTGTCATTTTGTTGTTTTTCCAATCGATATTTAACAATTTCACTCTTAGCGTAAAGATCGTCAATTGATTCAATTGACTTCTCTATCATCCCAAGTCTTTGTGTTAAACTACCCAAACCAGATATAAGCATTATTAGACTAGTTGTAATCTGACAAATAGCATTCCATAAGCTTCTTATCAAATTGACAAATTTATCCCAGCATGATTCTCTCTGTCTTTTTTCTTCCTCTTTTCTTCTTTTTTCTTCTTCCAGCTGATGTTTTCTATAATTTTCCTCATGAATTCTTTGATCTATTTTCTGTTCCTCTTGCTTTTTGTTTCTATGTTGACTACGGTTTTCTTCCAGCTCTCTTGTTTTTTGTTGGTGTTCATTTCGCAATTCTTGACCTTTTTTTTCATCTTGTCTTATATTATCTTCAACTTTCCTTTTCTCGTTTTCCTTTTCTTTAATATCTTGATTTAATTTTGTGTGATTAACGTCTTTGTTTTGCTTCTGAGCTTTCAAGTCTTGGATTTCCTTGTTCAACCCTTCAAGTCTTTTCTTATTGTTGTTAAGATTTGTTTCGACTTTCATTTGTTCTGATTCGTTAGTCTTCAAATCTTTTTCAATTCGATCCTTATCCTTATCTAATCTTTGAATTTCTGACTGAAGACCAGACTTATTTTTCTCCAGACTATCTAATTCTTGGCGATTTTTCTCTATATCATTTTCTAGTTGTTTGATCTGATGGTCAATTTCTTCTTTTTCTTTATTCATCTGATCGATTTGATCTTTATGGTCTTGAAGGTTTTTTTGGATTTCTTGTTGTTTGGCTGTAACTTGTTCTAATTTCGATTTTTCATTTTGTATTTCTCCTTGAATGGTTTGTTTTCTGTTTTCAATTAATTGTTTATTCTCCTTGTGAGCTTCCAGAGTTTTCTCAGCATCTTTCTTATTCCTTTCTAATCTTCGTTTTTCAAGCTCCAGACACCTCATTTCTTTTTCAAGACTCTCGATTTCTTTTTCTTTATCCTCTTTATTTTTTTCCAAGAATTTGATTTGTTGCTTCAAATTCTCAATTTTTTCAGAAAGTTCTGAAATTTTCTTG
>Ga0302140_10004819_pt1 | contig 17164 bp, 14 predicted proteins | sample I_Bog_E1_1_FD_202095 | JGI IMG/M metagenome (GOLD analysis project Ga0302140, IMG submission 202095) | Peat permafrost microbial communities from Stordalen Mire near Abisko, Sweden - I_Bog_E1_1 | ecosystem: Environmental > Terrestrial > Soil > Wetlands > Peat | place: Sweden: Abisko, Stordalen... | reverse complement strand
GCTCGGTGAAAAGCTTCGGTACCTGCGAGAGGTGGAAGGCACCCTCCGCGGACTCGACCGCGAACTCTCCCAACTGGAGATGGCGCGGCTCATCCAGAAGGAGCTGGGCAAATCCATCAGCCAGAGCTATCTCTCGCAAATCGAAAGCGGCGCGCGGCCCCATCTCACTAATTCTACGCGCATGCTGCTGGCGCGGTTCTTCAAAGTCCACCCCGGCTATCTGGTGAACGATCCGGAGGGCTTTCAGAATGAACTCATCTCCGATATCGGCGCCCTCGAAGACAAGTTGGATCTCTGGCTGGTCAGCGGCGCCGAGCGTTTCCGCCGCGACCTTGACTTGCACCACGCCCTGCTCTCCATTGCGCGGCACTCCGATTCGCGCATGTGCCTGGTGCTGCTGAGCAATATTTTGGATAACCCCGGGCTGGCCGAACGCCTGCTGGAAGTTCTCAAACCGGCGGCCACAGCCCGTAAACCGAAGAGGCGGTCATGAACTGGTCGGATTTTTATCTCGTCTGTTTCCTCGTGGGCTTCAGCCTCAGCGCGTTGGCGCTGCTGGCCGGATCGGTGCACCTGCATTTTCCGCACCTGCATATGCACCACGGGGTCCACTTCCCGCGCGGCGTTTCGGGCGCGCGCGGCGAGACGCCCTGGTTTAATTTCGGAACCATCGCCGCCTTCCTTGCCTGGTTCGGCGGCACGGGCTACCTGCTGGAGCACTACTATCACGTCTGGGTGGTGATCGTCGTCGCCGTGGCCACGCTCAGCGGACTGGGAGCCGCGTCCGTGGTCTTCTGGTTCCTGGCCAAGGTGCTGATGGCCGACGATATCCCGCTCGACCCGGCCGATTACGACATGGTCGGGGTCCTGGGCCGCACCACCATTTCGATCCGTCCCGGCGGCACCGGCGAACTGGTGTTTACGCAAGGCGGAACCCGCCACGTGGCGGGTGCCCGCAGCGAGGAAGGCGCCGCCATCCCCAAAGGCATCGAGGTGATCGTCACCCGGTATGAAAAAGGGATTGCCTATGTGCGTCCCTTTGAAGATGCCCTCGGGGAAGAAGAGTCGCGAGTTTCGAAGGACGAGGCCAGGCTTCGTCCAGAGGAGAAACGCTGAATTTTATGATTCTCAATCCTCCGCTCCTGATCGCCGCCGGTTGTGTACTGGCGATCATGTTCCTCATGGCCGTGATGGCCAAACTGTACCGGAAGGCCGGTCCCCACGAGGCCCTCATCGTCTACGGTTTCGGCGGCACCCGCGTCATCAAGGGACGCGGCACCATCATCTACCCCATGGTGCAATCCTGCCGTGGACTGTCGCTCGAGCTGATGTCGTTTGACGTCGCGCCGAAACAGGACCTCTACACCCGCCAGGGTGTGGCCGTCACGGTCGAAGCCGTAGCGCAGATCAAAGTGAAGTCCGATCCCGAATCCATTCTCACGGCGGCCGAACAGTTTCTCACCAAGCCGCCCGACGAGCGCGAAGGCCTCATCCGCCTGGTAATGGAAGGCCACCTGCGCGGCATCATCGGACAACTCACCGTCGAAGAAATCGTGAAGCAGCCCGAAATGGTGGGCGACCGCATGCGCTCCACCTGTGCCGACGACATGAATAAGATGGGGCTGGAAGTGATTTCCTTCACCATCAAGGAAGTCCGCGACAAGAACGATTACATCAGCAACATGGGCCGCCCCGACGTGGCCCGCATCAAGCGCGACGCCGACGTGGCCACCGCCGAAGCCGACCGCGACACCGCCATCCGCCGCGCCGTGGCATCCCGCGAAGCCGCGGTGGCCAAAGCCCAGGCCGACCAGGAACGCGTACTCGCGGAGACCCTCTCGCAGGCCAAACAGGCCGAAGCCCAGCGCGACCTCGAAGTGAAAAAAGCCGAATACCTGGAGATGGTCAAGAAGCAGCAGGCCACCGCCGACAAGGCTTACGAAATCCAAGGCAACATCATGCAACAGCAGGTGCGCGCCGAGGAAGTCACCATCCACCAGATCGAAAAAGAACACGAAGTCAAAGTGCAGGACGCCGAAATTCTGCGCCGCGACCGCGAATTGACGGCCACGGTCTACAAGCAGGCCGAGTACGAGCGCAAGCGCATCGAAACCCTGGCCGAGGCCGAAAAATCGCGCCTCATCATGGAAGCCGAAGGCCACGCCGCCGCCATCCGCACGCAGGGCGAAGCCGAAGCCGAGATTATTTTCAAGAAGGGCGAAGCCGAAGCCAAGGCCATGAACGTGAAAGCCGAGGCCTACCAGGAATTCAACCAGGCGGCTATCGTCGACAAACTGATCACCAACATGCCCGAGATTGTCAGGGCCCTGGCCGCGCCGCTGGCCAACGTGGACAAGATTACCATCGTATCCACGGGCAACGGCGACTCCGCGGGGATGCACAAGATCACGGGTGACATTACCCAAATGGCGGCGCAGATCCCCGCACTTTTCGAAACGCTTTCGGGCATGCCCTTCAGCGAACTCTTCGCCAAAGTGCGGTTGATCGGCGACAAATCGCCCACGCCCGGGGATACGGCAAAGGGCACTAACACAGCACCGCGAGCATAATAAGCGAGCGGCCTTCGAAAGGAGAAAACAATGGCACTTTTAGAACGAGTCTCAACCTTGATTCGCGCCAATCTCAACGACCTTGTCGATAAGGCCGAAGATCCCGAAAAAATGATCAAGCAGGTCATCCTGGACATGCAGAACCAGTTGCTCCAGGTGAAAACCCAGGTAGCCATTTCCATCGCCGACCAGCACGTTCTGGAGCGCAAGTACAAAGAGAGCGAGGAGAGCGCCCAGCAGTGGGTCCACCGCGCCGAACTGGCCGTCGACAAGCAGGACGACGCGCTGGCCCGCGCCGCCGTGGAACGCTCCATGAGCTACCAGTCCATGACCGAAAGCTTCCACCAACAGGTGGAAGACCAAAAAACGCAAGTCGAAAATCTCAAGACGGCGCTCCTCAAACTCCAGCAGAAGCTGGTGGAGGCCGAATCCAAGAGCGACATGCTGATCGCCCAACACCGCCGCTCGCGCGCCCTGGGCAAAGCCACCGACGCCAGCCGCACGATTGGCGACCAATCCAACGCCGCCGCCTTCGATCGCATGAAGAACAAAGTGATGCACAGCGAAGCGGCCACGCAGGCCAAGTCGGAATTGCTCGCCGACAACGTCGACGACAAGTTCGCCGCCATGGAGAAGCAGGACGAGATCGAGCGCCTGCTGAACGACATCAAGTCCAAACGCAAAGTGGGATGACCGCTTCCGGCCATGCAGAAGCTCTTCCATTTCGACTGCCCGCGGGAGGTGTACCAGGCCGACGCCTGCGTCATCTCCTGCTTCGATTTCCGCTTTGACGTGCAGCTCCGCAAATTCCTGAAGCGCCGCGGAGTTGCCGTCTACGACCACGTCAAGATTCCCGGTTCGGTGAAAGCCGTAGTCTCGCCGGACCGGGACTCCGACCGCGATTTCGTGCTGGCCATGGTGCGCACGTCGATCCGGCTGCATGGTCCGCGCCGTCTTTTGCTCTTCGCCCACAACGAGTGCGGGGCGTACCCCGGCGTGCCCGTTGACGCGGTCGCCGCGGACGTCCTAAAAGCTGCCGGGTACTTCGCGAGCGCCGAGCCGGCGCTACAACTGGAATCGTTCTTCTGCGATTTCGACGGTATCTACGGGCTGTAGATCTGAACAAAAACTAATGGCCACGGATGAACACGGATAAACACGGATAAAACAAGATCTTAAACAAGATCTGTCTTATCCGTGTTTATCCGTGTTCATCCGTGGCCATTCATCTACTCGTACGCCAGCGCCTCCACCACGTCATGGCGCGCCGCCCGCAGGCCCGGATACAACGCCCCCGCCAGCGCGCCCACAATCGAAATCGCCGTCGCGATGGGCCACCAATCGGGCACGATCACCGTTACCATCATGGGCGCGAAGACCTTTATCAGCCACCGCGCCCCATACGTCATCGCGATCCCCAGCACCGAGCCCACCAGCGCCAGCAGCACCGTCTCCCGCAGCAGGCAGTCCAAAATAAACCATGGCGAACCGCCGAGTGCCTTGAGAATGCCGATCTCGCGGGTCCGCTCCAGCACCGCCGTGTACATCGAGAGGAACACCACCAGAAAGCCCACCAGCGTGCCGATTCCGATGATCACGCGCGTGAAGGTGCGCAGCATGGGCACGTTGCTCTCGGTGAGCAGCGAGATGAAATCCTGCATGGAATAGATCGGAAAAGTCGGCAGCTGCTCCTTTAGTTGGGCCACCGCCGCCGCGGTCCGCGTGGGATCCGTCAGCTTGACGTAGATGGCCGAAAGGCGGCCGTTATTCGCCGTGAGATCCTGCAGCCGCGCCAAATCGATGAACGCGCGCGAGAGCATGCCCGCTTCCACCACGCCGGCCACCCGCCACGTACGGTTGAGCAGTTCGATCGAATCGCCCGCGCGTTTGCGGTTCTCGTTGGCGAAGATTTCGTCGAGCACGATATCGTCGGGGCCGGCAAAAGGACCGCCCTGCAAAAAGTGGAAGCCGCCGCTCATGGCGTTGAACTCCGCCAGGTCGATGCCGGTCACCGAGTTCAGCCCGCCGATGCCGTAGACGAATGTCCCCGTGGCCACGGCGATGCCCGGCTGTTGGCGCACCACGGTGAGCGCGCTGTCCGAAAATGTGCCGCTGAAGGAGAACACCGAACTGCCGGGCGTGCGGATCACGATATCGGCGCCCACCCCGCGGGCACGCTGTTGCGCGTCTTCCACCATCCCGCGGCTCAGCCCCACCAGGGTCAGCACCATGGTGACTTGCACGCCGATGGCGAGGGCGCTCACCAGCGTCCGCACGGGACGGCTCTTCAGGTTCTCGACGACCAGCCGGTTGATCAAGACGTATGATACCGTAACGGCGATGCCGACCCGTTCCGCGTTCGCCGCTCTGCTGCGCCTCTGCCTGCCGATCTGCCTCATACCGGCGTGCGCCCCGTGCCAGCCCACCGCCAGCTTCCTCTCCCTGATGGATAAATTCGCGCGCACTTTTGCCGGCGCCAGGGCCAATATTCGCAGCACCAACCACGTCCAGGGGGTGCCGGAAGACGACGTTGAAACCGGCACGATTTTCGTGAAGCGCTCCGGCGGCAAGACGCAGTTTCGAATCGACTTCACCGAGCCCAACGCCTATACCGCGGTCGTGGGGGACAAGGCCGCCGAAGTCTACCATCCCAAGCTCAATGAAATTCAGGTGTACGACATCCGCGCGTATAAGGACATCGCGCAGAAGCTGTTCCTGTTGGGGTTCGGCATGCCCGGCAGCGAACTGGCGGCCAACTACACAATCCGCAATTTGAAGCACGAGACCGTCGACGCGCAGGCCGCCACTTACATGGAGCTCATACCCAAATCGCAGGACGTACAGAAGCAGCTCAAGAGCGTCGAGATATGGATTGCGGACGCCACTTTGTGCCCCGTGCGCCAGACCTTCCATTTGCCCGATGGCGGCTCGCGGACCGCGCAATTCTCTTCCCTGGAGGTGAATCCCAAGTTGCCCGGCAACACATTCGATCTGCCGAAGAATGCCGAACGCAGGCGCGTGAATTAGAACGCGCCGCTCCCAGTTTTTCTCTGTGCTCTCTGTCTCCTCTGTGCTCTCTCAAAGGACGACGAGACGATCTCCATTTTTCACGTCACCCTTCCTTAAGGTTTTCTCTGTGTCTCCGTGTCTCTGTGGTGAACTTCTTTCGCCCCCATTTCGAGCGTCCCCACAATCTCCCCCACCTCCGCGATTTTCTCCCGCCGCAGAAACTCCCCCAACTCCTCGGCGATTCGCAGCGGCGAGCGCGGATCCCAGAACGTCGCCGTCCCCACTTCCACCGCTCTCGCGCCTGCGATCAGGAATTCCGCCGCGTCTTCCCCGTTGGCGATGCCGCCCAGGCCCACGACCGGAATCTTCACCGCGAGCGCCGCCTGGTACACCAGCCGCAGCGCGATCGGCTTGATCGCCGGCCCCGAGAGTCCCCCGAATCCGGCGCCGATCCGCGTGCGGCGCGTGCGCGCGTCGATGGCCAGCGCTACAAAAGTATTCACCAGCGAGATCGCGTCCGCTCCGTTTTCCTCCGCCGCCCGCGCCAGCGGCTCGATGGCGCTCACGTTCGGTGAGAGCTTCACTATCAGTGGCCGCCGCGCCACCCGCTTCACCGCCGCCACCACCTCGCCCAGCAGCGCCGCGTCGCTCGAGAAGAATATGCCGCCGTGCCTGGTATTGGGGCACGAGACGTTCAACTCGTAGCCCGCCAGCCCGGCATAGTCCTCCAGTACGCGCACTACTTCCACGTAATCTTCCGTCCGGTAGCCGAACACGTTGGCGAAAACCGCCGTCGAGAAACGCGCCAGCGCCGGCAGTTTCTCCCGCACAAACGCCCGCACCCCGATGTTCTGCAGGCCGACGGAATTGATCATGCCGGCTTCCGTTTCGATAACCCGCGGCGCCGGATTGCCCTCGATGGGCTCGCGCGACAAGCCCTTCACCACCAGCCCGCCGAGCGCGTTCAGGTCCACCAGCTTTTCGAACTCAATGCCGTATCCGAAGGTCCCCGATGCCGCCAGCACCGGATTGCGCAGCACCACGCCGCACAGGTTGGTCTCGAGAGACGGCGCCACATCGCTCATGTGGCCAGCGCCTCGCCCAGCACGCGCCCCACTGCCGAGGACGGCTCCGCAATCCCCATGGCCCGCGCCAGCGTGGGCGCCACGTCCACCGTTTCCACCGGCGCTTCGAAAACGCCCGCGCGGAATTGCGGCCCGTAGAAAAATAGCGGCACGCGTGCGTCGTAGTTGTAGAGCGAGCCGTAGGAAATGCCGCGCCCGGCTCCGAAGTCTTCCACGTATTCCGGCCGGTAGCTGAGCATCGCGTCACCCGAACGTTGGGCGTGAAAACTGTTTTGGAAACGTTTTTGCCATTCATTGTTCATGGAACAGCCCCCGCCGGCGGTGTAGTAGCCCGCCACCGCGGGATATTCGAGCGCCCCGTCCGCGGCCATGCGCCGCACCGTTTCGGCCCCGCCCGCTGTGGCCCTGCGATCGAGATAAAGGAACGGGTACAGATACTTCTCCAGGCGCCTCCCGGTATCTTTCAGGACGCTCTCCACGGCCTCCGCCACGGCCTCGCCGTTTACCGCCATACGCGGCCGCGCTTCCTTCGAAGGCTCCGGAGGCGCGCCGTGCGCCGCCGTCACCACCAGGTTGAAACCGTTCTCTCCCACCGCGCGCGCCAACTGGTTGCATAGATTCTCCAGCCTCCGGTCCAGTTGCAGCACCATCTGCTTCACCAGGGGCGACCGCGACCCGGTCTCATACCCCAGCAGCGCCGCCGAGCCATCGATCACGCACAACAGGTCCGCCGTGTTTCCCTGGCCCAGGCGGTCGCGCACCACCAGTTCCGCCGCCAGGTCGAACTCCATCGTCTGTCCGAATGGCGACGCCTGAAAGAGTTCCAGGAACTCCCGCGGATGGTTGGCGTCGTAGCGCAGCGTGCGCAACGGGGGAGCGCCCGGCGCGGCGTTCACCACCATCCAATTGGCGTCGCGCGCGGTGTCCGGCCCCCTGGCGATATTGAACCCGCGCAGCCAGTCCGGCTCGGCGCCCCGCGCGGTGAACTGTCCGCGATCGTCCAAAAAATACAGCCGCGCCGCCGCCGTTCCGGCAAACAGCGCGGCGTGAGCCCGCGTCATGGCCACCACCGCGACGCGCATCCCCGCATCGTCGGCGGCCTGCGCCGCGAGCGTAGTGGCCAACAGTGCTTCGTCCGATGCCGGGACCGCCGCGTGCGCCGCGTAGTCCCACCACGAATCGGCCACGATGCCGTGCTGCGCCGGCCAGGCGCCGGTTGCCAGGTTGGCAATCCCGCAGGTCGAGAACGTGCTCGATAGATGCCGGCAGCCGGCGAACCAGGCCCCTTTGTCGGCCAGCCGCCGGAATCCACCGGTCCCAAACTGCTGCCACGCGGCATCCAGAGCGTCCGCGCGCAGTTGTTCCGCCACCACCAGCACGGTTAACTTCGGCCGACTGGGCGCGGCCCAGGACCTCCCGGCGAGGGCGCCCAGTACGCACGCGCTGAATTGCCGGCGGCAAATCTCCATGAAGGGAGTTTAACATCGGCGAAAGTAATGTTATAGTAGGCGTTCAATACAATCCTTCTGTACCGGGTGTTTGGAATCTTTTCCATCGCCTGGGCAGAGAGGCGGCTGATGAAAGATAAACAAAGCGTCCTGGGGTTAGCCACGGTTCGCCGCAATCGGGGTATCACTCTGCAACAGATCTCGGAAGCCACGAAGATAGGTATTCGCGCGCTGGAAGCCATTGAGGGTGGAGATTTCCGCAAGCTCCCTGGCGGCATTTATACCACCAGCTACATCCGCCAATACGCGCGGGCAATCGATTACCCTGAGGACGACATTCTGGACGTCTACCGTCGCCATATGGCCGGCGAATCCGTGGCCCCCCGCGCGACCCGCACGGAAAAGGTGCCCGGCGGATTCCGCCCCGCCTCCACCCCGGCAAGTTCGTAGTAGATCGTCCGGATCTGGTTCCTCTGAGAATAGTGGCTGTCCGTGGGGCAGCCAATCCTGCGTGCGGCCCGTTTCAGGCGGCTTGATGCTTTCAGCCAGGCCCTGGAGACCAGCCATTCCCCCCTCTAATGCTCGATATCGGTCCGACCTCAACGTTATTTCAGAACTCCTGATGTCGTGGAATTTGCAGTGAGCCCGCAGGTGGGGCAGGCGGTGCTCGCCTTCGCTCGATCCTATTCGAACAGCGGGCCTAATTCAGTGCGGGCGGGCAGGCGAGCACCGCCTGCCCCACCTGCGAAGCTCTGGCCATTGAAAGGAATGGCTCAGCCCATTTTCCCCGCCAGGCAGAAATTGCGGGGCAAGATCAGGAGGTCTGTATTTGAACGCCGCGCTATAAAGATTTCAGAATTTCTTCGGCCGCAGCCTTGCCCATCCGGATGCAATCGGGGATGCCGATGCCGGTGTAGGCATTGCCGGCCAGGTAGAGGCCGGGAATCGCGGCGGCGCGCGCCTGGATTTCCGCCAGTCTCTGCCCATGTCCCACGGTATATTGCGCCATGGAGTGCGGCCAACGGGCGATTCGCGTGAAGCGCGGACGCGCGGCGATGCCGGCGATCTCCTGCAGTTCGCCGGTGACCGCGGCGATGACGGTGTCGTCCGGTTGGTCCAGCACACCGGCATCTTCCATGCCGCCCAGGAAGCATCGCGCCACGATTTTGCCCTTCGGCACGCGGTGCGAAAACTTGGTGCCCACCCAGGTGCAGGCCACCAGGCGGCGCCGCTCTTTGCGCGGCACCAGAAAGCCGAAACCCACCGGAGGAGCGGTGAAATCGGCGGCGTCGAAGCCCAGAGCCACGGTCATGGACGAGCTGTAGGGAACGGCGCCCAGCAATTCCCCCAGGCGCGTATCCACACCGGCCAGCAGCGTGGCGGCGCTGTGGGCCTCGCAGGCCACTACCAGGCGATCGGTTTTGAGCCAATCGCCGTCGATCCTGACGCGGAATCCGGAACCGGTGCGTTCCACCTTCTGGGCCCGCATTCGCCACATGGAAGCCTTGCCCGTGATGGCGGTCACCACCGCGTCCACCATTTGGCCCAATCCGCCCTTGAGCGTGCGGAACAGCGGCGGCTGCGCTGCGCCGGCGGCACGATGGCTGGTGGCCTTGGCGCGCTCCGCCAGCACACCGCGGGTAAGACTGCCGTATTGGCGGGCTATCTCGACGAAGCGGGGCAGCACGCAGTCGACGCTGAGTGCGCCGGGATCGCCCCCGTAGATTCCGGAGAGCAGCGGCTCGGCCAGATAGTCCACCGCCTCGCGGCCGTAATGATCGACGATGAAGTCGGCCACCGATTGGTCGTCCGCTTTGGGTTTGGGAGAACGGAACAATTCCATTCCCATGCGGAACTTCGTGCCCCAACTTACCAGCCCGGTGGTCAGGAGGGGCATGATCTTGGTGGGCACCATCATCATGAGACCGTCGGGCAGAGGAACCAGCCTGCCGCGTTTGCGCACGAAGGTGACGCGCAGGTGGTCGTTGGAACCGATGACCTGATCGGAGAGGCCCAACTCGCGGATGAGGTCGAGCGCCGCCGGTTTCACGGAGAGAAAGCTATCCGGTCCGGCCTCCAGGGTGCAGCCTTCCACCCGCTCGGTGCGGATGACGCCGCCCATTCGGGGGCGGGATTCCAGAATGGTGCATTTGGCGCCGCCCTTGGCAAGATAATAGGCCGCGGAAAGGCCGGAGATGCCGCCGCCGATGACGATCGGGTCATCCGGCATGGGTCAATCCGTGGCGCAGGCACTCCTGCCTTGAGAGTGATCTCTTCGAGTCTGGGCAAAGACAAATTTGGCCGCGGATAAACACGGATGAACACAGATAAAAAGACAAAAAAGAAGGGTTTTTCCGATCTGTGTTCATCTGTGTTCATCCGTGGCTAAATTTGTTCAGCCAACAGCCATCCGGCCGTTCACGGCTTGAATTCCCGGACCATTTCCACTACGGCGCGCACATTCTCCACCGGCGTTTCCGGCAGAATGCCGTGGCCCAAATTGAAAATGTGGCCGGGCCGCGTGCCCGTGCGTTTGAGCAGTTCGTGGACCTTGAGGCGCAGTTCGGGCAGCGGCGCGAACAGCGCTACGGGGTCCAGATTCCCCTGAATCGCGGAGCGGTAGCTGATGTCCATCCAGGCCTGGTCGATGTTGATGCGCCAGTCCACGCCCATCACATCGCCGCCGGCGGCGTGCAGTTCCTTGAAGAAGCCCGAAGCGCCGGTGCCGAAGTGAATTACCGGGACTCCGGTAGACCGGATGCGTTCGATGAGGGCGCGCGAATAGGGCGCGGCGAAGCGCACGTAGTCGTCCGAGCCGAGCGCTCCCACCCAACTGTCGAACACCTGGATGGCGCGCGCGCCGGCAGCCACCTGCAGTTGCGCGAAGGGCGCCAGCACGTCCACAATCTTGCCCATCAGGCGGCGCCACAAGGTCTCGTCGCTATACATCAGCCGCTTGGTGCGAATGAAATTGCGCGACGCTCCGCCTTCAATCATGTAACTCGCCATGGTGAACGGCGCGCCTACGAAGCCGATCACCGGGACCTTCCCGGCGAGCGCCCGCACCACGGTCTGGATGGCTTCGCCCACATATCCCAACTCGTCGGTATTGGTGGTGGAAAGCGAATCCACGTCGTCGGTAGTGCGCACCGGGTTGGCGATGGCCGGCCCTTCGCCCTTTTCGTAGCGCAACTTGAGGCCCATCGGTTCCACCGGGAGAAGAAGATCGGCAAAGATGATGGCCGCATCCACGTCCAGCATTTCCACCGGCTGCAGGGTCACCGTCGCCGCCAGGTCGGGCCGCTTGCAGATTTCCAGAATCCCGTGCTTTTCGCGGATCTGGCGGTACTGCTTCAAATACCGTCCGGCCTGCCGCATAAACCACACCGGCCTCACGTCGGTGGGCCGGCGCCGGCAGGCGTCCAGAAAACGGCTCGTCATTGGAGCCACGCGCATGGCTTATCCGTCCTGTCTTCGCTGATGAACACGCGAACTTCCTTTGGCTGGTGTCCGGCCGCCTGTTTGGCCTCGGCCGCCTTGCCTGGGACGGAAAGGATCCGCCCAGCCGCAGCCGGAGCCGCCAACAAAAACAAAACTAACACAAACTGTTTCATTTTGGGGCTAATTTTCGGTGCTCCGGCGAGATTTTTTCGCCCGCCTCAGTAAAAAGTCGATTCGGCTCTCTACGTCGGGATTCTTGTCCTGTTGAAAACGCAGTTCGGGCACGTGCCGGAGGCTCAACCGGGTGGCCAATTCATGCCGCAGGAACCCCTGCGCATGCTCCAGGGCAGCCAGAGACTCCCGCGCTTCCTTTTCGGTGCCGCGGAGCGCCACCACAATATTGGCATGCCGTCCGTCCGGGCTGACGTGAACGTCGGTCACCTCCACGGCCAGCAGCCGGGGATCGTGGGTTTCAAAACCGATGATTTCGGACAATTCCTCTTTCACCGCTTCGGAGATCCGTAATGTGCGACGTTCGTCCATCCTTAGCTTTCAGCTTTCAGCCGAGTGGCTCGGGGGGAGCTGATAGCTGAAAGCTTTCTCTAACACAGCCACTCCACCGAAGAGCCCGCCAATTCCGAGCCCAGCAATTCGGCGGCCTCATTCTCAACCGACCGGAGCAGTTTTTCCGCATACTCACGGTCCGGTGAGACCGTCACCGCAGCCACCGCCGCCCGCTGCCATAAGTCCTGGTAATCGATCTCCGCCACCGCCACGTTGAACTTATGGCGGAGACGGTCCTTCAGACTCTTCACCACGTGGCGCTTCTCTTTCAGAGAGTGCGCATTCTGCAGCCGCAGTTCCAGGGTCAGGACGCCGACGGAGGCCATGACATCAAGCGGCTTCGTTGGCCACGCGTTCGGTCTTGTAGGCTTCCATGACGTCGCCAGCCTTGATGTCGCCGTAATTCTCCAGCGTGATACCGCATTCCATGCCGCTCTTCACTTCGCTGACATCGTCTTTGAAGCGCCGTAGCGATCCGATCTTGCCGGTATGCACCACCACGTTGTCGCGCAACAGGCGCACTTCGGAATCGCGCGTAATTACGCCGTCCAGCACGATACAGCCGGCCACGTTGCCGACCTTGGTAATCCGGAACGTATCGCGCACTTCCGCCTTGCCCCGGTACACTTCCTTATAAACCGGCGCCAGCAGCCCGCTCATGGCGAGTTTGATTTCGTCGGTCAGGTTGTAAATGATGGTGTGCAGGCGGACATCCACTTTCTCCTGTTCCGCCAGCGCCGCCGCATTCCGCTCCGGCCGCACGCTGAACCCGATGATGATGGCGTTCGACGCGGAAGCCAGCAGCACGTCCGATTCGTTGATGGCGCCCACGCCGGCGTGCAGCACGCGCACCTTCACCTTGTCGTTGGAAAGCTTCTGCAGGGTCTCGGTGAGCACTTCGGCCGAGCCACCCACATCGGTCTTGATGATGAGGGGCAGTTCCTTCACTTCGCCGGCCTGCATCTGCTTGTGCAGTTGTTCCAGGGTCAGGCGGCTGGATTTCGCCAGCGTCTGCTCGCGCAATTTCTGATCGCGGAAATTGACGATCTGCTTGGCCTTGGCGGTGTCGGTGACCACCTGGAAATCGTCGCCCGCTTCGGGCAGCGAATCCAGACCGAGCACTTCCACCGGAGTGGACGGTTCCGCTTTACGGATCTGCCCGCCGCGGTCGTTCTGCATGGCGCGCACTTTTCCGAATACCGCGCCGCAAATGAAAAAGTCGCCCACCGAAAGCGTGCCGTTGCGCACCAGTACGGTGGCCACCGGACCGCGTCCGCGGTCGAGTTGCGCTTCGATGACCGTGCCCATGGCCGGACGGCTGGGATTGGCTTTGAGATCCAGCATTTCGGCCACCAGCAGGATCATTTCGAGCATCAGGTCCAGGTTCTGATGGGTCTTGGCCGATACCGGCACCATGACCACGTCGCCGCCCCAATCCTCGGCCAGCAGGCCGCGGTCGGCCAACTGTTGTTTGATACGTTCGGGCTGGGCGTCGGGCCGGTCGATTTTGTTGATGGCCACCAGGATGGGCACCTTGGCGGCGCGCGCGTGGTCGATGGCTTCGAGCGTCTGCGGCATGACGCCGTCATCCGCCGCCACCACCAGCACCACGATATCGGTGACCTTGGCGCCGCGGGCACGCATGCGCGTGAAGGCCTCGTGGCCGGGAGTGTCGATGAACACGATCTTCTTGCCGTTCATGTCCACCTGGTACGCGCCAATATGCTGGGTGATGCCGCCGGCTTCCCGCCCGGCGACGTTGGCTTCGCGGATGGCGTCCAGCAGCGACGTCTTGCCATGGTCCACGTGGCCCATGATGGTGACCACCGGAGCGCGCTTCTGCAGATCTTTGGTGTCTTCGGCTTCTTCCACCGCCTGCATGGCTTCCACTTCGTAACTGACGGTGGCCGTGGAGGCGCCGAATTCGCGCGACACCTCGGTGGCCAGCTTGGAATCGAGGGTCTGGTTGATGGTGGCGAAAATGCTGCGGTCCATCAACTTCTTCATCACCAGGGCGGCCTTCACGTCCAGCTTTTCGGACAGCTCCTTGACCGTGATGCCCTCGGAAATGGTGATTTCGCGATTGATGGGCGGCGGGCCGGACTCGATGTGGCGGCGCGTCGGCCGCAGGATCTTCTCTTCTTCCTGCCGTTCGCGCGGTTGCGGACGCGAGGGACGCTTGTCCCCCGGACGGCCGCGTGCCGGCTCGACTGGCGGCGGCGCGAGCCCCGGCTCCATGCGGCCGCGGGACGTGGGATGCTGCGGACGCGGTCCGCCCGGACGCCCGATGGCTGGAGGCCCGGGACGAACTCCCGGCTTGGCGACCATCGGCTGACCGGGACGGATGGGACCGCGATAGATCGGCTGACCGGGGACCGGCGCGCTGGGCGCCTTGGGAATACCCGGACGCGGCGATGCGGGCTGCGCCGGCATGACCGGACGGGGCGAACCCAATTTGGCCACCAGATCGGGTCTGGGAGGCACCACCGGACGGGCCGCCGGTTGGCCGGCGAAATTTCGAGACGAGGGCGAGGAACCGGAACCGGCCCCGGCATGCGCACTGGGCTGCGGCGCCGCTGGCGCCGGCGCGCCCGGGCGAGTTTCGGGCCGCTGCGGCCGCTGGATCACGGCGGGGCGCGAGACCGGCCTCGGCATGGCCGCGCCCGGTCCGGAGACGCGGCCTTCACCGGAAGATGTCGAACCCTGCGGGAACGGTTGGCGCGGGCCGGAAAGAATCTGGCCGGGCCGCGGCGCGGTGGCCGCCGGCCCTGGCAGTGGCTTGGCAATCGGCGGAGCCGGTCGACCGGGCGCGATGACGGCCACCGGGGGCGCTTGCGGCGGCGGTGCGGCTTGCGGCGGTGCAGCCTGCGGAGCTGCTGGCGCTTGCGCTAGTGGTGGAGGAGCTGGTGGCGCGGGTGCAGCTTGCGGTGGCGGCGCCGCCTGTGGCGGGGGAGTACGCGGACCCTCCTGCCGCGCGGCAGGAGCGCCGTGCGAGAACACCGGCGGATGAATTGGCCTTCCCGCCAGAGGCGGCCGAATGGGCGCCGCAACCCCCGGGGTGGGCCGGGGCTCTTCTACCGGGGGCGGTACAACCGCTGGCGGAGCAGCGGCCGGCGGTGCTTCTTCGGTGGCCACAGCTTCCGGTTTCGCGTGAGCCGCAGGGCTCGCTGCCGGCGCTTCCGCGACAGCCGCGGGCGCCTCTAGAGTCTCTTCCATCGCGGCGATCTCCGGCTCCGTTTCAGGTTCCAAGTCGGGCACATCGAATCCATATAGCCGGCGCAGCTTGATGGCGACGTCTTCGTCGATAGAGCTGGAATGCGTCTTCTTCTCGGCCACGCCCAATTCGGGGAGCCGATCCAGAATTTCGTGAGCCTTGACTTCCAGCTCCCGCGCCAGCTCGTTGATTCGAATCTTCTTCATAGAAAAAGCTATCAGTCTCTACCGCCCAGGCGGTCCTTCCACGCAATCAGGCCCCGGGAGCGGGCTACTGGCCGCTACCATCCGGGGTGCCCTCTTCCGGTCCAATCCCTTCCGGGACCGTTCCTTCCGACGGTTTGTGAGTGGGGGAACCCGCGTCTTCTATCGTACCAGACTGTTTCGCATCGGTTTGCAATTCCGCAGGCCCGGTTTCCGCGGGCTCGCCTTCCGCGGTTGCTTCCACGGCCACGGCCTCAACCTCAGCCGCGGCAGGCGCTTCCGCCGCCGGATCCTCGAACTGGCTGTAGTACGCGTTCACCGAATCCTGGATCTGTTCCACCATCTCCGGTCCAATGCCCGGGATCTCCTCAAGCTGTTCGGGCGTCATGCCGCCCAGCTTTTCGATCGTGCCAATGCCGGTTTCGAGCAACCGCTCCATTACCTTTTCGCCCAGGCCGTATTCGATCAGCACGGAAACCGGCGCGCCCGGAGCCACCAGCGCGGCCATCTGCGACTCCACTTCCTGCCGCTTCTCTTCCTCGCTCTTGATATCGATCTTCCAACCCAGCAGTTTGGCCGCCAGGCGCACGTTCTGGCCCTTTTTGCCGATCGCGAGCGAAAGCTGCGAATCGTCCACAATCACTTCCATGTGCTTTTCGAGCGGGTCCACGATGCTGATGCGGCTCACCTTCGCCGGGCTCAGCGCATGCGTGGCGAATACCACCGGGTCGTCGGAATACTCGATGATGTCGATCTTCTCGCCGCGCAGTTCGCGGATGATGGACTGCACGCGCATGCCCTTCATGCCCACGCAAGCGCCGACGCTATCCACGTCGCGATCGCGGCTCTGTACGGCGATCTTGGTCCGTTCGCCGGCTTCCCGCGCGCAGCCTTTGATGGCCACCGTGCCGTCGTAAATCTCCGGCACTTCCTGTTCGAACAGCCGCATCACCAGTTCCGGAGCCGCGCGCGACACCAGCACGCCCGGTCCTTTACTCGACTTATCCACCAGCTTGATGACGCAGCGCACGCGGTCGCTCACGCTATAGCCTTCCAGGCGCGACTGTTCTTTCTTGGGCAGCTTGGCTTCGGTCTTGCCCAGATCCAGAATATAATCCGGCCCTTCCACCCGCTTAATCGTGCAATTCACCAGCTCGCCGGTGCGTCCCGAATACTCGTTGAAAACGGTCTCCCGCTCGGCCTCGCGAACCTTCTGGAAGATCACCTGTTTGGCGGTCTGCGCGGAGATGCGGCCCAGCGCTTCGGTGTTCTTCTGGATGCGCACTTCGCCGCCGATTTCAGCGGCCGGATTGATGCGGCGGGCTTCCGCCAGAGTCATCTCATGCACCGGATCTTCCACTACTTCGGCAACCTTCTTAATGGCATAGAGCTGGATCGCACCGGTTTTGGGATCCATATCGGCGAGGTAATCCTCGTTGGTACGGTAATGTTTCCGGGCGGCGATCAGCATGGCATCCTTGACAGCGTCCAGGACGATTTGCGGGTCGATACCTTTTTCCTTGCTTAGTATCTCGATGGATTGAAAAATCGTTTCCAAAGTGCCCTCTTTATTCCTATAGGTTCTGGCTGAATTATCTCCGGCGGGTTTTACCACTCGAACTTCAGGTTG
>Ga0302140_10004818_pt1 | contig 17167 bp, 14 predicted proteins | sample I_Bog_E1_1_FD_202095 | JGI IMG/M metagenome (GOLD analysis project Ga0302140, IMG submission 202095) | Peat permafrost microbial communities from Stordalen Mire near Abisko, Sweden - I_Bog_E1_1 | ecosystem: Environmental > Terrestrial > Soil > Wetlands > Peat | place: Sweden: Abisko, Stordalen... | reverse complement strand
AAACTAATGCTACGGTGGCAGCCAGGGCGGCGATCATGGTTATATCCCAGGTATTATGGTTCCTGCCTCCGTGGTGCCTTGGCATCTTATGAAAGGCAGCGTCCATGAGTTGTGGCAAGTTAAGCCAGCGATCTATATAACTGTTTAACAAAACAATAGTAACCGCAACAATAATAACGCTAAGAAAATAAATGCTGTTACGATTACTTAATAGAAACTTTGGAACAAGAATAAATGAATTCAGGTAATACGCTATTATCACCAAACCTAAGGTAATACTTTGTTTTATCCACAATTGAAAGGGAACAGGTATGTTCCAACTTAAGGGTTGGAAAAAATAGATCAAACCAAAAACAACCCATATCAATATATGGATCATTATGGTTACCAGTTTACTTTTAGATTTTGGGATGATCATTTTATAATAGTATTATCGTGATTGCAACAGGATAAATAACGTTTTTAATTAAAATATAACAACAATATTACAAATGAATATTATATGCGTGCAATGAAAATCTATCAGGAGACAACGATTATCGACGGACAGGTAATATTTGTCTTTAAAACCCTTTATTTTCATTGAAGTGCTTATGCAAGGCTTTTCGTAGGTCAAAAATGGATATTAATCTATTTTTATACAGCCCCGGTCTATTCAATTTTTTTATAAATAAACATTGGTTTTGATTTGCGGTATATAATCAAAATTGAAATGAAATTATTATACCTTTTTTTAGCTTTTGTACTTATTTTGAGTGTTAAAAGTTATGCCCAAACAGGCAGGGACGTACACGGCACTGTAATTGATTCGACCAAACAATCACTTCCTGGTTCAACTGTTAAACTTTTAACCGGAAAGGATAGCATTTCGACAATTGCAGATGCGAAAGGTGCGTTTCTTTTTCCGGGAGTAAAGGTTACCCAATTTACGCTGGTGGTACAATCTATAGGGTATGACCCGATAAAGCGGCATATTACGCTGGACAAAACTAATAACCCGGTTTTTTTGAGGCCAATTATTTTAAAGCCATCTAACATTATGTTGGGGGGTGTAACCATACATGATGTTTTACCGGTAAAAATAAAAGAAGATACCGTTGAGTTTAACGCCGCTGCTTACCCTGTAAGGGACGGTGCGCCGATTGAGGACGTGATTAAAAAGGTTCCCGGCGCAGACGTGGATGCACAAGGTAATATAACTTTTCAGGGGAAAAGCGTAACCAAGGTGAGGGTGAACGGGAAGGACTTTTTTGGAGGGGACTTAAAAACCGCTACGCAAAATTTACCCGCCAATGCCGTTCAGAACGTGCAGTTTTTAAATGACTACGGCGATCAGGCGAACCTTACCGGCATAAAGACCGGCGAACCGCAAACAGTTTTAAACATCAATATATTACCCAGCAGAAATCATGGCATATTTGGCCAGGTAAGCGGAGGCGGCGGCGAGGATGCCATCCCGCAGGTTGACGGCACAAAGGACCAGGGACGTTACCTCGGCCAATTCAATTTGTTCGACTTTAACGGTAACCAGCAAATAGCTGTACTTGCAAACCTAAACAACACCAATACCAGCCTATTTAACTTTGGCGGCCCGGGCGGCGGAGGAGGCGGTGGCCGTGGCGGCCCAGGCGGCCCTCCGGGAGGCAATACTGCTACAAATGGTATTACTACTGCCCGTTCAATCGGTTTTAACTACCGCGACACCTGGAGTAAATACGTTACCGTTTACGGCAGTTATAGCTTCTCTGACAATGACGTTTACACTACTTCCTCAACCATTCAACAGAATATTTCATTGTTGCGACCCAGTACAACTACCCAAAACAGTGTGGAGAATGATAACAAGATCAACCACCGTTTCACTTTTAACCTGGAGTACAAACCCGACACGATCAATTATTTAAAGGTGACCCCATCTTTTGCATTTTCTGGCGTGCATACCACCCAATCCACCATGAATGAATATGATACAATAACGGTCGCTCAAAAATATAATGAAAACCTTATCAGTCGTTCGTCGGCACCCAACTATGGTATCAATGCACTGTATAACCACCGTTTCAACGGACATGGACGTAACTTCAGCGTCAATATCGGCGTAGGCAGGTCAACATCTGACCAATACCAAAATCCGGTGTACATTTATGCTAAGGGGATTCCGAATGCCCCGCTGGATCAGCTTATTACAACCAATAGTAATACCGATACACTGGGTGCCTATTTTTCGTATATCGAACCTATCGCCAAACACTCATATATCGAACTTAACTATAATTACAAAAATTCATACACAACAGCCCTTAAGGAAACCGACACATTGGCTGCCAACGGCGATATAAATCAATACGCGCTGTTAAGCAATAACTATAATTTTACTTTTATAACCAACCGCTTCGGCTTAAACTATCGTTTTGTTGAAAAGAAATACAATTATGTTTTGGGTGTTACCGCCCAACCATCTGAACTTACCGGCAGCGCGGTAAATATTGCGCCTACAAATATCAACACGTTCAATTTTTCGCCTAATGCACATTTTGTTTACAACTTTTCGCGCACGCAGTCATTCAGCGCAAATTACAGCGGCAGCAGCGTGATGCCCTCTTATACTGAATTGCAGCCGGTTACCGATTTTAGCAACGCGTTGTACCCGGTTGTTGGTAACCCCAATTTGAAACCGCAGTATAACAATACCTTTTCACTGAGGTATAACGATTTTAATTTCACGTCGGGAAATGTGTTTTTCAGCAACTTTGCTTTTACGCAGGCCGATAACTACATTACCAGCAATTCGGTTTATTATCCGGCTAACTATACGCCAAATTCAAAACTATCTAACACTATTGCAACTACCTACAGCAATGCCGACGGCTATTATTCAACCCAGGCGTTTTTTGTATTTAATAAACCGTGGGATAAGCGTAAATACAATCTGTTTATGGTCGGTAACATCTCGTACTCCAATAATATCTCGTACATTACTGACGTAGCGCCCGCAACCTTTACGGAAACTACCGAAAAGAATATTGCTAAAACGCTGACAGCGGCCCCAAGTTTACGTTTCAGGCTGGATATTACCGATGTAATTGATGCACAGGCCAGTGCAACTTATACCATCAATTCATCGCAAAACTCCATACCGCAACAGGGAGTGCAGGATAATTTCAGGTCGACTGCGCTGGGGCTTTCCGGTAAGAATTACTTTTTTAAGGATTGGACCTATAGCTACGATTACACCAAAACATATTATTACGGCTATGTTGGCGCCACAAACCCCAACGTGTTCAATACTTATGTTGAACGCCGTTTCCTGAAGGGTAACATGGCTACATTGCGTTTTGCGGTACAGGATGTGTTTAACCAGAATACAGGTTTCAGTAGTTCACAAAGCGGCACTATGATATCACAATCGAATTATAACCGTCTGGGTAGGTTTTACTTGCTATCATTCACCTACCGGTTTCAGAAACTGGCCGGTAAAATGCCTGAACGCGGTCCGGGCCGTGGATTTGGCCCGCCACCGGGCGGCGGTCCGGGCGGTCCTCCTCCGGGTGGTGGTGGCTTTGGCGGCCCATCGGCTGATTGATTTTATTTGTAACACATGAAAAAAATTAGCGTCTTATAGAATAATGAATTTATTATAAACGAAATATTTAAAGCCTTATAGTTCTTAGTGATCATGAGAAAAGATCAATGGTGAGAGGTTGATCTGGATTTAGTTGATTGTTATTGATTTAATTGGTAACAAAGCGTTCCGGGGTGAGATACGGAACGCTTTTTTTATGAAGATAAATGTCCAGGATGTAACAAATCTGAAGCAAATCCTTTTTACTTTTTCAAACGTATAATAAACCTCAGCTATAAAAGTTTATTTTTTAAAAAGATTTCTCATTTATTTGTACAACAGGGAAAATTTTCAAAAAGAAAGAACGTTTTGATATAAAAACTGTTGTAGTGTAAAAAACCTAATGATAAAAAGACAATTCATTCCGACAATTCATTGCCTTCCTAATTGAAAAAGCTTAAATACTTAATTTCTATATTGGCGGTTCTTAGCGTTGTTAAAGCTTTTTCTCAGCAAGATCCTTTAACTATACCACTTCAACAAATGCCTGTTAAAAACCCGAAAGGAGTTGCCGTTGATTCGTCCAGGCAAATAGATCTTATTGATATTGTTGAAAAAATACTGGATAAAACAACCTCACCCACTAAAAGGCAATTTCCTAAAAAAGCCAATTTTTCCATCATTCCTTATGGGGGCTATACGCTGTCAACAGGTTTTGTTGCGGACATAAGCGGCAATGTCGGTTTTTATACGAGCACAGACCACAATGAAAATTACTCTATAATCGCCGCCGATTTATCCTATGATTCGAAAACTCAGAAAATATTTCTGACCCGGTCAGAAATATGGGCCGATAAAAATAAATATAAATTAGTTAGCGACCTGCGTTTGGAAAATTACCCTACTGACACCTATGGCCTGGGTACCTTTACAACATTTGCCGAAGACAATGATATTGACTATAATTATTTGCGTATTTATGAGACTTTGCTGAAAAGGATAGGCAAAGACTTTTATGCCGGAATAGGGTATAATCTTGATTACCATTACGACATTACCGTTTTAGGTAATCAGAATAATACCGTCTCAGACTTTGAAAAATACGGGCAAACAGCGCAATCAACATCCGCGGGGTTCAATGTTGATTTTTTGTACGACAACCGGAAAAATCCGCTCAATCCGCTTGGCGGTACTTATGCAAGTTTTGTTTTTCGTGAAAATTCAACTGTTTTAGGCAGCAATGCAAATTGGCAGTCATTACAATTCGATTTCAGGAAGTACTTCAAATTGTCTACAACTTCAAATAATATATTTGCGATATGGAGTATAATGGCATTTACTTCCGGCTACGTACCATATCTGGATTTACCCGCAACTGGTGGCGATATGTATAATAATAGCGGAAGAGGTTATGCCGTGGGCAGGTTCAGGGGCAAAAATGAACTTTACCTCGAAGGTGAGTACCGTTTTGGGATTACAAGAAACGGGCTGCTTAGTGCGGTAATTTTTGCAAACGGTGAAAGTTTTTCTGAATTACAAAGTAATTCTTTCCTGAGAATAGCTCCTGCCGGAGGAACGGGCTTCAGGATAAAATTAAACAAACATTCCAACTCTAATATCTGTATAGACTATGGGGTTGGCACCGGGGGATCGCGCGGTTTTTTTGTTAACTTGGGTGAGGTGTTTTGATTGATTAAGTATAGATTGTTTGTAAAAGTTTAATACCTTAACATCCAGATCATTTAAATTTCATTATTCAGTAAGTATCTTTGTCAACGAGTTAAATTTTATAAGTGAATTATTTTTATCTGCTAAACAGAATTTGTAAAAAGCCATTCAAACAATTCCTTCAATGTGAGAAAGAAAATCCTTTAAATGAATAGAAAAAAATATCAGTTGGGAAACCATAAATATTATTTGCCACAGATTATTACGATTTTTTTTAGGACGTTGCTTCTTTCTTCCCCCCTTTTTTTATTACCTTTTTTCAGTCCCGCCCAGCAAAAGGATTCTTCCTTGCAAAAAGTTGCAATTGAAACCATTAAAAAAGATTCATTGAAACAAACTCATATTACTGAAGTAAAGGGCCGAATAACTGATTCGGTTACTGGCAGCCCGGTCGTATTTGTTAGGGTGAGCTTTATTGACGGTAAATCTGGTACCAACTCTAATGAACAGGGTAATTACGATTTAAGCGCGAAGGGATTGTATAAACAGATTAAGTTTTCCTTTGTCGGCTACAAAACGATAGTAAAATCTATAGTTCCCGGCGCTGTGATGAACATTAAACTTGTACCGGAAAAAATAGAATTGAAAGAGGTTGTTATCAAATCAGCTAAGCGAAAACGCTATAAAAATAAAGATAATCCCGCTGTCGAATTAATTCAATTAGTTATTGACCATAAAAGTCAAAATAGAATTGAAGATGCTGATTATATACAATATGATCAGTATGAACGGATCATTATGTCGCTCGTGGACCTTTCACCATCATTTCTTAATGGCAATTTCTTCAGGAAATATAGGTTTTTGCTTGATACGACAGAGGTAGTCAACGGTAAAAATAACAGTACCCTTCCAATTTACATGAGTGAAAAACTTTCGCAGTATTATTATCGAAAGGTCCCCAAAAAGTCTATAACCATAATGGGCGCGCATAAAGAAGCAGACTTTAACGCTGTTATTGATCAAAAAGGGTTTGATATTTATCTTAACCGGCTTTACGGTCAGGTTGACCTTTATGAAAATAATATTTTTATTGTAACAAACCAGTTTTTGAGCCCCATCGCTGATCACGCACCTGACTTTTATAAATTCTTCATCAGCGACACGGTACAATCGGGCAACCAAAAACTTATAGAAATAAGCTTTGTTCCGCGAAACCGCGGCGATCTGCTCTTTGAAGGGAAATTGTATATCACGATGGACGGCAATTATGCTGTAAAAGCTGCTGACCTAAAAATTGACAAGCAAATTAATCTGAATTTCCTGCGGTTGTTAAAAATTCACCAGGACTTTGATAAAAGTGCCAACGGAAGGTATTACCTCGTAAAAAGTGATGTAAAGGCAGATTTTGGCATTTTAAAGAATAAAGGGTTTGGATTTTCTGGTGACCGAACGGTTTTTTATAATAACTATAAACTTCATACCCCCCTCCAGCCATCATTTTATAACGGCAGCAGCACCCAAACCATTACAGACACAAATCAAGCCAAGACTGACTTTTGGCAGAAGAACAGGACTGATACACTTACCGGGCAACAAGCTAAACTTTATTCAAACATAGACAGCCTCGAAAAAATGCCTTCCTTTAAAAGAACAGTTTGGATAACACGGACACTGATTGGTTCATACGGCGAACTTGGCCCCCTGCAAGTAGGCCCAATTGATGCCTTTTTTAGTTTTAATTCAATAGAAGGGACCCGCGTTTTGTTGGGCGGCAGGACAACTCCTTTATTTAATAAAACGGTTTACCTGGAAGGTTACTCCGCATATGGCTCCAAGGACCATCGTTTCAAATATATGCCGACTGCTTATTTTTCTTTCAATCAAACGGCCCCATATTTATTTCCGAACAATTATTTAAAAATAAGTTACCAATATGACACAGATGTACCTGGTACAGACTTTCTCATCGCAAAAACTCAAAGCTTATTAGGGTCTTTTCAAAGGGGAACCAGTGATTTTTGGTTATATAATAAAATTTTCAGGTTGAATTATGTCAGGGATTTTGAAAACCATATATCGTTTAATCTTGAATTTAAAAACTGGGAACAGCAAACGGCGGGAACTTTAGTTTATCAGCCCGTTAACCCTGCCTACAATCCGTTGCCCCAAATAACCACCACTGAACTGAGGATGTTGTTTCGCTATGCTCCCAATGAGAAATTTTTACAGGGAACTGTCCATCGGTTTACTATTCCAAGCAAATATCCTATTTTTACCTTAAGTGCCAATTACGGCGTTAAAGGTATAATTAATAGCGAATACAATTACCTGAATTTAAGCGCCAACATTTATAAACGGTTTTATTTGTCGCAGTTGGGCTTTACCGATGTAACTCTACTGGGAGGCACAGTTTTAGGACAGGTCCCATTTCCGTTACTGGCAATCCTGCCGGCAAATCAAACCTATTTGTATGATAAAAATGCTTACAATATGATGAACTTTCTTGAGTTTGTAAGCGACCATTATGCCGGTATTAACATAACTCACTATTTTGAGGGCTTTTTCCTTAATAAAATTCCAGTCGTGGAAAGTTTCAAACTTCGTGAAATTGTTTCATTTAAGCTTTTATATGGAGGTTTACGCAATGAAAACAACCCTATATTGAACAATAACGGTCTTTTTAAATTTCCAACTTATCCCAACGGCAACCCTGCAACATACGCATTGGGCAATACCCCTTATGTTGAAGCCGGCGCAGGTATAGGAAATATTTATAAAATATTGCGGATAGATTTTATTCATAGGTTTAACTATCTCAACCACGAAGGCGTAACGCCCTGGGGGTTAAGATTTAGCCTTACACCGGATCTATAATTATTCCGTTTATTAGAATCCTTATAGACAATAATAAAAATTGCTAGTTCGAAATTTACTAAACTAAAACCGTATATAGTATTATTTTATTAAATCAGTTAAATATGTTGAAAATATGGAAATATTTGCCAATTATAGTTTTTGTATTTGGCTTTTTAAGGGGGATGGCGCAGGGAGATACGATAATATACAATAAAAACCTACCCCAAAAACAACAGGAATTAGTTATAGATTCTTCGAAACAAATTGACGCGATTGATATTATACGGGAAATTTTATTTAGAAATGTTTCGCCAAACAGCAGGCTTCATGCAAAGAAATTGGTTTTTTCTGTGGTTCCGGCGGTTGGCTATTCACTTTCTACCGGTGCAGCAGCTGATATAACAGCTAACATGGCGTTTTATGCTGATGCCGGCCATAAAACTAATTTATCGGCAATCGACCTGGAGTCGGTTGTTGATACTAAAAATCAAAAAATATTCGCAAGCAGGTCTGAAATCTGGTTTGATAAAAATAAATATAAATTTATATCCGACATACGCTGGGAAAAATATCCGATTGATACATATGGTTTAGGTATCGCCGGGGCAATCCCTGCTAAAGATAATCCCCTGGTATATAACTATTACCGAACTTACGCCACTTTTTTTAAAAGAATTGATGGGGCATTATATGGCGGTGTTGGCTATGATTTTGATTATCATTATAATATTACCCAGGCGGGTGAAGCCACTGGTGCAGTTTCCGATTATACCAAATATGGTTTTAAACCGCAAACAACTTCATCCGGCCTTGTATTAAACTTGTTGTTTGATAACCGGCTTAACCCAATAAACCCTTTAAACGGAGGTTATGCCTCAATCACCTACAGAGACAATTTTGTATTTTTAGGCAGTGACAGTCATTGGCAAGAACTGACATTTGACTTTCGAAAATACTTTAAAGTTTCGCCTGGAAAAAACAACAATATTCTTGCTTTCTGGAGTATACTTGAATTCACGAATGGTAACGTACCTTATCTTGATCTGCCTGCTATTGGAACAGACACCTACGACAATAGCGGCAGGGGCTATCCTGAACAAAGGTTCAGGGGCAGGAATGAGCTATATTTAGAAGGCGAGTTTCGTTTTGGGATCACAAAGAATGGTTTGTTAGGCGGTGTGATATTCAGTAATACCGAAACCTTTACTGAATTTCAAACCAATAAGTTTGTAAAGGTTGCGCCGGCGATTGGAACTGGCCTGCGTTTAAAAGTAAATAAACATTCAAATACCAACGTTTGCCTTGATTACGCTTACGGCATTTACAGTTCACATGGTGTTTTTGTTAATTTAGGGGAGGATTTTTAAATGCAACCTATTTCAAGGTCTTGTATTTATAAGTCAAAAGCCCGGATTGGAAAAGGAAACCGAAAAACTGCTAGTCGAAACGATACAAAAAGATCCTCATCAATTTGGAATCTTGTTCGATGAGTATTACACCGTTATTTTTAACTATGTTTTTCGCCGCCTTGGGGATTATGACATTACAAAGGATATCTTATCTGAAACCTTTTTAAAAGCTTTTCTGAATATCGGAAAATTTCGGTGGAAGGGCGTGCCCATATCTTTTTGGTTATACAGGATAGCCAACAATGAAATACAACAAAGCTTTCGTAGAGAAAAATACAGACCAGGTTCACTTGATTTGATCGTTGAATCAAAAGGCTGGGATACCCCTGATCCGGCAAGTACGCTGGAAGTCAAACGTCAGGCAGAAAAAGAAATACAGAGGGATGCTGATTTTCTTTTCATCCAACAAGAAATTAAAAAGTTGCCTGCAATTTACCAGGAAGTATTGGCCTTGCGGTATTTTGAGCAAAAAAGCATAAAAGAAATTGCCGCAATCATCGACAAAAAAGAGGGTACTATAAAATCTCTTCTTTCAAGAGGGGTAAGTAAATTAAGGGAAATTGCCGGTTAATGCAGCCAAATCAGGGGAAGTGTATTTTAACCTTAGATAAAAACATAATTATGAAAAACGATGATGTAGAAAATAAGCTGCAAAATTTGAAAGTTCCCGAAGTTCAACTCCCTGATGAACATCAAAAAGAACTAAAACTTGCTTTACTGAGCGCAAAACAATCAGCACAGGTTTCTGTTTGGTTGCTCTGCATTCCATTTTCCGTGTTACTGGGTGCTATTTTTGATTCGGTTTGGAATATCTCAATACCGCCCTGGTCATTACTCAAAACTTACGGTCATTTTTGGCCCTTATGGCTGCGGATGTCAGTATTCATCACAACGGTAATGGTACTTCCATTGGTAGCGCTTTTGCTCAATATATTATCCATCATTTGGTTTCAGTATAACAGGACGCAAAAGGTTTTGAATATTTCTATCAGGATAAAGCCAATAAACCTTGTTATTATTGCGGTGGCCGGGCTTTTGGCATTTTTATTTATCGGTCATGCTATTGCTGATTCGATAGCAGGACATAATTGATGAGACTTTAACAAATTTTGGTTACATATTTAACGCAGATCATATTTTTATTTCGTTAAATTTTCCTACAATTGTCTATTGTACATTACCGCCAATAAATCTACCATGCCTAAATATTGTTTAACCCTCGATCTGAAAGATGACCCAGCGTTAATAGCTGATTATGAAAAATATCATACGGCTGTATGGCCTGAAATACTGAAGAGTATAACTGATTCGGGGATAACCAATATGGAAATTTACCGCGTTGACACCCGTTTGTTTATGATTATGGAAACCGATGAAACTTTCAGCTTTGACCGAAAAGCTAAAATGGATTCCGAAAATGGAATGGTACAGGAATGGGAGACTTTAATGTGGAATTACCAGCAACCATTAAAAAATGCCGGTAAAGGAGAAAAGTGGATTTTAATGAATAAGATTTTTCAATTGTAAGTTAAACCTAAATAACTAGTGTCATGTGCAAAAAAATACAGTTACTGATTTTATTCCTTTTGCTGGCTATTCCGGTCGTTTTTGCCCAAAAACGGATAGGAAACGAAACAGCTGCGCAAAAAGAGAAGCGTATGGAATGGTGGGAAGACAGCCGTTTCGGAATGTTTATTCACTTTGGGCTTTATTCGGGCGCCGCAAGGCATGAGTGGGTTAAACACAATGAACATTTGACTAATGAACAGTATCAAAAATATTTTGACCAGTTCAACCCCGACCTTTTTGATCCGGTTAAATGGGCAAAGGAGGCCAAGGCTGCAGGTATGAAATACGCGGTGCTTACAACAAAGCACCATGAAGGTTTTTGTTTATTTGATTCAAAATTTACCGATTACAAAGCAACAAATACACCAGCCAAACGTGACCTGGTGCGTGAATACGTAAATGCTTTCAGGGCGCAGGGTTTGAAAGTTGGTTTTTACTATTCATTGCTCGATTGGCATCATCCTGATTATACGATGGATGACGTTCACCCGCTTGTGCAGGTAGATACCAGTGAAGCGAACTACAATCGCTTAAACAACGGGCGCGATATGGCCCGGTACCGGCAGTATATGCGCAACCAGATAACAGAGTTATTAACTAACTATGGGAAAATTGATGTGCTATGGCTCGATTGGTCATGGGATAAAGGTGCAAAACGTGGCAAAGGTGCGGACGATTGGGGCTCGGTGGAATTACTGAAACTCGTACGGAAACTGCAGCCCGGTATTATTGTAAATAACCGCCTTGGCTTATATGACTACCAGGATGGTGGTGACTTTGAAACTCCTGAACAGGTAAGTACAGCAGAGTTAGCAAAATACCGCGGCAAAACCTGGGAAACCTGCCAGACTTTCTCCGGATCCTGGGGGTATTACAGGGATGAATACAGCTGGAAAACGCATCGTCAGTTGCTTGATCTGTTAATTACATCGGGAAGCAATGGCGGTAACCTTATTTTGAACGTAGGGCCGACAGCCCGCGGCGAGTTTGATTACAGGGCTACAAGGGCGTTGGATAGCCTGAGCTATTGGATGCATGCCAATAGTAATTCAATTTATAATTGCACCTATGCGCCTGATATTTATAAAATACCGGATGGCGAAAAACTTACCTATAACAAAGCGACCGGGCGTTTATACGTACATTTGTTCACTTATCCAATAAATGGTAAACTGATTTTGCCGGGTTATAACGGAAAAATCAGGTACGCTCAATTTTTGAATGATCATTCAGAACTTTTATATAAACCAATTGAAACTAGTAACGGCGACCTTGAATTGACACTGCCAATTAAAAAACCGCCATATGAAATACCCGTTGTTGAACTTACGCTTCAATAATAATGTGGTACAGATAAATTATTTTTTTTAAAAATAAGCGCAGAATCAATGTTTAAGTTAACCAATAAATCAGTAATAATTACCGGGGGTGGGAGTGGCATAGGGAAAGCAATGTCTATTTTGTTTGCAAAACAAGGTGCCGGCGTATCCATTATCGAGTTAAATGCCGATGCCGCAAGGGATACGGTAAATCAAATTATCGCTGACGGCGGCAATGCTTTTAGTTTTATATGCGATGTAAGCAATCAACAGCAAGTAGTTGAAACTTTTAACAAAATCGGAAAGATCGATATTTTAATAAATAACGCAGGCATAGCGCACATTGGCAAGGCTGATACTACTCCGGAGGCAGATTTCGACAGAATATTTAAGGTTAATGTAAAAGGCGTTTACAATTGTTTGTACGCCGCGATACCTTCAATGAAAGCCAATAAGGGAGGCGTAATATTAAATACCGCTTCAATTGCCGCCCACGTGGGTATTACAGACAGGTTCGCCTATTCAACCAGCAAAGGGGCAATCCACGCTATGACACTTTCGGTAGCCCGCGACTATTTGCATGATAACATCAGGTGCAACAGCATTTCGCCGGCGAGGATTCACACGCCATTTGTAGATGGTTTTATAGCCAAAAACTATGCAGGACAAGAAGCGGAGATATTCGAAAAGCTGTCTAAAACCCAGCCAATAGGGCGCATGGGGAAATCTGAAGAGGTAGCCGCCCTTGCATTGTTTTTATGCTCGGATGAGGCCGGTTTTATTACAGGATGCGATTACCCGGTTGATGGCGGGTTTATTACATTGAATAATTGATTTTCGATTTCGGATTTCGGATTTTCGATTTCGGATTTGCGCACCCTGATTAACCCTTTAGTTAATTTTGGTTTATTGATAATTTTGTTGAAATTTGTGTAATAATGAAAACCGATAAAGCAATTAAGGAAAAACCTGTTCATTCTGTCAAAACCGCCAAAAAAGGGGTTAATCCGTTTATTAAATTGATGGAGGATCAGGAACGTATTGCTGAAGCCATTAATAATAACCAACCATTGTCATCATTAAAGGATATTAAGTTTGTCCGTCCGTTATGATGTTGAAATCCTGGCCGATGGGGCAGGATATGAATTCATAACATCTGCCGGTGATATTTACATTGCCTATTTTACAGAGTTTATTTTATTGGATCCTTTTGAAGAAGAACTTTCGGTTGCGTCTTTCGGCTTTAACTGTAAACGCTTTGATGAAGAGCAACGACTGCGTCACGATGGCTGGGTCAAGCTTACCATTATTCATATCATTAAGGAGTTTTTTAATGAGCAAACGGAAAATGCGATTTTGTACATCTGCATGAACAAAGACTGAAAAGCCCGAAACAGGCAAATCACCTTTAACACGTGGCATACTGAATTTAGCGAAGATATCGAAAAGCATAGCTCATCCGAAGCACATGGTAAACTGGACTTTTATTGTTCAATTCTTTTTAATAAGAATAATCCCAATAGACAAAAGTTGATAGAATCGTTTTATTTTACTATCAATTATTGGGGTTTTGATGAACGGTAGGATAAACCTGAAATAAAAGAGTTGCTTTTTTGAAAAAGTTCTGTATTTGGTTTATAATTCGCAATTTTAAACCCGGAACCGATCTGCCAGTTGACAGACTGGCATCCGAAATAAAAACATCACAAGATGCCATTAACACTATTATTGAACTTACCTTAAACTAATATATAATTATGAAACTGATAAGGTTTGGCGAAGCCGGAAATGAGAAAACCGGGGTTATTATCAACGATATAAACTACGATACTTCGCAATTTGGTGAAGATTATGGTGAGCATTTTTTTGAGACCGATGGATTGTCCCGTTTGTCTGATTTTATAAAAAACAAATCCCTGCCCGAAATAGGTGCTGATGTTCGGCTTGGCAGCCCATTAGCACGACCTTCAAAAATTGTTTGTATTGGTTTGAATTATATTGACCACGCAAAAGAAACTAATGCAACGCCACCCACGGAGCCGGTTATATTTCTGAAATCAACAACAGCGATAACCGGGCCTTTTGACCACATAATTATCCCAAAAAACTCAAAAAAAACGGATTGGGAAGTAGAGCTCGCTGTAGTCATTGGTAAAAAAGCAAGCTATGTAAGCGAAACCGGAGCAATGGATTATGTAGCTGGCTATTTGCTGCATAATGATGTTTCGGAGCGGGAGTTCCAAATAGAAAGAGGAGGTACCTGGGACAAAGGGAAAGGCTGCGATACTTTTGCCCCGCTCGGCCCCTTTTTTGCGACCAAAGACGAAATTGCCGATCCGCACAACCTTCGTTTATGGCTAAAAGTAAACGGACAGGTTATGCAAAACGGCACTACGGCCAATTTAATTTTCAATATTCCTGCACTCGTATCGTATACCAGTCAGTTTATGACCTTGTTACCCGGAGACATTATATCGACAGGGACCCCTGCCGGTGTGGGCCTGGGTATGAAACCACCTGTGTACCTTAAACCGGGCGACATTGTTGAGTTAGGTATTGATGGATTAGGGGAAGCAAGGCAATTAGTAAAGGATTATTTCCCGGGATAAGCTATCATGATTAGCCGCGTTCGTTCGCTTTAGTGCCCCTGTATAAAGTCTGTAATGGTTTAAAAAATTAAATATTACTTGTTCCATTTTTTATTTCCCGTTCGTTGTTGCTCAAATCCGGTATTTTTTCTGGGGAAGGCTCCCTGAATTTTAAACATAAGAACTAAGAATTGCACTATCGCTGCGCAGAAATATAGACGTTTTTTCAAAAAATCCTCCAAAATCTTAAGGATTTAGATTGTGAATATTTTTATCAAAATGATAAAAAGTTATCAAAATATTAGCTTATCTTTCTAATAAAAATAAATGTTTTTATACATATAGTTCTTTTTTGCGATTATGAAAGTAATTAAAATTTGCTATTGAATATTTTGGCATTGATTTAGCTTTGTAATACCAATTACACTAAATTATATTCAAACTCTGAAGTATTATTAGCCGTAATAATTATTGTTGCTTTTATTGTTTCTTTTATAAGTATTAAAATTATGTTTATTTACCTGTTAAGTTTTAGCATGCTGGTTGGCCTGCTGGTACATCCGATATTTTTCTCCGGAGGAAAAAGAAGGGCCAAAAAAATAAGAATACCCAAAAAAATAAGAGTACCCAAAAATCATAGCGATACTTCCAACGCCAATTACGCGATTAACGAGAATGGCTTTTTGGAGAGGATACACCATGATAAGTTATCGAGACATTCCGGTTGATAAGGTATTAAGCCCCTGGCCATAAGGCAGGGGCTTTTAGTTTTTTAAGATTAACCGGGTAATTTAAGCTGGCCGACTGTTCAGCTTCAAAGGGGTGACGCCATAAAGGTTAAATCTATTAATGAAGTATATTTCGCGAATAAAATTTCATGCGCGATGTTAATTTCATATTTAAAAATTAATTCAGTAATCTTGGGTTGTTTTCTGTAAACCATTTATAGTTGCACTTCATAATTTGCAATTAATGCCTTACCGCCCGTTAGCGGAATGAAAACTGAAGTTTGCCTATTTTAAATTTTAAATAAACGATGGACCACATCCGATCAATCATTTTTCTTTGTCTTTTGAGCTGCATTTTCAACAACGGATACGCTCAGCAAAGAAATACCCCTCAAAAAGTTGAAGAGTTATTAAAAAAAATGACGCTTGCCGAAAAAATCGGTCAGCTAAACCAGTATAATGGCGATTGGGAAGCAACAGGACCAGTAACTACCGATGTTGGCAATAAACTGGATGCGATAAGGCGGGGGGAAGTAGGGTCGGTGCTCAACATAGTGGGGGTACAGCACACGAGAGTATTCCAGGAAGCCGCGATGCAATCCCGGTTAAAAATTCCCTTATTATTTGGCCAGGATGTGATACACGGATATAGCGTAACCTTCCCGATCCCGCTGGCCGAAGCAGCAAGCTGGGATATTGCAGCGATTGAAAGATCTGCCCGGATCGCGGCTACTGAAGCTGCTGCAGGAGGCGTACATTGGACTTTCGCCCCGATGGTAGATATTGCGCGGGACCCACGATGGGGAAGAGTAATGGAAGGCGCAGGAGAAGATACGTATTTAGGATCACTTATAGCTGGTGCACGCGTACGCGGATTCCAGGGGATGGGCCTGGGTAATCTTGACGCCGTTATGGCCTGCGCAAAGCATTTTACAGCTTACGGGGCAGCTATCGGCGGACGCGATTATAACAGTGTCGACATGAGTTTGCGCACTTTGTGGGAAATTTATCTTCCCCCGTTTAAGGCTGCTGTCGACGCAGGGGCGGCTACCTTTATGAATTCGTTCAATGATCTAAATGGGACTCCTGCGTCTGCGAACAAGTATTTAATGCGTGATGTGTTAAAAGGAAAATGGGGCTTTACAGGGTTTGTAGTAAGCGATTGGGGTTCTATCGGCGAAATGATAAACCATGGTTATGTAAAGGATAATTATGAAGCCGCGGAAGCCGCCATTAATGCAGGTAATGATATGGATATGGAAAGCCGCAGTTATATCAATAACCTTGCGAAACTGGTTGCCGATAGAAAGGTGTCTGTAAAGGTAATAGACGAGGCAGTAAGGCGTATATTGACTAAAAAGTATGAACTTGGCCTGTTTAGCGACCCTTACCGTTTTAGCGACGCAGAAAGGGAAAAACGCGTATTGAATAAACCTGAACACTTTGATGCGGCACGGGATATGGCAAA
>Ga0302140_10004812_pt1 | contig 17176 bp, 17 predicted proteins | sample I_Bog_E1_1_FD_202095 | JGI IMG/M metagenome (GOLD analysis project Ga0302140, IMG submission 202095) | Peat permafrost microbial communities from Stordalen Mire near Abisko, Sweden - I_Bog_E1_1 | ecosystem: Environmental > Terrestrial > Soil > Wetlands > Peat | place: Sweden: Abisko, Stordalen... | reverse complement strand
CAATGCTCTGCTCCTCGACAGATTTGCCGCAATGCACATTTTCAAATTCTCGCGAAACTCTTCCATCCCACCGAACTCATTAGCGAAGTTCGCACCGCTTCCCGGAGGCTGTGTATTCCTCAATGTAATCGAGGCCGTCTGGTCATTTCCCAGCCATGTCGTTTGGCACCTTGCGAAAAACGAAATTGAATACTTCGTGGGCGAGGTCCTACGGATTCCTCAAGCGCGGCGCGAGTCGGAACCACCCGGACATTGACCTGCTTTTCCCGCGCCAGTCGCAAACCTGCAATAATGCACGCGCCGAAGTAAATGAGGGCGCGGTTCGGGCGTGGGACTGCGACGTCGGGGTCAAACATCGCCGCGTATCACTGACCGCGGCTGTTTTGACACCAGATGATTCGGTCGGCCGAGGAATACTTCTGAGGGACGGTATTGGCGCTGATCTCCGCAAAGGGGGCAGGTGACAGCGATGGACGTGAAAGGGAACTCCCTTACCCCAGGCACGTGCCGCCGGCACCGTTTGCATCGGGAGTCTCTGAACCCGTATCTGAATTACCATCGCTCCTGCGCCCAGCCCGATGCAGAGATCGATGAGAAGGGCCGGAAACGGGTTCGTTACAAGCGCTATCAGACCCCGCTGGAAACCTTGTTGGCACTGGACAAGCCGGCACAGTTCCTTCGTCAGGGACTCGCATCAACGCCCTCAAGCGCATCGCTGCCGCCTTCAGCGACACAGACGCGGCACGCCGCATGCAGCAGGCAATGAACAGGCTATTTGAGAAACTGCGGCTCTCCGCGTAGCACTGCAGCCGGACACAGAGGGCGGAGGAAATGGCGGTCCACGGAAAAGACTACGGGGGAAACGCCCCCTCCTTCTTTCCCAAAGGACCTGGGAAATCGAAACAACCGATTCCCACATTCCCTCCGCCCCGGCTTCGACCGCTAAGCTGACTCAAAATCAATACCCGAAAGGACCTTCCCCAGTTCGCCTGACCTTCGCTCCCTTCAGGCTCATCCTTCAATTGGAAAAGACTTTCAGTTCTTTTCGATTGGCGAATTGACCCTCAGATCGGGCGATCACAGCGCAGGCCAGGCAATTGCCGACCACGTTCAGCAGCGTCCGCCCCATGTCCATCAACGCATCGATACCAAGAATCAGGAGGATGGGCGCGGTTGAGATGTGGATGACGCTCGCGGTGGCCATAAGCACGACCAGCACCGCGCGCGGCACTCCGGCCACGCCCTTGCTCGCCAGCGCCAGCGTAAACAGCATCGTGATTTGTTCGCCAAGGCCAAGATGAACCCCGCTTGCCTGTGCCGTGAAAATACACGCCATGGCCAGGTAGATGCTCGACCCCGTCATGTTGAAGCTATAAGCAGCGGGCATCACGAACGCGACGATCCATCGCGGCACCCCAAAGGCCTCCATCCGCTCCATCGCCAGCGGCAGGGCCGCTTCTGAAGTTGTGGTGGCAAATCCGATGGCCGCCGGCTCACTCACTGCGTTCACGAAACCACGCACAGGGATGCGAAAGAGCATTAGGATGGGAAGCAGAACGAGTGCGCAAAAAGCTCCCAGTGCGACGTAACCGGTCAACACCAGTCTGCCCAAAGGCAGCAGCATCGCCAACCCCTGGCTGCCAACCGTGTAAGCCAGCGCCGTTCCGGCGGCCAAAGGGGCAAGATACATAACCATCCGCGTGATCCTGAACATCGTATCAGCGAGCGACTGCAGGATCGCGAGCATGGGAGCGCGCTTCTCTTCCGCGAGCAATGCCAGTCCGGTTCCGAAGATGACCGAAAATACGGCGACCTGAAGAACCTGGTTCTGGGCCACTGCCTGTGCGATGTTCTCCGGGAAGAAATTCAGAACCGTCTGTTGCCAATCCATTGGGCTCTGCTGTGGAAGAAGCGAATCACCGGTCTTCGGCAGGGTGACGCCCCATCCTGCGCCGGACAGATTCATGGCTGCGGCACCGACGATCAGGCCCAATGTTGTGACTACTTCAAAGTAGATGAACGCTTTCAACGCGACGCGACCAATGCTGCGCAGTCGGCCGTGAGATGCAATTCCGGTGGTAATCGTTGCGAACAGGAGTGGCGCAACGATCATCCGGATCAGGCGCAAGAACAGGTCACCCAGGAATCGGACGTGCGTGGCAAGATGCGGCGCATCGATTCCCAGTTCGACTCCAGCCAGCATGCAAAGGAATGTCCACCTAAGCAGCGAAGGCCGCCACGCGGCAATCCCTGAAAACATCAGGATGGCGACGGAACGCGCCAGCATCCCCGCAGCCGAATGACTATACGCGCCGACTGCGGCTCCCCCAAGCCATAGCAAAGTACCTGTCACCGCGAGAATCTGCAGCAAGCCTTTCTCTCCGCTCATTCCTCTGCCAATGAACTGAAGCATCCCTCGTTGTCCGTATATTGAATGTATTGATCCTACCGCCTGTCACTGCGCATGATGTCCAGCTCATCGTGAACCGGGTGGCTGCAGCGCACCAGTTTGGACTCTAGCCCGGATGTTCCGAAGGCCTCTTCAGCTTCATCGCATCCGCGATCACATCGGAATACTTGAGCCCTGCGCCCGTATTGAAGATCACAACGCGGTCCGATGCCTTGAGTGTTCCATCCGCCAACAACTTATCGTACGCGGCCGTTCCCGACGCGCCTTCCGGAGACAGGAATATCCCCTCGTTTCGCGCCCAGTCAAGAATGGAAGCGAGAATCTCTTCGTCACTCACCGCCAGCGCAATTCCGTCAGAGCCGCGAAGAATTTCGAGCATGATGGCGTCTCCGTATGGCTTCGGCACGCGCAGCCCCGATGCGAATGTGGATGCATTCTGCCACATCTGGCTCACCTTCGCGCCGGTATCGAATGCACGGGCGATAGGGGCGCATCCCGAAGCTTGCACGGCGATCATACGCGGACGCTTGCCCGGCTTGACCCAACCCAGTTCTTCCAGCTCTTCAAATGCCTTCCACATGCCGATCAGCCCCACTCCACCGCCCGTTGGATAAAAGACGGCATCGGGATACTCCCACCCCAACTGTTCTACGAGTTCATATCCCATCGTCTTCTTGCCTTCAACCCGAAACGGCTCCTTCAACGTAGAGACGTCGAACCAACCCTCTTGCTGCTTGCGCTCGCCAACAATCCGCGCGCAGTCCGATATCAATCCATCGACCAGTGTGACGTTTGCTCCATAGGCTACGCTCTCCACGTAGTTGGCAAACGGCACATCCCGCGGCATAAAGATGTGCGCTTCGATTCCGGCGGCCGCTGCATAGGCCGCCAGCGCACCGGCAGCATTCCCGGCGGAAGGAACGGCAAGCTTTCTCAAGCCATAGTGCCTTGCCATGGTCACTGCCATGGCGAGGCCACGCGCTTTGAAAGTGCCTGTCGGGTTGGCGCCTTCCTCTTTTAGATAGACCTCTGGATATCGCTTACTGTGCAGCATCGGGGTCCAGCCCTCGCCTAACGTCACTTCAGGCACATCCGGCAGCACCGCACGATAGCGCCACATGCCATCCCATGGCGATGTCGCATTCGTGGCAATCTCATCACGCGCTGCGATTCCTCTGAGCGGAGCTAGATCGTAGCGGACATAAAGCGAGCCCGCCGGTTGATCCGTACACTGCGTGCAGAGGGTCTGCGGCAACTCTGCGGAAATTCGGGCGTGACAGCGCGCACATTCCAGATATGCAATTGATGGCATAAAGCTCCCTAAGTGTTCAATTGGAAGTTCTGTTTCATCGAGCTTACTGAGTTCTCTTCTCGTTGTTGCCGCGGTCATCATCGGGCAACTGATGGTCAGAGTCTACAACGACGGAGGCAATTGGCGTCTTCTTCTCCAGCACCCAAGTGTAAGTGCCCTTCTGCAGCCACGTCTCCACGGGAAGTTTGACCCGCGTCTTGGTCCCATCCTGAAAACTGACTTCGACTGTCGTTGGCAGGGGTTCACTTCCACCATTGAGAGCCTGCTCGCCGGCAAGGATGCTCCACAATTCGCAGCAAATACTCATCCAACCCGGAGTTGATCGCGACATCCAACCAATGTTCAACGGATCTTCGTTGGAGTATTCTGCGGCGCGCCCTTCCAATGCCGGGTGTAGTTCTCAAGAGTCGAAAAGCTATGAGCCAACATCCGATCGATATACAGCGTGGCGTTCAGATGATCAACCTCATGCTGGAGTATGCGGGCATACCATCCGGATGCTTCAATGATCTTTGGTTCCCCCTGATGATCGAGACAACGGACGCGAACCTTGTTCGCTCTCGGAACAAGTGCGGTAAAGCCCGGCAGGCTCAGGCAGCCTTCAAAGAAGGTCTGTGATGATTCGGTGAGCAGTTCGAGAACGGGGTTCACAATGACATGGAACGGGATCTCGGTTCGTTGGCGCTCTTTCAGTTCTGTATCGGTGAGCAGCTTATGATATTCGGCCCGGTCTTCGATCACAGCCAGTTGCCAAGGCTCCCCAACTTGAGGTGCGGCCAGGCCCACTCCCGGAGCGTCGCTAAGCGTCTCCCTCATGTACTCAATGAGGCTCTGAATCGGAGGGCTCAGGATTTGCTCTTTCGATAGCTGTTGCGCATCCGCTCGCAGCGATGGCTCTCCGACATTCACGATTTTCAAACGCATAACAGACCATCCTCAACGCAAATTGCCATCTTCCCTGGTTCGATGCAATCTCGCGACTCATGCGCCGGCCGTCGCTCCGACATTAGCACGCGGCTCTCGTGATTCATTCTTCCATTTCGCGCTTTCACCGAGATGCGGCCAAACCGAATGCGCGGTACTACGGACCGGACCGAGATCAATGGTCCTTGCGCACAGGAGCCTTCGAATCTGCTTGAGGTCGATTTCGAGCTTGCGGATGATGCGTGTGAGTGTATTGCGATGCACCCCAAGATCCTCGGCAGCCCTGCCGAGGTGACAGGCATGCCTCATGAGGACAGCAATGATGTAGCGCTCCTCGAGCTCACGAACAGCATTTTGATAGGGCACTTCCAGGACCCGCATCTCCTTGACGATCTTGCGTAGAGAGGCATTCACTGAAAGCACGGGCCTGCATCGGAGCTGCGGGAATAGAAGGCATCTTAATCGCTGCGATGGACCGGACGTCATTTCGACTTTTCATCGTGCACCAAATCCGTTCGTAGGAAATGAAACAACAGGCTTGCCTTTGTCTGGGCTTCAGGAGCGCTCTCAAGGTCTACCCACAGGTATTCTTTTGGATCCTTGTTCACCATGGTTTGCAGCAGCCCCTGAGATTTATGTTCTGCAATCATCCAATTGACCACAATTTGATTCGTCAAAGAGTTTTGAGAGCCGAAAGCGATGGTTCTATCGAATGTGTATGCATACGATGACGTCCATCTCTGATCCGTATCGGCCTGAGTGGAAGGAGCGTAATCGGCTGCGTCTGTATCGAATCCGAGCAAGACCGGGCGAAGGTTTTCTGGCAGTGTTTGAATCGCATGAGCCGCCAGCGCCGTTGCGGCCTGATGATGCTCGTGTGTCGTCGAACGAGGAAGCACCGAAAAAACATACTTGTAGTGTCCTCGCCTCAACAACGTTGCGATCCTGGCGGTAACAAGTGCTGAATTCCATTCGTGGTTCGGGCCCTCCTCTTCGTCGGTTGTAAAGCGCTGGTCTTTCTGACCGAGAAGGAAATGCTTCTGTATCCCGAGCACCTTACCGGCATTGATGGCCTCCTTCCTGCGGATGGCGGGAAGGTCTTTGCGGCCTACAGCTTCAATGGTTAACGACTTCTTATAGTAGGGTTCAGCGAGCGTGGAATATCGAAAACCCCCTTCGCCATTGGTGATGATGAGTTCGTCTACTATTCCACCCAACTCGACTGCCATCCTGTACACCGTTGCCGCGAAGTAACACTCGTCGTCCGGGTGCGCGACGACGATAAGCGTTTTTCCCGGCGGTTGGGCGAAAATCCAACCGGTTGAGACGAACGCCCACATAAGTGCAAGGCGGATATTGTGAGATAGGTCCGTAATACCGTGAACGAGGTCTCGTCACGTTCCTGATCGCGGTTGCCCGCGATAAGGGCGTCTCCGCATACGCGGCTGAAGGACCGAACCTCCGGCCGGCGGCGCATGTGCTCGATGTTGCACGTCTCTATAGGCTTGCGCCGGAGAAACACGAGGCGGGAGCCCGTATCATGTGGTTGCGGAAGAAGGGGTACCGCTGCGGGAGATCGCCGAAGCGATCGGCAAGGGCCTGAAGTGTGCGTCGACGGACCGGCATCGCGAATATTGCCGGAATCCCGGAGCGTTGGGCGGCGGCAGTTTGGCATCGCAGCTACAGCAAATCCGAACTGTACTGGCACCATGACACGCAACGTCTCTCCCTTGGGCGCCACGGTTCATATCGACTTTGTGATCGGCGACGATGGGGCAGGGATTCGAGCCATTGTCTCAGACGTGGATCTGGTTCAGAGCCGTGTTTATAGTAAGCAGTTCCGATCAGGTCGCGACGAGTAGAAGAGGATCTCGCCGATACACCTCAGCGCAAGGTTTCGCGAGCATGCTCTCGAAACCCTGCGCGTTCATCGGCACCAAGCGTGGTGACGCAGGAGCAGAAGACACAGCGGAGGCGTACTGCAGCGCGGCGAGGGTGACATCGCGTGTAAGACCCGCACATCGAATCGCGGAACGGGCGATTTATCGAGGCCGCCAAGCTGCTTGTGAGGCCAGTTCAGGGCCCGGGAACAGGCTTGAACTCGGCGGCTTGCTCCTTGCTGCCGCCACCTTGGAGCTTTCTCGTCTTTGGATCGACAACGATGTAGCCGCCGGCGTGAAGCTTGATGCGGACCGTACCCCCGGACGAATCGGCGGCTTCGACATTGAATATCTCCTGGTCGCCGAGTTCTTTTTGCCATCCAGAGCGATCCGCTCCCAGGTTTTGATTCCAGAACTGCAACTGGTCTCCAACAGACTGCAGAGCATAGGTGCAGTTCTCCGCAAACTCCGGGCAAGGATCTTCTCGCTGTTCAAACCAGTAACCGGAATCGTCAGGACCGCTGATCTGGAGATTGAAAGCAACGCGTGCGCCGTCTTCGCAGTTATCGAAGAATTCGAAATGGTGAGTGGACGGAATCCGGGGATCTGGAGTGCCTCTTGCGCAGACATAACGGCTGGTTCGAACGCTTTGGAATTTCAGTGGGCCGCCGAACTTCAAACCCAGAAGCTCCGCCAGAACCTCCGTGGGGGTCAGGCCACTGACAGTTGCCTGCAGATCTGTGGGAGGTGCCGGCCCCGGCGGGTGAAGCGCATCCTCGATATTTTTCCTTCGCTGGTAAGCACTCGGATAACCTGCCTGGGTTCCCTGCGGCAGATCGAGCAGGTCCAAGGCGTGCAAAAGTCTCGCCTCTTTCCAGCCCAGTTGAAGAAGGTACTTCGCTCCGTTGTAATCCGCTCGCAGTTCCATGCGCTCGCTTCGCGGCTGTCCCGACGAGGTGTCGCCGTTCAGGTGATGAGCGATCTCATGGGCAAATATAAAATCGCGGGCGGCATCTGCCTGAATCAGTTTGGGGTCGTAAATGGTCCAGTTTTCGTATGTCTCATACATCTGGTGATCGTCGACCGCGCAGCGAAAAGACATCCCTCCGCCAAACTGCCGGACGATTGGGTCGTCCGCAATATAAAGGAAGACTTTCAGGTCAATGTGGAGTCCGCTGAGGATCTGCTGAAATGCCGCCGTATCCTCTTCGCTAGCGGGGGATGCCTGTGGATCAACGCAGGGTTTGTGATCGCTTGTGCCAGCCTGTGGCAGGACCACCGTTCCATGACACAATCCTTCAGCCACGAGAGCAAAAAGAAGAAGGCAGAGGGTCTTCATCATGATCCAAATACGACGCGCAGCACTTTGTTTCGCGGGTAGATGGTATCATGCGGTCCGCAATGGACTGCGTCGGCATCGATGTCGACCAGATTGCAGGGCTGTCGTTCCCCGCCCCTAAGCACAATAACCTCTCCCGCAAGATTTGATTTTTGTTGACTATCCTGAGTGGTCGCCGGACCAAACCCCTGTATCTTCGGCGGTGCGCCAGGATTAAACGTTTGCGAATTGAACTCCAGGCTCTGGATGTCTTTCAGGGGGACCCAGATTTCTTTCGTTTTGGATGGAAACCGCGACTGAATCTTCACCACGCCATTAACGATTCCCACGATGGAACCGTTAACGCTAGAACCGTCTGTCGTAATGATCGTGTCAGGACGCGCTGACCGGCAGACCAGGAGCATCAGGCAAATTGTGCAGCCCCAGCGTGATTTCATTTTTCCCTCACATTCCTCTCCAGACCTCTCGAAACGTGCACGCCTGTCACATCCGAATCCGCCAGCGTGTAGAGATTGAGACTGCCGACGCTTAAGAGGGCACTTTTGGGGTCGGAGATCGGCTTGAAAAAGTAGAAAGTTCCCTTCGTATGCAGGAGCAACTTGCAGTCAGCTGATCCATAGGTTTCATGATCAACGCAATCCGGTTGATCGGTCTTTGGAATCTTCACGGAAAACCCGACATTGGGAAGTTCACTGGAATCGATCAACATGTCTTCGTTTGCATGCCGGCGTCCGAGATAAATACACGCAGTGGACGTAGCGAAAAGCAAAAGTACCAAGATCGCCGCTGTCAAGCCTCGCTGGAAGCCTTTCAGCCAATCACTGAAGACGATCCATCCCAGCAAAAGAGCGAAAACGACCAGAAGAGGCCACCCGGCGCTGAACATCAGGTAGACGTCCGTCGCGCTAACCACGGGCAGCGGCAAATCCAATTCAAGCGAATTCAAGCCAAAAGTACCGTAATAGGCGGCGAAGTAGCACCAGCCTCCCAAATAGGTGAACCCGATAAATATCGCTGAGGCCTCTCCGAGGCTCTTCAAAAATGCAAGCGGGTTTGCTCCGGCTGCCGACGAGTCAGATCCGTTAGTTTCTGAGTCTTGCCGTTCTTCCGGATGAGCGTGAGTGTTGCGGGCGTGGTTCCCCAACGCTGCCTCCAATATGCGCAGGAGCAACAATTAATTCTTAATGTTACCTCAACTTGTTTCTGAAACCAGTTTCGTAATCAGAGAGCGCGAAATCGCGATGCACTCACCGGGCACGCGGGCGCCAATTTGATTCACGTCGATACTTGTCGGCGACAGGACCGCATTGTAGTATGTTTACATGTACAAACCACGAGACGTAAGTGGTTTAAAAACTGGCGCAATCGGTTCCAAAAATGCATCGAGCTAGGTCGTCGCGAGCGAAGGGAGAAGGAATGGCCTAATGTTGACGAATCAGGACAGGTCTACAGACGGTACCTTTTTCGTCTTTACAGCGCAAACTCAGGTGGTGTCTCGCCGGAGGCTAGAGTGCAACGACGAAGCGATGGTATAGACGATCTCTTCAACGCTGGCCAAGGTAATGCGAACGAGCTTTAAGTGTTCGACTTGATTCCTTAAGTGCATGAAATTGCGCAGTCCAGCCGCAAGTCTTAGAGGGCGCTGATAAGATGTTTACGAAAATCCGAGTCGGCTCGTGAAGGGCAAATGATTTCGCAGGAACTAAAATGAAAACCGCGCTTGGCCTCGACGAATCGCCGGAGGCATTGCCCAAGTACCGCCAAATCGCCGACCAGTTGCGGGCTAAGATCATATCGGCGGAATATTCTCCGGGAGAGAAGCTGCCAACGGACGCGAATCTCAGCGAACAGTTCAAGAGTTCGCGATTGACAGTAATTAAGGCTCTACGCCAGTTGGAGGGAGAAGGACTTGTTTCCCGAAAGGCCGGCTCAGGGACATATATCGGTTTGCAAGTGCAGGAGGATCCTCATTCATTCGGCCTCCTCATCCCGGATCTGGGGCAAGGCGAGATATTCGAGCCAATTTGTCAAGGCATGGCCCGTGCTGGCACGTCCTCCCGCCAAGAGCTAATTTGGGGAAATACATCGAGTATCAGCGCCAACGACAAGGAAACCCAGGCGCTCGAGCTCTGTAAATCCTTCATCGCTCGCCGAGTGGACGGAGTTTTTTTCGCTCCGCTTGAGTTGTCCATACATAAAGAAGAAGTGAATCAAGAGATCGTAACTCAACTCGAGCAAGCAAATATTCCGATTGTGTTACTCGACCGGAGCACTCGTCCATTTCCTGAACCGACGCCTCATGACCTGGTGGGTATTGATAATTGGCGCGAGGGGTTCCGAATGGCCAAGTACCTCCTCGACCTTGGGTGCGCGCGTTTGGGGTTTGTTCTAAGACCTGGTTCCGCACCGACAGTTGAGGCGCGTGTAGCAGGGCTGAGTGAGGCGCTACGTCAGCGAGGAATCAGCACTCCCCCGTATTTCATTCTCAGAATAGATCCGACGGACAAGAAAGGCGTACAAGAATGGATGAGAAAATTTCATCCGGATGGAATTCTTTGCGCGAATGATTATACGGCGGGACAGCTGATGCACACGCTCGGAAGTCTGGGAGTGCAAGTTCCGAAGGACGTTCGTATCGTGGGTTTCGACGATGTGAAGTATGCCAGCATCCTTCCTGTTCCTTTGACTACACTGCGACAACCATGCCACGAGATAGGGATGGCTGCCATGAAAGCAATGTTGGCGAGGGTAGAGGATCCCTCGATGGTGCCACGAACAATTTCGCTTGATTGCGAGATCATTGTGCGCGAGTCATGCGGAGCGCGTCCGGGGAAGTCGTCCTAAAGATTTAGTTCTACATTTTGTATGGTAATCCCAAAAAATGCCAATTTTATATACAGGTATAGGGGAGTATTTTTCCTTTTACTTGAGTGCGAAATCCCGCAAAATGAAATCTCTTATATCTCTATAGAAGACCTTTGAAGTGAAGCATTTCCCCTCTGATCCCTTAAGCGGCCGCTTATCTGGATGGGTAGCAGTGCCTAAAATCGCTGCGACTTAGTCGCTCGTTATACGTGTATATATGTTCTTATTGACAAGTGATTCTTTAGGTGTGTATACATGTCGACGCTAATGAACATTAGCCGCGGTTCTTCCCCGAATCGATACCGCGAAGTCTGGAAAACCTGACTGCAAAATAAGGAGACGGAGATGCAAGACGATTGCTTCAAGAATCGGGCCCTAAGCTTGTGTGAGAGCCCTGCGAGTCGGATTGACGCGTGCACTTGGGTATCGACCATCGGTTTCCCGCCGATCCTCCGAACAAACTCCGGGCTCGTCCCAAGCGCACGATCGAGCCTCAGGCGGTCAAATGCAGTGTCGTGGTTACTTACGGCAATGCTTCTGGCTTTTGCCGGCTTGCCGGCCGCTGCACAATACACAAGCAACGTGCAGGGTACCGTTTTCGACCCATCGAACCGGGCGATTGCCGGCGCTGGAGTCACCCTGACGAACAATGCAAACGGCCTGATTAGCAATACTCAAACAAATGATTCAGGCATTTACCGCTTCGAAAACGTTCCGCCCGGGAACTACTCAATTACAGTCACCGCCAACGGATAGCGTCCTGCCGAAAACAATGCGAAGGCGAGATCATATGAGACGGTTGGGTCTCACATGTAATTCCAACGATAAGGGTCGACGCGACATACGAGTTCTTTGCATTCCCGCCGAGCGTGGACAGCACGAACGTCGTGTGGCATTCCAGGCATCGGGGAAAAACGGCCCGGTCGAAGATTGCGGAACCATCAGGGTAACCTGGGCTATTGATCCATTGGTGCCCGTCGGACCAGTAACTGACCGGAAGCTCATATAACTCGCTGCCCTTCCAATTAAACAAGTCGGAACATTCAGGCTGCGCGGTCGATCTGGAGGTGATGAACGGCTCCTTCACTACAGTCCAGTCTTTCAGGTTGGTCGATGTGAGATGCTCAAGCGCTCCTTCATTTTTTACACGGCCGTTCGCAATCGCTGCGGTCACCAGCATATGAAATTGGTTGCCCACCTGAAAGACGAAGGGATCACGATTTGGCCCGCGAATGAATGGAGGTTGTGGTTCCGCAAAGGGCGTTGGAAGTGTCTTCTTGAAGTGAATCGCATCCGGACTCAGGGCGACTGCAAGCCGTTCGCTTCGGTCGGGCATACGAGTCGCATAGTGTCCGTAGTATTGCCCATCATGGAAGAAAATCGAGCCGGTACATATCGAGCCCTCCCATTCGTGATCGATCGAAAGCGCCAACCGATCGTGCTTCCAATGGATCAGATCGGTGGACGAGACATGCGCCCACTGGTGTGCGCCCAATCTCCATTTGCTGTGGTGCTGCCGGCGGTCAAAAAGAAAGAAGAGGTGAAATGTGCCGTCGTGATAGAAAGGCATCGCGTCCCCGGCATTGGTGTTGTACCCGCGAGGACGACTATATTGAATTCGCTGGGATTCCGGACCTAGAATCTCATCGGCTTCGGCAGCCACGCGCTTAACTCCTCCATTCATTTGAATGACGTCCGCATCCGAAAGGGGGAGACTCCATATTGATAACTGGGTTACAGGCGATGTCACGCGCAACTGCGGATTCGTGCCCGTCTTCACTTTTCCAACCGGCCATTCTTCGTCGACTTGCACTCCATTTAAAAGCAAACTGAGGTGGAAGTCTTCATACCGCAGCAGAAAATCATCAGTACTTGAAGTGGGCAGCAGTTTCACCGGAACGCCGACTATGAGTGGATCAGGATTGTAGTCGGTATGGAGTTGAAAATCGATCCGCTGATTGTCCGCGCCGCCGCTCTCCAGAGCCGCGAGCCACTTTTCTCCGTCTTCATTGCCAAGCGAGAGAAACTCAGAGCCTGGGGCAATGCTTTGGCTCTCAACCTTTGCCTTGCTCAATCTCACCCTGATTGACCAGCCCCTCCCCTCAGGCAATGAGAAGATCGATCCGTTAATACTCTGGGCTACCGTTTCAGTCGCAGCATTGAGCGTCGCTGTAAGAGCTGGACCTGGCTCGTGAAACGTAGGGAGTTGCTTGCCGGAAGTGTTTGCCCCATTAGGCCCGAGGGAATGGCCTGGTTGCTGCGCACGGACGCCGGGAAAAAAGAGCACCGGAACCAGAATCGCACTTATCAATCTCATCCCGGAACCGTATCAGAAGGCAGGTATAATAGACAAGTATACAAATTAGATACAGATGTGTTATATTCCGCTTCATGAAACGCCTTCTCGCCCTTGACATTGGTGGGACCAATTTCAGTGTCGCCATCTTTGATGAGCAGACGTTGCTCGGAAAGGCGACGCGCCCGACAGACCGCATCGCCGGACCAACGTGGATGTTAGACAACATGCAGGAAATGGTGTTCGATCTGGTCGGTGAATGCAATTTTTCAGCTTGCGGGATTGGGTTTGGTGGCCCTGTCGATTTCGACTCCCAACGAGTGATCTTCTCCACGCAAGTCCCTGGGTGGGAAGGGTTCGATCTTGTTAGTGAAGTGGAGTCGCGCTTCGCCGCGCCGGCCATCCTGGACCGCGACAGCATGGTAGGAGCATTGGGCGAAGGAGTGTACGGGGCTGGCAAAGGGACCAGGCCATTGTTTTACATCACGCTTTCAACCGGAGTAGGCGGTGGGCTTCTTACTAAAAACGGACTTTACCACGGCAACGATTCGTATGCTTGCGAATTAGGGCACCATACTGTGTTGACCAATGGCCCTTTGTGCCTCTGCGGGTCGTTTGGATGCATGGAGAGAATGTGCAGTGGGCTTTGGCTGGAGCGGGACTATGGGCAAACGGCGATAGAGCTTTTGAAATCACCAGAATTCGTTCGGCAGTATGTGGTCTATCTTGCGCAGGGGCTGAAAAACACGATCATGTTTTTCAACCCGGCGCTGATCGTGATCGGCGGTGGGATCAGCAAGGCTGGAGATGCGCTATTCATTCCCTTGAGGCGGGAACTCGGGCAGCAGATGACCGCATGGTCAAAAGCGAAGATCGAGATAGTGCCTGCCGCACTGGAGGGCGAAAGCGTTTTATGGGGAGCTATGGAGCTTGCGAGAGAACGTGTTCTTTCGCCGGATGATCCTAAAAAGAGCGAAGCGCTTCGCCAACGACCAAGACGATCCTTAGGGATGGAGGACTAATCGTCCGGCGAGAGTGATTTACTCCTCCGACAGGACCAGTTGATGTACAACTTATGAACTCGGGAGAAGTCTTACAGGGGCAACGTCGGTATGGCGGGGTGGGTCAGTTCTCAACAAAATATTCTTAAAATTCCGGGATGTCCGTTGCGGGCAAAATCAGCTACGGCAATTCCCATTCCTTTGCCCAGCAGATCCGGCAGCCCTTGTTTTCGCGTGACTTCGGCAAATGTTCCATTGCCGTTGTTGTGGAAGAGCTGCATGACCTGTGCGCCGTAGGCATCGGGGTGACAATAGGCGCGGGCTTGATCGGCTATGCCGCCACAAACCGGATCAGTTCCCAGCGCCCAATCGCAGTAGTTGGAAATGAACAGATCGAGCCAGCCATCGTTGTCGTAGTCGATCCGGCAGGCTCCTACAGACCATGCCGGCCGGCCCAACGAACCCGGTCCCGCTAACCCCGCCTCGCGGGTCTCGTCGCTGAATGTGCCGTTACAGTTGTTGCGATCGAGGAAGTTGGCATGAACGCCGACGACGAAAAGGTCTTCGTGGCTGTCATTGTTGTAGTCGCCCACCGCGACACCCATACTGTAACCTTCGCCCTGCAAACCGGACTTCGCAGTTACGTCAGCGAAGGTTCCATCGCGATTATTTCGATAAAGTTTGTTCCAGAACTCCGGCCCCATCTTGGTAAGCGAGGGCAGCGATGCGCGATGACCGCGCGTTTTAAACAGCAGCCATCGCGCCGCAAAGGTCACAGTTCTCAATAATCACAGGCGCGGGCGGACCCAAGGATCGACCCGGCATGCCTGTGTGGACTAGGATGAAGAGCGGCAAGTACACTGTTGTTCACGAAAACTGCGGCCCGCAGCAGTGCAACATACATTTCAAAACATCGGACACTACCACTCCGACGGCACCGAGACTCGATAGCGGTGCATTCGACGTTGCTTTGGGTATTTCCGGGCTATCTCCTAGACTGCACCCCGAATTGAGACAGCGAAAATAGGGACAGATTACCAATCGCGGTGAAGGCCTTGGCCTTCGTTTGAAACCATAGCATGCTGATTCTGGCCGGTGAAGCGGAATCGGGCGCTGCCGGAGAGCAACCCGCCAGGAATAACCGGCTGAGACTCATCCGAGCCGATCAGCGCCGGGAGTGGGATCCAAGCCTGCTCCCGGTTTTTCTATGCACCATGCCTCTTATGCCTGATCCGCCACGATTACGAGGTGAGATTGCGTGTAATTGATTGATTTTATTATAGATAAGGCATAGAGATAGGTAGAGACAAGTCGATATGAGTAGAGGAAAGCGGTAGCAGTATTTGGGTTAGTGGTTGCCCCTCAGGGATTCGAACCCCGATATGCTGCTCCAGAGGCAGCTGTCCTACCATTGAACGAAGGGGCAACAAGCGCGAACGCGCGGCTCGTGTTGCAGCCGTGTCGACATGCGCATCTCGGCAGAGTGCCGGCGCAGAATGCCAACTTGTTCATCATAAGTGGATTCCGCGGGTGGGTCAAACTCAACAGTCCGTTGCTGCCTACAGTTCTCTCCATCATTTTGCAGTTGTCATTAATCTCAAGACAAAGGGTACGTTGCGAATTTTATTGAGGAAAATCTCTCGCCTTTGCCGTCTAATTCAAGAGAAGATTAAGCGGGCCGCCCCACGGACGCCACCGTTCCGTAAGATAGAATCAGGCAGAGAATGGAAGTAGTCCTCAATCTCGCATGGGCATTGTCTGCCGCGTTGCTCGTTTTCCTTGTCCTGCGCTCCGCCACACAAAGCGCCGGCCGCTTCACGCAGCCGGTTGCATTGGCACTCCTCATTGTGATCTTGTTCCCGGTCATCTCGGTCACAGACGACCTTCAGTCTATTCAGAACCCGGCCGAGCCGGACTGCTGTCTGCGCCGCGATCTTGTCGTCCTTGATCCACACCCCATCATTCCCGCCATTGCCGCACTGCCCCAACCCGCTTTTGCCGAACTCTCCTTCAGCTGTCTCCGCCTGGGCGCGCCCGGTACTCTTCCGGCGCCGAGCATCGATGATCCTGCACTAGCTCCGATTCAGAATCGCCCGCCGCCGGTCGCATGATTCTTTCCCGCTCTCGTTGAATCCTTGCGCGTTTTTCTTTCTCGTCTCTGCCGAGCTTAAGCCCGGCCAAAGGCCGTTTATGAGATGTAAATTTCCCACCTTCTCTGCCGTGGCAGTGTCTGCGCTCGTTGTCTTTGCGCAGGGACTTTTGCAGGCGCAGCAGGCTCTCACCTGGGACCAGGTAAAGGCTAGATTTCAGACCGCCAACCCCACGCTTCATGCAGACGCGCTCAGCGTGGATGAGATGAAGGCCCAGGAGATCACCGCCTACCTGCGCCCCAATCCACAGTTCACAGCGGCAACAGATGGAACCCAGATCGCCCCCGATCACGGGCATTGGCAGCCGCTGGCCGGCACCCAGTATCAGGGCAATGTCAGCTATCTTCACGAGCGGGATCACAAACGCGAACTCCGGCTCGAGAGCGCGAAAGAAGGTACGCAAATCTCCGCATCGCAGCATGAAGACCTCAAGCGCACTCTCCTCTTCACGCTCCGCTCTGCCTTTGTGCAAACCCTCCAGGCAAAGTCGACGCTCGCTACGGCCAAAGAAGATCTGGCCTACTACGACCACATCATCCAAATCAGCCGCGATCGCTTCAACGCCGGCGATATTGCACAGATCGATCTCGACCGAATCGAGTTGCTCCGCGTCCAGTACGAATCGGAAATTCAGTCTGCCCTCGTCAACTTGCGCACCGCGAAGATTCAGCTGCTGCAGTTGCTGAATGACCGCACTCCCGTTGAGCAATTCGACTTGGATGGCCCTTTCGATTTCTCTGAGGACCTCAAGCCGCTCGAAGACTTCCGCCAGATCGCACTCGATTCCCGGCCCGATCTCCGCGCCGCCGTGCAGTCCCTCAAGCAGGCAGATACCAATCACAAGCTGGCTGAGGCCAACGGTTCTACTGACCCGACCTTCGCCGGATGGTACACATGGAACCCATCTTTCAATAATCCCTACGATCAGCAGACTCTCGGACTAAGCATGAGCATTCCCCTGCGCATCTTCGACCATAATCAAGGCGAAAAGCAGCGTAC
>Ga0302140_10004806_pt1 | contig 17183 bp, 12 predicted proteins | sample I_Bog_E1_1_FD_202095 | JGI IMG/M metagenome (GOLD analysis project Ga0302140, IMG submission 202095) | Peat permafrost microbial communities from Stordalen Mire near Abisko, Sweden - I_Bog_E1_1 | ecosystem: Environmental > Terrestrial > Soil > Wetlands > Peat | place: Sweden: Abisko, Stordalen... | reverse complement strand
CTCATGCGCTGGCCACCGGTGGAGTTGGAATCGGTTTCGAAATCGCAGTGCGAATCGGCGTGGGAATCACACTGGGAATCAAGGCATAGAGCATCGGCAGATAGCTGTCAAGGTTGAGCGGCGGTACGTCGGGATCCTGCGCCGCCACCGTGACTTTCACGGTGTTGGTAAGGCCGGCGGCAAGCAGGCCAATGTATCGTGTGGGTGCTTCGGCAGCAGCATCCAGCACCATGATGCGGCTTCCAAAGTGCTCAGGAGTGGGCTGCTCGCAGACCACGCGGTTCAGGTCGAAGACGGGAACCTGCTGGCCGTGGAAGGTGAGCCAGCCAAGAAAATAGTCGTCCGGCTGGCCCGTAAGAGTGGCATATCCCGCCAGGTGATGTACACGATGCAGCGGGATGGAGCAGGGCCCGGAATGAAGGCGAAGGCGGAGTGCGATGCGGCTCTGTGCCTCGGCTGTCATACGGTTCCTCCCCGGCGCGGTTAAGCAGTCCTCTGGACATCGCTCTTAGCCTTAATAATGCGCTCCTTTAGAATGCGGACCGCTTCGTGGAGTTGGCGGCTTACATCGTTCAGGTCGTTTACGGAATCGGAAGTTTGGCGCGCCGTTTCCGTGAGCTGCCACATGGCTTCCGATATTTGCTGCGCACCCTCAGACTGGTTCTGCATCCCCTGCTGCACGGTCTCGTAGCGCGGCGCGATGGACTCGACGCGTTCGATGATTTCTCCGAACTGTCCGCGAATCACCTCTGCCGAACTGATCCCGCCCTCTACCGCTCCGGAAAGTTCGCGCATCTGCTCGACGCCGCTGGTGACGGCCTCCTGCATCTCTTCAACCATCTGCTCGATGTCCAGAGTGGCAATGGCCGACTGGTCGGCAAGGCGGCGGATTTCGCGGGCTACCACGGCAAACCCCGCCCCCGCCTCGCCTGCTTTTTCCGCCTCGATGGCCGCGTTGAGCGAGAGCAGATTCGTCTGATCGGCAACCTTGGTGATTGCGGTAACGACAGAGTTGATGCGCGCCGCCTTGCTGCGGATGGTCGCGAGCTTGGAAGAGATCGAACTGCTCGCGGAGGAGAGCGTTTGCATCGAAGTCTCCATGCCTTTAAGTCCCTGGCGGCCATCCTTGGCAAGAACGGTGGTCTTTTCAGCTGCGTCGGCAATCTCCACCATGGCGCGCAGCAGTTCCTGCGATGTGGCGGAGATTTCTTTCACAGCCGCGGCGATCTGGTTGGTGGATGCCATGAAGGTGGAGACGTTCGCCTGTTGATGAACGGCGCTTGAAGCAATCTGAGTTGCGTTTGAGGTCAGGTGGATGCTCAGATCCGCCATCGGACCGGTGATGCGCCGTGAGATGAAAAAGGCAAACACAGCGCTCACAAACACAGCGGCCAGGCCACCAATGATGCTTTGGAGCAGCAGCTTTTGGAATTGAGATCGGACGCGATCGGTGGCCCCCTGAAAATCGCGAGTATCGGCTACGACCACAAGAATCCAGTCCCAGGGTTTGTAGTAGACGTATTGCACAATAGCCTTCGCGCCGCTATTGGGGTCAGTAACGATGATCCCATGGTTCTCATCGCCAACGAGTGTGGGCCCTTTGGCAAGAACCTCCGGTAGCCAAATGGATTTGGTGTCAGCTGCCAGCCCGGTAGGTTCCATGAACGGCAGGCCGCTGAACTTCTGGCTGTCTTTGCCGTAGTAGATGGCGATCGAACTGTGTTCTCCGCTCTTGGCGGCAAGTGTCAGGGCCTGGCGAAGATCACCGACACCCTCTTGCTTCACGCCCACATAAAACATGCCGATGATCTTGCCCTTGGCATCGAGAACGGGTTCGTAGGCAGTAATGTACCAGGCGTTGACGACGTACGCGCGTCCGCGGTAGGTCTGGCCGGCGAGCACGGTTTTGATCACAGTATTCGCCGAACCATCCGGCATCACAGCCGGAATGTAAGTTCCAATCGCGCGCAGGCCGTCGCTGGCAACCACGCTGGTAGCCACGCGAAGCATGTCCCCAGCCTCGTTGGTGCGCTGGAAGAGCGTGACGGTGTCCGTGGTCTGTTCGGTGACGGAATCGATGACCGGGATGCGCTTCTCAAAACTGCGGTTGCCCTCGAGCGGCTGGCCGCCAAGGCTCCATGTCGGCGCGGCCACACTGCTTTTGATCAGCGTGTACTGGTTGGTCGCGTTCCAGGTGGTGGGCTTCGGGCTGGACTGGACGCCGCCCGCCTGCTTCAGCGCGGCGCGGGCCACGTTGAGATTGGTGTTCACTGATTTCTGCATGAACTCCTGCGCGATGTTGCAGGTGTTGTATGTCTTGCGCGCGCTCTGGACCGAACGGTCCACAGTAATGGAGTTCAGTTCGTCGCCGACATATGCGCTGGTGCTCCTTTCACTAAGCAAAACCAGAACGGCTACCGTACCGGTAGCGAAGATCGCGGCAAGAATGGCGAGACTGGTAACCTGCTGGCGGAGAGAAAGGCGCAGGTCTGGCAGCGAGATAGAAATCAGCTTAGTGCTCATGCGGGCGTCCATTCAGAGCGCTTTCGCGGTTCGGCATGCAGCGAAGCGAGCTCGCATCGAAGGCAGGCGCCGAAACAGTATCGAAACGACCGCAAACGGCGAAATTGGGAAGATCGCAAACGTGGCCGATAGCGGCTCTCATAGTACAAAAAACATACCATCAGACAGCGCGGATGGATACCGAAAATTGCGACGTCTTGCGGCAATCCAGCTAGTGGCATGCGAGTCAGCATGACGGCGGTGCCGTTGCCGCGCCATGCAGAGCAAGCTTTGCCTGTGATTGCTGCCCAAATGGATGCCCAATCTGCCAATCGCCGCACCTGCCGTTCGGCAGGGCTTATCTTGTTGCTTACCCACGTCGCAATTGTCTACGATACAAGTCGGTAAGCCCCGCAAACCCCAAATTTCAGGTGATCGAAGCATGGCCCTGCTGCTCCTGCAAATGTCCACCGTGCTCCTTACAACGATGTTCTGTGGTTGGGTTGCGCGGCGGATCGGACAGGCTCGCGTCATTGGAGAGATTGTTGGCGGCATCCTGGTCGGGCCGTCGGTCTTCGGCAGGTTTGCACCTGATGCTGCGGAACGGCTATTTCCGCAGAATTCTCTCGGCGCGTTTGAGGTGCTAAGCACCATCGGTCTGGTCCTCTTTCTTTTTCTCATTGGAAGCGAGCTTGACTTGGAGCATCTGCGAAGACAACGAGGAACAGCCTTGCTGGCAAGTGCAATGAGTATTCTGTTCCCGTTTGCGCTCGCGATCGCGCTCGCCCATTCACTGCGTATTCGCTTTGCGCCTGAAGGAATAGGCAAGGTGCCCTTCCTGCTCTTTCTTGGGATTTCAATGAGCATTACTGCTGTCCCTGTATTGGCGAGAATTCTTGAAGAACGCGGACTGCTATCGACCTCCTTGGGGACGACGGCGCTAATGTGCGCAGCAGTGAACGATGTGTGCGCATGGCTCTTGCTCGCGGTCGGGCTCACACTGATTCCGCAAACGGGTGAGTCGATGGGCCTGCCCATCCGGCTGTTTTGGCTCGGCGTCTACCTGTCCGTCATGTTGGGGATTGTCCGGCCACTCTGGAAATGGGTCGCAGAGCGTCGAAAGACCGACGGCTTGTCTTACGAGATGCTAGGTGTGGTTGTCGCGACGCTGCTCGCGTCAGCGGCAGCAACCGAAGCAATCGGAATTCATCCGCTGTTCGGAGCGTTTCTCGCAGGCGTCTGTTTCCCTAGAATCGAACGGTTGCAGAGTGCCGTCAAAGCTCGCCTCGACACCATTGTGTCGATCTTGCTTTTGCCGCTTTTCTTTGCTCTGACCGGAATGAGAACCAGGCTCGATCTCTTGAGCGGAACAACCATCTGGATGTGGACGGCCGTGGTTTTGGTTGCGGCCGTAGTGGGCAAAGTGGGCGGTACAGCGATCGCCGCACGATGGACAGGCCAGTCATGGCGAGATTCGATGGCACTTGGGGCATTGCTCAATACGCGCGGTCTGGTGGAACTGATCGTATTGAACATTGCGTACAGCGCTCACGTCTTCTCTCCCACTCTTTTTACAATGCTGGTTGTGATGGCACTGGTCACCACGATGATGACCAGCCCGGTCCTGAATCTTCTGGGTGTCGAAGACAAGAGTGCGAAGCCCCGCAAACTAGTCGCTGTCCGTTCCGCATAGAAGAGCTGTAGATTGAACGAAAAGAAATAGTTTGTTGCGCCATTGACTGTGACGCATCAAGCCAGGGTACCCAACTGACTGCCAGTCTCCTTAAGCGAGGCCCGCCGGTGGGTGACCCGTGGTAAGTTCCGGAGTGACGCCCGGATGTCCATGACCATTGTCCTCGTGAGGATCGATGGGCTCCCATCGAATCACCTTCAGATCGAGAACGAAGGTTGCGTAGAGTACCGGCACCAGCAGCAACGTAACCACCGTTGCAACCAGCAACCCTCCAATCTGCGCGTAACACAATGGCTCCCACAGCTGGCCGCCGTGTTCGGCCAGCGGAAACAGCGCAATCACTGTAGCGCCCACTGTGATCAGTACGGGGCGCAGACGCAGAATACCTGCATCGATAAGAGCGTTCTCGAGTTTCTCGCCTTCTGCGTGAGCTTCTTCGATGAAGTCGAACAGCACGATCACGTGACTTACGATTACGCCGATCAGACTTACGATTCCGAGGAAGGCGATAAAGCCGAACGCGGTATTCATTACGTCCAGGGCGATGAGCGCGCCAACCATTCCGAAGGGAATCGCCGCAAATACAATCATCGGCTTGACGGCACTGCGGAATTGGAACACCAGTGCGAGGAAGATCAACACGGTGGACACGACAAGGACCACCACGATTTGACTGAAGCCCTGCAGTCGCACTTCTTCCTCGCCGCCAATCGCCATGCTATAACCGGGGGGAAGCGAGTCGGCGAACTTCTTAAGTGCCGGCCTCGCCGCGGTCATAATCTCGGAGGGTAGCGAGCCGGGTACCGGGAAGCAGAGCACGGTGAGGGTGCGGAACTGATTGAACCGCGCAATCTTTTCGGTGCTCATCTGCATTGATACGCCCGAAACCTCGCTCAGGGGAATTTTCTGTGTACCTGTGAATGCATACACGTAAAGGTTCTCCAGATCCGAGAGGCGAGCGCGCTCGTCGATCTTTAGTCTCGATACGATGGGGATCTCCTTCGAGCCTTCCCGGAGGGTGGACACGGGCAGACCCGACAGTCCACCCGCCGTGGAGATGGAAATGTCCCGGTTGGTGACCCCTGACAGATTGGCACGATCAGGATCCACCTTCAGCCTGACGGCAAAGGACTCAGAACCCCAGTTGTTGCGAACCCGCGCCGCGGTGGGAATCTTTCGAAAGATGTCCTCCACCTGATCCCCGTATTGGCGCAGCAATTGCTCGTTATCACCGGTAATGCGGATCTGCACAGGCACACCGACAGGGACGCTCGTCTCCAATTGCTGGACATCGATTCGGGCACCGGGTACGCTCGCGGTCAAGGCACGCTGGAGAGGCGCCACCAGCTCTTCCGTGTCGCGCTTGTCGTTTACCTGAATGATGATCTGCGCGTAGTTCGGCTGAAACAATTCCGGGGCGACGGAGAACCAGAAGCGGGGCCCACCACCGCCAATGAATGTGGTCAGTGACTTGACGATAACTTTAGGCTTTCCATCCTTATCCGGATGTTCCTTGCCGAATTGGGCGGCGGCTTTGAGGATCACGTCTTCGGCCTGCTGCGTGGTCAGCCCGGTGTCGGCAATGTTCGCATCTTCAGGCAGCCAGACGTCCACATACGAAAGATAGGAAAGATCCTTCGGAAAGAAGACCATACGGGTATCTGAAATGTAGTAAGCGCCCGCTCCCAGAAGCAGCATCGAGCACGCCAGGGCGACCTTCCTGTGTTCAATCAGGAAACCGGCGAACTGAGAGTAATACTTGGCAAAACCCTTCATTCTGCGTTCCGCAATGGGCGGAGCCGGATTCTTGCTCGGAGTCAGCAAGTAGTAGCCAAGAAGAGGAACGAAGGACATTGAGACAATTCGCGACGCCACCAGCGCGCACGCCAGCACCACCGGGAGACTCTTCATGAAATTTCCCGTGAGTCCCGTTATCAGGAGCATCGGCAAGTACGCCACGATGTTTGTGATAGTTGCGAACATGATGGCAGTGGCAAGTTTGGTGGGTCCGAGCCAAGCCGCAATCAGGGGTGACCTTCCGTGATCAAGCTCGCGCTTGATGGCATCAATGGCGACCACCGGGTCATCTACAAGCAGGCCCAGAGCAATGATCAGCGACGCGATGGAAACCTGCTGAATATCCACTCCGAGCACGTCCATCATCCCGAAGGTCATCGCCAGGGTTAGCGGAATCGAAACTGCCATCAGCGCAGCGGAGCGCCACTCCCAGAATCCTATGAGAGCCAGCAGAACCACCAGCACAATTGCCTCGGCCAGCGTCCGCATAAACAACCCGACAATCTCTTTCACCTGCAAAGGCTGATCCGACGTGCGCGCCATTATCAGATCGTCGGGAATCTGGCCGCGGAGGCTGGCGAGCGCCTTATCGACTCCCTTGCCGAAATCCGCTATTTGCCGGTCTTCGCGCATAAAAACCGAAAGCGTGATGGAATGATCGCGATTCCAGTTCCCGTTGGCGTCCTCCGAGTCGTAGTAATTCAGATAAAGCGGAGCCGCATACCCGCGCGATATGTCAACGCCGTCGCGCAAATAGATGGGAGCGCCGCGCGGAGTGGCGCCAAGCAAGATGTTGCCGATATCTTTTTCGCTGTGGAATTCGCCGGAAGGATCGATGAGCATGTTCCTGCCGCCGACTTCCAGATTGCCGCCGGGAAAGATTGCATTCCTTTGCGCCAGGACCTGTGGCAGCGCTGCCGGCTGAATCCCCATTGACGCAAGCCGGTCCTGTGAATACTCCAGAAAAATTCGCTCGTCGAGAACGCCTGCGCGGTTCACCTTCGATACTTCCGGAACCGCCTGGAGCGTTCTCTGAATCAGCTCCGTGTAATCGTCGAGTTCCTTCAGGCTGTATTTATCACCCGCCGCCGCGGTCAGCGCTTTGTCGGTCTGACTTAAATCCGAGACATATGCAATCGGCCAAATGTCCGGATGGATCTCCGATGGGCGCAGCCGCTCCTTGAGGAACTTATTCGTAAATTCTGTTGTGGCCGCATCGTCGGATCCAAAGTCTCCATCGACACCCACGAATCCCGACCCCTCAATCGGAACCATATTGTGCCCACGATTGTTGTCCTTTGCAAATTGAATAAACAGATCGCGATCCTGACGCGGAATGGTTGGGCTGACCGAGAGCGGGAAACAGATGATCCCCGCTGACCGTCTGCCGGCCGGAGCTTTGGCCCGCTCGGCCTGGAGCGCCTCGCGAATCTGGTCGGACCGCCACGCGATCTCCGCCGCACCCGCTTTCGGGCTGCCCACCGTCAGCATCAAAGCCGCAGTTTCGCCGAAGTCGCGAAGAAATGTTATCGGGCCGGCTCCCGGAGGAAGATCGTTGATCGTATTCAGACGGAGCGCGATATCGTCGTATTGTTTATTGACATCCGAGACCGTGCTCTCTTCCAGTGCAATCAAAACAACGGATAAATTGCTCCGGGACGACGACTCAATTTTCAGGATTTTGACGTTGCCGGCTACCTTCGCTTCAATCTTTTTCGTAACGAGTTGCTCGACTTTGTCGGCCGAAACTCCGGGCCAGGGGCAAACTACGGCCGAACGCGTCGCTCCGAAAATTGGATCCTTGCGCTTGGGCATCTGGTAGTAGCCAAACGCACCCCAAAGGATTATCCCGATCATGAGGACCCAGGTAATCTGCCGATTTTCGACGCAGAATCGCGCAGTATTTCGGTCGTTCGCGATACGGTCTTCTTCGCTTTTGTGGTGAGCCATCTGCGAAATCTCCGGTCAATTTGTCAGGGTACGATCTCAACAGTTTCGCCGTCGCTCACAAGTGACGCGCCCGAAGTGATTACCTTCTCTCCGGGATGCAAACCCGACGTGACGACTACAGCGTTGTTTAGCGCACTTCCCAGAGTGACGTCCCGCGAACGAGAGACTGATTTGCCGCCTTCGACATCCACTACGTAGACCGCGAAGCCATTCGCATTGTCTTTGGCTCGCACAATCGAGCCCATGGGCACCACTGGGATTCCCTCGGCCGGGTGCGTATCCGCGAACTTGATGGTGACGATCATGCCAGGTTTCAACCTGAGGCCTGGATTCGGAAAAGTCACTTCAACATCGAAGACTCGACTGCGCGGGTCGGCCGCCGATGCGATCGACGTGACCCGGCCCGTGAATGATCCGGGAAGCGCTTCCGTGGTGAGCGTAAGGGGCATGCCAAGCTTCAGTTTTGAAAGAAGAACATCGGGAGCTCCGAAGACAGCCTTCAGAGTACTCAGGTCCGCCAGCACAAACGCCGGTGTTCCCGGCCCCACAAGCGAGCCCACCTCCACCAGACGCTTGATCACGACACCCGGCGAGGGTGATGTGAGAACGGAGTCCTTCAAGGCCAAATTGGCCTCCGCCACCATAGCCTTCGCTCCGCCGAGCATGGCCTCCGCATTGTCGAGTTGCGCTTTGGCTCCATCCATATCGGATTTGGTAAGACTCTGCTTTTTGAAAAGGGCATCCGCGCGATCGTAATCGAGTTTCGCCTTGTCGACACCAGCCTGCGCCTGATTCACCTGGCTCTGCGCCTGGGCCACCTTCACCTTGTAATCGTCATCCCGCAAACGCACCAGCGTGGCGCCTTTCGGCACCACATCGCCTTCATACAACAGACGCGTGCCGCCGCCATCCGGAACGGTCATAATCTGAGACACGTATCCCCCGAGCCTAAAGGCGACGTTAACCATCGATGCAGGCTCGATGCTTCCCGAATATTTGGGACCAGCCTCGGGAGACTCTGTCCCCACAGCCTCCACGCGCACGGGCGTGATCGGCTTCTGGTACGGCTGCTCTTTTGAGCAACCGACGCAGCAAAGAACCGCCAGCGGCAACCACATATGCGCTTTCAAATTCTTATCTCTCACCAATGGATTTCTCCAAGTCTGCTCGCGCGGTCCAGAAAGCCAGGAGAGACTCCTGATACCTGTAGGTCTTCTCGGCCAGCGATGCTTTCATCTGCAGCACGTCCTTCAAAAGGATCCCGTGCGCGTCGTACTTATTTAAAGCGACTCGGACCTTCTCGCGATCCGCGTCCAGTTCCAGATCCGCCACGTGAAGCTTCTGGCGCGCTTCCTCCAACTTGCGGAAATTCAGACCGACTTCCACCTGAATCTGCGCCGCGGCTTCATCCACGCCATTTTGTGCCTGTTCGATCACTTCGGATTTGGAAGCCAGTTCCTGCTTCTTTTTTCCCCAGTCAAACACGTCCCAGTTCACCGCAACCCCGACCGCCGCAATGTTCTCAGGAACAAATTTAATACCGAACGGAGAAAGATAATTCATGCTCAAGCCGATGTCGGGAATGTACTCCGCTTTCTTCGCTCGCCGATCGATCTCCGCCTGTTGAATCTTCAGGCGTCCCTCCCGAATCTCCGGTCGCTGCTGCAGGGCCAGGGCGCGCGTTGCTGCAAGGTCCATCTCCCATGGCTTCACTTCGGTGGTCTGGGACACGGTGAATTCCGTCGTCAGATCACGCGCCAGCAGATCGTTCATCTTCTCTTTCAGAGTCGCGACGGTGTCGTTCAAAGTGGTAGCTTCGGATTCAGCTTTCGCCAGACCGGCTTCGGCATCAAGCATGTCGGATTTCAGAATCACCTGCTCTTCCAAACCGTTCGCAGCAAGCCGATTCATCTCCTTCAACAGCGTGATCGCCTCTTCGGTGGCCGTCAGCGCACTCTGCGCTTGAACCAGATTGTAAAAAGTCTTCTTGACCTCGTTGACGGTGGCCTGTTCCTGCAAGCTCAGCTTCTCTTTCGCGATCTCCGTGTCCAGCTTCTTCGCGTCAACCCCCAGACCGATACGGTACAACTGCGAGAGCGGCTGGTTTGCCCCGGCCACAATCAGAGTAAACGGGCGCCGGTCCGTGGTAATATCCGTGGTCGCCGGAGGAAAGGGTCCAATGCCCGGAAAGGCACCGAGCGATCCCGGCGGAAACGTGAAAGTAATTTTGTTTAGCAGCTGGCCCTGCATCACGTTGACATTGAATTTCGGAAGCCGGTTCGTCTTCATAACTTCCGTGTCATGCTCTGCTTTTGAGACGTCCAGTTGCGCGACTTTGATCTGCCGATTCTTTTGGAGAGCCAGCGAAATGGCTTGATCCAGTGTCAGTTCCTGACTCAATGCCAGGACCGGGCAAACCAGAAGCAGCAATACCCCCAACCCTCTCGCAAGCAAGAAGCCTGAGCGTCCACCCGAAATTATGTTCTTAACTCCAACGACCGTCGGGGAGCCTAGCATAAGTGTCCTTCGCAGGCAAAGAGTTACCTTCCCGCGTGAGATTCGCAAACACAATGCATTCCACTATTTCAGTGCCGGTTCGTACCGCCTGCAAATTTGATCGGCGGCGTGGGGATTGAGGAAGTGATCGAGTCATGGTTACCATAATCGAGAAGCGTCATGGTGTCAAAATAAAATTTCAGAGGCTTGGTTCAGACCACTCGGATGATCGGATAAATGGAACCGGGCCGGAGTGTCTCGGCCAATTCTGGAAGTCGCGGAGGGCCGAACTGCGACTCCGGCTCCAGCAGCAACGCCAGCAGGCGACCACCGATCTGCGTGGCGGGGAACAAAACAAAGCCCTCAAGGTTCACGCTCTCCGCGCGCGCAGTGCATGTCGGCATCGCCGGGGTATCAGCCTCTGTGGCCATGGTCATCGCCTCGATTCTGTATACCTCTGTGGCCGCTGCCCAAAAAGCCTCGATGGAGGCGGTGGCCAGCCGATGCCTGGCCAGCAAATCGAGAACCTCTGTCAGTTCACGCGGAACGCCGTAAGCCGCAGGCAATCGGATGCTGCTGGTTCCCTCGACGCTGGAAAGATACGAACCCGGAATCCGGACACGCGCAATCTCACCCCTGCTCGCTGATTGCATCTCCATGTGGCGAGCGGTTCTCGATACTGAGTAGCGGCACCGAACCGGAACCATCTCCGCCTTTTCGCAACCGGAAGGCCGGTTTCCAAGCTGTTTCGCATGCGCGGCGGCCCATTCGACAGCAGACTCTATTGAACGGAGAAGGGCAATCGCAGGCGGCATGAAGCTCCGCAGGTCGTCCGGAGAGGAGCGGCGCCCTTCAATAAGAATCACCGGGATTGCAAAGCGGAGTGCAAGACCGTTTCGGGCATCCACGATGTCCGTATTGCTGTGGCGCACGATCCCCGAACGAATGATCGTGTAACGATCGCTGCGAATGTTCGCATCCGCCATGCGTCCTGCCACAAAGTCCATGCCATTGCGCCGCAGAGGCGCTCTCAGGGATGTCGAAACTGCCGGGTTAGTAGGGAAGTCGAACATGATTTCCTGCGGGTACACCAAATCGAAGGGCATCAGTTCGCGGCGCCACGGCCGATAAGTATGAACATCGATAACGATGTCCGGTTTCCACGAATCCACGAATGCATGCACCGCCGCCGTTTCCGGCTCCGCCAGCAAAAGGTGGTCTCGATTCAGATCGGAATCCCGTGCATTGCGGCGCGTTCCAGCAATCGCTCCATCTGGATTTGCATCAACCAGCACTCCTACATGTGCCTCCGCGCGGAACGTTCCCTCGCGGTAACGCGAAACAAATTCGGCTGCCGCCTCGCGAGCCTCAGGCTCGTCTCCATGCTGGCCCGCCATAATGAAGACCCGCAACGGCGCGCACGGATTTCCGCAATAGTGAACCGCCAGGCGCCGTCCCTCTGCGGAGTATCCAAGAGTCTCGCAGCCATCGGTCGCAGGCAGCACACTTACGGGTCCCGGAATCCCGGCTGGTTCGCATGCGGAGCTGGCTATCACTGGGAAGCGGCTTTCACCTCACAAGAGTCTTCAGCTCTTTTTACGGTTTTTTCGACGGTCTTCTGCACAATGATTCGGGCCAACCGATTCGCGCTTCCACGCGACGAAACCACAGGAATGGGGCTTCGCTCAGTAAACTCGCGGACAAACAGTGGAGAGTTAGTGATAAGTCCAGAGGCCGCCCAGACCTCATGGCCCAGCTTACGCAGGAATTCAGTCGCAAACAAAAGCGAACTGGAACACGTGGCCGCCACCACAACTCCCCTGACTCGGCGTCTGATCTCAGCGGATTCCAGCAGCATCCGCGTCTCCGGCTGCATTAAGCCATCGGCGATTTCGATCATCGCGATTTCAGCCCCCGCGCGGCCGCAAGCTGAACCCATCTGATCCATGAGTCGGATAAGTTCGTCAAGCGATTCTCCGTAAGTCGATGGAAACCCGTAATCGCTGAAGTCTGTTGCCAACACGGCGCCGGTGGCCTTCATCTCATACAAATCTCGTGGAGAGGCACTCCCGGTCAGCTTGCATCCAGCCACGCGAACGCCGCGAGTCGCCATCGCGCGCAGAATCTTTCGCATCACCGTAGTCTTGCCTGTGCTCATACCCGTGCCCACCACCAGAACGATGTCAGGCGACAGACTGAGCTGCGGCGGCGGTTGAAGCCGAAGCCGTTTCGTGTTGATCCGATGACCTTGAGCATCGGCGAGATAGCCAAGAAACGTGACATTGGTAGGGCGCCCGACTTCGCGGTTGCGGCTGGTCACGGTTCCGATGAGCCCACTTGTAGTGAGCAGATGCAGCTTGCGGACATCCAGTACGCGGCCCTCGTAAACGTCGGTCGCGTAGCGATTTCCAAATACGCCAACCAGCCGATCCCCCTCATACAGACGAAGCCTGCGTTCCCCCTCCGTCTCGATGTGCCGATGGTGACCGATCCTGTCAACCCGAACCACAACGGCGTCCCCGACTGCGGGCCGAGTGTGATCGGTCAGCAGTCCATATCGCTTTTCGGTCGCATCTTGTTTCAGGCCGCGTCCCGCCCATGCCCACGCAACGGCCCCTGCGTCAAAAACGTCAGACGGTTTAGCCGGAGTCCGCGCCAGCACAGCTCGGGAGGCTCCCACACCACTAGAAAGAACGCTGGTTTTCATATCGGGGAGGATCCTTACGGCGTAACTGAATGTACCATCAAAGCGCGCAAACACCTTCAGGGATTTTGCGCCCAGTCATATCGTGCTCCACCAACTCGGCGACGATTCAAGCGCTCGATACTGGCTTCCGAAGTGAACCAGCGGTTCGCCTTCTTTCCAGTTTGCGTGCACCACTTTGCCGATTAGGATTTCATGGTCGCCTGCATTGACGGTCCTGAATCGAGCACACTCCAACGAAGCAAGCACGCCAGGAAAGAGCGGCACTCCGGTGGCTCCCGGTTTCCAGGTCACGCCGTCGAACCGATCATATCCGGCTCCGGCAAATCGTTCAGAAAGAGCGCGCTGCGTCTCATCAAGAATGCTTACCGCGAAATGCTCGCTGGAATTTACGGCTTCCAGAAACCTGGCCCCCGAACGCACGCAGACCAGGACCAGAGGCGGATCAAGAGAGACCGAAGTGAAGGAACTCGCGGTCATGCCATGCGGCACGCCGGTTGAATCAACGACGCTGATGATCGTCACGCCGCTTGCGAACCGGCTGCAGACCCGTCGGAACTGGCGCGGCTCAAGGGAGGGCACTGCCAAATTAGTCTCGTTAGTCAGCATGCGCGTTGATTGTAGAGCTTCATAAGTGGCTTCGCAATGCAAAAAATCATAGGGATTGACAGTGTTGAATAGTTGGCGTTAATACACAGTTAAAAAAGGGGTATTTGAAAAAAAGAAGCATCGCCGCGTAGATTTCTCTTGCATTATCGCCCCATTTGTCCTTACTCTAAGTTCCTCGAGCAAGCTTCCCCCTTGTCCCCGTTTCTTGCTCACACAAACTCTTGTGCTGCTTTCCATTTGCACCTGCTCAATCTTCTCTTGGGCTGTGGACCCTTCGTCTCTGTTGTAAATTCTCGCTTGCAGTATCGCTGCTTTGTCCTAACTCTCAACCGAAACCAGTCTTGAAAGGAACCGAAAATGGAAACCTCCGTAGAAAAGGAACCAACAGCTAAAGCCCATGTCGAGACCACGGTTGAACCGACCACGGTTCGAGTGGTGGTGGAACGGGAAACTCATTCCAAGAAGGGCACATCGTCGCGAGGCTCGCGCCGGCTGACTGAAATTGACAAGCGAGCCACCAAGGCGGTTCGCCGAGTTACCCGCGCTTTGGATAGCGGCATCGACACCTACATTGAGCATCGCGATAAGTCAAAGGCAACTCGTAAGGACGGCGTTATCGTCGACTTCGTCGAGAACGTTGCTTATGGTGTGTCGCGCGTGGTCTCAGAAGTCAGCCCAGTGATTTCCGATGTCGCGGAAGCAGTCAATACCCGCAGACTACGGTCGCAGATTCGGCGCGCAGCCCGCGTCTTCGGAAGCATTCCTCTCATCGGCTAGACGTACCAGGGTAGACGACTGAAATCGGTGTTTGACCGCTCAGGAGGATTATGGTCTCGCACGGCAAAACTTCCCCCGCAACGGCCAAGGCGAAGCCCAGTAGAAGTAGAAAGACTGCTTCGGTAGCCAGCCAACCAATGCACCATCAACCGGAGCATCATAAGACCGCCAGTCCGGCTTCAGTGGTTGTGGAAGCAGGGAGTACATCAAAATCCTCCCTGCTTCACCTTGAACAAGGCACCGGACCGCTAGTGCACGAAATCATGCAGATTGTGCATGCTGTTCATGCCGCCGTCCCCGAGCCTTCCTCCATTGTGATCGTGTACCGCGAAAAGCGGAGCGATGGCTCACGGTCTTCGTCGATCTTTGCGGCGCTGCCGTTCTTCGATTTGCTGCCATTCTCCGATTTGCTGCCAATCTAGCCCATGCCTTTTTTCGCAATGCAATACCAAATTCTCTTTCACGACACGATGGCATATGGATCGCATCATCATATGACAAACTTCAAGTTTCAAAACGTCGCTCGTGAAACCATCCTATTCGAAACGTCGGTTAACGGCGTTCGATGTTTCGACGAACAAGCCAAGGATATTGTCATGCTGACACGCGAAGCTTATAGCCTGAATCTCGCTCCGGTCTGGCTGGGCCAGAAGGTGGGTATCCTTCTGTCTTACGAAGACCCCTCCAGGAGCACGGTGCGGCTCTGTTTTCGCGTTATGGATGAAACCGGCCAGCCCGTCTGCTGCGGTTATCAGACGCTCATCATGATGCACAAGGATACGCACGAGCTGGTCCCCGCGCCTCCGTTTCTTATGGGCTTTCTTGACGTGGGTGCCGAACGGAATCTGATTGAGCCACTAACAAACCCCAGTTTCGCCGCAACGGCTCAAACAGGCGGCGCAGGGGTGAAGCGAATCTTTCCTGAGAGTATCCGGCGGCTGGGTAAAACGGTGGCGAGCACTCCTCGGAAATCCGCGTATCCGAAAATCCTCGGCGAAGACCTCAGAGAATACGAATTCCAGGATTCGTTATGATCAATCGTCGCGAAGGAAAGCTGGCATTTACGTTTCCGGGGCAGGGCTCCTTTAACGGAGACGTGCTGCTCGCGTTGCATCAGAGCCCAACGTGGCGGACCGAGTTCCAGCAGGCGCAAGATATTAGCCGCCGCGTTCTCGGCCACGATTTCCTCCTCCTGGTGGAAAGCAGTTCGCAGCAGGAGCGAGAGCGGATCCTGAAAGCATGCCCGGATCTCGATCAGGTGGGAATCTACGTCGCGGACTATCTGACAGCCGCCGGGTTGATTGCGGAAGGTCTCGCGCCAGATCTGCTGCTGGGACATAGCTTTGGTGAACTGGCGGCCCTTGCCATCGCGGGCGTCTATACATTCGAGACTGGGCTCCGCATTGTGTGCCAGCGCTCGGCCATTTTAGGTCACCTCGCAAGCGGTGGCAGGATGGCAGCGCTCTCGTGCAATTCGGAGCGTGCGCTTCAGTTGCTTCGCGGACTCAAGGACTCCCCGCTTGAGATCGCCGTTTTAAACCATAAGCGACAAACGGTAGTATCCGGTTTGCCGGCCGAGCTTGAACGTCTGCGCGAGTCCGCAGCCAGTCAGGGAGTTAGCCTGACCACACTGAAATCACGGCATCCGTTTCATTCTTCCCTGCTGCGGCCGTTAGTCGAGCCGTTCCGCCTGATGCTCTGCGGATACGCGTTCGAACCACCTGCGATTCCGGTGTATCTCTGTACCGAACGCAAGTTCCTTTCCGATGGCGACAACCTTCCTTCCATACTGTCTGAGCAATTCTTCAAGCAGCTCGACTTCTCGGCGATTCTGCTTGAGCTTCATGGGCTTGGCTTCCGCAACTTTGTGGAGTGCGGCGCGGGCAACATCGTCACAAAGGTGACGCAGGAAGCCGGACTTGAAGGAGTTGAGGCGTACGCTAGCGCTCCCCTGGTCGATGGCCCGGAAAAAGGTCGCGACGCAATTCTGCGAAGATTCAGCGCGGAACTTGTCACAAATCGCCCTGCCGCGCCACAACTATCCATGACGGCCACGCCACAACTATCCGAACTAATTCGGGACATGCATGCGGTTCTCGGTCGCGCTTCCCGGGCCTTGGAAGTACTTGAGGCGGAGAACAACCTGACTGCAATAACAGTACCCGCAGGCAAAGCCGAACACGAACCGGCACCACTGCCGGAACTGATCGCCGAGCCGGAACTCTGCGATGCGGATCCTGTCGCTATCGTCGCCATGGGCTGTGTGCTCCCCGGCGCGCAGAGCCCGGAGCAATATTGGAGCAACATCCTCGAGGGCGTTAGCGGCATTACCGATCTCGGCGACGGAGACCCCACGGCCGCGCTCGATTTCCTCGGCGGCAGCGCCAGGCCCGACCAGAAGATTGTTTCCGACAAGACCTACACGCTGCTCAGCGGAAGCGCCGGGACCATTGTCTACGATGCCGCGCTCCTGTCATCGTCCTATTCCAAAGCGCAATTCGAACGACTCACCCAAGCGGAAAAACTGCTTGCCATGGCCTCCGCCCAGGCGTTCGCGGGCGTGCTTCGGGCAAAGCTGTCAGCAATCCCCGCCGATCGGATCGAATGCGTACTCGGCGCCACCGCTGACGGATTTCGCGAGTACGAGCTTGCCAT
>Ga0302140_10004805_pt1 | contig 17184 bp, 17 predicted proteins | sample I_Bog_E1_1_FD_202095 | JGI IMG/M metagenome (GOLD analysis project Ga0302140, IMG submission 202095) | Peat permafrost microbial communities from Stordalen Mire near Abisko, Sweden - I_Bog_E1_1 | ecosystem: Environmental > Terrestrial > Soil > Wetlands > Peat | place: Sweden: Abisko, Stordalen... | reverse complement strand
GCACGCCCAGCTCCAGCGCTTTGGCGTCGGCGGCGGGCGCGTCCGCGTCATAGACCGACGACGGCCCGCCCGAGAGAACGATCCCCAGGGGATGCAAGGCCTGAATCTCACTGAGAGGCGCCGTGCAAGGCAGCACGACGGAGAAGACGTTCTGTTCGCGAATGCGCCGCGCAATCAGCTGCGTATACTGCGAGCCGAAATCGAGGATAACAATTGTCTGGGTGTCCACTCCCTAGTGTGTCAGGGTCGAGGGCGGGCTGTAAAGACAGTTGAGAACTTCTGATTGCCTGAAACCGGGGCGGGCTGATCCACCCATAAGCGCTAAGATACAGAAAATCATTTATGGATTGCCAGTAATTCAGGCGCTGCGTCGTCAAGGTTCCCCACTCCCAAATGTCTCTTCCGTGCGCTACTCTAAGCATGCAGCAAGAGCCGCCTTGGAGAGACTGTGTTCGATGAATCGAAAACCACCCGTGTTCTTGAAGAGACTCGTGCTATACGCGAAGAATTCGTACGGCCAATTTACCTGTCCTTGCTTCACGCGAACTTTGCCAGACGTTCAGTTGCAGGCCCCCCACCATTGGGGCGGCCGGAAAGCGAATTGTCAGCCATCCGAGCACAGATCGTTGTCGCCGCAAAAACGATTTCTGATGAGCAACTCAAAAAACTATTATCGATCCGTGAATGGCGGGGCCGCTTAGTGGCTGGATGGCTCGTCGGTCTTTCAAAACGTGCCGCATTTGTTGACGAAATTGCGGACATTCTTCTCGCGAGTGAAATGGTCTACGCTGGGCAAGGATATTGCGTTGCTTTGGGGTTGATCGGCGATGATAAATGTCGCAATCATCTTCGAGCATATCTTTCTAAATATTTGCCCCTGAGTGGTCGCTTCTATGATCAGCAATGGGCTATCGGGGCGTTGGTGCACATTGAACTAAACTCGCCTGACGAGTTCCTCCTCCCAGAGTTATGGGTCGACGGAGATCGACACATGATTCCTCCTCCTTCACAAGCAATCCAGAGGTTCTCGGAACTCGTAGATTATTTGAACTTGAACCAGATGAGAGTCGTTGTCTAGGCTCGCTGCATCCCAAACGGCCTGGAGCGACACGGTAGCTATGCACTCCGAGTCGTGAACGCCCAACAGCCAAAAGAACTAATCACGCTGCTTAACAAAGTATGTTCATGAAGAATATTCAGGTTCTGGCCGTATCGTTGCCTATTCGGAAGTAATCGTCGAGGTATTGATCAACACTAGCCAATTTTTCAATGTCGGCCATTGAGCGAAGCGGCTCACCTTCGCGCTTATCGGTGTTCTACCCCGCCAGTTGCTTCTTCACCAATTCGCTGACTGCGCGGCCTTCGGCGCGAAGGCTGGCGGCTTGGAGCTTGGCTTGCACGGCCTTGATGACCGTGCCCATCTCTTTGGGGGTGGGCGCTTTGCCACTGGTGGTGGCGACCTCGGCGATGGCTTCGGCGACAAGCGCGCGGAGGCCGGCTTCGTCGAGGGCCTTGGGCAGGAACTCCTCAATGACGACGATCTCGGCAGCTTCAGCGGCGGCTAGTTCGGGGCGGTTGCCCTTGGTGAACTGCTCGATGGAGTCGCGGCGCTGCTTGATCATGGTAGCCAGAGCCTGCTCGGACTCGGCGGGCGTGAGGGCTTCGCGCTTCTCGATGGCCTTGTTCTTGAGCGCGTTTTTGATGAGGCGCAGCGTGGTGGTGCGGACCGCATCGTGGGCCTTCATGGCGGTAATGATCTGCTGGTTGACGATGAGTTCGAGTGCGCCTGCGTCGGTCATGGGGTTCTGCCTTTTTGGAACTGGAGTGCGAGCCGGAACGGATAGGTCTCAAAGCAGAATTGTACGGCCTGGAGCGCAAGCAGTGTTGACTGTCTTTGTGGTGGCCTGACAAACCCCGTACGGCGGCTTCGTTTATCATCCCCGGTAGCGTGCCGCGGGCAGAAACAGAGGCCCGAGCGGCGCTGCGGAATCGATGGAGGCAGCATGAGGGTTCTATTTATTGGAGGCACCGGGAATATCAGTTTGGCCTCGACGAGATTGGCCGCGGAACTGGGCATGGAAGTGACGCTGCTGAGGCGGGGACAGCGAACAGCCGATCTGCCGAAGGATGTTCGCACCATTGCGGTCGACGTGAGGGACGAGGAGGCGGCGGCGCAGGCGCTCGGCAATCAGACCTTCGATGCCGTCGTGGACTGGATTGCGTTTACGCCTGACGATATTGAGCGAGACATCCGCATCTTTCGCGACCGCGCGAGGCAGTTCCTCTTTATCAGCTCGGCGAGCGCCTATCAAAAACCGGTTGGACATTATCTGATTACGGAATCGACGCCGCTGGCCAATCCTTTTTGGCAGTATTCGCGCGACAAGATTGCCTGCGAGGACCGGCTGATGAAGGCCTATCTCGAAGAGGGCTTTCCGATCACGATCGTGCGCCCTTCGCTCACCTATGGCGATACGCAGATTGTGCTGGCGGTGAACAGCTGGCAGAAGTCTTGGACGGCTGTGGACCGGATGCGCCGGGGCAAGAAAGTTATTGTGCCGGGAGATGGTTCCTCGCTTTGGGTGATTACGCACAACAGCGATTTTGCTCAGGGACTGGTGGGCTTGCTGGGACATCGGCAGGCCATTGGCCACGCCTTTCACATCACCAGCGAAGAGGTGATGACATGGGATCAGTACTATCGGATCACGGCGCAGGCCGCGGGGGTTGAGGCGCAGATCATTCACATTCCGTCGGATTTCCTGGGGGCTGCCATGCCGGATGAGGTTGGCAGCCTGACTGGGGACAAAGCCGTGAGCGTGGTCTTCGATAACAGCAAGATCAAGCGCTTCGTTCCCGGCTACTGCGCCAAAATTCCGTTTGCGCAGGGGATTCAGAGAACGATCGAGTGGTTCGATGCGGATCCGCGGCGCAAGCAAGTGGATGAAGCTGCGGATGCAGCCTGGGACAAGCTCATCGACGCCTACGAGAGCGGACTTGGGGAAACATTGCGGAAGTTTCGGGCTTAGAGTTTGCCAACTTCGTTGCCGTGGATGAATGCCGACACATATCCCTTTACACCATACGCCGACTGACGGAACCCCGGACGCAGGTTCGCTCAGTTCAATTTTTGCCCATCTGATTTCCATTGCTCAAGGAATGCTTGATAAACACGATCCAGATCAATTTCGGGAATCGGTGGTAGCTTTTCGTCGAGAAACTCAAAGACGCTATCCGTCTCTGCCTGAATATCAGGAGCCTGTAAAGCAAGCTCCACCCATTGATCCACGTCTGGCGTCCCCGTCCCTCTCACCATGTCAATCACATGCCGATACGCATTCATCTGATGATGAACTTCCTTCAACTTCTTTGCCAGAACATAAGCGAGCGCTTTGATTTCCAGATCATCCATGAAAGAAGCCTACACAATGAATCTCATGGACGTAAACCGGGAATTTAGCACCCAGGATACCTGCTTGTGCAACTGGCGAGGTGGCAATCATCCTGCCAAGGATTTTCTCGAATTCGGCTCGGTCTACCTTGGGGGCTTTTTGGGTATGCCTATGATAGACGAATCATCTATCCTGTTTGGGTCATGCTGAGAGCTTTGGTAATCTTGGTTGTACTCGGAGCAGTCGCTATGGCCGCTCCAAACAATCCGCCAGAGCGGGTCTCCACAGTACATCCAGCCAAAACCGCCAACCCAAACACTGCATCCCAAGAGAACGACCAAGACAGCCAAAAACCTGCGCCGAGTGTGGTAGTACAAGTCGAATCCCCAATTACTGCAAGCGCAAATACAGACCACCATGAAGATTCCGACAAGCAATTGGATTTCTATACGTTGATGCTTGCGATTTTCACTGCGGCACTCGTAGTAGTTGGCTTTTTCCAGTACCGCATGATGGGCCAACACAAAGAGGGATTGGACGGGTTGTTGGGCGCAATCAAAACGCAAGCTGAGATTGCCAACAGATCGCTTATATTGCAGTTCCGCCCACGAATTGTAATCAGGGGCGGTTGGGTAAATGGAACCAACCTTGCCGATACTAAACAACCCATAGGAGGGCGCGTTCAATTCGTCGTTACGAACGCAGGCGGAACGGATGCCCATATTTATAAAAGCGGGTTCATTGTAAAAGCTCTGGGCGACTCCATAACCGAATCCGGCCTTATGGATGGCGCTACTTCCATCGGAGAATTCACCCTCACGACTGGGCAAGGTACAACCGTAACAATTCCAATTAGCCTTGAAATGGTAAGAAATATTCAAAACGAATTCCACCGCAGGAATGAACCCCTCTCGGCTGATACAAAACCCGTTCATGCCATCGGTAATCTTTGGTACAAAGATGATTTGGGCATTTCGAGAAGTACTGGCATTTTCAGAAAATTCGATCCGAAGGAAATGATGTTCGTGCCAGAAGAGAATTACACCAGCGAATACAGCGACTAGTGTTCCGTGCTGTTGCCATTTCATTAAACTCACATACTTACTTTGACTGAACGATTCATCCCGTATGGGGGAAAGGGATGGTTGTCTGAAGACTGCGTTGATTCTGCTGGCGTTATGCGGAGGTTGAGATTCCCGCATCCCTCCGTATCGGGACTCGTCCCAAATTGGTCCAGGCCGAATTATTCATAAAATTAACGATCACATAAATCACATTCTCGTGTATTATGTGATTATCGGTGACCGGGGATGGGTGTCGAACCTGGCCCCAGGCCCGGTTTCCAATTCGAGGAGAAGACCATGATTCATAAGACGCGCTTGTTTACACCCGGCCCGACGCCGCTGTTGCCCGCGGCTCAGTTTGCCATGGCGGCGGCGGACATTCACCACCGCACGCCGGAGTTTCGCACCCTCTTTCAGAAGGTGCTTGCCCAGTTGAAGGTCTTTGTCGGCACCAAGAACGATGTGCTGCTGCTGTCGTCTTCCGGTACGGGCGCGATGGAGGCTTCGGTCTCGAATCTGACTTCTCCGGGCGACCGGGTGCTGGTGCTCACGGCCGGCAAGTTTGGCGAACGCTGGGTGGGATTGGCCAAGGCGTTTGGGCTTGTGCCTGACGTGGTGACTGCGCCTTATGGCGAGACCTTCGACCTGGAAGAAGTGCGCAAGGCGATCAAGCCTGAGCACAAGGCCGTTTACATGCAGGCTACCGAGACCTCGACCGCCGTCCGCCACGATGTGGAGGCAATTGCCAAGCTGGTGAAGGAGACCGATGCCCTGCTGATCGTAGACGGGATTACCGGGCTGGGGACCACGCACTTTGACGTGGACGGATGGGGGATCGATGTGCTGATTGGTGGCTCGCAGAAGGCTGTGATGATTCCGCCGGGTCTGGCTTACCTGAGCGTGAGCGAGAAGGCGTGGGCGGCGGCGGAGACATCGAAGAATCCGCGCTACTACTTTGACCTGCGCAAGGAGCGGAAGAACGCAGTGAAGGGCGAGAGCGCCTACACGCCGGCGGTTGCGCTGATTGCCGGGCTGGGCGCGGCGCTGGACTACATTGCCGGGCAGGCGGGCGGCGATCTGGAAAAAGGCCGCATTGCTCTGATTGACAACGCGCAGGTGAACGCGGCGGCTACGCGGGCGGGACTGGTGGCGCTGGGCTTTACGCTGTTTGCGCCCACGGCTCCGGCGGCGGCGGCTACGGCAGTTGCGGTGCCGGAGGGCATGAACTCGGGCGACGTGGTGAAGGCGCTGAAGACGAAGTTCAGCCTGGTAACCGCCAATGGCCAGGGGGAGATGCAGGGCAAGATCTTCCGCGTGGCGCACCTGGGCTTCTTCGACTACCTCGACACGGTGGCGTTTCTGGGCGCAATGGAGCACATTGCCAAGGACACGCTGGGTCTGCCCGTGGTGTATGGGCAAGCGGTGGCGGCGGCGCAACAGGTGTACGCGGATGCGGTGAAGCAGTAGGTTCGCGGTTTCCCACTCTAGCCGCAAAAACAACGACGCGGTGCCCAGAGGGCGCCCAGGTGGGGCACCCGATTCGCGGTTTCCCAGGTCTCAGAATCGAGACCTGGGGCACCCAGCTTTAGCTAGGAGCTAGAGGCTGGAAGCTAGGAGCTGGTTTTCATGGCCGAACTGAGTTTTGGGGAAAAGCTGCTGATCGCGCGGAAGCAGTTGGACCTCTATCAATACGAGATGGCCGAGCGGCTGGGCGTGCATCCCAACTCGATCTGGAAGTACGAGCGGGGCGAGGGCAAGCCGCACGCGGCCGTGGTGCGCATGCTGGATCTGTTATGCGAGAAGCACAGCATCCGCCTGGAGGAGTACAAACCTGCGCAAACAAGCAAGGGAGACATGATGAAGATCGTACTGGCAGAGAAGGTTTCTCCGGCAACATTGGCAGTCTTTGCGGCCGAGCCGGGATGGGAAGTTCTGACGCACGACCAACTGCCGGATGGTTTGCCGGCTGCCCTGGCCGACGCAGATGCTTTGGTTGTCCGCAGCGCCGTGCAGGTGGACGACGCGCTGATGGCGCTGGCGCCTAAGCTGCGGGTTGTAGGCCGGGCCGGTGTGGGAGTAGACAACATTGATGCCGAGGCGGCTACGCGGCGCGGCATTGTGGTGATGAATACCCCTGGCGCGAACGCGGTGGCCGTGGCCGAGTTGACCATTGGCCTGATGCTGGCGCTGGCCCGCAAGCTGCCGTTTGCCAATACCGGTATGCACGCCGGCCGCTGGGAGAAGAAGATTCTGCAAGGCGCGGAGCTGCGCGGCAAGACGCTGGGCATTCTGGGGCTGGGACGCATTGGCCTTGAAGTGGCCAAGCGCGCCAAGGGCTTTGGTCTGGAGATCATCGGCAGCGATCCGTTTGTTACGGCGGCCGTGGCGCGCGAGAACGGCATCAAGCTGGTGACGCTGGATGAATTGATTGCCGGATCGGACTACATCACGCTACACGTTGGCTTAACGCCGCAAACTACGGGCGTGATCAACGCGAAATCGCTGGCGGCGATGAAGAAGGGCGTGCGGATCATCAACTGCGCGCGCGGCGAGCTGATTGACGATGCGGCGCTGGTGGACGCGCTCAAGAGCGGCCAGGTCGCGGGCGCGGCGCTGGATGTGTTTGCTAAAGAGCCGGCCAAGGAGACGCCGTATGCCGCGTTCGACCAGGTGATTCTGACCCCGCACATTGCGGGTTCAACAGCCGAGGCGCAGGAGGCGGTTGGCATCCAGATCGCCCGCCAGGTGCGCGAGTATCTGAAGCTGGGCGTGGTGCAGAATGCGGTGAACCTGCCTTCGCTGACCCACGAGGAGTACGTTGTGCTGGCGCCGTATATCGACCTGGCAGGACGGCTTGGTTCGTTCCTGGCTCAAACCAGCAAGGGCGGCATTGAGGCAATCGATCTCACCTACGGCGGATCGCTGGCAGAGGTCAAGACCGAGCTGGTGCGTAACGCGGCCATTGAGGGGCTTCTGCACGGCTCAGAGAATGTGAACCGCATCAACGCGGCGGCTGTTGCCGGCGAACGCGGCATTCGCATCCACGAAGAGAAGGAAGAAAGCCATCGCGGCGGCGCGGCCAGCGTGCTGACGATCGAGCTGCACACGGCAATCGGCTCCACGTACGCCAGCGCAACTGTGATTCACGGCGAGCAGCCGCGCTTGCTGGCCTTGGACGGCATCGACATTGAGACGCCGCTCGAAGGCAATCTGCTGGTCTGCCGCAACCTCGACGTACCGGGAGTGATCGGCAAGATCGGCTCAATTCTCGGCGAGCAGGGCGTGAACATTGCGAATTTCACCTTGGGCCGCGAACGCAGCGGGCCGAAGCCGGTGAAAGCGCTGGCTGTGGTGCAGGTGGACGCGCCGGTCTCAGAAACGGTGCTGAAGGCCCTGTCGACGATTGAAGCCATGCTCGAAGCAAAGCCGGTGAGCCTGCCCGAGGGCAAACTCTGACGTCGCTGCTAGCGATCCAATTAACTCCGCATCAACTGAAAAACCACCGCCAACCAGCGGTGGTTTTTCTCTTCAGGCCAATCACGTATGCGGGTGTGTGGCTTACTCCACTGGACGCGCTTTCCCGTCGCGAAATGCTGCGTCGATCATTGCTTTTATCTTGAGGTCGGCCTCTGCCGCCAGTCTTCCCTGCTCGGCGCCGAGTTTACCTTGTTGGGCTCCCAGCTCACCCTGAAGGCCGCCCAGCTTGCCCATCTCTTCACCAAATGCACCTTCCTTTGCGCCAAGCTCGCCCTCAATCGCGCCCATCCTGCCCTCCAGACTGCCTTGCTTACCTTCCAGGTCAGCCCGATCTTCGGCGGTCTTGGCATTTTTTTGCATGCCCTCCAGTTCAGCGATCTGCTTTCCCAGATCAGCCATCTCCTTGCGCATCTCGGGCGTCGGAGTGCCTGCTTCCTCCATCTTGCGGCTTAGTTCTTCCTGCTGTTTGCCGAAGGCCTCCTGCTGCCTTCCCAACTCTTCCTGCTGTTTGCCCAGTGCTTCGATTGGCTGGTACATAGCCTCGATCTGACCTACGATGACCGGGTCGTCCACGAAATATGGTTTGCCGTTGCGCTTGAACCAGAGGAATTTGCCGTTTGTCTGCCTGCGCGCCTTCTCGATCTCTGCTTGTGTGCCTTGGTTCCAATCGCCGGAAAAAGTCATATGGTCGTTTGGGCTGGTGACGAGCACATACGAGTCTCCGTTCGTGGAGTACGCGTAGGAGTACCCCTTTTTGTCATGCGAATTCGAATACTTCCCTGCGCCGTCTTGACCTGCTCTCCCATCGGCGCTAAGGCCAGGCTGTGGGGGTATAGGGGGTGTGGCGGGGAGGACTGCGGAAATGACGCTTGAGTTAGGCGCGCTGGGAGGCGCGGGGGTTGCAAGGCTCCCCGGCGCTGGCAATTCGGCGGGAAGCGGCGCCGGATCGGGCTGGGCCTGACCGGCGATGGACGTCTCGGGCTGGACTTGCGGCGCAGGCTGGGGCGAAGCTTGCCCCGCCGCTTCAACGCGCACAAGGGCATTAGCGGCGAAAAATGCGACGGGCGCCACCAGGATGGCCAGGGCCATGCGGCGGCGGCTGCCCGCAAAGGCCAGACGGAAGCTCGGTTCATTAAGGAACCGCTCAATGCGGTGGGAAAGTCTACTGTTGCGAGCCATGGCTACTCCTAGGAGGGTTGGGCGCGGCATGGCCGCGAATTCAAGAAGAATCTGTGCATAGGAGAAACGGCTGGTGGCCACTTCGAGGCCAGCGTGGTCGCTGACCGCCTCGCTCAGATCGGAGAGTTTGCGCTTGAGCCACCAGGCCAGCGGGCTAAACCAGAAGAGAACGGCATGAAGGTCAGCCAGCGCCTGTAGATAAAAATCACCATGACGAATGTGGGATCGCTCGTGGGCTAGAACGATGCGCAGCTTCTGCGGATCCCAGCGGGCATAGTCAGCGGGCAGCAGCACGCCTGAACCGACAGCAGCCGGGGAGGCGATCTTCAAGCTGGAACGCAAGCGCAGCCCCGCAGTCAGATCGGACTCAGGCGTTAGGCAGACCGGCTCCGCAGTCATCCACAGCCTCGTCACTGCGCCGATTCCGTAGAGCAGGCGCGCCAGCAGTACAGCACTAATGCCCAGATAAAGAAGCCATGCAAGAGCGAGGGGCTCAAATGGGTTTGGCTTCGACTGTGGCGCTACGGAGGGCGTAAGGCTGGCGGGGTGCGAAGCTGCTGGAGCAACCATGCGGTCCATCGGCTGCTGCGCGAGATTGAAGGTCCGGGAAGTATCAACCGGCTGTGCGAGGGCGGGCGAGGTTGAAAGCGCGTCTTCGGCTTCGTGGGGCTGGGCATTCGCTGTCGGCGCCCAGGAATGTACCGGCACTCGGATCGGCGCGGAGGAAGAAAGCCATTGCCAGCGCATCAGCAGCGGCATCAGTAGAGCCGCAGCCAGCACCAGTCCCCAGGCCTTCTTCTGCGCCAGCACGTTCGAGACGCGCAGCAGGCGCAGCCCTCCGGCCACCGCAAGCGCCACAAGCAATGTGCGCAATGCGGCTTCAATCAGCCATGAAATCATGATTCATCCTCCTTGTTTGCATCCTTCGCAACCGGTTGAGCGGCGCTTTTCTGCGCGACGGCGATGCGCTCGGCCAGCCGCTGCAACTCGGCGCGGTTGAGCACCTTCGAATCCACCATGCCGACTAGCAGTGCTTCGACGGAGCCCTCGCAGAACCAGTCCACGATGCGTTTGACGGCGCGACCGGCAACGCGCTGGCGCGATTCGGCGGCCCGATAAAGGAAGGTGCGGCTTTCGACCGAATGAGCCAGGTAACCCTTCTCCTCTAGCCTGCGCAGGACGGTGCGGATCGTTGACTCCTTGAGAGGTCGGCCGAGTTCGTCGCGAACCTGCTCGGCGGTGATTTCAGAACGGCGCCAGACGATGGAGAGGATGCTCCGCTCCAGTTCGCCTAACTCCGCAGGATCGTGACCAGCTGTAGTGTTACTCGTCATAATGTTACACACAGTAGCATATAGGAACTACCTGATGTCAAGAGCGTTTTTCAGTTTTTTTCACAGGGGGCGCGGGCTTGCAGGCGGACAGGACTGGACGCATGTGCTGATTGAAGCCCGGCGGGGCAGCCTGCCTGAGGGGAGACTCGGACGCTTCTGTTGGCGATCGAATTAACTCCGCCGAAAAGAAACCACCGCCAAGCAGCGGTGGTTCTTCAGTATGGCCGAAGAGGCCGTTCGCGCGCGCCAAAGATCAGCCCATGACTCCCGGGTGCCCAAGCCAACTGCGCAGGTAGGAGATCTGCCCGATGTGATAGGTCTCGTGGTAGGCGAGGAAGTTAATGACACCGCTCATTTTTCCGTCGGCGCTCGGAGGGCCCTGGATTGCAGGCGCGGCCAGAGCGTCATCCGATACAGACTCCAAGGTGGCGTTCAGCCGCGCGCTTGATTCATCCCACGCTAGCCTGGCTTCTTCAGGGGTTGGATAGGCGGCGGAATCGTCGAGCTTTGAACCGCGGCCAAAGTGCGCGAACCATGGTTTGGACCATTCTTCCCCGAGCTGTTTGAGTATGAAGCTGCGCACCCAGCAGAGGTGACCCACAATCCACAAGATGTGGTTGGCAGCGCCCTCTGGACGGCGCAGCCACTCTTCATCGGTCAAGCCTTCGACATTCTTCTTGAGGAAATCGGCGTTCATGTTGTAGTTGATTGCGGAAACGGCAATTGAGCCGGGGATGGGCATGGGAAGACTCTCCTTTGTGTGCTGGTGATGGATTGACGCGAGCCTCAGGCGTGAACGGCTTGAGGCATGGGGAGGATCTCATAATGGAATCCGCTGTCTGCTTTCATGACGGGGTCGTCAGCGGTGAGAGCCTGGGCTTCATCAAGACCGCTGACTCGCAGGATACCGACACCCCAGCTTCCGGCTGGATCGGCGACAGGGCCAAAAGCGATGGCCTTGCCCTCGGATAACTTACTCCTCCAGTAGACGCTATGGGATCGCATAAGGTTCATCTCTTCTGGAGTGATATCCCGGATGAAGCTCGGTCTGGGCGGGAGCAGGCGGAACAGGAAGTATGCGGATGGAGCCGACGCCTGATGCAGATCCGCTGCCAGCCAGCCCAGCACGCGTGTCCATCCACTGCCGTGGTTCCTGCACATCGGCGCGCGTCCGGCAAAACCTTCGTGGCGCAGTGTCAGGCGGGTGCCGCCTTCGAGCGGTTCCAGTAGATAGGTGACACGCGTTTCGTTGGGGGCATCCCAATCTGGCCGCCAGGTAAAGACGAGTTTATGAGGCCGCTGCACCTCGATGTATTCTCCCTGCACCTGATAGGCGCGACCGTCCTGCATTTTGCCCCCGGCCCTCCACTTGCCGCCGGGACGCAGATCGGCCTCCCACTCGGTGGTGCGGTGGGTGTCATCGGCTCCCCACCAGCGGATGACATCTTCCGCAGTGGTCAGGGCCTCAAAGACGCGCTCCGGCGAGGCGTCAATTTCAACCGAGGCCAGCACCAATCCGTTTTCTACATCCGCTACCGCGCGGGCTTCGCTCTTAACTGTCATTTCTTGGCTCCTGCTTTGGATTCGAGGTGACTCTTAAGATTGTTGAGGCTTGCCTGCCAGAAGGCTCGATACTCTTCGAGCCAGCGGTCGACATCGCGCAACGGTCCGGGCTCAAGATAGTAGTGCCGCTCCCGGCCACGGCGGCGCTCTGCCACCAGGCACGCCTTACGCAGGACGCGCAGATGCCTGCTGACCGCCGGGCGACTTTGGCTGAAGCCGGCTACCAGGGCATTCACATGAACAGGACCGCCGCGCAGCCGGTCGAGGATCGCGCGCCGGGTCGGATCGGCGATAGCCCGGTAGATGTCGGGCGGAGGAGGAATCGCGGGCTGGCGTAAATGCGTAACCATACTGTTACATGATAGTGCCAGTGATTTGGATCGCAGTCAAGAGCAAAGATGTAAAAGTTTGGACAAACGGGAAGAGGCGCATCAACTGCGCTTACGACTTCAGACAGGCGCCGGGCTGCGCGGTTGATGCGCCCTAGAACTTACCAGCATACACCGAGAGTTACGGGGACCAGTTCAGTGGTTCCAAGTCCGTTGATCTGGTTCACGCCCGGTGTGTTGAGAAAGAGGTAACGAGCCTCCGCAAAGAGCTGAGTTTTGCTGGTGTCGCCATAGATTCCGCCTAGCCGGTGAGTGAGGCCCAAACCGAGATTGAGGCCGCCCTGGTTGGACGAGAAGTGGCTCACCGTTACATTTTCGACGCCGATTCCGCAGAAGTAGTAGCACTCCTCCACCTCTACAGGATCAGTGAAGCTGTTGAGCTTGCGATAAAAGCCTCCGCCGCCCGTGACGTAGACGCTGTTGTTGCGCTTGGGAAGCAGGTCGATGACCGGATCGAGGGTCAGCGACCAGATGTGCGCATTGCCGCCTTGCGCGCCGGCATCGGCGATCAGGGCGCCGGGGAGCTTGTCATCCATAAACTGGTATTCCGCCAGCAGGGCAAAGCGTTTGTTGAAGTGCAACCCGCCGCCCACGGTGAAGTTACCGCCCCAGGTGATGACCGGTGTGTCGTTGCCGACAGGCGCGTTAAATCCGGCTCCGGCCTCTAAGGCGAAGTTGTTTGAGATTTTGTGTTTCCAGCCGTGTTCCTGCTGCCCTGCTGCGCCGCCAGCAGCGGCAGACGCGGCATGTAGCGGCATGAGCGATGGCAACGAGTCGCCGTCGTTGGCCGCAAGCAAGATCGCGGCAGAGCTCGACTCGCCGGTCGCGAACAAGCCGGGAGCAGATGGGTTGGGAGAGGGTGAAGACTGGGCGCTTGCCGAGCTGGCTGCAAGAATCGCCAGGACCGAAAGGAAGCAGACACATAGAGTCAGCGACATCCAACGGGGAGAAGTCATGTCGGAACCTCGATGATCGAATTGTTTTATAGCGCCCAGGAATGGAACGCGGGCAAAGGATTAGACACCATTTCTGGCTGGAGGTTGCGTGGCGGGCCGCAGTTGTACTGGATTTTGGGATCTGCGCCCGGTTAAAGCCGCCGAGGTGACTGGCTTCTATTTAGTCGGGTCGGTGACGCGCCCCATGAAGAGAATGCTGCCGGAGCGATTGTCGCGGATGAAGAAGACGAATGGATGGTCGGCGCGAAATTCAGTGGGCGGCGTCGGGTCCGGCGCCCGCATTGCCGAGCCCACCATTACCACTGCCGTGGCAGCCGCAGCTTCGGTTCCTGCCTCATCCACATCGACAAAGGCTTTATGGATCACCGCTGAAATAAATAACTCGCGGTCGCCGGTCATGCCTGAAAAATCGGCCGCACCCAGCTTAAACGCCGTCTGCATCCCCATGGCGCCAAGCACGCCTCGAAGCTCGAATTGCTGCGTCACCTTGAATTTGGGGAACGTGAGGATGACCCTGGAGATCGGCTGCAACTGGCTAAGCCACCTCTGCATGTTCGCAGCGGTCAGCGACTGTTCAAAGGTAGCCAGGCCATCCACATCCTTGGGCAGAAGGACGATCATGGATAGCTCCCTGCTCTTATATGGGATTTCCAGGATTTGGAACGTGTCCCCGTTGAAGTAGTTGTAACCGCCGGTGCGGTGCATCAAGGGCGCTTTGACATTCTGCGCCGAGGCCAGATGGAAATCCTCAACTGTAGTTGCTTCCTTGCGGAATTGCGTCTGCCAGTCAGCTTTGAAGTAGATAGCGTTTGTGAGCACCAGCCTTGTGGCTGGGTTGACCGCGCCGGGCTTGAGCAGGTCTTTGATCTTTTCTTCTGTCTTCTGCTCGACCCAGTGGTTGATGGTCAGCCGCGCCGCCTCGGTTGCGCCTCTGAAATCCACTTGATTGAGGCCTGCGCCGTAATCGCTCTTGGTCAGCTTGAGAAAATCGTCGCTAAACTTGTAGTCCTGTTGCGCCCAAAGAGCGTTGGCCACGCGAAGCTGGTATCCATCATGCGAGGCGTTGAGGCCGTTCAGCAGCGCGCCCATTGCCGGATGCAACTGGTCTGGCGGCAGTGTGAAGTGCAGCGTCTTCGCCATCTCCGCAGCGGTATTGCCGCGCGCTCCCGCATAGGTCATGGACAGCGCGGTGGAAATGCTCTCGGGCGAAAAGAAGAGATTGCCGTTTTGACTTCGCAGCTTTCCATACAGGGCAACGGCAAACTCGTTGTTGCCTTCGACGACCGTGGTCTGATCATTCGCAACCATAGGAGATGCCTCCACCGCATACGCGGCCACCGGTATTAGAGAGCAGGCGATGAGCAGCAGGAAAACGGCTTTCATGCGGACCTCCATCAAGCACGGCCGGCCCTGACGGCAATTGGCTTCTCCCTGCCGAGCTTACGCGCGGCTGAGGTAGGCGCCTTCGCTGGTGTCTACTCGGATCTTTTCGCCCTCGTTGATGAAGGCCGGAACCTGAACGACGAGGCCGGTCTCGGTCTTGGCGGGCTTGCTGACGCTCGATGCTGTTGCCGACTTGAGCCCCGGTTCGGTCTCGACAACGGTGAGTTCGACCGAAGCCGGAAGATCGATGCCCACAGCGTGGCCATCGTGATAGCTGACCTTGATTTGCAGATTGGGCGTGAGGTATTCGATGGCGTCGCCTAGCGTTGAACCTTTGAGCACGGTCTGCTCGTAATCGACCGGATTCATGAAGTAATAGTCGTCGCCGTCGTTGTAGAGAAACTCCATCGAGACCTCGTCGACCACGACTTTTTCAATGGCGTCGGCGGAGCGGAAGCGCTCTTCAAACATTGCCCCGGTGCGGATGTTGCGCAGCTTGGCCTGGATGAAGGCGCGCAGGTTGCCCGGCGTGCGGTGCTCGACTTTGAAGACCAGGTGCAGTTGGTCTTTGTGCTTGATGATCATGCCGGGACGCATTTGAGTGGCGGGAATCGCCATAAAAGTTGAAGCTCCTTGCTTTAGCTGCGCAGAGTGCGCAAAGAATTCTGGCCTTGGCCCATCTTTGATTGTAGCGTAGGAGTCGCACGTGGCATCCGGTTGCGCCGCTGCAAAGCGCACACTAGCCCACTCGGTTATCGCGCCTGTTCGTAAGGCTCGACGCGCAGGAAATCGGAGAGGATGCCGCGTTCCTCGGGGCTGAAGACGCCCTGATAGCGGGCAGAGTTGAGCACCATCTGGCGCTGCTCCGGCGGAACCGAACGCAAATCCCGGAATGCATGGCTCACCAGCGCCTGGCGGTCGGGCGGCAAGGCGGCAAGGCGGCGACCCGAAAGGTTCAGGTTCATGCGGTCCTGGGAAGACATGTGTTCGAGAGCCTCGGCGCGGGCCAGCCGACGCTGACGCTGGTCCTCGGGCAACTGATTCACCTGGTGCAACTGCTGTATCAGCCGCTGCTGGTCGGCGGAGGGAAGCCTATAGAAGCTGGGGTCGTTGCGCAGCATCCGCTCCTGTTCCTGGACAGGCAATCCCCGATGCTCATTGAGCCAGGCTCCCAGGTGTCCCGGAGGCGCTGCGCCGGGATAAGTGTAAGCAGGCCGGTTGGGAGTCGTAATCGGCGCTCCTGCGTAACCGGGCCTAACAATTATATTCCCAGGATTGCCGGGCCTGGACCCAGGAGCCGCGTAGCCCGGCGCAGGACGCTGCATCCCGTTCCCCTGAAACCTGCCCGGAGATTGCTGCACAATATACCGGTTCTGGTTAGGAGGCCTGTTCGCTGGACGCCGCGTGATCTGAGGATGAGCGGTTTGCGCGCCGGGTCCGGCTGGGCGCATTGCAGATCCGCCGCCACGGGTCTGTGCCGCACTGGAATGCTGGCCGTGCGCCGAAACAGCGGACACGCAGAGTACCACAATCGCCGCGGCCAAAGCCGCGCGAATTGTTCGTACTGCATTCTGTCCCCGCGTATTCATCTCTTACCGCTTCCGCCGTACCTACTCCGATTGCGCTGTTAGTTTCCGTTATTGTTGTCGTTGGTGGTGGAGAGAGCTTCCATCTGATCCAGAAGCTGCGCATTGCTATCCAGCGTCTGCAAGTCGTGAACCACGGCGGCGTGCGGGGTCTGGGTATTCGCCTGATTCCCATTGGTGACGCCCACATATGTCCCACCGCCCAGCAGCAGCAGAACCGAAAGCGCCATAGCCGCCAGCGGGCGCACATGCATTGAGGGGCCATAGACAAAGCGGGCGCGCAGTTTGGCCAGCCAGCCGGCCGGCGCAGCCGCGCGCTCTTCGCGCAGCCGCGCTTCCATGCGGGTCATGAAGTAGGGATTTGGCTCTGGAGCCTCCCAGGTATCGAGCAAGGCAAGGGTTGCCCGCAACTCCGCGAGTTCCTTGCGGCAGCGGCCGCACTCCGCCACGTGAGCTTGAACCTTGGCAGGCGCCTTTTCGGGCTCCAGCAGCAGGTCCGCCAGCTTCGAGTCCATTTCAGCGCAATTGTTTTTCATCTGTTCCATCCTGTCCCCCACTTCCGCCGGTGACACCCGGCTTGTTTCTACTTACACAAAATCCTTCAACTTATCCCGCAGCGTCTGGTAGGCGCGGAAGAGCAGCGACTTGGTCGCCGACTCGCTCAACTTGAGCACCTCCCCGATCTGCCGGTAGTCCATCCCCTGATACTTGTGCATCAGCACGGCCATCCGCTGCCGCTCCGGCAGGGCCATCACATGCGTGCGAATGGCGGCCATGCGCTCATCACGCATCAGCCGCTGCTCTACCGTCAGTTCATCGTCGGCTACGTCCGGCGTGCTGCCTGTTTCACCGTCCGGCTCA
>Ga0302140_10004800_pt1 | contig 17195 bp, 15 predicted proteins | sample I_Bog_E1_1_FD_202095 | JGI IMG/M metagenome (GOLD analysis project Ga0302140, IMG submission 202095) | Peat permafrost microbial communities from Stordalen Mire near Abisko, Sweden - I_Bog_E1_1 | ecosystem: Environmental > Terrestrial > Soil > Wetlands > Peat | place: Sweden: Abisko, Stordalen... | reverse complement strand
GGAAGCGGCTACCTCGAGGCGGACAGCCATATGATCATCCTGCAGAGGATACGGTAGGGCCGCATTGCCCCGGCAATCCAGATGGTGGACGCTGGCGGACTCGAACCGCCGACCCCGTGCGTGTGAAGCACGGGTTTTGAGGTTTTCTCAGAGGGAAGGGGTTTCAAAAGGAACGAAAAGGAACGAAAAACTGGCGGAGAGTGCGTACCGGCCCATACGGTATTATGCTCTCATTCAATCCGCGGATCTATCCTAAGCAATACGCCTCCGGTACCAAGTACTGGCTCGTCAAGTGTCAGCTCCCTGGGTGTAAACCCCATCAATCCAAACACTCGAGCCTTCTAGAGGCCGAAAAGGAGCGTGTAAGGCTCATCCAGGAGCACTCAGGGGGCGGCATGACTGCCGATCAGTCAAAGGCCTTCAGATTGGCCCAGTATCGCCTAGATACCTGTCATGGCGACGCCCGGGGGAGGGGAATCCTCGAAGCGGTCGAGTTTTTCGTAGCCAACTTCAGCGACCACAACAATAGCCCGACGGTGGAAGCTTGCGTGAAGCAGTTCAGGATGACGCACGTCGAAGGGAAACGATGGGATACGATTGAGGAATATGACCGTTACCTCCCACGATTCGTGGAGAGGTTCGGTCGTTGCCGAATTACGGAAATCACCCAACAGCACCTGATCGATTATGTCGCCCTCCATCCGAGCCCATTTCACCATCGAAAGTGCTTAGTTTCGCTTTACGGCTTTCTGAGCGGCACGAGCAAAAAGCTTAAAAATCGTGCGCCCTGTATCCCCAGCAACGAGGCATTGTGGATTCCCAAGCCGGCCGTAGGTCCCGATAAGGAAATCGTAATTATGAAGATCGACGAGGTCATGGCAGCCCTCCGACTCGCGCAGGAACATAAGGATCTACCGTACTGGATTTGGTGCCTGTTCACCGGGATGCGTCCTTGTGAGACCAGGAAGTTCTGGACGCGGGCCGGTTACGGGTGGGATCGAGTCGATCTAGAAGCGAACACGATCGTAGTGAACAGCGAGATAGCTAAGGATAAGCGTCGTCGCAAAATCATCATCAGGCCCAATCTCAAAGAGTGGCTGATTATGTTTAAGCAGAATGGTGAAAAGATGTTTCCGACCGGTCACAAACTGAGGTTTAGAACGATTAGAAAACTCCTTGGTGCCAAGCATGCGGGCACGCGTGACGTCATCCGTCACACTTTCATTTCGTTTCGTGTTGCAGCCTTCGATAAGAGCATGGCCGCTACTCTAGCCGAAGCCGGAAACAGCGAAAGGATCATCATCGACCATTACTTGGATCTGGTGGTCAATCCGGCCCACGTTAGACGATTCTGGAGGATAACACCTTGGACACTTGGCTTGCGCAAGAGCAGCCGTGCCTTGACGAAAATTCCCTTGGAAAAACTTCAAGCCGCGTGACTAATTTATCGGTCCAGGTCACATCGGTCGAGGCTAAGTTCAAACTGGTCCAGAACAGCTTCCTCGAGACAGGAGGGGCACACTCGCCGGCCTTGGGAATTCGAGATCAGCGCAGCGAACCGAACTCGCGAAGTTCATCAGGAGCCAAGGGTACCTGGCAGAGTAAACGGCTTTATAATCGACCTCATGGCTGGACTGGGAAATGACAGGCCAGTGAGATTCATTCCTTTTTTATTTAATTTTAGAAGGAGTTGCGATCGGGCGACGTGTATCCAATGAACCCAAACCATAAAATATGAAGCGATACCCCTGTTTGTTCGTAGCGGCGATAGTCCTAGGCGCAGGCTTTCCAAGCCTCGCCTCAGCGCAAACGGAAACCCAGCATGTTGCCCCGTCAGCATCTCAAAAGGCCGAGCTGACGAACTTCGACTTGGATTTCGCCGGCGGCACCCCTCAGGAACTCGTATCCTCTATTCAGAAAGCGATGGGGCGTCCGCTCAATGTAATCATTCCGCCTTCCTTTTCCGATGTTAGAATGCCTCCACTAGTTATGAGGCACGTCACTGTCCTGCAGCTGTTTAGGGCCCTTACTTCAGCTAGCCCGTTGCTCACACCTCGATATCCGGCGAACCCGACGAGCGACTACATTCGCACATCATACGCGTTCAAGACCGACGGAGAGCCCTCGGATGACTCAGTCTGGTATTTCACCGCAGACCTGCCATCGCAATCTACGTTGATGCGCCGATCGGCGCGATTCTTTAACCTTATGCCATACTTGGCCCAGGGATTAACTGTCGACGATATCACGACGGCGATCCAGACGGGATGGAAAATGGGTGGGGATTCTGAAGGCTGCGAACTGAGTTATCACAAGGAGACCAATCTGCTCATCGTTGTCGGGGATGCCTCCCAATTCGAAACAGTGAACGGGGTGCTTGTTGCCCTCACGCAGCAGACAAATGCTGTACTCTCGGCCTACTTGGACGACAAGAAGGCAAAGGCCCTGGCCGCCCCGCCTACGAGCGCAAGAACTGAGACAAAGAAGGCGGACAAGTGATGTTCGTTAACCACGGATGACGCTAACCGCTCCTTGGATTCCGATTCACGTGGTACTGGCGAAAAGGTAGGTCGACAGCCTGTCGCCAAGGCGGAAGCCCCTCCTATTCGGGAGCTGACTGCGCGTCTGGTGAAAGGCGACGAGGAGGCATTCCGGTTTTTCTATGACGCCTATTTCGAAAGACTCTCAAGATACATGCTCGTCGTCACAACCGGCGACGAACGCGCGGCAAAAGATGCCGTGCAGGGCATGCTCGTCAGGCTGGTCAGGTACATACGTGTGTTCTCCGACGAGGATGTTTTCTGGAGCTGGATCACGATGCTTGCGAGGAGCTCGCTCGCAGACGACAAGCGTAAGAAGAGGCGGTATCTCTCATTTTTGGACCGCTTCCAACGTCAGAGTGAAATCCAAGATCAGCCGATCAACGAGAGCTCGACCGAAGCCAAGCTGGCCGACCTTCTCGATCAAAAGATTAACACCCTGGCTAAGCACGAGCGGGAGCTCTTGGAATTGAAATATTTCAGTCATCAGTCCGTGCGCTCCATTTCCGAGCAACTTGGCCTCACTGAAAAGGCGGTGGAATCCTCGTTGGTTCGTATACGGCGAAAACTCAGGGAATCCGTGATGGAGGATTTGAAAAAATGAACGCCCAACCAGACTGGAAATCCCTCGTCCGCGATGTTTTTGCAGAGGGTCGTCCTCCAGGAGGTAAAGAACTATGGCTGCGGGAATCGATACGGCTATCGCGTCGCCGTCGCCTGGAGAGACGGGTGAATGCCTCGATTGTCGCATGTGCCTTGGTCGCATCCTCGGTATTTCTTGCCTGGAAGCTCAGGCCCGTGCACAGAGCCGAGGCAATGGCCGCTCTGAGAAACTACACATTGATCATTACAAAGCCATTGGCTCCCTATGCCTTCGTTGAGACCAAACCGCTCAATGCATCGTATCTTGTAACTTCCTCGATGCCAGCGTCGGTGGTCCACACTTCGCAAGGACAATTCAATGCAATCGATGATGCCGAGCTCCTTGCATTTGCTTCCCCGGGACCCGTGATCCTCGTCCGTGGATTTGGAGGGACAGAGCAACTCGTATTTTTAGATCCCAAGTAGTTGCCGCCGTCGCTCCAACCAGAACTTTCTCCATAACGACCAAGTCTGGAGGTGTATCTGGATCACCGGCGTCCAGGCGCTTTAGCAGGAAGACGGCGCGCCTTCGGGGAAGCCTAACAGCGTATCGATGACTTTTTTATATCGGTGCCTTGACACGCCAGCTACCTTGCGTACCAATGTAGTGATATGGACGAGCCCGCTAATGATACTTTTGACAACTGGACCGTCCAGGTAAGGAAAGGGGTCTTGGAGCTCTGCATTCTGAATGCACTCGAGGGCCGTGAGCGCTATGGGTATGAGCTGGTGAAAACCTTAGCGGCACTGCCCGGCTTCGGAGTAACCGAGGGAACCCTGTATCCGCTCCTTTCGCGTTTGCGGGCTCAAGGCCTCGTCAAAACCAGACTCGAGGAATCACTCGAGGGTCCAGCTCGCAAGTACTACGCGCTGACGTCCGCAGGCCGAGCAAGCGTTGTCCCGATGAACGACTATCTAGCGGACCTCATGTCGGCATGCCGAGAACTTCGTCAGAGTTAAGCCACCTCCCATGATAACCTGGACCGATTCCGCCCGTGCCACCTTAGAAAACCACAACCAACGGGTGCGCCCGGGCCTGATTGCCGGCGGGGCGGACCCCGACGAAGTCGCTGCTGATCTGCACCGCCATATCGAGGAGGAATTGACGGCGGCCCGCATCCACGTCGCCACCCGTGACGACGTCCAACGTGTTCTAGCCCGGATGGGAAGCATGGTTGTGGAGGCGCCGCTTCCCACGGTGTCTCCGACCTCCCGCCGACGCCTTTTGGGACTCTTTGGGTTTTGTGTGGTCGCGGCGGCTATTATTCTGCTGTACCTCCATTCCAGGCGGGTGCCTTCGGAGTCGAATGCCTACCCAGCCAGCTGGTTCATGCCGACCAGCCAGGATCCGGCTACCCTCATCTACCCGATTGCGATGACTACCCACACCCCCGAGTGGTCCCAGTTTCAGTCGGGCGACGGGATCGTGATCACATCCGTAAAAGGGGACCGAAAGGGCGTCGATGTCGGCGGCCGGTACCTCATTGAGGGTATTTACACTTTGGCCTCGATGGACACAGCAAGGCTCACCGTCTCCGTTACCGCAAAGAGGGGCGGAATTGGCGGGATCTCCCCGGTACATCCGGAAGAGGGGACCTCGGTTCACCGCGGGACAGGCCACTTTTCGATCATCGCAACAATGCGTTATCCGGGCACTTTCCATGTGTCGTTCAATCTTCCCGGGGGTGGAGAATCGCGGGGAAGCGTCTATTTTGACGAATCTGTGGCGCCTCAACCGGCGAGTTCAACTCCTCTGCCGACCCCAAACGCATTGTTCACCACCCAAATTCTGGTTGGCGTCGAGGCCAACGGTTCTGTGTCGGTAGATGGCAAGGGAGTATCGGCCGAGGAACTCGAGCCTCTCCTGGCAAAGGCTTATACCGCCGACGCCAACACGACGGTGCTCATCAAATGCGATGACGCGACCGATCCTAAGAAATTGGGCCTAGTCTTCGACGCGTGCCGCCAGGCCGGGGTAAAGAAGTTCAGTCTGCAAGCCCGCTAGTGCTGCGCGGAGTAGGCCAGCAGTTTGAGATCAAAGCGAATGCAGGGCACCCTCGTCGCACAGGAAGGTCGCAAGAATTGTAAGACACTGCATTGGAGATAGATAAAACAGGTTAGGGGTGTGGCCAAATTGGTGAGCCTTAAAGGTGACATTAGAGAGGAGAGCTCAATCACGGGCTTTGCTCTATATCATTAACCATAAAATACCTATGCAAGTCACCAACAGTTTCCCAATCGACGATAACGGGCACATCATTGAAACTGGCAACTCAACTTGGGATTCGAACGAGATCTCGATTAGAAATCGCTATCCCACAAGGAACGGGGGATTTAGCCCCCGAAGTTCGAGCGAGATACCGATTCGGGATCTCAGATTTTTAATCAGGGTCGCTGCGGACCAAGACCTCCTTTCGCCAATCGAGATCGCTGCTATGATGGCGTCTCTCTCAGCCTCTCTGTCTAGAAGGCTCGAAACCTAGGGTAAATGTTTGCCGGGGAGGATCGATTGTAAGCCAATTGAATGTACGGGCCGACCTCGTAGTTGCCTAGACCGTGGTATGGGTGACAGGTGATTATACCCACTAATCCTAAGAGAACAGGTAATGAAGAGGGCTAGAATCCGTGAGTCATTCCGACCGCAATACAGTTGCCGGATCGACTTTGGCAGCTCGCAGGGCCGGCAAGAAAGACGCCGGTATCGCGACCAAAGCCAAGATTGCTCCGGCGGAAACGAGGGCCGTCCCATTGAAAGGTGGAGTGCCATAGAGAATACCCTGCATCGCACGACCTGCCGACCACGCCCCAACGAAGCCGATCGCACTCCCGAGAGCCACTAGGCGAAAACCAGACGCTAGAAACAGCCAACCGATAGAAGCCGGTTGAGCACCTAGCGCCAATCGAACGCCAATCTCGCGTTGCCTCTGTGTTACTGCATAACTGAGGACGCCGAACGTTCCCAAGGCGGCCAAAATGAGTGCGATTGCAGCAAAGATGCTCGCGACGATCGCTGGGGACCGCCGTCCGACGAGGCTCTCATCATAGAGAGCCTGCATAGGTCTTAGGTCTACGATTGGTAGGTCAGGGTCGAGTTGGCGAACTGCCTTCCGCAACATCGGCGCCATGACTGAGGCTTGAAGTTGGCTCCGCACAACCAACGAAAAGACCGGGTGAAGCACGTAGGAATATGGAAAGTAGACCAGGCCTGTGCCGGCATCCTCCGTAACTTGATGTAGTTTTACATCTCCCACAACTCCGACCACTGTGACGGCGTGGTCTTTGTCGAATTCGAGACCCATCGAAATGCGCTTCCCAATAGGGTCCCTCCCGGGCCAATAGTGTCGAGCGAAGGATTGATCTACCACGCATACGACGTCCTTGCTTTGATCGTCAGCCTCCCTGAGGAAACGGCCACGGATAAGCGGAATCCCCATGATCTGCCAATATTCGGCCGTCGCTGCAGTCAGGTAATGGAGTGCCTGCGCTTCATCTGGCTTCTTAGCCATGCCTTCGATCGAAACAGCCCCCTGGGGAATTATTCGGGTGAAAGGAGCACCACTGCTGATTGCGCATTGTTCGACTCCCGGAATCGCCTCGATTGCCGGAATGAGTCGTTGGACAAACTCCAAATTGGCTGCGTTATCCTTATATTTTTCTGCTGGAAGAGCGATCGAACAGGTGAGGACATCGTCAGTGCCAAAACCGGTTGGCATTTGAAGCACCCGTTTCAAGCTAACACTAAGTAGTCCGGCGCCGGTCAGAAGCACGAAGGCAAAGGCCACCTGTGCGATGATTAAGGAGCTGCGTAGGCGCTGCATTGCTCGAGATGGCGTGGCGCCAAATGCACAGGACTGAAGGCTCCTTGTGGCGTCGGTTCGGAGATTGAACCCGGCGAGGGGAACGGCGATCAACAGCCAGACTATGACCGAAATGACGAATGAGGCCGCGGCCATTCGCATGTCGAACGCGACCCGATCGCCTAAGGGAAGCTGCCCGCTCCCAAGAATTCGTAGAAGATGGATGCCCCAAGAGCCGAGAAGTAGTCCAAGAACTTCGCCCCCGAGCACAAGTAGGGCAGTCTCAAGCATGACGCTCAAAATTATGTCCTTACGTCCCGCTCCAAGCGCCCTCCGCACGGCCATTTCTCTAGATCGAACGCTTGCTCTTATTAGGAGAAGGTTAGTCAAGTTGACGGCGCCAATGAGAAAAAGGCAGCCCACACCACCTCCCAGTACGAGCAATGTGGGTCTGATTTCGCCAACGAAGTCGTCTCTGAAACCTCTAATGACAGTCCTGTAGCCCGAATCCTTGATAATCGATGCAATCGGGTCGTCCTTCAGCTGTCGGGTATTGAATGCATCCATCTGGGCCTGTGCATCTGCAAGGGTAGCGCCTTGAGCCAATCTGGCTACAATCGGCCCTCCGTTCGCAGTGTGCCTCATCCAGGGATTCTTTCCAAATGGTCCATATGGAATCGGGCGGTAGAATTGCGCTCGACCTGACGGAAAATAGAAACTCGGTGCAAGGATTCCCACAACGGTAGTCTCGACGCCGTTGTTGCGGAATGTGCGGCCAACAACATCTGGGTCGGAGTTGAAGTAGCTGCGCCAAAAGCCATTCGTGATGATTGCTACATTGTCCGATCCTCGAAGCATTTCAGCCTCTGTGAAATAACGGCCCTGGGCGAGCTGCACGCCAAGCGTTGTAAAGAAATCGGCGGATACCGTAGCGATCTCTACTCGATCTGAGTACTCCGCCGTACCTATAACTACACTTGTCTCTTTATAAATCGAGAGGGACGAGAACGCCGGAATCGCTGTCCGCCGGTCAAAATAATTCGCGATAGAATTGGTTGCGCGAACCTGGCCAGCGCGCGGATAGCTATTCATCATCGAGACAAGCCTATCGGCGTGGTCGAAAGGAAGTGGACGCAGTAGCACTGCATCGACAACGGCAAAAATGGCGAGATTGGCGCCAAGACAAATGGCGAAGGTTGCTAAAGCGGTGGCGGTAAATCCGGGGCTTTTCGCAAGCGCACGGCTGGAGTGGCGTAAATTGCGGAGAAAGGTATCGAGCCATTGAACGCTCCGCACATCTCGGCAATGTTCCTTGAGCTGGTCGGTTCCACCAAATGCCCTGAGCGCTGAATGGGAAGCCTCCTCGGGAGTCATCCCAAATTTGAGGTTCTTTTCTGTGCGCAGTTCGAGATGGTGCTGCATCTCCTCCGCCATCTCAGACTCTATTCGGCGCCTAAGAAAGATCGCGCGAAGTCGTTTAAGGGGACGCATAGCGGTTCATCGCTTAGCTACTCGCTCCGTAGGAGCCGCATGACACTTACACGGGACGCCTTTAATGCGGGTAGCAGGCAAGCAGCTGCACTTGCTCCCAAGAGCGCTACCGTGACTGCGGCAAGGACTGACGCATCATAAGGCTTGGTCTCGTAAAGCATGCCCCGCATAAAGCGGGTGAGACCCAGGCCGGCGGAAATCCCAATCACAACCCCCATGGAAGTGTAAGAAAGGCCACGCTTTAGGACCAGTCTTACAAGACTCCTTGGAGTGGCACCGACAGCCACGCGGACACCGAATTCACGCATCCGGCAGTCAACCGAGTAGGCCATCACCGAGAAGACACCGATCAAAGCGAGGCCAAAGCCGATAGCCGTGAGGGTACGCAGAATTCTGAAGGCATAACGTTCGTGGGCCAGCGATGCATCGACCTGGTTATCGATCGACTCAACCGATGACGTGATCAGATCGGGATCCACCGAATAGATCGTCCTACGAACCAAGTCGTCAAAGCCTGCAGGTGGATTCTTTTCCAGGCTTAACAAGAGGGTATCGACGTTCGGGGGATACATCCACGAGGGAAAGTAAATCCGCAGTCCAGCTGGCGAGCGCACCGTTTCCCTGATGTCAGCGACGACACCTACGATGTGGAACTCAACGTCTCCGCTCACCTCGAGCTTGATCGATTGTCCAACGGGATCGTACCCATAGAAGCGCTTCTTCACGATGGCTTCATTAACAACCACGTCGGGCTGTCCACGAGCGCCAGAGAACCACGTGCCGCTTTTCATCGTTAGTCCAGCTACTTGCTGGAAATCGTTCGCGACGTAGCTTCCCGAGACTGGCACATAAGTCCCGTCAACCATCTGAAGACGGGCAGCCCCACCGTAGAAACCTAAGAGGAGCGTATCCTGGCCCGGAGAAACGCCTTTCACTCCCGGCAGATAGCGTAGTTTTTGGCTCAGTAGGTCAAATAGTTGCAGCCTTGCCTCATGTTGGGGCCCATCGCCATTTGGAAACTTCACAGTTACCTTCACCTTGCCCTCTGGATTATATCCTAAGTCCACGTGATGGAGGTTCTCGAAAGTACGGATCATGAGCCCTGTGCCCACCATGAGAACCACTGCTAAGGCTGCCTGGAGCGCCACCAGAGAATTCCGCGTCCCGGCGAGCTTTCTGCTCTCGCCGGCCGCATTGCCACCATCCTTGAGGCTGGGCTCGATTTGGGTTCTTAGGAAGCTAACGCTAGAGACGACGGCGATCGAAGCCGTCGCAACAAGCGCCAGCACAAGGATGCCGCCAAGGTAATGTCCAACCAAGTAGGATGCATACCCTGCATCCGCGTTGTCCTTCAGCTTAGACAGGATCAATGGATAAAGCTCATGAGCGATGACCAACACCGTGGCGCACGAGGTTGCCCCGAGAACCAAAGCCTCAATCAAAAGCAGTCGAAGCACCTGTAAGCGGCTTCCCCCAATCGCTACGCGAATACCCAACTCTCGACGGCGTCGCAGGTTGCGGACCAACACGAGGTTCATCGTATTGGTGCACGCAATTAGGTAGAGGACGGCGGCCGCACCGATCGCAACCCATTCGACGTCGGGACGGTCAAGGTCGCTGACTCGGACGAGCATGGGCTTTTGTGCTGTCAGAAACGTGTAGGCCCACGGCGGCATTGACGGCAGGCTGATATGCGCGAGGGCGGCGCACACATCGGCAGGAGTAACCCCGGGCCTTAGTCTTGCAATAATGCTAAGCCATCCGCCAAAGACCGGCTCGGACGCTCCATTGAGAGGAACCATGGGCCGGTAAAGTTCGCCACCAAATGCTTCGGGGAAGCGCTGCAACACGGCCAGTACTCCGACGACCGTGCATACGTTCCTATCTATCCGGATCTTCTGTCCGAGCACGTCTGGGCGCCCGTGGAACCGTTGCTGCCAGAATAGATTGCTAATGATAACAACGTTGTCTGCACCGGAGAAATGTTCCGCTGGAAGGAAAGGTCGTCCCAGCACAGGTCTAATCCCAAGTGTTTTAAAGAAATCCGTGGACGCGCGCAGTACCGACGTTGCCCTTGGGTCTCCGTCGACAACCACATTGCAGAACTCCTGCCCAACCGCGGCAAACTCAGCGAACAGGTTGGTCTTGTCCTGGTAGAGCGGGAAGTACCTTGCAGGACGGCTTAGGTTCCGAGCACTTAGCGTGCTGTTTACTCCTATCACGTATAGATGCCCAGCATCGGGGTAGGGCAGCGGAAGCAGCACGGCATCTCCACTCATGCTAAAAATCGCCGAGGCAATCCCAATTCCCAGGACCAATGTTACCAAGATTGTCGCGGTGAATCCGGGCGACCGACACAGAGAGCGGATAGAGAAGTGAAAATCTTTGGCGATCTGATCTAGGTTTAGAAGGGAACGGCTCTCGCGAAGCTGTTCCTTAATCTGATCGATGCCGCCGAATGCTCTGAGCGCCGAATACCTTGCCTCCTCCGGCGACATTCCCGCTGCGACGTTCTTCTCGAAGCGTTGTTCGAGGTGGTGCCGAATCTCCGCATCCATGTCCGTGTTGAAGCGGCTCCTAAGGAATAGTTCTCTGACCCAGAACCGGACTTTCCTGACCAGATTCATTGGAAGCTAGGCGTTTTTAAGCACGTCGCCTATAGCGAGGGCGATGCGGTCCCAAGTCTGGCGCTCCGCCATAAGCTGTTTCTTTCCCTCCTTCGTGAGGCTATAGAACTTCGCTCGGCGACCCTTGTCCGACTGGCCCCACTCCGGCGCTATCCAACCTTTCTCCTCCATCCGATAGAGAGAAGGGTAAAGGGAACCCTCTTCTACAATGAGTACGTCCTTTGAGAGAGCGTGGATCCGTTCGGCAATGGCAAAGCCATGAAGCGGCCCACCGTTGAGTACTTGAAGCACCAAGAGATCCAGAGTTCCGGAAAGCAGTTCTGGTTTAGCCATGGGTATGTCCTAGATCTTCTAGGGAACGCAGCCATGACCTAGATAGTCAAGGGAGAAAGTGTGGTGCTCGAAATTTGGTGCCTAATTGCTGATATTCGGTAATCACCAACGGACTCGGAATTCATTTTTATATGCCGATTAAGACGCTAGGCGGAGCACCAGCAATTTACTACAAATATTGCGACGCGGCTCGTATCGACGTTCTCGAGCGCCAGCGACTGCGTTTCACCCCAAGAGAAGAATTGAATGATCCGTTCGAGCTTTTGATGAGCGCCAAATTCCTCGATCGGCCTTATGAGCAGATACGGCTTGCCAAGGCTATTGCTGGAGAGCTTTCAAGGCGCCAAAAAATGCAGCGGGCGGCCGATCCGTCTCTTCAGGAAATTCCAACGAAGGCGATCTATCAACATAGTCTTAGCAAGCTTCGTACAAGTGAGCAAATTACGCTGGCTAAACAAGCCTCGGTCGAGGCAATGAAACGTCGGTCAGAGCAAATTCGTATCCTATGCTTATGCGGCACGGCGCCTGACGATCCGAGAGCCCTGCCTATGTGGACACATTACGCTGTAAACCATTCGGGCTTTGCTCTAGGATTTGATGCAACCCATCGATGGTTCCCACTCCCCGGGGGCGAGGCCGATGGCGCTCTTTGCCGACGTGTTTCGTACAGAAAAACTAGGCATAACGTGAACCATCCCGACGGGCAGGCTGTATTCTTTCGAAAGGCCAGCTGTTGGGAATACGAGGACGAGTATCGTATGGTAAAAGACATGGCGCGCGCGCGGGATCTCGAAACAGATTCAGTGGACGCGCTCGCTCACTTTCCGGCTAGTGCGCTCGTTTCGGTCACATTGGGAGTGCGATGCCAATTGCCAACGATAAGGAAGATATTGCTGATTCTTAGAAACATAGCCTTCAGGCATGTGAGACTTTATTACGGCGTCACGTCTACGGACACGTACAGCATTACTTCCTCAACCGAACCTCCATCTCCGCAAGCGCGTGAAATAATGGACAAGGTGTATGGGCAGCGCGCTCAATCGCTAGAGAAAGCGCCGTGACTTTGCGCCGCCCCAGAATGCGTCTTCAAATTACGCTGTTCCAATTTATCGAGGCTGCGTGCGGCTACCTTGCATGGATCGAAGATTTCAACGGCCGCCATGACGCATGCGTTCGAATGCAATTTCTCGAAGGTGGGGCGCCAGGGCTGATCCAGCAGAAGTGAACCGGAAGGGGCATTCCAGTTCTTCGCAAGAGGCGACCGCCTTCTTCAAGGTCATGACATTGATGAAACTACCTCACTCCGTCACGCTGGCTCTTGCCGCATACGCAAATAGCGGGAGTGATCAATACGCGATTATTTGTCGCCTTCCTCAATTGACCGCGAAATCCCGAGCCAAACACTTTTGATGTATGCCCAAAGACGATAAAGACGCGTTCCCCAGGGTGGGAGACGTTCTTCTTGTCCGAGGTGCGGGAAAGAAATCTTCAACCATTGTGGGCGCCCAGAAGGTACTCTATCAACGGGCGCGTTCTAGTCACGTCGCCCTATGTTTGGGCGGTGGCGCATTCATTCACTCAACGGCGGCATCCGGTGTTCACATCGAATTTTTTCCTGCGATACTATCGGAAAGCCAGTCAAATTGGACGGTGCTTCGATTGAAAGCCCTCGACGGGGCCGGCCGAGAGAAGCTGTTTTCGGCGGCTAACTATTTCCTAGAGCAAGGATACAACAGAGGCTTTATGCTACCGGAAAACGCAACGTCCTCGTTCTGTTCAGAATTTGCCGCCAAAGCATACCGCCAAGCAGGATTTGAGATAATATCGGGTAAAAAGCCGAGTCAGGTCTTCCCTGCAGATTTCGACCGAGAGGCGGATGGCTCAGAGGAATGGTTAGATGTGACGGACGAATATCGTTCTTGGTTAGGTCGATTTGAAGCCGACACCACGTTAGGGATCGCGGAATTTAAATTCCTGAAGTCTCAAATCGAGCATCTTAAAGCGAGAGCTCGTGGGGGGGAAATAATGCTCCGAGATGCAGAGAAGGATTTTCCATCGGCGGGAATGAAGAAGGCCGTAACAGAGATCCGCGATGAATTAGAAAAGCACAGGAAAATGAGATTTTGGGACGAGAAGCGAGAGTAGGCGCTTCATTTGGCCGCATCTCACCACTAAATCGCCCTCAAAGCTTCACTGGGAGAGACTTTGGCCGCTCGTCTTGCGGGAATGACACAGGCGGCCGATGTCGCCACTGAAAGGAGTGATGCAACCAGCAAGAACACTCCGACGTTGCCCGGCCTGACTCCATAAAGGAACGAGGCCATCGCACGTCCTAGGAAGAGTGCCCCTAGGACTCCGATCGGTAAGCCAATTGCCAACAGGCGTCCTCCGAAGCTGAGAATCATCCGCAGGATCTGGCCCGGCTGAGCGCCGAGGGCCATACGTACGCCTATCTCGCGGCGCCGCTGTGTCACCGTGTAGGCGAGCACTCCATAGATGCCGATCGCGGCGAGGATGAGTGCGATTCCCGCAAAGCACCCGGCGAGCGACACTGCCACCCAACGTCCGGAGAGGCTCTTACCGACGCGGTTCTCCATCAGGATCACATCATGAAGTTCGATGGCGGGATCGACCTCCCGGACTATCTTGGCCAATGTTGCGCCCAGCGAGACGGGATCGTCGAGGGTGCGAAGAGCGATCATGACATTGTTTTCCCCGTCGTAAGGGACGTACATAGTTCCAAACTCTTTGTCGTCGGCCAGGTTGTTCTGCCGGATCGCTCCCACCACGCCCACGATGGTGTAGTATTCTGGATTGGGACCTGAATCGGGTGTGATTTCGGCGCCGAGCGCATCACCCTTCGGCCAAAATCGCTGAGCAAAATTCGTATCGACCACACAAGGCTTCCGAGGGGAACCGACATCGCCGTCTCCCAAAAACCTGCCTTGAACGAGCGGCACACCTAGTGCGGCGAAGACGTTTCCCGCGACGCCAATCACCGGATGGGGTTCTGCAGCCTCCTCGGACTTCGTTTTGTGATCCTTGAAGACTATGGCCGCACCGCCGCCATTCCATGTGAAGGGGAGAAGGGTCGAGATCCCCGCGGACGAAACCCCGGGAAGGTTCTGTATTCGTTGCGAGATCTGTACGACCAGGGCGCTCCTCTTGGCATCTGGATAACGGTAGGCCGGAAGATCGAACATCCCGGTCAGGACATGCTCGGGGCGAAACCCCGGGTCCACGGAAAGGAGATTGAACAAGCTCACCGACAGCAGGCCCGTTCCCGCCAGAAGGATGAAAGCGAGCGTTATCTGGGCGATGATGAGAGCCTGGCGCACCCTTTGAACCGAACCGGTCGTCGTCCCGGTTCGCGACTCGGATGAGAGCGAAACAGATAGGTTCTCACGAAGCGTCTGCCACACGATCGGCGCTGACAGCATGATGCCGCTCAGCACGGCCCCGACCATGGAAACGGCGCATACGCGGACATCAGGATCCAAAGACATCTCGAAGGGCAGGCGATCGCTGAAGGTATGGAATGTGAGTCGGAGCGCTATGAAACCCAATGCGGTCCCGGTTGCGCCCCCGGTAACAGACAGGACGAGCGTTTCCAATACGATCGACCTGCCGAGCCTCAATGACCCGGCCCCCAAGGCCCTCCGCACACTGTACTCGCGCGCCCGGCCAACGGCACGGACGGCGAGGAGGTTTGCAAGGTTTACAGCCCCGATGAGAAGGAGAAAAAGCGCACCAACCTGCAGAAGAGTGAGGGTGGGGCGGATATGCGCCACCATCGTGGCCTGAAGGCCGTTGATCGCCGGGTGATATCCGGCTCCGTCCACAACCATTTTGGCGTAGGGGTCCTGCTTCAGCGTACGCTCATTCAGCGCGTCGAGCTGGGCACGGGCCTGCTGGGCCGTCACCCTGGGGCGAAGCCTGACACACATGGCTCCGATCGAGGCGGCATGTCGGTAGAGATCCGTCTGTTCTATTTTCGTGAAGACAAGGGGGACCCAGGCAACCGGGTGCACGGTGGGGAAGTGAAACGACGCAGGCATTACCCCGATCACCGTATAAGGCTCGTCATCCAGGACTAGGACCTTCCCAAGCGCAGCCGGGTCGCCCTGGAACTGGCTCCGCCATAACGCATCACTGAGGATGACCACGTGCGGGCTGCCCAATAATGTCTCGGCTTCAGTAAACGTTCGGCCCAAGGCTGGCTCTGTCCTGATGAGTCGGAAGAACCCCGCAGAGGTCGCCAGCGCCTCAATGCCCTTGATGGATCCACGCTTGCCTGAGGCGAGCCAAACGGTGCGGTAGGCGGCGCTTTCGGAAAAGGCGGCGATGTCCCGGCCGCGCTCAATGTAGTGGGGTACCGATATGCCACCGTCGAATCCGGCCTTCGGATAGCTGTCGTAAACGGTATAGACGCCGGTCGCATCGGGGAAGGGCAGGGGTTTAAGCAGGATGCCGTCGACGACCGAGAAGATCGCGACATTGGCAGCGACGCACAGTGCGAAGATCGCGAGCACCGTGACCGTGAAGGCGCGCTCGCGCAGAAGCCCGCGAAGCGAGTGCCTGAGGTCGTTGCCGGCGTCCTCCAGCCACCTGAGGCGCCTCTCATCCCTGTAGCTCTCCTTTACTTGGTCGATCCCTCCCAGGTCGATCAGCGCCCAGCGGCGCGCCTCCTCCGGAGTCATCCCCGCCTGAATGTTGGCTTCCGTCTGGAACTCGACGTGGAGGCGCAGCTCTTCGGATAAATCCTCCTCGATCTGTTCCCTCCTAAAGAACGAGCCCAACCTGAAGGCGAACCTCCTGAGGACCGACATGGCTACGTCGCACGCAACATGGCGTTGATGGTGCTGGAAAGGACCTGCCAGCGTGCGGATTCGACGCCCAGCTGTTCTCGGCCTGAAGCAGTTAGACTATAATAGCGGGCCTTCCGGTTGTTGTCCGAGGTGCCCCACTTCGCCTCAATCCAACCACGGCCTTCAATCCGGCAAAGTGCGGGATAAAGGGAGCCCATCTCAACCTGAAAGACCTCCCTCGACATCTGCCGCAAGCGAACCGCCAGTCCGAAACCGTGCATCGGCTCCAGTACCAGAGCATTCAGGATCAACATATCCAGCGTGCCTTGGAGTAGTTCTGCTTTTTCTTTGGTCATCGCCGGTCCTTCAGGGGTTCTGAAGGAGACAAATGTTTCGTTCCTTTAGAACGTCAATAGGAAACCGGACGACAGCGCCGATGCCGCGGTTCTAGCCAACTCCCGACCCTGAAGACACATTCTCAGGGTGCGTCGCCAAACGGGTCCTCTAAGGAGCACTCGAATCCCCATTTGCCTGCGCTATAGGGTCCAGCGCAAATGCTGGTACCGTCAACCGCCAGCTGTCTGACAGCTTCTGAAGTGTAAGAAAGACCTGCCGAGTCCGCCCGTCCGAGTCCTTGAGCCTCAGATACTCGATGACTTGGCCATCCTGATTGATCTGTTTGGCTACCACCTGGGCACTGTCGAGGGGCACGTTTCCTGCCACGAGGAGGGCCATTAAGTCGTCAGGGGAGGCATAGGTTTGGCTGGCAGCAGGAGGTAGGCTGGCCAATAGATCTGCCGCTTTTGACCGCGTATCGGGTGCCAAAGCCAGAGTATTCTTGAGGGCACTCAAATCGCCGCCGGCCGCGGCCCACAACATCGTCTCGACGGCGGCCTCCGGCGTGGCTTGACCCTGAATCTTCCATGCTGCTGCGGGTGTCCAAGTCCCGGGACGGAG
>Ga0302140_10004793_pt1 | contig 17201 bp, 13 predicted proteins | sample I_Bog_E1_1_FD_202095 | JGI IMG/M metagenome (GOLD analysis project Ga0302140, IMG submission 202095) | Peat permafrost microbial communities from Stordalen Mire near Abisko, Sweden - I_Bog_E1_1 | ecosystem: Environmental > Terrestrial > Soil > Wetlands > Peat | place: Sweden: Abisko, Stordalen... | reverse complement strand
GGGAATCTTCTTAACATTGGTGCGCGAAGAGTGGAGGATGGTGCCGCCCTTCAACTGGATGCCGTCGATATTCTCCAGCGTGAGGGGAATAAAGTTGTTGTCCAGCACGCCGCGCCAGCCGTTCAGAAAGCCGATAAACTCATCGCCATAGTGGTTGATGCCTTTTCTCACGGCGGCGTAGATGACCGCATTCAATCCGGGGCAGTCGCCGCCACCGGTCAATAAAGCAACTCGCATCGCAGAATCTCCTGAAGAATTTTGCCCGGCTGATCCAAACATTTGGAGCATTGGCCGAGCCGGGAGCATGTCCCTGAGCTGTACGTTTAGGCCGGACAAACTGCCCGGTTTCGACGCCTTACCCAGTGTACTCCGCCGCTGTAAAGTGAAATCGTGACCAGGCTCACGCACCTGGAGGGTTCAGCTTATTTTCATTTCCCGCTTTGGAACGCGGGGCGGTGATGATTCAATAGGGTATGCCCGGAACTGGAGCTTTGATCCTGCTGGCGTTTGCTGCTGTGGTGGTGGTGCTGCTGCTGGTGCTGTTGCAGTTGACACGACTGGGCCTGCTGGTGCGCACCACCATCCCCGACCGGCCGCGGCGGCGCAGTTTTATTGCGTCGCTCTCATTCCTGATTACGTTCGCCGGTGTTCGCATCCTGGTGAGCACTATCGTCCACAAAGCAGGGCCTTTCCAGTGGGTGACTGTCGGCGGCCTTCATATCCATCACCTGGTTTGGGGCATTCTCATCTTGCTTCTGGTTGGCTATGGATGGCTGCTGGATTTGGGACAGGCGCATACGGAGCTGTCCATTTTTTGGAGCCGGCTGATGTCGATCAGCTACGGTGTAGGCGCTGCGCTAACCCTGGACGAGTTTGCGCTTTGGCTGAACCTTGCGCCGGACGCTTACTGGTCGCGCGCGGGCCGGGTGAGCATCGACGCGGTGATTCTGTTTGGCAGCATGCTGGCCGTCGGTGCGTGGGGCGCGCCATTCTTCAGGGGCCTGCATCACATGTGGATCAAGCGCGGCTTGGTTGGGAAAGAACTCAGCAAGGGCCTCACCTATCCAATTCGCCGCGTGCGGTCGCTTCGTCCGCGTAAAGGGCGTCAATAAGCGACTTGTAGCGGGCATCGATTGCGCGCCGTTTCAGCTTCATGGAAGGGGTTAGCTCGCCCGATTCCTGGGTCCACTCGTCGGCTACGACGCGAAAACGCTTCAGGGTCTCAAAGTTGGCCAGGGCGCCGTTTACTCCACTGACAATATCGCCATAGAGCGCAATCACGCGGCGGTCGACTACGAGTTCGGCCCGTGATTTAGTCTCGATGCCGTGATGAGCGGCCCACTCCTCGAGCGCAACAAAATTGGGCGAAAGAATCGCGGAAATGAACTTGTGCTTGTCGCCTACCAATGCGGCCTGGGCCACCAGCACGTTGTTCTTGAGCTTGTTCTCGATGGGCTGAGGCGCGACCATCTTGCCGCCTGAAGTCTTCAGCAGTTCTTTTTTGCGGTCGGTGATGGAAAGAAAACCATCGGAGTCGAAGTGGGCGATGTCGCCGGTGCGAAACCAACCATCCTGGTCGAAGCAATCGGCAGTGGCGGCGGGTTTTTGCCAGTAACCGGGAAATACAGATGGACCGCGAACCAGGAGCTCTCCGTCTTCGGCCAGTTTCAATTCAATATTTGGCAGCGGTCGGCCGACGGTGCCCATGCGCTGGTGGAGAGGCGTATTCAACGCGATTACGGGCGCGGTCTCGGTGAGTCCATACCCTTCCCAAAGGGCAATCCCGACCGAGGCAAACCAACGCGCGGTGTCGATTCCGAGTGGCGCGCCGCCGGAGACGAAGATTCTGACCCGGCCGCCGAATGCCTCACGCACCTTGGAGTAGACGAGCTTGTTGGCCAGCTTCCAAACCATCGATCTGGGGCGGCGGCCGCCATACACCACATCGGAGTGCCGAGAGCCTACACTGATTGCCCAGGACAACATCCTCATCTTTACGGCGGAAGCGGCGGAGCGTCCCTCAACCGCCTGGCGAATTTTCTCGTACACCCGCGGCACCCCAACAATTACGGTCGGCCTTATCTCGCGCATGACCTGGGGAAGTTTGTCGAACTTTGAGCAATAGGCCACCTGCGCTCCGTAGGAATACATGACGTAGTCCAGAGCGCGGGCGGTGATATGCGAAAGAGGCAGAAACGAGATGCAGGCATCGGTTGCATTGAAGTCGAATTCCGCGGCGGCAACGCTCTGGTTTGCGGCAATGTTCCCGTGGGTGAGCGCCACTCCCTTGGGCTCGCCGGTGGTCCCGGAGGTGTAGATGAGGGTGGCCAGGTCTTTGGGCTCGACGGCGCGGACAAGCGCATCGAAGACAGAATCGCGCGAGGCACCGCGCTCGTCGGCTCCAGCCAGCAAAGTGCTGAATGCGATGGCGCCCTCGGGCGGAGCGGCGGAGTCCATGATGACGATCCGTTCCAGTTGCGTTTTGGCGCGCACGGCGTTGAGTTTGTCGAACTGCTGGCGGGTGGAGACCACGGCAACGCGGCAGGCGGCATCGCTAACCAGGGCCGCTACCTGGTCGCCGGTAAGCGTGGGATAGATGGGCACATCCACTGCGCCAATGGCCAGCGCTGCAAAGTCGGTGATGGCCCACTCCCAACGGTTCTCGCCCACCAGCGCGATGCGATCGCCTTTTTGCACGCCCCAGCCGAGAAACGCTTCGGACAGGGCGCGGACCCGCTGGTAGATCTGGTCAGAGGAAATGGGTTGCCATTGCTCAAACTCGTCCTGCCATAGAATGGCGCGCGGGTTTGCAGCCAAGGCTACTCGGCGAAAAAGGTCATTGATGGTCGAAATTGGGGCGATAGGTGTCATTGGATTCAAATAGAGGACGCAGTCTCAAGCGCACCACGGCCATTCGAGAGTGTATCAGCGCGGAGGGAGGTTGGGTTCCTCGGCAAATCGGACTTCCCTTCCCGGCTCGAAACGGCAAGCGGTTGAACAGGCAGAATACAGAGTTTCGGCGAGGAAGTGTAACGCGATAACATTTCAATGGAACCTGGAGAAGTTTTTGATCCGATGATCTGAAGTTCCGTGCCCATTACGATGCCCAATCGCTTTCTGGCGTTATCTCCGAGCGAACCCGACCCGGCCCTGCTAAGGAAATTGGCCTGGGTCAGGCGCGCCTTTTTGGCCTTAGTAGTAGCGATCGCGGTGGTAACTATAGCAGGGTGGCTTATTCCAGCCGTGGGAGGGATCCTTCCTCACGGCTGGCAGTTCATGTCGGCGGAATCCGGGTTCGCATCGATCTGCGGCTCTTTCAGCCTCTGGTTCGCCGAGCCGGGACGTTCCACGCGAATGAAACGGCTCAGTTTGCTCTTCGCCGGGCTGCTTGTACTGCTGGCCGCTGCCGTTCTGGTGGAGTATGTGTTCCGCATCTCTCTGGGCTTTGATACGTTACTCATCTATGAGAGAAGACCGCCGCCTGGAATGCTGGGGAGAATGTCACCGCAGTCGGCTACGGGGTATGCGTTGCTGGGAATTGAATTGCTTCTCCTGCGTTCGCAGAGACATTTTGCTTCGCGTGTAGCCGATTTCGTCGCCTTCTGCCTGTGCCTGTCGATCCTTATTCTCGTCTCCGGGTACCTTTTTGGGGCGATGCGTCTTTTCAGCATTTCGCCGACTGTGAAGGTAGCACCGCAGACGCTGATTTGCCTGGCATTGCTGACCGCTTTGACCGTCTTGCGCCGGGCAGACGAGGGTGTATTCGCCATCTTTCTGGGACGCGGAATCGGTGGCAGAATCGCCAGGGGATTATCTCCCATTCTGCTGGTGATGCCGTTTGCTCGCGAAGTGGCCCGAGCCCACATAGTGCAAACGCATCGGATTCCCGAGCACTATGCCACGGCAATTTTCGCCTCGGTTGCAGCGATGCTATCGTTTGTCCTGGTGATGATTCTTTGCTGGTATGTGAACCGAATGGAGACGCAGATTCGCGACCTAACCCTGCGCGACGAGTTAACCGGCCTCTACAATCTCAGGGGATTCACAATCCTGGGTGAACACGCAGTGCGGGTGGCGCGGCGCACCCAAAACGCGCTGTCGGTGCTATATATCGACGTGGACAACCTTAAACACATTAATGACACACTGGGACACGCAACCGGTTCGGCATTTCTGCATGAGACAGCGGAACTGCTCAAAGAGACCTTCCGGGAGACGGATGTGATAGGGCGAATCGGCGGGGACGAATTCGCGGTGATCTGCCAATGCAGCCACGTCGCCATCTCGATTGCAGCCCATCGCCTGGAGGAAGCCTGCACAGTGCGGAACGCTCAAGGTACGCAGCTATTTCCGCTTACGTTCAGCGTTGGGTACGCCACGGCGGAAGAACACCTGGGACAGACACTGAATGAGCTGATGACCGAAGCGGACCAAGCGATGTACGGGCAAAAGCGGCAAAAGAAGCTTGCAAGGGGCTGACCGGCATTCCTGGGCATCCGGCCCGGCGCTTACTCGTATCTGAGCGCTTCGATGGGATCTAGGTTGGCAGCACGGATGGCGGGAATCATGCCGCTGACCAATCCCGTGACGATAAGGATCAGGCTGGCTACAACAACCGAAGTGGGCGATATGATGAGGCGGATGTCCGCGCTCTCGGCATTCTTCGCCATGGCGCTGTAAAACGTGATACGGCCGACCAGCGCGGAGACCAGATAGGCCAGTGCAATGCCGCCAACGCCGCCGACTCCGGTGATGGCCATGGCCTCGGCAAGGAACTGGATAAGGATGTGGTGTCTGCGAGCGCCGAGAGCCTTTTCGATTCCGATTTCGCGGGTGCGCTGCTGCACGGCTACGAGCATGATGTTCATGAGGCCGATGCCGGCGATGCCCAGGGTAAGCGCGCCAACGAGGGTAAGCAGAATGGACAGCGCGATGGAGAGAAGCCGAAAGACGATGACCTGGGACATGAGGTTGGCCACACCCATGGCGTTGTGATCGGAGGGTCGGAAATGATGGGCTGCGCCCATGGTTTCGCGCAGGGCCTTCTCTACCAATTCGTGATCGCCGCGATAGTCGAGCCAAATGCTATCGAGGTATTTCGAGTCGACAAAGTCGCTTATGGTATTGAAAGGGATATAGATGTTCCGGTTGCTGTCGTCTCCGTCGCCCTCCTGCATTTTTGGCGCCATGACACCGATAACAGTGAAGGCTTCACCATTGAGGCGGATGGTTTCTCCCAACGCCCAGCCGCCGGAGAAAAGCTTGGTCTTGTTTTCCGCACCGATGATGCAGACATGGGCGCGCTCCTGATCCTCGGCTCCGTTAAAGAAACGGCCCTGGTCAAGGTTGAGCTTCCATATCTCCTGATAGGAAGGCCGGACCCCATTCACTTCCCACGTATAGGTGTGGAGATCGTTCTGCACGGGAACGGTTTTTTGGGCCAGGGGAGATATATGCTGAATTTCGGGAACGGCGTTGGAGACGCGATCGACATCGTCGAGGGTAAAGCGGACACGGACTCCTGCTTTATCGCCGCCGGCCTGCTCGCTCGTTCTGTTACCCCAGAAGATGATGGTGTTGGTTCCAAATTTAGAGAAGATGTTTTCGATGGCGTTGCTGAATCCCGCGCCATAGGCAACCAGCAGCACGACAGTGGCGATGCCCCACGCCATGCCCATCATGGTGATGGCGGTGCGTCGGCGGTTGTAGACCATCGCTTCCCAGGCTTGGGCGAGAATGTCTTTTAGCATGGTGGCCTCCGGCCAGTGAGCAGTGGTTAGTGGCTAGTTGTTAGTGGTTAGTAAAAGCCGGCGGACTGTGCTCCCAATCAGATCGCATTGTCTCAGCGATCAAGACGTTACTGATAACTCCCACCCATTCCGATTCTCGCGCATGGCAAGGGAAGAACTAACCACTATTCACTAACCACTATTCACTGCGTTTCTCACTCTCTTCTCAACGCTTCAATTGGATCCATGGCGGCTGCCTTGCTGGCGGGATAGAGGCCGGCTACCACACCGCAAAGTACAAGGCAAATTAGCGCGAGGGCGGCCGACCAGGGTACCAGGCGGGGCGGATCGAATCCGGGCACCTTGCCGGTGAGCAACTCCTGAAGCACCCACATGCCGCCCGCCGAGGCCCCAATGCCGATGAGCCCGCTGACCGCCGTCAGCAGCAGGCCTTCCCAGAAGAACTGGGCCAGGATGCTGCGCTTTGTGGCTCCGATGGCCTTAAGCAAGCCGATTTCGCGAGTGCGCTCGGTGACTGAGACGAGCATGATGTTGATGATTCCCACCGCGCCGAGAGCCAGGGTGACGATGCCGACGCCGCCCAGAAAAATATCCATCGCATTGAAGATGGCGCCGATCATGTGCTCTTCCTGGATGGTATCCCACTCTTCGAATGCGTCCTTGAGGGAGGGATCGAAGCCGTGCCGCTCGGCGATGACGCGATGAACCGCGGGGACGGCGGCGGTGGTGTCGCCTTTGGTTGCGGGTTGGTACTGAATGGAGCTGAGCGCATCGTGGGGAACGTTGTCGCCCTTCATCGCGAAAAGCTCCTGCATGATGGTGAGCGGGATGTAGACCTTCGAATTGTCGCTGTCGTTGTTGCCCCGGCTGATGGAGGAGACTCGACCAACGACGGTGAAGGTGACGTCGTTGATGTTGATTGTTTCGCCCAGCATGGGACGGCCGGGAAACAACAGGGTCGCGCTTTTTGAACCGAGCACCACGACGCGGCGGCGCTCGGCGAGATCGGCCTGGTCGATAAAGCGGCCCTCGGCGATGGGGACAAAGCGGACTTCGGCGTAATTCGGCTCGACGCCCATGACCTGCCCGGAGGAGTTGGCGTAGGCGCTGACTTCATAGAGATCGTTGCGATTGAGGAAGCCGGTAACGGAGCGCAGCTGGGGAAGGTTGCGAAGGGCCGCTTCGTCGGCCAGGGTGAACTGGTAAGGGCGCATGCCGGTGTGCTGGTTGGCGAGAGCAGGGATGGTGCCGTTCCACATCATCACCACATCGTTGCCAAAGGTGGCCAACTGCTTGTGCTGTCCGCTGCGGAAGCCCTCACCCAGGCCCACCAGCACCAGCAGCGAGCCGACGCCCCAGGCAATTCCGAACATGGTCAGGAAGGTGCGCAGCTTGTTGGCCATCATGGCGCGAAAGACCTGGCCGAGAGTGTCGGAGAATGCCTGCATGGCGATTGGACGCCGAGGGAAGGCGCTTGGAGAGTGATACGCGGTGGGAGGGGGGTTGGTTCCCGAAGCCTGCGACGGCTCGGAGCCTCCGGTACTGTTGTGTCCATGAAGTTCGTCGAAGGAATTCAGCCGTGGAAACGCAGGTCCTTCGACTACGCTCAGGATGACAGGTTGATTTTGACGTCAACATTTGACCCAGGACACTAGCTCCCATAGGTGTAAAATCCGCGGCCGGATTTGCGGCCTAGCCAGCCTGCATCCACCATCCGCACCAGCAACGGGCAGGGGCGGTATTTGGGATCGCCGAAACCTTCCTGGAGGACGCGCAGAATATCCACGCAGACATCGAGGCCGATGAAGTCGGCCAGAGTTAACGGACCCATGGGGTGGGCCATTCCGAGCTTGAAGACCTGATCGACGGCTTCCGGAGTGGCCACGCCTTCCATGACGGCGTAGGCGGCCTCGTTGATGAGCGGCATCAGCACCCTGTTGGAGACGAAGCCGGGCGCGTCGTTGACGGCGATGGTCGTCTTGCCCAGCTTGAGGGCCAGCGCGTTGACGGTATCAAAGGCCGCATCGGAAGTGGCCAGGCCGCGCACAACTTCGACCAGCGCCATAACCGGCACGGGGTTGAAGAAGTGCATTCCGATGACCTGAGCCGGACGACCGGTCTGCGCCGCCAGCCTGGTGATGGAAATGGAGGAAGTGTTGGTGGCAAGGATGGCGTGCGCCGGCAGAATGCGATCAAGGGAGGCAAAGATTTCGGCCTTCAACTCGAATCGCTCCGAGGCTGCTTCAATGACGAAATCCGCCGCGCTGAGGGTCTCGCGATCCACCGTATCCGCGATGCGAGACAACGCCGATGCGATTTCGGCTTCGGTCAGTTTCCCATTGGCAGCCTCGCGGCTCAGGTTGCTGCGGATCCGCAAGAGCGCGCTGACGAGGGCGTTCCTGTCCACATCGCACAACAGCACGCGGAAACCGTAGCGCGCAAAAACATGAGCGATGCCGGATCCCATGGTCCCGGCGCCCACCACCCCAACGGTGCCAATCTGCGAGGCCACCTCTGCCATTTCCAACGCCCTCTCGAACGGGAGTGTAGCAGGCCAGACGCGTGCTTTGCGCTAGCTGCCTGGCGCGCCTGCCGGAGTGAGGCTCAGCGTGTCGGTAAGCGTGAACTGAAGGACTGCTCCCGGCTCAAGCGTGGCCTGTGGATGGTTGACCAGCAGATGGGTAGTAACCGCGCCGACTCCAATTGCCCCGCCGACCACCGCGCCAACCGGGCCGCCAAGAACCGCGCCAGTCGCTGCGCCGGCTCCAACCACGCCCGTATATTCAATTGCGTCGCGCTTCACGCGCGATGGGGGAAGGATCGTTCCCTCATCGCCAAGTCGGGTTCTGGAGCCCGGAGTTCCGGTAACCATGGCATGGAACATGTAACGGCTTCCATCGGGCATGATCACCGCCTCAGGCCGCAGGCGCATGGAGCCATGCCCGCCGAAGTGACCGCTTGATGCCTCAACTACGGTGCCGTCAATCTCCGTTCCCGCGGGGATGACGACCTGGCCGCCCTGCAACACGTCTTCGGCAACCTGGCTGCGGAAGGGTTCGCCCTTCTGGCTATCCCAAGTTGAGAGCCGGTCAAGCAGCTTGACGGTTATGTTGGTTCCATCACCCAACTGTCCGGGACCAAGCGGGGCTGGGTGCACGATGTCTCCGTCAGGATCGGGCGCTGGATCGCGAACTGCCAAAGCGGGCGACGGCGCGGCCGGCGCCGGGCAATAAGGCTGAGCCGGCGGCGGAGCGGAACCGACGGTGGGATCGCTCGCCGCTGAAGCGACAGGGCTCGGCTGCGCCAGGGTTGTGACATCGACCGTGGCGGCGGGCGCCGCGGTTGCATCGGGAGTGGTTGCCGACTGAGCGGCAACGGTTGAAGCCGGCGCGGCTGCCGAGGCATTCAACGGATGCCCTGCGGGTGGCTTGGGAACCGGGTTGCTGGTGGTTACGATCTGGTCTTCCGCGGGCGGATTCGAAGTTCCCTCATAGGGGTTGGACTGGCTCGCCTGCTGCGCACCCAAGGCGGCAGAGGTAGTGAGAAACAACGCGCACGTCAATAGGCGAAGGTTCATCCGAATCTCCTTGTGCGGGCATCAGAATCCCTGCATCTTCAAACCCCGCTTGTAGCGGTGAGTTTCGCGCTGGGTGAAAAAAACATGCCTGACGCGGAAACCCACCCATGTTCAGGCTAGCGTGGAACCGATGCGGGGGGAACCCACGCTTGCAGCCTGGGTGCCATTGAGGGCACGAATCAGCGAAGGTACCCCCGTGCGGCATAGGCTCGCGCTCCAAAAGACTTAACCGCAGTGTGACCGCCATTACACAGTTTGGAGCGGCATGGTTTGTTAGAATCCGTAGGTTGGAACAAGATTGTTGAGCGTTGGACGGAGAGGACAAACCCTACGTGCATGAGCTTTTGGAAACCATTCAAAGCGCCGCCGGAGAAACTCTTGCCGTGGATCGCCGTCCGAAACTGAATGACAGGCTGCTGCACCGCATCATGAGGAGCGATATGACTGAGATTGTTGCCATTCGTGCCCGCGAAGTTCTTGACTCGCGCGGCAACCCGACCGTGGAAGCGGACGTAATTCTTGAAAGCGGCGCATTGGGCCGCGCCATTGTGCCTTCGGGCGCCTCCACGGGCGAACTTGAAGCGGTAGAACTGCGCGATGGCGACAAGACACACTTTGGAGGCAAAGGCGTTTTGCGGGCCGTGGAGAACGTGGAAACCGTGATCGCGCCCGAACTGGAAGGCCTGGACGCCGCCAATCAAAGGCTCATCGACCAGACCATGATCGCCCTCGACGGCACGCCGAACAAGAGCAAACTGGGCGCCAACGCGATTCTGGCCGTCTCCATGGCCGCCGCGCGCGCGGTGGCACAGACCCTTGAGATTCCTCTATACCGCTATCTTGGCGGCGTAAACGCCAGCATTTTGCCCACTCCCATGCTCAACGTGCTGAACGGCGGCGCGCATGCCGATTCGAACGTGGACTTTCAGGAATTCATGATCATGCCGGTGGGCGCGGAACGGTTTTCCGATGCGCTGCGCTGGGCCGCGGAGACCTTCCATACACTGAAGGGCGTGCTCAAGAAGAAGGGATATAACACCGCCGTTGGCGACGAAGGCGGCTTTGCTCCTTCGCTCAAGTCGAATGCCGAGGCCATTGAACTGATTCTGGAAGCCATTGAGGCAGCCGGCTACAAGCCAGGCGAGCAGATCGCCATTTCCCTCGATCCTGCGTCAAGTGAGTTCTATGACAAGGAAAAGAAGAAGTATGTTTTCAAGAAGGGCGACAAGAGCGAATTGTCCAGCGAACAGATGGTTGACTTCTATGAGAACTGGATTCGCCAGTACCCCATCGTCAACCTCGAAGACGGACTGGCAGAGGACGACTGGGAAGGCTGGAAGATACTGACCGACAGACTGGGCAGCCGGATTCAGTTGGTGGGAGATGACATCTTCTGCACCAATATCAAGCTGCTACAACGCGGTATTGAAGAAGGCGTGGCCAACTCCATTCTCATCAAGCTAAACCAGATCGGGACAGTCACCGAGACGCTGGAGGCGATTGATCTGGGCCGGCGCTACGGCTATACGTCTGTGATCTCGCACCGTTCTGGCGAGACTGAGGATACATTCATCGCCGATCTGGCTGTGGCGACAGGCGTTGGGCAGATCAAGACCGGTTCAGTTAGCCGCACCGACCGCATCGCCAAGTACAACCAGTTGCTGCGCATCGAAGAGGAGTTGGGCTCTGGTGCGGTGTTCCTTGGACTGGAAGGGTTGAACTATAACGACTAAAAGCCGGCTGTTACCTCGATCGGAGCAGGGCATTTCATGAAGTGGGGTGCCCTGTGCAACCGAGGGAAGGCGGATTCCGCCCAGCCGTCGCGCGTACCCATTTTTTTTCTACAAACCGTGCATCCAGGAAAGAGAGTATCGAACATGTACAAAGTCGTTCTGCTTCGCCACGGAGAGAGCATCTGGAATAAAGAGAACCTTTTTACCGGTTGGACGGATGTTGACCTATCGGAAAAGGGCCGGGAAGAGGCTACGCAGGCGGGCGTGATGATGAAGGAAGCAGGGTTTTCTTTTGACCTCGCATATACTTCGGTGCTCAAGCGCGCCATACGCACTTTGTGGATCGCGCTGGACGAGATGGACCTGATGTGGATTCCCGTGGAGCGCGACTGGCGGCTGAACGAACGGCATTATGGGGCGCTGCAGGGCCTGAACAAAGCCGAGACGGCAGCGAAGTATGGGGCCGACCAGGTGAAAATCTGGCGCCGTAGTTACGACATCCGCCCGCCCGCGCTGGAAGGGTCAGATTCGCGTTATCCCGGCAAGGACCGGCGCTATCACAATCTCTCGAAGGAACAGCTTCCCCTCAGCGAATGCCTTAAGGACACCGTGGATCGCTTTCTGCCGTGCTGGCACGAGGCGATTGCTCCCAGTATCCGGTCGGGGAAGCAGGTGTTGATCACCGCCCATGGGAACAGCCTGCGGGCACTCGTGAAATATCTGCAGGACGTGCCGGATGAGGAGATTGTCGATCTCAACATTCCTACCGGCGTGCCGCTGGTGCAGGAACTCGACGAGAACCTGAAATCGATTGGCCATTATTATCTGGGAGACCCTGAACAAATCGCGCAGGCGGTAAATAAAGCTGCGAGTACAGGCGGAGCAAGTCGCTAGAGACCACGAAGGGCCTCCCGTAGACGGGAGGCCCTTCCGCTTTCTGCATCGAAGCCGGGTTAGTCGGGAAACCTATTTGCTTACCGTCGGGAATGGCGCTGCAGCAGTTCCCTTAGCCTTCATCTCTCCGCTGAAGAACTTGCCTTCGCCCGTAAGCTCGAACGAGTCCCATGAAGATATCATGGTGGGACCCCATTCCGGATCGAAGCACCAGACGGTCCAACCGATGCCTTTGGAGTCGAGGTACTTTGTAATCTCCGCGCCGTATGCATCGTTGTCGGCCTTGGAACCGTAGTGATCGCTGAAACCAATCTCGGTTGCAATCATCGGATAGCGGCTTGCAGCGAAGCCGAAGTCCTCCTCCCATTTATCCGGCCACGGCTGGGACCTCTTGTTTGGGTAAGGGTGGGTAACGTATCCGATGCCCTGGGCTCGGACGGGGCTGTCGCGCAGCGGAGCAAGGTCGTAAGCCCAGTCCAGGCCGGCGACAAGCGGAATGGTTTCTTTGTCGTAAGCGCGGATCAGAGAGATCATCTGCTCATTGATATCGCGCCATTCATCCCATGTCATCGATCCGAGTTGACCTCGGAAGATGGTTGGCTCATTGAATAACTCGAAGAATGCAACCGTGTGGTCTCCGTTGAAATGGGCGGCCATGACGCGCCAGAAGTTGAGGGTCTCTGGCAGGCTTGTTTCATACATCGGGTCCTGAAACAGGGCTTGCTTGAGATTGCCAATCGAGTGCCAGTCGATGTCGACATACATGCCGAGGTCGGTAGACCATTGGACAGCCTGGTCAAGCAAAGCAAGGTAATTCGCGGCCCCCCGTCCGCGCCAAGCCACCGGATGGACCGGGATTCGAACCACTGTGGCTCCGGTGTCCTTGACCTTGACGAAGAAGTCCTTGCTCCAGTGGCCCTGACTTTCGATCTTGTCGGGATCGGCGATGTTGACTCCACGGAAGACAAGCGTTTTGCCGGCAGGATCGACGAACCGGTTACCGCTTACCGAAACGAGAGGGAGTTTTGTTGCGTCGGGGCTATTGAGAGGTCGAGTACGATAGGTCGCATGCCACCAGTCGTTGATTTTCTTTTGCTCTGTTGCGGGGCTCGCCGTTTGTGCCTGCGAGGTCAGGTTGCATAGAGACGCGAGGAGAACTGCGGCAAGAGTCAACAGCTTCATATTCTTCGACACCTTTCGTGCATACTCCCACGATCACAGCCCAAAGCAGGTGCGTCATGGAGGAACCGATCCATGTTAATTCCTGGATGGAAATGTGTCGATGCCGGGCAGGCAGAGGCTGCTTACCTTGGCCTTAGCGACTTGATCGCTTCGGGCAGGCGCTCTTCAAGAAGCCTTGCGCGCTCGACGGCGATACCACCCAGGTATGAGGGCGCGGGCGTGGCCATGAGAACAAGCGCAAAGGCAATTACCGAGAAACAAAGCCCCGCAATGCCGGCCGAGACAAACATGTGGTACATGTCGGAGATATCCAGACCGAAAACCTTGAAAGCCACATGTTCCAGCGGCTTGATGTGATGAAGGACAGCCAAAGCGAACAGGAAGAAGAAGACAGCCAGCGAGGTGAGCACGGCGAGCGTGACATCCAGGCTGCGGTGGAATTTCTGGCGGGCGCGGCAGTGGGGGCACTCGGCAAAATGATGCTCATAGTCCTTACGCATATCCGGGGAGATCCCCGAGATGTCATACCGCCAGCTTGCCAGGATGGCGCCTACGACAATGTCCGAACACTTGGTTCTTGTCATAAACGTAAAGACCCGCTTTGCACGAAATACACCCGCCCGTTACTGTGTTGCGCGGCTCAATCGGCAATTATGCCCCACAACAATTGGACGATCAAACCGCCCTAAGGGTTCAAAAAGGCAACCCAAACCGTGTAGCCGCGCCATGCCGAAGTGGCCATGGCACTTCCGATGCCAGCCTACGTGGTACAGAGTGATACCCGTGTTTCTTCATTCTAATTGAATTGCCTTAAAAATATATAGCAGAAAGGGCCTCATGTTGCGCCGCGAGCAACAACCGGTTAGCCAACAGGCTCGCCTTGCCGTTCAGCGCGTGCTCTGCCGTTACCCGCGCCAGCTCAGGAAGATTATTGCTTTCAGATAGATGCGCCAGAATGATGTAAGCTGCCTGACCGTCGTAACTGTTCTCAAGAAACTCCGCCGCGGCCTCGTTCGAAAGGTGGCCGACCCGCGAAAGGACCCGCTGTTTCACGCTCCATGGGTAAGGACCGTCCCGCAGCATCTCCAGGTCATGGTTGGATTCGAGCAGCAGGAGGTCAACCCCCTTGAGTTGCGCCTTGACGTTGGGAGAGATGTAGCCGAGGTCGGTGGCTACGGCCATCCGCACGCCCTCTGCCCGGAAGACAAAGCCCACGGGATCGGCGGCATCGTGCGGAATCGTAAATGGGCTGACAGCAATATCGCCAATCTCAAAGGGCTGCCCGGCCTGGAAATATTCGACCGATGGCAGCCATGTGGGATCCCTGGGTGGAATCGAACTGTCAGGCGGCTGCCCGGCGACGGCCGTGCTGGGATCCGCCGACGTAACCTGGGGCGTTTCCAGCGTAGCGGATTCGGCCTCGGGCCGGCCGGATCCGCCCATCAGATCGCTCTCGTCCAACTCACCCTCGTCGGGCGCCGCGTGGGCTTCTGCCTGGCGCTCGGCAGCTTGCTTCCGGCACTGCTCCAGCCACTGGGCATAGGTCATTTGCCGCCGAGGCGTCAGCCAGCGCATCCAGGCGCGATGAGTGCCCTGGGTAAAATAAACCGGAATTCCCAGCTTGCGCGCCGTTACGGCAAGCCCGTTAATATGGTCCTGGTGTTCGTGTGTGACGACGATGGCGTCAAGGGTCTCCGGATCCTCCCCGGCCAGGCGCATTCGCCGGAACAGCTCGCGGCAACTCAGCCCGGCGTCCACCAGGATGCGCGTGCGACCCCCGGTGACCACGGTACAGTTGCCCTTTGATCCGGAAGCCAGCACTGTGAAGCGAACCATCTACTCAGCATAGCGCGATGGCGCGTCGATTGCGCAAGGGTTGGTGTTAACCGCCGGGGAACCTGCTGGCCTGAGTTCTCCCTATGAACAGAATCCGATTGAGAATTGTGGTCTCCCACCCATTCGCAAGAAAAAGCGAATGGATGGACTCCCTGTACTGGCGCTCGCTTGCCGGCGCGGACTCCCCATTGGATTTTCGGCACGGACCGCCTCGCTAGGGCGCAGGTCCATCCACGGCGCTCGATTGACGCAGGGGCACTTCGGCGCTCCTGGCGGGCGAGTCTCTACTGGCTTACTGCTCAGTAGATGGATTCAAGGGCACAGGGTCACTTCGGCATTTGAGGATTGGACGGCGCAACGTTCATCGCAGGCGAAATTCGACAGGGCGAGTCGGCTTGCTCCTACGGTGACGCGGCAGCGCTCCCGACCGCCCGGCGCAGCGCGGCCCTGGCAAGCAGCCGTGTGGAATCGAGTGTCGGAAGCGAAGAATTCTCATTGTTCATAATCAGCGGAATCTCGGTGCAGCCGAGAACGACGGCGTCGCAACCCACCGCTTTCATTCGCCCGATGACCCGCTGAAATACCGCGGCCGCCGAAGGCTTGAAGACGCCATAGACCAGTTCTTCCATGATGATGCGGTTCGTCTCGTCGCGTTCCGCAACCTCTGTTCGCACATATTCGATGCCCAGCGCAGCAAGCTTCTCCGGATAGACTTCGCTTTCGACGAGCCAACGGGTTCCGGTGATCCCCACGCGTCGGAATCCGCGCTGGACAGCCTCCGCGGCTACGACCTCGGCAATGTGGAGCCAGGGGAGCGGCGACTGCGGTTCAATGGTTGCAAACGCCTGGTGCATGGTGTTGTCGGGGCAGATGAGAAAGTCTGCGCCGGCTCTGGCCAGCTTTTGAGCCGAAGAGAGCATCAGCTTGCTGACGCACTGCCAGTCGCCCCGATCCAGGCATTTCAAATACTCGGACAGCGAGTGTGAGTGCATGGAGACTTCAGGATGAGCGTAGGGACCGAGCAACTGCGTGCCTTCCGCGCAGATGGTTCGAAAACAAAGAGATGCGCCTTCAGCGGAGCAGGCGACGATACCAATGTGGGCGCGCATGAGACGATTCTATAAACGCGTCGCGGCCCCTTCTGGCCTGGAAGGATCACCGATTGGTCTTTCGAGAAGGAAACTTCTCAGTTAAGCTTCTAAGAAAAGCCGGAATTCGTGCTCCCGGCTGTCAGCTCATCCGCACGCCCGTGCTTCCCGGAGGCATCTCGAATGACGAACAAGCCGCTTTGGATCGGGTTGCTTTTTTCCGGAGCAGTCGTCTGCTCGCTGGTTCTGGCTATTGCGGGCATGGAAAGTCGCTCAGTTCTGGCGGCGGACAAGACGGAATCGACCGCTGTGCCAGGCTGGGATCGACAGGCCGCCGAGCGCTACCTAGACAGCCGCGAGGTGTGGTGGCAAGCGTGGGACCGTACGCAGAAAGACCATGGAACCTATTGCATCTCCTGCCACACGCAGGCGACCTATGGGCTGGCGCGGCCGGTTCTGCGCCAGGAACTGGGTGAACCAGCTCCGGCAGGCGCAGAACGGGCCATGCTCGAAAGCATTGAGAAACGCGTGCGCATATGGAAAGAAGTTGAGCCGTTCTACCTGGATGCCAAGTACGGCGCGGGCAAAGAGATCGAGTCGCGCAACGCTGAGTCCGTAATGAACGCGTTGATTCTTTCGAGTTACGACGAGCACCTGGGCCACATGAGCGAGACCACGCGCACGGCATTCGACAATGCCTGGGCGCTGCAATCAAAGGATGGGCCGACGACTGGGGCCTGGGTGTGGCAGAACTTTCATTACACTCCCTGGGAATCGCCTGAAAGCGAGTACCACGGCGCGGCTTTGATGGCCGTGGCCGTCGGCACCGCTCAGGACAGCTACCGCGACGACCCGAAGATTGCCGCCAATTTGACCGCCTTGCGCGAGTACTTGAAGAGCCACTACGATGCACAGCCCATGCTGAACAAGGTTGTCGCGTTGTGGGCCTCGGTGCGCATCCCCGGCTTGTTGACGCCGGATCAGACAGCCAAGCTGCTTGACGACTTGAAGAGCAAGCAACACGCGGACGGCGGCTGGAGCCTTACCGATCTGGGAACCTGGGAACGGGTGGACAACACCCCGCTTGAAACCCGTTCAGACGGCTACGCCACCGGGTTGGCCGTGCTGGTGCTCGAAGAGA
>Ga0302140_10004786_pt1 | contig 17214 bp, 17 predicted proteins | sample I_Bog_E1_1_FD_202095 | JGI IMG/M metagenome (GOLD analysis project Ga0302140, IMG submission 202095) | Peat permafrost microbial communities from Stordalen Mire near Abisko, Sweden - I_Bog_E1_1 | ecosystem: Environmental > Terrestrial > Soil > Wetlands > Peat | place: Sweden: Abisko, Stordalen... | reverse complement strand
GGCCCGCGCCGTCGTAGCCTTGTAGGTATCCACAGAGATCACGGCGTTTGGTTCGGCGGCCAGAATCCCCACCAAGACTGGCAGCAGCCGCGCCTGTTCTTCCTCGGCGCTCACCGCAGGGGCCTGCGCAAAACCTTCCGCACCGGACGCCTGCGATCCTGTTTTCGAACCTGGCCGCGTGCTCTCCGCGCCCAAGTCGAGCAGGTCCGCTCCCTCGTCCAACAACCTGATTCCATGCGCGATGGCCGCCTCATGATTGAGAAACAGTCCGCCATCGCTGAATGAGTCCGGCGTAATATTCACCACCCCGCACAGCAGCGTTCGCCGCCCCAGTTCCAGCGTCCGTGTGCGCAGGTTCCACGCCATGATGGTTCGTTCCATCGCCTTTTTCTCCCCGGTCGTGCTCATCGTCCAGCGCGACCCCGTCACTGCCAAATCCCCCGCAACCGCCAGGAAGAACTTCCTCCTGGATGGTACGCCAGACCGGTTTTTTGCTGCTAAACTCCCTCCATGAAGGCCTTTCCTCGAATCCCAGCGCTCATTCTGGCCGCCGCATTCCTCTCCGCCGCTCTCTCCGGCCAGCCTCAAAAGCACACTACGCGCCCGTCAGGGCATTCCGCCCCCACAACAGGCCAACTCGCTGACCGAATTCAGGTTATTCTCGCCGACCCGACACTGAGCCACGCCACTTTTGGAATCAGTGTAGCTACGCTCGACGGCCAGCCGCTCTATGGTTTGAACGAGGGCCGGTTGTTTGCGCCCGCCTCGAACGCCAAGCTGCTCACCACCGCCGCCGCCTTCGCGCTGCTGCCCGTTGACACGCTCACCTGGACCACCAACGTAGTCGCCGGCGGCGAAATCGACAACCAGGGAGTCCTCCATGGCGACCTGATCCTGCTCGGCGCGGGCGACCCCACGCTCAGCGCCCGACCCTATCCGTACCAACCACCTCAGCCGCCGCAAACCCCAGTCATTGCAACCCCTCAAGCCGCAACTCCTTCCACCCCAGTCCCCACGCCAGGTGAACCGGCCAAGCCTCCGCGTCCGATGGAAGTGCTGGAGTTGCTCGCCCAGCAGGTGGTGCAGGCCGGCGTGCGCACCGTCGACGGCAGCGTCGTGGGTGACGACATCTTCTTTCTCCACCAGCCCTACGGCTCAGCCTGGGCCTGGGACGATCTGCAGTGGGCCTATGGTGCTCCGGTCTCCGCACTCTCGTTCAACGAAAACACGATCGAGCTGACCCTGACCCCCGATCCAGCCGCGCCCGGAACAACCTCCGCCGAGTGGATTCCTAATGTGGACTACTACACCCTCGATAACACCATGACCCCGGCAAATAAAGGGGACACGCCCCATCCCGGCCTCGACCGCCCGCTGGGCAGCATGCTGGTGCGCGCCTGGGGTACAGCGCCGTCCGAGGGATTCCACGCCGGTCTGGCCGTCGAAGATCCGGCGGATTTTACCGCGGCCGCATTCAGGCAGGCCTTGGTGAGCCGCGGCGTTTCCATCACCGGCGCAGCCGCGTCGGCGCACAGGTACTCGACCAGCACCATCGACTTTGCCGGTGAGCGCATCCAGCCGATCTCCCTGGTCGCTTCCGTAGTGAGCACCGTGGCCGCGCCGCTCCTGGACCGCAAAGTTCTCGCCACGCACGTTTCCGTCCCCGTGGCCGAGGACATCATGCTCACCAACAAGACCAGCCAGAACCTGCATGCGGAGTTGCTGCTGCGGTTGCTCGGCAAACTTTGCGGCACGGACGGCAGCACTGCCGAGGGGACGCGCGTGGTGCGCCAATTCATCCTCGACGCCGGCGTGGACGACGGAGATTTCTTCTTCTACGACGGCTCTGGCATGAGCATGGACGACCGCATCGCGCCCCGCGCCATTACCAGGCTGCTGGCTTACGGCTCACACCAGCTTTGGGGCCAGGCTTGGCGGGACACACTACCCGCCGCCGGCGTGGATGGAACACTGGTTGGACGGTTCAAGAATTCCCCGCTCAAGGGCCGCCTGTGGGCCAAGACCGGCACGTTAGGTGAGACCAACGCCCTCTCTGGCTATCTGACAGGGGCCAGCGGCAAAACGCTGGTGTTTTCCATTCTGGTCAATGGCCACCGCCCTGGGAGCACCGTGGAGCTTCAGGCCATCGATCGCATCGCCGAAGCAATTGCCGCTGCGGAATAACGCTGTATCATCAGAGCCAGATGCGCTTCGGTTCCTTTGCTGCTTCAATCACTCTCCTAGCCTGTGCTGCCGGCGTTGCCGCCGCTCTGGCCGGTTGCCGCTCTCTGCCTCCGTCAAAACCCGAGGCGCTTTGGACTGTCGAAGAGGGTAGAGGCGCCATTGTCTACAGCCAGAAGTGCGCCAAATGCCATTACCCGACGACCACGCACGGCCTGCATGGGCCGGGGTTGCAGGCGCTCACCAAAGTGAAAGCAATGCCCTCCGGCGCACCGCCCACCGACGAGCGTCTTACGCAGACCATTTTGCGCGGGCGCGCGACAATGCCGGGCACGCAACTGACCGACGATCAGCTCAGCGATCTGCTCGCCTATCTGCACACGCTATGATCACCGACACCGGGAAGAACGCGCCAGCGCCGCGTCGAGAGTTCCTACCGCTGCCCGCCCTGGCGTTCATCAGTCTTTACCTTCTTGTTTTGGCCGGTGTGATCGTAGTGGGAGTCGTTGCGGGCGGCCACTATCCGCCTATCTTTCTCATCTTTGCGGCCGTCTTCATCGCCGCCAGCGGCGGGTTGCTGCTGCTGTTTCGCTGGGCGTGGGCGCTTGCCCTGGCCGCAGTTTTGCTTTTGGCGGTCTACGACCTGTGGATCTTCTCCGGTCAGCGTCAGGGAGCGGCCCTGGTCCAGGGATCTCTCAATCTGGTCTTCTTTCTCTACCTGGTGCGCACCGAGGTTCGCGCAAAGCTGCGTTAGGAAGCGCGGAAGGATTCTGCGATCTGGATGCGGAGTGGTAATCTTTTGCCCATGCTGCGCAAATTGCTGAACACCTTCCTCTGTCTTGGGCTGCCGCTGTTTGCAGCCGTGCCGGCTGTGGCCGCCGATGCCCCCACCAAGCGGCCAATCACCCTCGACGACCTGGCCCGCATTCAGCGCGTAAGCGCCCCGGTTCTCTCGCCAGACGGCGAATGGATTCTCTACTCCGTAAGCCAGATCGACATTAAGGAAGACAAGAGCCAGTCTCACTTGTGGATGGCGAAATGGGACGGCTCGGCGCGCATCCAGCTAACCTATGGCAAAGAGGGAGCTTCGTCGCCAAAATTCAGCCCCGACGGCAAATACATCAGCTTCACCTCGTCGCGGCCCGGTCCGGCCAAGGGCTCCCAGGTTTGGGTAATGGACCGGCGCGGCGGCGAAGCTGAGCAGCTTACCGCAATTACCGACCAGGACATCGAGGGCTACAGTTGGTCACCCGACTCGAAAGAGCTGCTGCTCACGCTCCATCCCAAGGCCGAGCCGGATGCCGAAGAGGGCAAGCCCCCCGTGCCGCCCAAGCCCATCGTGATCGACCGCTACCATTTCAAGCAGGATGTACAGGGCTACCTGCGCGACGACGCCTGGGATGCGCTCTATCTCTACGATCTGGCCACGAAGAAGGCCGAAAAGCTGACCACCAGCAAGAACGTGTCGGAAGAAAACGCCGAGTGGTCACCTGACGGCGCGTGGATCGCTTTCGTAAGCAACCAGGACCCCGATCCCGACCGCAGCAACAACACCGATGTCTTTGTGGTGGCGCCCAAGCCCGGTTCGGCTCCGCGCAAGCTGACCACCTGGCCCGGCCCCGACGGCGGACGCGTGGCCTGGTCTCCTGATTCAAAATCCATCGCCTTTATCGAGGGCGCAGAACTGAAGTTATTGGAGTACTCGCAGTCCCGCGCCGCGGTCGTAACTCTGGACGGCAAGGTGAGTTACCCCGCTGCCAAGCTTGACCGCCTCGTGCGTGAGCCGCTTTTCTTGGCTGATGGTCACCTGAGTTACCTGGTCGACGACGATCGCAACCAGTACCCAGCCGAAGTCGAATTAACCGGTAACGGAGCCAAGCGTTTGCTGGCGCAGCAAGGCGCGGTAATGGGATGGACCTACGCCGCAGGCCACACCGCCGTGCTTTACACCAACGACAGCGACCCCGCTGAAATCTACGCGTTCGAGAACGGCGCGCTGCGCAAAATCACCAACAACAACGATGCGCTGATGGCCGAACTGAACCTGGTGCCGACCGAAGATATCGAGTTCAAGAGCAAAGACGGAACCGATGTCCACGGCCTGTTGACCAAGCCGGCGGACTTTAAGGCAGGCTCGCCCGTGCCCATGATTCTCTTCATCCACGGGGGCCCCAACGGCCAGGACGAGCACACCTTCGACTTTCTTCGCCAATGGCTCGCCACCAGGGGCTACGCCGAACTGAATGTGAACTACCGCGGCGGTTCAGGTCGCGGCCAGGATTATTCAAAAGCCATCGCCGCTGACTGGGGCCACTATGAAGTGCAGGATCTGCTGGCTGGCGTGGACAAGGCGGTCGCCCTCGGTGTGGCCGATCCAAACCGCCTGGCAGTGACCGGCTGGAGTTATGGCGGCATCCTCACCGATTACACCGTCGCCAGCACCGATCGCTTCAAGGCGGCCATCAGCGGCGCCGGTGTTGCTGCGCCCATGTCGTTCTACGGTGTGGATCAATACATTCTTCAGTATGACAATGAGCTTGGTCCCCCATGGAAGAACCTGCAACTCTATATCAAGATGAGTTATCCGTTTCTTGAGATAGACAAGCGCATCCACACCCCCATGCTCTTCATGGGCGGAACGTCGGATATGAATGTGCCATTGCTTGGCGGCGAGCAGATGTACGAAGCGCTCAAGTCATTGGGCCGTCCCACTGAGTTAGTGGTTTATCCCGGCCAGTTCCACGGCTTCACGCGCCCGAGTTACATCCGCGACCGCTATGAGCGCTGGCTCGCATGGTGGGATAAGTACCTGAAACCGCCCGCGCCTGCCGCGGAAACGAAGAAGTAGCTCAGTTGCACAGAGTCTTCATCTTGTCGAAGGGCTTTGGCTTGAAGGGTGGATACGGCAGCTTCCGTGAATCCATAAACTGGTCAGGAAGCGTGCCGCCGTACTTCAGCGCCGCGTCGGGGTCCTGCGCGTAAGCGGGATCCTGCTCCACCTGCGCCAGCGCGGAAAATTCGAAACCCTCTTTCTTGAGCTGGTCAATCAGCTCAGGCAGCATAAGCGTGGTAAATGCCGTGGCGTGCAGCAGCATCACGTTGGGAATCTCGTGACCGAACACGATGCGTTCTTCTTCGCGTCCCAGCATTACATAATCCGCCGCATTTTCGAGATAACTCTGCCTGAGCCATGCAATCGCCGCATCGTCCTGTTTTGCTACGCAGCGACCGTACGCGTCATTCCATGCATAGTCTTCAAAGTCCAGCGTAACTTGCGCCGTGCGGTACCCATGTTCCGTGAGATAACTCCGCACGGCATGGCGCTTTTCAAGCGTGTCGCCCTCCCACAAAAACGGATAGCGGAACCAGTGCCAGTCGCGCCCGGCGCCATACTGCTCAAGCGCCGGCTCATTCAGTGCGATCTCATGCTCAAAGGCCGCTGCCGAGTTATCCGACAGCGAGATATGCGACCAGGTATGACTGCCGATGTTCATGCCTGCATCCACCCAGATGTGCAGAGCCTGCTGCGCATCGGGATCATTCTCAAGCTTCACTGCATTCACAAAGCCATAGGTGCCTTCCATGTGATTGGCCTTGAGCTCAGCCGATAGAGCCGCCGCAATTTTGCTGCGATTCTCGCCCTGCGGCAACCTGCCCGCTGCCGGCAGATCGTCAAATGTGAGCGCGACGATCGGATGCGCGTCGAGCTCTGAAGCGGTCGCGGCATCCGTTACCGCGCCCGTCCAAACCTGTTCCGCAATCAGGCACACACCTTCTTTCGTGCATTTATAAATAGTGAGATAACTCCCGCTCGCCCGTTGCGCTTTTCCTGTAGCTCGAACCGTAAGGTGTTCCTGATAGGTCCCCGAGTCATACGCCAGATAGCCTGATAACTCGAACTGCTTTGAGTCGAACTCAATGTCGCTGTCGAACATGGCTGTCACGGTTTCAAACAAGTGACGCAATTCCGCCGTTCCGCGCACGCGGCTTCCTTCAGGATTGATAAACTCCGCGTCCGCCATGTACTCCGCGACCGAGGCGTCAATTTGTTTGTCGTGAAGATTACGCGCCCATTGCCGCCGCAGTGCTGCAAATGCGTCCTTCGACTCATCGGGGTAAGGCGAGTGCGACGACTGCCCCACGATCGGGATTGCAAACACCCCCGCAATTACCAGCGCCAACCATCGCTGCATGAAACCCTCCCATGCACCCTCACTGGCAAGTCTACCAAGCAGCGTCCTGATTGCCGGAACGGCTTCGACACCAACTCCCGTTACAATGAAAAGCGTGATGGAACTCGTCCAGATCGCTCCCGCGCGCAAGACACCCGCTCCCAAGCCTGAGTGGCTCCGCGCCCGCGCACCGATGGGCGAGAACTACCACGACCTCAAGCGCCTGGCCCGCTCGCTCGGTCTCCACACAGTTTGCGAGAGCGCGCAATGCCCCAACATCGGCGAGTGCTGGCACTCGAAGACCGCGACCTTCATGATGCTCGGCAACCTGTGCACTCGCCGCTGCGGATTCTGCGCCGTGCCCAAGGGCCGTCCCGAGCCCATCGACTTCGATGAGCCGCGCCGCGTGGCCGAAGCTGTGGCCATTCTCGGCCTGCAACACGCCGTGGTCACCAGCGTCAATCGCGACGACGACCTGGTGGGCGGTGCGCGCGCTTTTGCGCTGGTGATTGAGGAGATTCACCGCCAGGCCCCCGGCTGCCGCGTTGAAGTGCTGATCCCGGACTTTCAGGGAAACCGGGAAGCGATTCGCACCGTCGTTGAAGCGCGGCCCGAAGTGCTCAACCACAACACCGAGTCGGTGCCGCGGCTCTATCGCGTAGTGCGCTCCGGCGCGCGCTATGAGCGCACTCTTGAATTGCTGCGCTACTCCAAGGAACTGCGTCCCGATGGCATTACGAAGTCAGGCGTGATGGTCGGCCTGGGCGAAGAGACGCATGAACTGCTCCAGGTCTTTCGCGACCTCGCCGCCGTCCACTGCGACATCCTCACCATCGGCCAGTACCTGCGCCCTTCGCGCGACCACCTGCCCATGGCCCGCCTCTACACCCCGCGCGAGTTTGCCGAGCTGAAGACCGAAGCGCTCAAGATGGGCTTCCGCCACGTTGAATCGGGCCCGCTGGTGCGCTCAAGCTACCATGCGCATGAGCAGGCCGCGTCGACCGGGCTGACGGTTGTGGCGTAGAGCTGCCTGAACCTCGACCCGTGCCGCCACGGGTTGTAGAATAGCCGTTGGCAGTACGGCACTTGCGAGGGGAATACGATGGCACTGTTCATGGAAGGCAATCCGGCAACCAAAGCGCTTTACGGCGACCTCAAGCGGCGCATGGACGGCACCGTGGCCACATTCCAGGCCAACCTGGCCTCCACGCGCACCGGCCGCGCCAGCGTACACATGCTTGACCAGGTCAAGGTGGATTATTACGGCACGCAGACGCCCATCAGCCAACTGGCCCAGGTGTCCACGCCCGAAGCGCAGTTGATCCTGATCTCTCCATGGGACCCGACCGTGATCAAGGAGATGGAAAAGGCACTGTCAGGCGCCGATCTCGGCTTCAATCCGCAGTCGGACGGCAAGGTGATCCGCATCCCCGTTCCGCCCATGACCGAGGAGCGGCGGCGCGACGTCTGCAAGCACCTCAACAAGGTCCTCGAAGAGCACCGGACTGCTGTTCGCAATGTTCGCCGCGACGGCAACGACGCCCTCAAAAAGCTCGCCAAGGAAAAGAAGATCAGCGAAGACGACGAGAAGCGCGCGTTAGAAGAAGTGCAGAAGATGACCGACGAAGAAATCCGCCGAATGGAAGAGCTCTCCCGCAAAAAAGAAGCCGAAGTCATGCAGGTGTGACCCGCTACCTCTTCCCGCCCGACCACTCCAGATAAGAATTCCATTCGCTCTGCCCCGGCATGCGCATCTGAAACTTGCCTGTCATTACTGCGGCTTTCAATTCATACACCAGGCGAAATTGCGGACCCGACCCTGCTTCTGACAGGAAGACCACGCAGTTTGGCTCCGGCGTGGAGATGTCGTAGTGAATGACATGGCCCTCATTGTCGAAGTAGATCGCTCTGAGTGGCTGGCCGGGCGCATCCTGAAAAATATAAAGCAGATCGCCATGCGCGCAATCAAAGCTGGCACGGCCTTTGCAGCCCGGATCTGAAGTGGTGTGCCGAGCCATGATGTGACCATTCAGCTCGCGCTGAAAGGAGTAGAGCCCGCTCGTAGCTACGCCGGGATTGCCGTGAGCTATTGCATCCCAGGTGCCTTCCAGAAAGCTCAGAGCCTTCCACGGGTCAGGTGCGGCATTGGCAGCGGTCTGCGCCATCAGCGGCAGTGAGCAGCACATGAACAGTGCAATGCATAGGCGTTTCATGCGCTTATTTTCTCATTAGCGCCGGGTCAAGGTATGAATCATTTCGTTTCTTCGGCCGCTTCTAGAACGGCAGGGCTACCTGCTTTGCCCGCACCTGGTTGGCGCGGACCTGCACCAGCACGTCCGCCCCGCTAGCCGCCGCTTCGGCCTTCACCAGCGCCATGGCGATGTTGGTCTTGAGGAACGGCGCGGCAGCTCAGGCTGTCGCGCACTTGTTTTTGCGCCGTTTTCCGATCGAAGGCCCGGCCCTCGATCCCGCTTAGTCGTTCCGGTAGTGAATCAGCGGCTTCTGATCCGCCGGAATCGCGGTGTAATAGCTCTTGCCTGCGAGCTGCTTCGCGAAGTCCGCTTTGGCCGCCTGTACCAGTTCCGGGCTCGTGAATAGATCAATCGCTGTGAGCGCGATCGCCTTCGACGCGATCACCATTCCGTCCTGGCCGATGCTCATGCCAGACGCGGCCGCTGCCTGCCACGTGTGCGCCGCGGAGCCGGGTACCCACGTAGCCGCGGAAAAGCCGATGGTGGGCACATTCCAGCTCACGTCGCCCACGTCCGTTGAGGCGGCCGGCTCGTTGGGATCGAAGTGCCGCAGCGGTTCCACCACGTCGGTTTGATCCAGGCTGGGGACGGTCTCCGTGCCAAACGTCTTCTGCAATTCAAGCGCAAACTTCTGCTGCTCGGCGTCCATTTTGAATCCGCCCACTTCTTCCAGGTTCTTCTGCGCGACGGCTGCCAACGCATCGTTGGGCACAATGTTAGCGTCGCTGCCAATGCCGGTCACCTCGAGGGTGGTTCCCGTCATCAGGGCCGCGCCCTGCGCCACCTTGAGAATCCGATCCCAGATGTCCTTGAGCATGGTGTTCGAAGGGCTGCGCGCCATCAGGTCCATCTGCGCCAGGTCCGGCACAATGTTCGGCGCCACGCCGCCCTTGGAGATGATGTAATGCATGCGCGTGTTGCTTGGAACGTGCTCGCGCATGAATTCAATGCCGTTGCCCATCAGCATCACCGCATCCAGCGCCGAGCGGCCGCGATCCGGCGACATGGCCGCGTGCGCCGCGATCCCATGAAACGTAAACTTGGCCGATATCACCGCGAGCATGCCGCCGTCGTTCACTGAGTTGCCATCGCCCGGATGCCAGTGCAACACGACATCCACGTCTTTGAATGCGCCGGCGCGGACCATGTATACCTTGCCCGATCCACCTTCTTCCGCCGGCGTGCCGTAGTAGCGCAGCGTGCCTGCGATGTGGTGTTGCTGCATGTACTGTTTCAGCGCCACGGCGGCCAGCGCAGCGCCCGAGCCCAGCAGGTTGTGCCCGCAGCCGTGGCCTGGCGCACCGGCCTGCACGGGTGATCGCGTGGGCACCGGCTCTTGCGAGAGTCCAGGCAGCGCGTCGAACTCGCCCAGGATTCCGATTACAGGTTTTCCCTCGCCGTAGCTGGCAATGAATGCGGTCGGCTCATCGGCAACACCCGCCTCGATTTGAAATCCCGCAGCCTTCAACTGCTCCTGAAGCAACGATGAACTTTTGGTTTCGTGATAGCCCAGTTCCGCATAGCCCCAAATCTGCTTGGAGACCTGCTTCCAATTCGATGCGTTCTGGTCCACCAGTTGCTTCAACTCCGCATGCGCGCCAGCCGGGGTCTGCGCGGTCACCGTGGCTCCGGTAGCGGCCAACGCCATGGCGATCACCGTCATCGGTAAAACAAATTTGGTGGTGGATTTTGAAATTAGCTTGAAGTGACAGAGCATCTCCATCGGCGATCTCCTCGCGTCTTTTTGAAAGACACCAATCTGGATTCCTGGGTAAGGGAACTAAGACTTGAAGTGCGTTGGAACCATACTATCTCTTCACCCGCTTGTAGAACGGCAGCGGGACCTGCTTTGCCCTTACCTGGTTAGCGCGGACTTGCACCAGCACATCCGCACCGCTGGCGGCGGCTTCCGCCTTCACCAGCGCCATGGCAATGTTGGTCTTCAGAAACGGCGCGGGTGAGCCGGATGTGATGACGCCAATCTCGTTGCCATCGAGATCGAGCACGGGGTATCCGTCGCGGCCAATGCCGCGGTCTACCATCTCCAGGGCAACGATCTTGCGCTTGGGTCCGCCCTCAGCCTGCACGGCCAGCAGCGCGTCGCGCCCAATAAACGCGCCCTTGTCGAGCTTGAGCCAGCGGTCGAGGCCCGCCTCAAGCACGTTGATTTCGTCGGAGATTTCGTGGCCGTAGAGGCTCATGCCGGCCTCCATGCGCAGGGTGTTGCGCGCGCCCAGGCCGCATGGCCGTATGCCGAACTCCGCGCCGGCTTCAAGTAGCGCATTCCACATCTTTACGGTGGTGGGCTCGTCGGCGGGCAGGTAGACTTCGAAGCCGTCTTCGCCGGAGTAGCCGGTGCGCGCGATGAGCACGTTGGGCACGCCGGCCACAGTGCCCCAGGTGAACCAGTAGTTCTTGATCGACGCCAAATCCACCTTGGTCAGCTTCTGTAGCGTTTCCAGCGCGCGCGGCCCTTGCAGCGCCAGTTGCGAGTAGTAGTCGGAGTAGTCGCTGATGTGGATGGACGGAAACGTGCCCACCTGCTTGCGAATCCAGGCGTAGTCCTTGTCCTTGGTGCCGGCGTTGACCACCAGCAGGTAGTCGTTGTCGCTGAGCCGGTGGACCAGGATGTCGTCGACAAATGTGCCCTCGGGCGTCAGCAGCGCGGAGTAGTGCGCCTGGCCGTCCTTGAGCCGCGCCGCGTCGTTCATGGTGATATGCTGCACTGCGGCCAGGGCACCGGGGCCGCGAAACTGAATCTCGCCCATGTGGCTCACGTCAAACAGGCCCACGCCGTTGCGCACAGCAAGGTGCTCGGCGATGAGACCGCCGCCGGGGCAGGGATACTCGACCGGCATATCCCACCCGCCAAAGTCCACCATCTTGGCCTTGAGGGCGCGGTGCGTGGCGTTGAGGGCAGTTTTCTTGAGTACGGGAGCGGTGGCGTCGGTCATGGGATTCCTTTCGGCGTTGCTCAACTCTTTTCACGATAGGGATTCGGTACCTTCCGGGTCAAACCCGTTAGGATCGTCTGAAAGGTACTTCTATGAATCATTTTCGCGGAATCCTGATGCTGATTGCTTCGGTCATCGCGTTTTACAAGGGTTGGAAGATTCACACGGGGTCAACCGCGCTGCTTGGCTATGCGCTCGGGGTGCTGGCTTTGGGGCTTGCGGTATGGCACCTGACGCGCCCCGCGCCTCAAATGCGCGTCCCCGGGCCCCGCGCGTAATCTGGTGACCTGATGCCGACTCTCTACAATCGCATCCAGGGCCGCAGCCTCGAGCGCCTGGCCGCATTGAGCGACGGCATCTTTGCCGTGGCCATGACGTTGCTGGTGCTCGATCTGCACATCCCCACTGCCGCGCAGGTGCACAGCGAGGGAGAGTTGCTTGCGGCGCTCTGCGCTCTCGGCCCTCAGTGGGTGGCTTACCTGATGAGCTTTCTCACGCTTGGCATCTTCTGGGCGGGACAACAAACGCAGCTCAACCACATCGGCGAGGGCACACGCGACCTGACCTGGATTCACCTTGGCTTTCTTTTCGCCGTCACGCTGCTGCCGCTCTCCACGCGGCTGCTGGCCGAGTTCATCACCTACCGCAGCGCCCTGCTGCTCTACTGGTTCAACATCCTCATTCTCGGCGCCATGCTCTATTGGAGCTGGACACACGCCACGCACGCCAACCTGGTTAAAAACGACACGCCCAATGAAGTGCGCACCAGCATCTGCAAGCGAATTCTGACTGCGCAGTCGCTCTATGCGGTCGGCGCTGCGCTGTGTGTCATCAACACCTGGGTCGGCATTGGAGCCATCGTGTTGGTCCAGTTGAATTACGCGCTCGCCCCGCGGCTTTGGTGGCGAAAGAAGGAACGCTGAGCGGCATCGTTGCAACTGTTGCGGAAAATGATTCCGGACAACTTCCCGGCCAACATCGTGTCTAGTCCATTGCACCGGCTGGGACTTCGATCCCGGCCCGCGGAGTGAATCGATGTTAAATAATCTTACGAATTCACTGGCGCTCATGCGCTTTGGCGGAGGCGGCGGTGGCGCGTTCATGTTCCTGATCGTATTGGCGTTTGCCGGCGTGGCAATCTACGCCTTTACTCGCGAATCAGGTTCCCAGTCGCCCAAACAATAGAAGCCTAAGCAGCCCGGATCATTTCTTCCTCGACCGCCAGAACGAACTAAGGCTCAGGTAGAAAAACAACGCCATGATTGCGGCGGTGATGAGGAATGTGCTGTGTTCTGGCCCGCGAAGCCAGCTGGCCCGAATGCGCCACAGCGTGGGCGCAAAAACCACCACGGGCAGAAAGAAGAAAACGCCCATCACTTCAAGCCACAGAATTCTGCCCACGCGGCCAAAGGGCCGCAGAAACCCGCCCACGCCGCGCGCAACTCCGCGGGTGGTCGCGCCGGCGGCTCTGCCGGCATTCTGGCTGGCCGCGCGTCCCTGGGCTGCGACATTCGGAGCAGCGCTACCCGGAGCCGGCGTACCCTGCGCACTGGCAACTGCATGCCGGCCCGCAATTCGCCCCGCAACGCGCAGGCCGATGCCCAGGGTGCGGCCGATGGAGTGTGGTTTCATTCCGTTTATGATGTTAGCAGTACCGTTGCCGCCCGTTTTTCAACACCTGCTGTAGCTTTCACAGTTGCTCCAATGCGGCGGCGGACGTAAGGTAGAGAAATCCTGCGCTGCAACCCGCGCCAACCACCGCGCCGGCCGCCGCCCCCGGAGGTATCCGTGACATCCCGTATGCGTGAACTGATTCAGCAGTTGGGCGAGGCCATTCATGAGTCGGTGATTGAGAGCGAGCAGATTGCCGGCGTAGTGCAGGATATCCGCAAGCACGGGTTTGACGTGCTGCTCATGCTTGAGGCCACCATCGGCCTCAACGAAGTCAGTGCCAAGGATGGCGAGGATGCTCCCGCAAGTGCCGAACCCGGCACCGAAGACACGCCGTTCACCCAGAACGATCTCCACTTCCTCCGCTCGTTGCGCATCTCTGTCGAAGGCGAGGATAAGGACAGCGTGCGGGCGGATACGGACGAGGCGGACGCGGAGTAAGCTGCTTCAGCCCTCAGCTCTTCAGCGCCACCCGAATATGCAGCTCCTTCAACTGCTGTTCGGTCACCGTAGTTGGCGCGTCTGCCATCAAATCAATGGCCTTCGCCGTCTTCGGGAACGCAATCACTTCGCGCAGGCTCGGCGCACCCGTCAGCAGCATCACGATCCGATCCAGACCCAGCGCAATGCCGCCATGAGGCGGCGTGCCGTACTCTAGAGCGTCGAGGAAGAAGCCAAACCGCGCGCGAGCCTCCTCGTCGCTGATGCCCAGCGCCTTGAAGATCTGCTGCTGCACATCCTTGCGATGAATCCTGATGGAACCCGAGCCAAGCTCCATTCCGTTCATCGCCAGGTCGTAGCAGTTGGCGCGCACTGAGGCCGGATCGGTGAGCAGGTTGGCCATGTCCGCCTCATAGGGCGATGTGAACGGATGATGCGCAGGAACCCACTTGGCCGCGCCCAGGTCATACTCGAACATGGGGAAGTCGACAATCCAGATGGGGTTGAACGCAGCCGCGCCGTCCACCGTAACTCCACCTTTCGGATCGGCTTCCTTCACTGCGCTCTCGGTCACGCCAAAGGCTCCGTGCCTGTCGGCGTACTTCTTCGCCAGCTCGGTGCGGAAGTTGCCTGCAGCCGAGTACACATTGATCTCGCGCTCGCTCAGACGGCCTTCAAACTTGGTGTCGCTGGCCTTCACCGGGTGCGCCGGATCGCCGGCCACGATGATGACAAAATCGTCGTCTGCCGCGCCCGCCAACTCACGCACCCTCACTGCGGCCTCAGGCAAGCTTTTTGCCAGCCGCTTGAAGTCGTCAATGAACTTGGCGCCCTTTTTCTGGTCGAACATGGGGTGGTTGTCTTCGCGTTCCTTGCGGCTCAGCTCGCCGACTTTGGGAATGCGCAGCGCCACCACCGGCAGCGCGGGATCGATCTGCAGCGTGGTCAGGGCTTCGTCGGGAAATGCTGAACGAACGTCAGTCAGGCCGGGCAGGCGCAGGTCCGGCTTGTCACTTCCAAAGTTCCGCATTGAATTGTCATACGTGATGCGGGGAAATGGCGTTGGCAATGCAACCCCAGCCGCGGAGAAGGCCGCCTCCAGAAACTGCTCCACCACCGCAAAGACTGTTTCCTGGTGCGGAAAGCTCATCTCCAGGTCAACTTGCGTGAACTCAAGCTGCCGGTCTGCGCGCTGGTCCTCATCGCGAAAGCAGCGCGCGATTTGGAAGTACCTGTCGAACCCCGAGATCATGAGAATCTGCTTGAAGATCTGCGGCGACTGCGGCAGCGCGTAAAACTCGCCCGGATGCACACGGCTGGGAACCAGGAAATCCCGCGCGCCCTCCGGCGTGCTCTTGGTCAGGATGGGCGTTTCAATCTCCAGAAAGCCCTGCTTGCTGAGACTTTCGCGGATTGCCCGGGTGATCTCATGCCGCAGCCAGAAATTGCGCTGCATCTCCACGCGGCGCATGTCCACGTAGCGATATTTCAGCCGCGTCTCTTCGTTCTGGATGGCCTCTTCGGACGGCGAAAACGGCGCCAGTCGCGCGTCATTCAGAACCAGCAGCTGGGTGGCCTCAATCTCGATTTCGCCGGTAGGCATCTTGGGATTGATGGCGTCGGCGTCGCGCAGGCTCACCTTGCCCACGGCGGCCACAACGTACTCCGGCCGGACTTGCTCGCCTTTAAGATGGCCGTCGGGGGTGAGCTCCTTGTCCAAAACAATCTGACAGATGCCGGTGCGGTCGCGCAGGTCGAGGAAGATAAGGTTGCCGTGGTCGCGGCGCCGGTTTACCCAGCCCATCAAAATGACAGATTGGCCGGCGTTGGCGGCGCGCAATTCGCCGCAAAGATGCGTTCGTTCGAGGCTTCCTAGAAAATCGAGCAAAACGTGTGTCCTTTATTCGCCTGCGGGCATGGAAAGATAAGCCGCCAGCTCTCCGCGATTGACCTTGGTCTGCATTCCTGTCGAGAAGGTCTTCACTGTCAGGATACCGGATTGAAGCTCGTCCTCGCCCAGGATGACGATGCGCCGCGCAGTCTTATCGGCTGTTTCAAACGATTTCTTGAGGCGAAAACTGCCCTCTCCCAGCTCAATGCGCAAGCCTGCGCGGCGCAGTTCGCGCGCGAGAGCCAAGGCCGCGGGGTTCAACCCTTCGCCGAGCGGGGCGATAAATGCGTCGGCCAACGTGGGCTTGGCAGCTTCAAGAGCCTGCAGCGTCAAAACAAGCCGATCCTCGCCCATTGCGAAGCCGATGCCTGGAGCTTTGGGCCCGCCGATGGCCTCGCTCAAGCCGTCATAGCGACCGCCGCCGAGCAGGGCGTTCTGCGCGCCCAGGCCGCCATGCGTGAACTCGAAGGTCGTTCGCGTGTAGTAGTCCAGACCGCGCACCAGGCGGTGATTGCGCGTGTACGGCACGCCGGATACGTCCAGGGCCGCGAGAACCGCGGCAAAGTGTTTTTGGGAGTCTTCATCGAGCGAGTCGGCCATGCGGGGCAGCGTGTCAATGATCGGCTGATCGGCGGGGACCTTGCAGTCGAGTACACGCAGCGGGTTTGTCACTGCGCGCCGTTGGCAGTCCTCGCACATCTGCGGGGCCAGCGGAACCAGCGCGGCGCGCAGCACTTCGTTGTAGCGCGCACGATCCGCCGGTGAGCCAACGGAATTCAGCTCTAGCGTCCAGCCGGAGATGCCCAGCTCCTCCAGCAGCGTGGCCAGCATCTCCAGGACTTCGGCGTCGCGTAGCGGGCTTTCACTGCCCGCCGACGGCGGCCCGATGACCTCCGCGCCGATCTGCGAGAACTGGCGGTAACGGCCCTTCTGCGGCCGCTCGCGCCGAAACTGCGGACCCACGTAATAGAGCTTCTGCAACTGCCCGCTCTCGCCCAACTGGTGTTCGATATAGGCGCGCACAACGCCTGCGGTATTCTCCGGCCGCAAGGTCAGCGACTGCGTCTTCTCGCTCTGCGCGCGCGCCTTGTCCTCCCAGGTGTACATCTCCTTGGAGACGATGTCGGTTTCCTCGCCCACACCACGCGCAAACAGCGCTGTGTCTTCGAAGATGGGGGTGCGAATCTCGCCGAAGTTGTAGCGGGTAAACACCTGCCGCGCTGTCTTCTCGATGTGGTTCCAGAGTGCCGTTTCCGGCGGCAGCAAGTCGCGTGTGCCGCGGACGGCTTTCAGTGTTTGGCTCATAGTGTTAACCTTTGGGGCAACTTCTTAGGATACTAGGTGGGAGCGATGATCCTTCATGCCGCCTCAATCGCCGTGTTTTTCGTTGACCAACTGGCGCAAGCGCCGGTTGTGGTTCAGTGCGTCGTTCCCCCCAACGCGGACCCTGGGTGGAAACAGTGGATACCCACAGCCGTTAGCCTTTTATCCGTTGGTATTGGCTTGTGGATTGCTAATCGTACAATTCGCAATGCGAGGGAGCTGACAGAGTGGTCTTTTCGTGCAACAAGCGAGAAGGATCATAAGCGTTGGCTTCTCGACCTGAAGAGAGCCGAATGGAGCGTATTATTGCGCGGCGTCGCGAATGTTTT
>Ga0302140_10004785_pt1 | contig 17216 bp, 24 predicted proteins | sample I_Bog_E1_1_FD_202095 | JGI IMG/M metagenome (GOLD analysis project Ga0302140, IMG submission 202095) | Peat permafrost microbial communities from Stordalen Mire near Abisko, Sweden - I_Bog_E1_1 | ecosystem: Environmental > Terrestrial > Soil > Wetlands > Peat | place: Sweden: Abisko, Stordalen... | reverse complement strand
GCTTCTAAAGAAATTTCAGGTTGTTCAATGTCCAACTCCAAATTTAAAACAGTCTCTGCGAAATTTTCAGGAAGTTTTTTGAGTTTAAAACTGTCTGCATCGCAATCATCAAAACACTTTTTGGGTTCTGTAGTGAAAAAAAGAGACAAAAATATCTAAATAATAGAAGAAATAATACTTTTTTGACTAGATTTCATAGTACAATGGAATGATTAGTCTCTTCTATTTTTAAAATTCTGATTTATTGAATTTTATTTCTAAAGAAAACATTCCAATTACGCCGATTAATAATGAACGCATTTAATTAATATATTTGAATTTAGTATTTTGGAATTAAATAAAAAAACAAATAATCCCAAAACTAAAAAGTTTTCCTAAACTAAAATGGTAGAAAAAAGCAAGTTTTTTTCAGCAGAAAAGGCGGGTGTTGTTTTGGATATTGGCATTGCTTATACCAAAATTGGGTTTCTTAATGAAAATATTCCGAGGAAAATTTTAGTGACACCAAAAAATTTGTTCAAAAGCATAAAACAATTGAAAGTAAAAAGATATTTTATATCATCCTCACTCTATAAATGATAGCTGGATAAAAAAGAAACCCTTTATCTCTCTCCTGAGGAACTCAAGGAATTTAAATTTGAATTAGAAGCTTTTTTAAACGTGATTTTGTTCAAGTTAGAAAATAATTCCAATGAAATTTTTTTTTTAAAACATCTAAATTAGCGAATTATTAGTCAGTCCTAAAGAAAGATCCATTTTCATCTGTGAAAATTATTTGATTCCAAAATCAATTACGAATATAATTGGTGAAATACTGTTTAAAAGCTTAGATTGTCAAAAAGTTTATTTCCTTTTTTCCAATAGTTTGCCACTTTATACTTCAGGTATGAAATTTTATCTAGAATTTTGCCTTAAAATAAAAAAAGGGCTGTTCACAGGAATAGTAATTGAAAGCGGTTTTTATGATACTCAAATTACACCGATTTTCGAAGGCTTTCCAATGCTTCACTGTTTTGAGTTTTGTGAAGCAGGAGGATTATTGATAAGCAAAGAAATGAAAAAATTATTAATGGAGGAAAATAAAGAGAATTCAGCCTTTAAAAGAAAGATTCCTGACTTTGAGTTAGTCGAAAATCTAAAAGTAATAAAGAACATCATTATAATTTATTTTACCCAATCTTTTAAGTTTAAGTTTTTGTTTATTCCTCTAAAAACTCAGAGTGAAGAATATCTATCCAAAGAAGACAATATTCAAAAAATGAAAAAAACTCTTTATGATTACCAAATAGAAACAAAGGAATCTGTTAAGGTTTCAGTTTTTTGTTGTTGTTGTTGTAGTTTCATTCTTTTCTATTTAGATTTCATATTATACAAGATTCACTTGTGGAAATGTTTTATTTGGAGATCCAGAATCGGAGCCAAATATTGCAGCAAGCCTTTTGAAATGTATAAAGAAAGTTAGCTGCTTGTTTTTTCTTTCTTTTTTAATTTTTTGATCCCAATGTTATATGTTAAAAAAGATTGACAGGACCAGTCAAAAAAAAATTATTCAAAATTTGGTTTTATCTGGGGGAAACGTCCACATAAAGAACTTCAGCAAACGTCTAAGACAAGAAATATTCGACTTAATTGATAAAAATGAAGATTTTATATCTTTAAAACCCTTGAAAGACTATTTCGCATTTACAAATATTGTTTACCCACCCAATTGCCTTAACTTCATTGGCGGTACAAATTAAAATTAATGATTGATTTATAAAAATTAAAATATAGGAGCAATGATTGGTTCAATGACTGGCAGTGAACAATTTTCAATCACCATTAAACAATATTTAGAGATCTATGATGGTGAAATTCCAGATAAAATATTGAAAGACTATTTGAACAATTATTCGATTACAAAAGAAAAAAATGAAAAAGGTGAAAAGGCAGAAAAAAGTAGTGAGGAAATTTTCAGCGGAAGCATGGTAAATTAGGCTGGATTTATTATTTCATAAATATATCTATCTCATTTTAATTCAAATAAATAGATTTCATTATCAAAAAAAATATTTTGATGTTTAAATATTTTTTCCATTTCCAGATATTCTGAGATGTTTTCTAATGTAAACCCCCATTTTTCACTCATTAATGGCAAAGAACTCAACATTCCTCTTTCTTCGTAGACTACATAAATCGATATTGTTTGGTTGTAAGTCTTAATATAAGATATCAATGCAAAGAGCTCCTCCAGCACTTATTATATAAAATAAAAATTTCAAAAAAATAAAAACAAATAAAACTTGAATCCTCATAAAAACAATCACTTAAAAATAGGCAATCAAATTTAGATTTTTGAAGAATTATCGACAAATTTTCATTATGTTCGAAATTAATCCAGTTTAGATACAAATATTCAAATCGATTTTTTTCTAAAAAATCATCAATGTTTAAATTTTGTTTGTCTTTACCGATTCCATTTAATTCACAATTTTTCTCGACAACTTCCTTTAAATCTGGATCTTCTAAATCAGAAAAACAATAATTTACATCTTTATCAAGCCATAGGCATAACTTAATAAATTTAGATAAAATATATTGAAAATTTTACCAGTCCCAACACGCCAACCCCGCTTCCTAATTCTATGATTTTCTTCCCTTGAAATTTTTCGGGAAAATTATAAATGTAAATCGCCAAAAATTTGGAACAAGGCCAGATGTGAAAAATTTTGGTTTCGTCCATAATTTCATAAAATTTAAGATGCAGATTTTTTTGTGCATGGAATAGATTCAAAGAATTCATGAGAATTTTAGGTTGGGAAGAATACATATCAAAATTTTTTTTCTTTTTATCACAAACACACTTTATTTATTTATTTATTTATTTAATTAGAGAGGCTTTTAGCTTGGTTTTTTATAAAATCACAGTTAAACCATCATCAGAAGAAATAAATTTAATATAAAATTTAATATATATTTTCAAAAATTCAAAAGAATTATAAATTCAAGCTTTTCTTCTCAGCTATAATTATTCATTTTCCAAAACTTTCTAACCCAATAATGCAACCATCTGATTCAACCAGCGAGGAGCAATTGCCCAAATTATGGGAGGGGTCATCTTGGAAATTATGGAAAACATTAGAAGGCCATAAATATGATGTCTTGTCTGTCAGTTTTTCCCCAGATGGTTCGAAAATTGTTAGTGGTTCTGCTGATAGCACAGTAAAATTATGGGATTTTTCCTCTGGAAGTTTGCTAAAGACATTTGAAGGCCATTCTGACGATGTTTGTTCAATTTGCATATCGAGTGATGGATCCAAGATAGCGAGTGGTTCTTCAGATCAAACTATAAATATATGGGATATTTCTTCAGGAGCTTTGTTGAAGACATTGAAGGATCATTCAGATAAGGTGTTTTCTGTTGATTTTTCCTTGGATGGATTAACAATAGTCAGTGGCTCTGCTGATAATGCCATTAAAATATGGGAGGTTTCATCAGGGAACCTTTTGAGGACATTTGAAGTTCATTCAGATGTAGTCAATTCAGTTAGTTTTTCAGCTGATGGGTCAAAGATAGTCAGTGGCTCTGAAGATGAAAGTATTAAAGTAGTAGATGTTTCTACAGGGAAATTGTTAAAGGCATTTGAAGGTCATTCAGATGCTGTGAATTCTGTTCGATTTTCAATGGATGGATTGAAGATTGGCAGTGCTTCAAACGATCAAACCATTAAATTATGGGATGTTTCTTCTGGGAAGTTGTTGAATACATTTGTTGATCATTCCAATCATGTGATGTCAATTTGTTTCTCCAAAGATGGATCAAAAATCATCAGTGGTTCTCGCGATACAAAAATCAAATTATGGGATGTTTCTTCTGGGAAATTGTTGAATACTTTGGAGGGTCATTCAAATACTGTGAAGTCAGTTTGCCTCTCTCCTGATAGTTTCCGGATAGCCAGTGGTTCTGTAGATAAAACCATTAAATTATGGGTCCTTGATTCAATTAAAAATTAAATTGTTTTTTTTACTTTGATATTCTATATTGTTGCTAATATTGAAAAAAACAAATCATAAAAATCCTAGATTTAAAACAATCACAATTTTGAACAATTTTCCGAAAAGTTTCCCAAGAAAGGGCTGATAATAATTAAATTAATAAACAAAATATATATCAAACAGCTAAAAGTTTCTGAAAAACATTTTATTTACCTAAATAATGAAAAACAACAAAGATTTCATCCTAAAAGAAAAACTCTCATCAAAAAAAATTTTCCTGCTTGAAAACATTTTAAACAATTTGGCAACGAACCCAAAAGAAAAAAACAACCCAATTTTTCATAATGAAAAGCAAGCTGAACCGACCAAAAAGAAAGATTTCAAAGTCGAAATAGAAAACAGATTTCTCAAAGCAAAAAACGAGAAATACATTTTCCCCAAGCAAATCTTAGTCGATGAAAAAGATGGTGACTCCTCTTTAGAGTCCTTGAAAAACCTTGGTGTATATGATCTCAATTTACAAAATCAGAAAAAAAAGCAACAGTTAAATAATTCTTCGACCAAAAAATTAATGGAGAGCATTCAAAGGAAAAAAAACGCTGAAGAACAACATAAGGATGATTTTTCTGAAACTCTACGAAAAATGAAACAGTCATTGCAAGAAAAACTGAAAAGTCATCTCTTCAGCCAAAAATTTAATAATTTCCTCGATGAAAACGAAAATGTCAATGCCGATAACAAGAGTCAAAATGCCTCTGAGAGATTGGATCATAAACCAAATTTAAAAAAAGTCAACTCCAAGAACTCAAGGACTTCATTTTCAAACCTGCACTCAAACTTCAATCGTTCGTTGCAACAAAACGCCCAAACCTTAGATAAATTCTTTAAGAAAAGGAACCTTAACCAAGAAAATGTTAAAAAAATGCACTTATTGAACTTCTATGAGTTGAGAAAGGATAAACAGAAGTAACATTTTTTGAAAAAAAAAAAATGAAAAGATTAAAAAAATGTATATTTAGATGTTTTGAGCAAAATTTGATGTTGAGTCCTAAAAACAGCGAAATTCAAAAGAATACCGACCTTATTGTAAATTCAATTAAACAAGAGCAAATAACATACGGATCTATGGCCAAAAAACTATATCGTAAAATGCAAGACAACCTTTTAAATCATCAAAACCTGAAAGCTGCGCAATCTCAACAAAAGGAAGTTCTTTCTTTTGAAAACCCTAGTTCAGAGCTTTTCAGAAAAGCCAGAATTTCAAATAAATTACAAAATCTAACTGATCGCAATAAAGATAGTTTGATCACTTCGACGAATAAACTCAATGAGGTGAATGATTTTTTCAATAAAATTACTAAAAAGGCTCCAATTCTCTCTCGAGGCAAAATGACAAAACAAAAAAACATTATAAAAAAAGATATCAAAGGATTTTCTAACAACCCGAGCTTCAATAGTTCGAGCAGTTACTCATCACAAAGATTTTTAAACACTCCCATTAGTTTAACAATAAAAAATATTTAGTTTTTTTTTTTCGCATACAATATTTGTTGGAGAAAAAAAAAATGATTTTTTTTTTTAAAGTTTGATAAAATCAATTTTTTCAAAAAAATAGAAAATCACTCATCCTATTTCATATTTTTAATTTGCTTTTATGCCGCTTAATTTTTCGCTCTTTTAATTAAAAACAAAACGATATTATGTGCGACAAAAGCCTAAGTAAAGCAAAATAACCATTTTTTTTCTATCCAGCATTCCATAGAAAACGATTACCTTCCCCTCTTTCAAAAGGAATGTCAAAATTTTGATTCTTTCATTGAAATGAAAACTTTTTTCTCTGAAGTATACAATAAATATTTATTTTGTTGGCATCATTTGATTTTTTATTTCCCTAAGAGGATTCAAAATATTGAACTACTTGAAGATGTTTTGAACTCGATTCTGAATGAGTTAGGCAAGGTTTTGCAGTCTATGCTGCAATCGACATCCAACAGTCATTGGAGAAAAGAAGAAAGTCTTGATTTAAAAGATAATCTCGTGAATGTCAAAGTGATGATCCAAGAAAACAAAAACGTTTTTAAAAGAGTCTGTTCAGTTTTGAAAAGCATCCAAATTCTCAAAGACAACATTTCAGTTTTTAAATTTTTTCAAAATATTTAGTTTTGCTGTTTTAATGAAATTTTAGGGAGAGAAGAAAAATGTGGAGGAAGTGGAAGATGAAAGCATGGAGAAAATTGAAAAAACCAATAAAAAATCCAAAAAAATCACAAAATTTAAAAAGAATTATAGAAATATAATGCTTAGAGCCTCAAAAAATTATAAAAAGTCAATGGCATCGAAAAAGATTTATTTGAGACTCCTGCCGAAAACCAACCAAACACATCAAATCATGATGAAAATGAACAATTTTCCCCGACTTGAATTAAAGTTATCCAATTATTGATTTTAGTTTCTTAATTTTTTCTAGAATCTGCACGAAAACCAAATTGCAGACCATTTTAGATTACTTGAACAAGAAATGGCTCAGTAATTTTAATGAGCAATTCACTATTGATCTCTTTCCTGATGAAAAAAAATGGTTAACTGAGGTTGCCTTTCATTCAAAACCAAACTCCAATTCTTTAGGGGGCAATTTCATGCTTCACGATCTTGTTTTGGCTTATAATTTCCCAACTGATGATGTGATTTACTTGTTTTATGAGCTAAAAAATGTCAAAAACAATAAAATATTAAAGCAAAATAACTTCAAAAACGATAAAAATATCGGGAATGTCAATGATTTCAATGAAAAAAATAGCAACCCATTTGAAAATATTGACTATTTTGAGTCGAAACGCAAGGCCTTTTCCAATCTTTCAGAAAGAAGCCAAAGGGAATCATTTGATAATAACAACCCCAATTCTCAAAATAATAAATCGCTTTCCTTGTTTTCTTTTTACCAAAGGATGCCTTTTAAACATACTGAGAATTTTCATTCGCCATTTTCTAATCTTAAAAACCTCAATTTGAACGAAAAAAGCTGTAATAATTTTAACGAAAATTCAGAATTATCTAGATTCCTGAAGAAAAACTCCGAAAATGGGGAGAATTTCCCTGGACCTGGATTTTCACAATTTTTTGATAAGGAAATCACCAAAAATAACAACAGTTTAATGAATTTGAATGATTTTAAGTTGAAGACGTCGAACTCTTTTGATGAACCTGGGAAATTGAGGAAAAGCCAGCAACATTTCCAGAAGATTTCTGATATCATCGATATTTTTAGCAAAAACCAAGAGACTTCCTTCTCGAATTTCAAGGAAAATTATATTAATAAAAAGAAAAATTAAATAAATATAAATATGAAATTCCAACTAAACTTAACTGAGATATATTTATTCTCTTAATTTGAATATATAATATTAAATATTAATTTCTTCACACTTTAAATATATTTGACTCTTCCAATTTTTCTTCCTTATCTCTAGGCAAAATATCTATTTTTGTTCCGAGAAAAGAAAGAATAGCATTATCTATATTAAAAATATTATTGATATAAAAATGAAGATGATTCTTGGTGAAAATTTACTTAAAAACAAGAAAAAATACAAAATAAGAGTGACAAAGTTGTGAATCGTGTAAAGGTCATTTATATATATATTAGCACTGACAATGAAAAAGACTGCAAATGATCCGATTGACAAATAGGAAAAATTTTTATCAAAAGTGTTTCTCTCTTGATTAATGAAGTTGGTCTTGATAGCGAATCCCAACAAAACTGTAATATAAAGAACGAAATTTTCAGACATCTCAAAAAAAGAATATGTTCCAATGATCAAGAATTCGATGTTTCCTAAAAATATCTTCAAAAATATTAATAATAAACTTTGAAAGAAAAAAAAACACTAACTAACTTGAATTATGAACAAGAAAAAAACTAAAAACATAGAATAAAAATTGCTGATTTCAAAGGTTTTTTGTGGTTCATATTGTCCCTTCTCCATATAGTTTTTCAAGATTCTGAGAGAAAAAATTTCGATCATGACACAGACAAAAGGTTTGATAAAGTCCTCATTCGTGTTCAGGAAAAAGGTTATTGATATTAAGAGAATAGCTAAAACATTTCCCAAATTTTCCTGTTAATAATAAACAAAATATCAAAGAATATCAAAGTACCTTCTTGACAAAATTTTGAATTTTATTATTGGGGTTTCTGATCTTCAAAACCTCCAAATGCACATCGAATTGATACGTTAGATTTGATCTATCCACCTTTTATTTTAAAAAAGCTCTATTATCCTTACAAAATGAATGAATAGGCAATCAAATTGTATAAGAAAAACGTTTGATTCACAATTCTCAAGAATGAAATATAGAAATAAGGCCCTATCTAATAAAAAAAATGTTATTCTTTATCATAATATTAATCAAAATTAACATTTTTTATTGACATAGAGTCAAATTCTTTAAAATGCGTTTGAACCCGTTTTTTGGATGTTGCAAATCCCAATGAATAAACTCCCATCAGGCAATAGGAAATCAGGTTGATTTTTTCCACACTGTCAAATGATAGATCATTGTGGAAAACTAGGGTCATTAGCCACAGCAAGAGGTTGTAAAAGACATTTTTCAAGAACAAAAAAACCAAGAAAATGCTGAGTTTAAGCCATTTAAAACAATCCATTTAATAAATTTGTTTGACCTTAGTTTCGATCGTAAATTTTAGAAAACGCTAATAAAAAGCATAGTATATAATAATTCGAGAAAAACTAGCAATTACAAAAACGACGTGATATCTCTCTCTTAAATAAAAAGCCTTTGAAAATTTTAAATAAAAAAAACCTGAACCTTTAAAGATATTTCATGGCGGACAACTCCGAATACAACAATTACCCTTTCAAACTCAACTTGTCTTTGGTTAACCATTTCCGAACTTTCCAAAATGAAAACCATGAGTTTGCTTCTCTATTTCTCGAAACCGTCTATTTCCATCTCAAAAATTTCAAGTCCATTAATTCTGCCTTCCTCAAAATCGAAGAAAAACTCAAATCCGAAGAAAACCTCACCATAGATCATCTCATTCTCATCATCCATTTCTATTTTGGTAGTATTGCAAATTTAGATGAGTTTTGCAAACAGGTCAATTCGAATGTTCCAGTAGCTTCTTTGTCAAAAAGTCATATCAATAAGACGAATATTTTGAATATTCACCCGATTGCAGATTGCCTGAGGAAAGCAGATCCTGATGTTTTTAAACAGCCTGAAGTAAATATTTTTTTTCATTTTTGACTTTAATATATACATTTTTTAGGGAACCGCGAAAAGTGACTTTTTGGAAAATTACACTTTTGTTTTAGCTTGTCTTCCAGATGATAAGAAACTCACTTATGTTTCAAAGGATAGCACTGTGTTGGCTTTGGATTTGGAACTCGTTAGGACCTTTTTCTTTTTCTTTCTTAAAAATGAATAATTTTTTTTATTTTAGATCATTTTGGGCATCAAATCCAAAGGGAAATTAGACCCTTATATGGTTTCGTACATTTGTTCTAGAATAAATGCGAAACATAATTTGCAATTGTTCACTATTTTGTTCGCACAAGTCCATCAGAAGAAAGAATTCATCGCCAGCTACAGTCAAGTTTATGCAGATGTGGCAATTTCCATTTTAGATCAAAACAAACGTTTTTCCTTTCCAAAAAGCAAATTCGATGCATATCAGAAGAAACTCGTCCAATACCAAACTTTGAATCCAGAAAAACCCATTGAAGTTCTTCAAATGCTTTTGCAGGACATTGAAACTGATCTTTGCCAATCCTTGATCGAATCAAATACAGAAACATTGAATTACATTGAAACATTGTTAATAGGTAAATTTTATATATTTTTTTTTTTTCTGATTTGTTTTTAGCCATGCTTGGTCACCCTGAAATCAGCATTAGAGATGCATCTGTTCAATATTTGAATGTTCTTTATGATGGCATTGATTGGCAGCTCAGAAAGAGTTTCAAGCCTAAAATCTCATGTGTAGGAGAGAAATTCAAGATTGATTATTTAATCGAAGCCAGAGAAGAAGAAAGCAATAGCATTGTTTTATTACTCAATTCCAGAGCATTTTGTCAAGGCAGCAATGAAAGTATTATCACTTGGCACAAGCCTAAGCTAACACCATATAAATCTTCCATTCAAATTGAGGGTTCAAGGTTTTTTTATATAAATTTATTTGTTTAATCATTAATTCCTTTTTGGCCATTGGTCAGCTTCATGATAGTCTCAATGGATCTAGGTAAATTCAAAAAATGTGGATATTATGATTGGAAGCTTGTGCGGATGGAGAAAAGTGGCAAGATAAAAGGTCTTTACAAGGTTTCGAACATGGAAGACTTGAAAAGCTCTGCCACTTTGAATATGAGTCATGCGAGTTTTTCCGATTCTCCAGAAAAGCTACGCAAAACCAATATCGAGAAAAGCCGACCTGTTCAAGGACGTTTCATCATTCATCCTGAATTTGCCCGTGGCCTTCAAATCCATGAGGTTTTCGTTGATTTCCAAGAAGCTGTTCCAGATCCTACCTCAGGAAAATTAGTTCGAAGAGGCAATTTCATCAAGGTCAAAGAAAATATGAAAAGATATAGAGATAGTGGCATTAATTGCATGTATTTAATGGGAGCTTTAGAACGAGACAACGGACCTCAATATGCGAAAGAGACCCATCAGAAGATGTTTAAAAGGCCAGATGCAAGTCCTTTGGCTGTAATATGTAGGAAAACACCAAATCAAATGCTCGGGGGTGTTGATGGTTTTAAGGACTTGATTGGGGAATCCAAGAAATTAGACATGAAAATCTTGATTGATGGATTAACCAGAGTCAGTTCTGCAAGACCTCACAATAGATATTTGAACCATGTATTGCATAATTTGGATGAAAGTGGAAAGAAAACCATTTGCTTTGGAACTGATGGAAGAGCATTAAACTTTGAAGACACTGCTTTATTGAATTATAGGAAAAAAGAAGTTTGGGATTTGTTTTTGCAAGAAATCATTGAATTCACGGACAAATTTGGAATTGATGGGATTCATCTCGATAATGGACAGGCTTGGCCACAAATTATGACTTTGGATGTGGATGAAATGCATAGAATACAATGTGATGGAACTCCGGCTTATACAGATCAAGAGATTTTCGATGGAACTGTCGTTTTGCCAGATGAAAATTGTGGATATTGGGGATCCAAGTATGACAAAATTAATTCTTTTTATTATATATTTTCATTTCTTTTTAGTTCTCATGCAAAATACCCAAATCCTTTTTTGATTAAGCTTTGCAAAACATTTTGGAATCATTATAAAGACTTCTTGGTTTTAGCTGAATCAATGACTGCAACAGGCTTTGAAGGACGAGAAATCAACATAATCAAATCTGGACCAATTCCTCGGGTTTATAGCTTGCCATACGCATTGGCCAGTATATTCGGACAGAAACTTCATCCTGATGGAACAGTAACTTCTTGTGAAAAGAAGAATGCCAATGTATTTAGAAGTTGGTATGAAAACATCCGTAAAAACCAGCCTGCTGGGAGCATTGTGGCTCAAAGCACCACATCCCATAGTTGGCCTTATCCTGCTTTATTGTACAAAAGAGGAACCTGGGCTGCAGTGGATTTGATTTTCTTTTTGCCTGATCTACCAATGACTTTCATTGGGGAACAAGATGGACATGCTTTTAGAACAAAAACAACCAACATCTATACCAAGGTAATTTTTTAATAAAAAAATAATTGAATTGGACTATGTATTTTTCATTTAATGAATGATGTTTGTTAGATTATATGTTTTTATTTAAAATGTTTAAAATGTTTCTTTTAATGAATGATGTTTGTTATTTAGGTAGTTGTGAAAGACAAGGAAATTGAAACAGAAAGGAAACTAAGAAGAATTGAAACAGCGGACCTCAAGGAAGAAAATTTCATCAATAAACCCAAAAAAAGCAGCGCCTTGAAAACTGAAATCCAAGAAGCAGTGAAAATGTTCCAAGGTGATGAAAATGAAATCCTCCAAGCGAAGGCTGTGATTGAGAAAAAAGATGTAGTTGGAAATATGATCAGAGTTGCCTCAGGAGTCTCCATTTCTGAATTATCAGCTCAAAATATCCATCAAGCAGAAACCAGCCTTCAAATGGAAATCGGACCACATTTTGGCTTTGATTTGAAGAAAATAAGAGAGTTTAAAAAATTCATGAATTTTTCAAAATAATCATTATTTTAGGCATTATGAACATAGAAGATATTTAAGAACCAGCAAAGAGGTCCTTAGAACAGGGAAGTTGATCGCTTTGTCAGCAGAACATGATTTTGGATGGCACACTCACGTTTTGGCGTTTGCAAGATATACAACTAAACAAATAGCAATCATAGCCATTAATTTTAATGATTCTCCTGTATTTTTCATTTTTTTTTTCTTCTTTATTAAGAAACTTAGGTGCATGTATACATGAACCTCAAAAATCTCAAATTCTTGTTCAAAAATTATGAATCTTCTGATATCGTGGTGAAAATGGAAGATTGGCTTGCGAAGGATGAAAAATATGATCATTTCACTGCGGCTGAACTTATTAACGATCGTCATTATGCATACATCAATGTAATTCCTTCTTATTTCAATATTTTATTATAATTTTGTTTTGTTATCTAGACTTACCATTCCATTCTTTGGGGTGTGACATTATACGAAGATTCAACCAGTCTTCAAAAAGTCGGTCTAGAACGTGCAGTCAAAAGATTAAAAACCAAGATTGAAAATGTTCAAACTATCTATGCGAACGAAATCACCATCATGGTTCTCTTCATCATTTTGCATAATTTAATTCTTTATTTAATTTGTTCAGCTTTGCAATGTCTTAAAAAACTCAAAGAGAGTGCAAGACTTCATCAATGGTTTTAGTTACTTCTATGAACATTATATTCGTCCAAACGACATCGATATCGTCAAATTAGTTGGTCTCATCAAGGATATTCGCGATGATCCTGTTCGAATCGGCAAATTCTTTGCCATATTCCGAGCTATTACTGAAATGAAATCAAAATTTCCAGATACTTTCAAGGATGTCCCTGCTCTTAATTGTTCCGAAGGTCTCTTAGACAGCAAAAAGCTTGGAACCATAGCGTTTTGTACACCCGAACTAGGAAGATGGTCAACTGTGGGAGGTTTGGGAGTCATGGTCGATGAATTGTCGCAAGGATTAGCTATGCTTGGAGAAAGAGTTATCATGGTTTCGCCTTATTATGCCAAAAATAGAAAAGGAGAATCAGATTATTTGGCCAAGGACCCAATTAAGATTGTGCATAAGCTCAATTTCGAAATTTGGTCTGGGGGGTTTAAATATGTGTTAGGAGTGCATGAAGGAAGTGCTAATGGGGTACAATATTTCTTCTTACATAATCCAGAAATTTTCCCACATCCATATCCTGATGGAGATGCCGCATATACTTTAAGACAATTGGTCGTGTTTGGCAGAGTAATATAAAAAAAAATTGGTTAAAAAATGTATGTTTTAGGGATGTTTGGAATTGTTTTGTCAAATTCGAGAACTTCCAAAATTGGTTGTGACAAATGATTGGTTCTGTGGTTTAATTGCGGGTTATGCCAAATGTCGTGTGTTTGGAGATGTTTATGATGTAAACAAAAATTTAAGAAATTTTAACAATTTTTTGTATTAATCAGCAAACCAAATTCTTCCACATTGTCCATAATCTTGACCCAATGTATGAAGGAAGATGCTATCCCAAACCAGAAGAAGGAGTAATTAATTACTTAAAATTTTTTCTGTTATTTAAGTTTATTCAAAAGACTTTGCATTATCTGCATGAATTACCTGACGATTTGTTGGTTGATCCTTATTGGGAAAAGAAAGTCATTAACCCATCAAGATGTGCCTTAATGGTTTCTGACCAATGGGGCACTGTTTCTCAAGCCTATCGCCAAGATCTCTTGACTACTTCTCCATTGGCTAGTGTGCTTGCAAAACATTTAAAAGTCCTTATTTATATGAATTGTAAAAGATATAAATTTTTTTAGCCTTTTGGATTTCCCAATGGTATCCCGAAAGCCCTACGTCTCAGCAAATTAAAGGAAGTCTGCAACAATGATCATTTATTAGCGAAAAAGAAAATACAACAAAAATATTTCAACTTTACTGATTTGGATAACAATATTTGCCTTTTGGCCTTTGTAGGGAGAATAACTCAGCAAAAAGGAGTGCATTTAATTTGCGAAATGATGGATGATTTAATGAATAAATTTGGAGGCAAAATCCAAATATTGATCGGAGGGATGGCAAGTTTAAAAGATGCTTATGGAGGGTTTTGTGCAGGCTTAATTTGGAACTTGAGGAACAAATATCCTTACAATTTCTGGGCCAACCCAACGGAATTCTTTACAGGTAAATTATATTTTATTTATTTATAATTACAATTTTTCTTGGTATTAAAAGATGGAACATTAATCAATAGTGGAGCTGATTTCGGTCTTATGCCTTCTCTTTTTGAACCAGGTGGTATCGTGCAACATGAGTTCTTTGTTGCAGGAACTCCAGTCATTGCCTTTAAAACTGGTGGCTTGAAAGACACAGTGTTTGAATTCGACTCAAAGACGAAGAAAGGAAATGGGTTCAACTTCCAAGAACATCGTTTTGGAGAGTTATTATGGGCAGTCGAAAGGGCTTTAAATGTGTATCCTGATGCCAAATTATATGATCAATTAAGAAGAAATGCATTTGACTCGGTGATTGATGTGGCAGATGTCTCTCGAGCTTGGGATAAAGAATTCCATCGATTATTTGGAAAGGTTTTATTAATTAATTATTATTAATATATTTAATATTTAATTCTTAAATTTTCAAAGCTCTTCGTAGATGGGGAAGTTTGTGATAATCAATACAATATTATAGACAAAGCTTGGGAACCAAAAAATTTCAAGGAAGTGAATTGCTTTACAAAGACAAAAGGAAGCATTTTAACCGAAGAAGATGAGATTCTTTTGAATTTCGAAAAGGTCTTAGTTGCCGCAAAAAAAGCCAACTACAAGAAATTTGTCTTCAAAATTTCAGTCAGTCGACTTCCAAGACCAAAAATGGTGCAAATCATTGGAACATGGGATGAATGGAAAGCAAAGCATAATCTGCTTTATGATTATTTCTCACAAACCTGGACAATTACAATGAGTTTGAGCCCTGGAGAATATTTGTAAGATTTTAAATTTTAAAAAAATATAATTTTAATTTGAAGCTATAAATATATTGTTGATGGAGAATGGATTTGCAATGACAACGATCCAAAGAACAATGATATTTATGGGAATATTAATAACTATTTGGTTTTATAAAAAAAAATGGGAATTTGGTTAAATCAAATGAAAAAACAGACAAAAATAAAAAATATTGACAAAATTTTGAAGAAACAAAATGAAATTTATTATTATTACTTTTTATTAAATAAAAAAAACACACATTTTTTGATATAGAATATAAAACTTTAGAGGTATAAAAAAAATGAGCAAAAATGAGGATGAGGAGGAGTTTAAATATTACATTGATACTTTCAAAATGATACCTCATCCTGAGGGTGGTCATTTTGTTCAAATTTTCAAGTCAAACTCAAAAGTCGAAACCATAGAAAAACAATCTCGAACTGCATGTACCTTCATTTATTTTCTTTTGCACCATAAAGAAACTTCATATTGGCATCAATTGAAGTCTGATGAAATTTGGCATTTTTACTCTGGAAGCACATTGATAATTCATACTTTTGACGAATTTACAAAGGAGCAAAAAGATTTTTATTTAGGAAATAAAACTCTTGATAAGAAAAACGAATTCATGGTAGTTATAAGTGCTGGACTTTGGTTTGGTGCAAGTGTTTTTGATAAAAACGCTTTTAGTTTTGTTGGATGCACTGTGGCTCCTGGCTTTGAATATGAAGACTTTAAGCTTGCAGAAAGAAATGACTTCGAGTTAAAGTACCCCCAATTGAATGGAATCTTGTAATTGCAATTTTTGCTTCTATAAGTTTAATTTTGAATATGAGAAGGGCCCAAACTTGATAAAGGAAAAAATAAATATCCTCTTCTTATAATTCCAATTCTTAAATATTTCAATAAGTTTTTTTTTATGTAGATGAGGTTTAGTTAAAATCAGTCGTTTTCGCTTTCATTCATTTTTAAAAACGATGTAAAAAGATCCTGATCAATTGTCAAAGGCAGCAAGCCAATTTTCCTGCTTAAAGAGAATTCTTCATCAATCATACATCTTCTCTTATAAAGTTCATTATAATTTAAACCATTTCCTTTATCTGAAGAAATTTTTATTTCCTCAGCTAAAACATTTGAATCACTTAAAATAATTCGAAATGTTCTCAAAGCTTTTAGAATCTCTTCTAATTCTGGAAGAGAATCTTCATCTATGTTTATAAATATTATCTTAGTTTGATAACTTCCTTATAATTAATGACCTGACTCATAAAAAGACTCCATGAGATATTGGTTATTAAACGTACTAATAAGATTCTCCTTCATTTCAAACAAAATTTCATTATCTTTAAGGATTTCATGTGTTGCTTCAAAGCACTCATCATTTTCTTTAAACAAAATTTTTAAGAAATTGATTTTGTTTTTTCATATAAACTTTGACATAAATCAATAAAAAATTCATTCATAAAACGAAGCTTATTTGAAGTTAAATTGAATTCTTGGGGCTCATTCTGCGTTCCAGCAAACTTTATGTAAAATTCAAGAAATTCACTTCCGAAAATTTTAATCAATCTTTTAATCTTGTCTCTATTTTGATTCTTTTAAAAATTAATTATTTCTTAAGAATAAATTAAATGATTGTACATAATTCATGTTGCTTCTTATTTTTTTGAGTTGACAATTTCTAAAAAATTTATAATATTCTCCGACAAATTCCTTGGCTTTCATTGATGTATAAAAAGAACTATTGCTGTTATTTCCCGTTTCAACGTTGCCCACAGAGCAAAAGAAATGATATTTCTTTCGGGTTTCATTGAAAACAACAAAATCATTTTTGTAATATGGCACTGTGAAACAATTTTTTTTGACTCCAAATAACGAATTGTTCTAATTTAAAAATTTAATAAAAAGTTTCATAATGATGAAACTTCTTCTTTCCAAGGCCAATCTTTTTTACTTAGATGTAGTTGAAATGCTGGTGCAAACATAATATTTCTTTCATTTTTCTTTTAGAAAAAAAAATA
>Ga0302140_10004774_pt1 | contig 17230 bp, 14 predicted proteins | sample I_Bog_E1_1_FD_202095 | JGI IMG/M metagenome (GOLD analysis project Ga0302140, IMG submission 202095) | Peat permafrost microbial communities from Stordalen Mire near Abisko, Sweden - I_Bog_E1_1 | ecosystem: Environmental > Terrestrial > Soil > Wetlands > Peat | place: Sweden: Abisko, Stordalen... | reverse complement strand
CATAGTAGACATTATCATTTTTGAAAATGTATGTCTGTCCTGCATGGCCTGCACCAAAGGCCCATATCAGGGGGACAGAAAGGGTCTCATGTTCTTTGCTCGCCGTGTAGACAACCTTATCTTGGTCACGCTGAATTTGCAGAATATAAGGGCCATCGCGAAATTGAAATCCAGCGTTTGCCGAAAAGAAGTCAACTTCGGAAGCGTTTAGCGCAGCCATACCCATTGCAGTGCTTTGCTGATTGCGCACAATCGAGCTGTGGCAATGCCCACAGCGTGATGCGCCTACATACAGCGAACTAAGCGGTTCCGACGCGCCGCGAGAAGCTTGCGGTGGATCTTTCTGGATTGTTGTGCGAACGGATTGACCAATCGCCTTCACGCTCAAGACTGGAATACCGGCGAAGCAAACGAACAGTACCAGCGGCGCCGTGCCTATCCATCGGCCGGCGACCAACCGTCTGGCATGCGACCTGACAAATGAATCCTTCATTCCGGCACTCAGGAGCGCAGCCCCTTACCTTCTTCGATCACGACATACCTGTCAATCGGAACATTCGCGAAGCGTTCTACCTTTCCAGACGGCTGCGGCCATTGAATTTCGAGGAAGTCAAGTTTTGTGGCCGTCCCAATTCCGAGAAGAACGCGCGGGTCGTGGCTGGAAAGAAAACTTCCGCCCGCAGTCTTCAGTCGCGATCTCTTCTTGCCATTGAATCCCCAGCGAACCCATGCTCCCACCGCGCCGATATTGCATTTTTTTCCGATGAGCTGGATCCCGACCCAGTGATTCTTGCGACCCACTTCATTGTGCAAAAGAAGAGGCGGCCCACCGTTGTTATTGATCAGCACGTCCAAGCCGCCATCGTTATCAAAATCCCCAACAGCGAGGCCGCGCGCGGACCACATCGCTTTGAATGCAGGACCAGCTTGTTCACTCACATTATCGAAAGTCCCGTCTCCCTTGCCGTGAAAGAGCAGCAATGGTTCTCGATACGTGACTCCCGGCGTATCGTTTTGAACCATGTCATCGGGGTGCCCGTTCGCCAGGATCAAGTCCATATCGCCGTCGTTGTCGTAGTCAAAATATTTCAGGCCCCACCCGCTGTACAGGTGCGTAGCGCGCGCAATACCCGATTCCGCGGCTGCATCGGAAAAGCTTTCCCCGCTGTCGTTGTGGTAGATGGAAAACTGTTCGTGATCGATATTGGCGACAAACAAATCCGTCTTTCCATCATTGTCGTAATCGCCTGAGTCCACGCCCATGCTGGAGCGAGGGCGTCCTGCGTCGCTGTAGGCAACGCCCGCCTGAAAAGCGATCTCGTCGAATTTACCTCCTCCTCGATTGGCAAAAAGGAAGTTCGCTTCGGTATCGTTCGTAACCAGCAGATCCATCCATCCGTCGTTATTGATATCGGTAGCTACGACGCCATGAGACTTGCCGAGTTTCTTCCCAATGGAGGTGAGATGGCCGACTTCTGTAAATGTGCCGTCGCCGTTATTGTGGTACAACTTGTTGGCTCGCCCTTGAAACATCCGCGGGATACAGTAGTAATTCTTCCCGACAAGATTGTTGCCGCAAAGATTCTTGACGCTGCCATCGTACTCCACAAAACTACAGACAAACAGATCGAGCTTGCCATCGTTGTCATAGTCAAACCACACGGCAGAGGTGGACCATTTCGTGTCCGTGAGTCCCGCCTTCTCGGTCACATCCGCAAAAGTTCCGTCTCCATTGTTGTGATACAGCGCGTTGCCGCCGTAGCCTGTGACAAACAGATCGGTGAATCCATCGGCGTCATAGTCTCCCGCGGCGACCCCCATGCCGAACGAAACTCCTTCAAGTCCAGCATGCGCTGTAACATCGGTGAAAGTTCCATCGCGATTGTTCTTGTAGAGTGCATTCTTTGGGCGGTGTGCAGGGCTCGGATGGAAGTAGTCGCAGGGGCCGGTGTTCACCAGGAAAATGTCCATCCAGCCGTCGTTGTCAAAGTCGAAGAATGCGCATCCGGAAGCCATCGATTCTGGAAGATAATGCGCTTCGGATGCGGCATTGTCATGCACCCAGGTGATGTGACTCTCTTCCGGATTCACGGATCTGAAGATCGCGGTCTCCGCGGCCACTACGGGCGCCGGGTTCACCAGATCCCACAGATTTCGAACGCCTACCTTCCAATCGCCTGCGACGGCCAGTCCGCCCAGGCCCAGTGCTCGCAAGAGTGCGCGGCGGGAAGCATCTTGACAATTGTCCATATTGCGTCACACTCTCCTGGGGATTCTCTAGGGTTGCGCAGGCGGGTTTGCCTGCGGAGCAGGGGAATCAGCATTCGCTGACGGGGGCTTGAGAGCATCTACGTTCTGGATCGATTGCTTCTTCTGCTTCAAGCGAAGAAACTCCGCCTGTTCCCGCCGCGCGGGATCATTCTCACCGAGCTTTGCGTAGGCCCGAGACAAGCTATAGCGAATCTCCGGGATCTCCGGCGCCAGTTGCCGCGCCCGTTCCAGATGTGGTGCAGCGTCTTTAGCCCTGCCTGCAGACAGCAAAGCATTTCCCAGAACGTAATGCGCCATGAAGGAGCTGTCGGACAGCGCAACTGCCTGCTCCGCGATGGAGATTGCCTCCGCGAATCGCCCAGCTTTCGATTCAAGATATGCCCACTCGGAATAGGCGAGAGAGCTATCTGGATTCAGTTTTGTTTCCTCCTGAAACTGGGCCTCGGCGGCGGCCTCTTTTCCTTCTCCTGCCAGCATCGCGCCCCAGTTGTAATGCACAAAATTCGTCCCCGGATACTTCTCCAGAAGCATCCGAAAACCGTCCTCCGCGTCCTCATACTTCTTCTCAGCGAGGGTGCCGGCGAGACTGCCCGCGTCGTGGATCAACGCGTCCTTCGACGGGTCAAGATGAGAGGGCAAAAGAGGCACGCGCAGGAAGGCCAAACCCATCGCCACCTGCAGGTCCTCAGACTTTCGTCCCCGCCTGAGCAGAGATGAGAGCAGAAGATTCGAAGCCTCGAATTCGCCGTGCAGGTTGAGCAGCACTGCGAGGTGGTAGTCGGCTACATCGGTAAGTTCCGGCGCAGACCCTGTTCCAATCGATCTTGCGCGGCGCAGGTCGGTCAGCGCAGAGTCGTACCGCCCAGTCTCATACTCGCTTAGCCCAAGCAAAGCCCATGCTCCGCCTAGCTTGGGATTCAGGATCGTGAGTTGATGGAGGGCGTTGGACGCGGCAAGAAACTGGTTGGCATCGTAGAGGATGGATCCGTAATTCCACCATCCCTCTTGCCATTGAGGCCTTTGCGCCAGAGCCGTGCGGTAAAGCTGAATGGCGGAGGTTATCTCCCCCTTCGCGCGCGCGTCTTCGGCGCGTAGCGCGAGTTCACCGAATGATTTTGCGCTGCCGGTTTGCGCCCGCGCTCCAACGAGGACAACAACCAGCGCCAGCAGAATGGCAAGGAATCGAAGTGCCTTGAAGGTGCGCAGTTGTCGTAACGAGATTGCCTTTCGATGAAGGGTCATGGCTTCTCTTCCGCTGATGGAGAACCGGCCCCGACGTTGCTGTTCGCAGCGGGCGGGCTTCGGTCTTTTTCTTTGGCTCTTAAGCTCTCAAAGATTTCTCTTTCGCGATTCGCAGCGTCGAGACGGCTCGATTTCCGATAACACTCCGCAAGCAGGAAGTGCGCTTCAGCGTGCGCAGGCTGCTGCTCGATCACTTTGAGAAGAAGAGGCTCCGCGTCGGGGTAATGATGCGCCGCAACCGCCATCGCAGCAAACTCGAAGAGAACCTCAGCACTGCCAGGCTCAAGCTCGCTGGCCGCGTCAAGATATTTTCTGGCTGCTTCGTTATCGCCATCGAGGCGCTTCAGGCGGCCCAAATAGTAATTTGCCTGATAGTCGTGCGGGTCTTGCAGGAGAGCCTTTTCGAATTCGACCTCGGCACCCTCCGCGTTGGCTAGCCCAACGTCTGCAATCCCCAAGGCGGAATGTATCCCGCGAAGGTCGGGCTGCAGTCTGGCAGCCTCTGACAGCTCTTCCAATGCGGGCCGATACCGTCGCAACCCGAGCAGAGTCTCACCCATAATCAAGTGCCCTTCCGCGGAGCCTGCTGCTTTTAGCGCAAGCGTAATCAGTGGAAGGGCCTTATCGTATTGACCCAGGCGGGAATACGCTGAACCGAGAATAAGCGCATTGGCTGGATCGTCTGGTTGAATCGCCTCCACCCTCTCTCCGGCACGCGCCGCAAGGGAGTAACGGCCCAAATGAAAATAACAAAATGCCAACAGTTCTTCCGCGCGAATATCTACAGCAGACCCTCGAAGTTTGGTGAGAGGGTCAATCGCTGCGCTGTAATTTCCCGCTTTAACGAGCGTGACAGCAAGGTTGAATTCCACCTTAGGGTTGCCTGGGGAGAGCGCAAGCGCTTCTTGATAGCTCTTGATCGCTTTCTCCATTTGTCCCAGATGCGACTGCACCATCCCCAAATTTGAAAGAGTCTCGAACCGGGGCGGAGAGGAACGCATGCATCGGGCGTAGAAGTCATTGGCCGCCTCCCACTGGGCGGCGGACATCGCCTTGTCGCCAGCGGAACAAGCTGCCTGCGCGTCCATCGCATCGGCGTTCGCGGTTTGGCCTGGCGCGGCAACATAACCGCCAACCGCGATAAGTGCCAGCGTCGTCGCAAGAGCCCGCGCCAGAGTTCTCCCCTTCCCTCTCGCCTTGCATTCCATCGGCAGGCTCATTGGTCCGCATTCCCTCCGCCAGCCGCCTCTACCTGAGAAGTCTGAAGGAATAACTCCCGTTCCTTTTTGGCAGCCTCGCTTTGTTTCAGCGCGGTATAGGTTGTGGCCAGCGCAAAATGGATCTCGGAACTCTGCGGGGCCAACTTCTCGGCTTCGCGTAGCGGATCCAAGGCCTGTTCCCATTGATGTTCCATCATGAAGCTCCGGCCCTCGATGAGCGACGCAAGAGGATTGCGGTCGCCAAGATCGCGGACGTGCGCAAGCGCGGAGTGGGCAGTCTTGGGGTCCAGTTGCACCAGCGCGACACGAGCAATCCAAATCCATGTCAAAGCACTGTCTGGGTTCACCGCTATCTCATCGTGAAACTCCTTTTGCGCTTCTTCGTCACGATGCTCGCTTTCAAGAAAGAGCCCGAAAGACAAGTGCGCGAGGGGCTGAGCTGCATACCGGGTTACGAGTTCCCGATAGGATCTCTCCGCGTCTTTCGGTCTTCCTTCCACTATGGACTTTGCGCCCTCTCCCGCCAGCGTGACCGCGGGAAAGACCGCATCTGCCGGGGATGGAGTACTCTCAAGTCCCAGCTCCGCGGCTCCCATCGCGAGAGAAAGGTTCGGGTAATCGGGGGCTTGACGCATCAGGAGCTTCAAGGTCAAAAGCGCACCGTCCCAGTTTTTCAAGTGCAGCAGCGACAACCCGAGACTGTAGGCCGCGGGCTGCGCGATATTCTGCGGCAGCGTTCCGCGGTTGAGGGCCTTGTTGAGATGGAGGGAGGCGTTGTTCCAATCGGCCAGTTCAAATTCACACATCCCCAACAGCGCAAAGCCCAGCGAGTTCTGCGGCGCCAATACGGTTAAATGCCCATAAGCTGCTGCTGCCGCATGAAACTGACGGTCCCCATAAAGAAGACCCCCGTACCTCCACCAACCCTCGGTCCACGCGGGCGAGTGTGCCAGAGCCTTTTCATATAGGCCCATCGCTTTGTGCGTGTCGCCGTTCGCCTCGGCCTGGGCGGCTTCGTGTGCGAGGGCAGGCTCGGAAGGCGATTGAGCAAAGACACTGCAGCAGAGTGTGACGAGCGGCAGAGTGAGCAACGCCGCAACCCGGAGATAGATCCGAACATCGTTCCCAGAATGCCGTTGCCTTGAGTTTGCCCGGGGCCTCAATGGTTTCGCCTCGCTTCGATGATAATCGAATCCTTATGCCTCCGACGAGCAGAGAAGGGCTCTCCAATAGGAGAACGGAGAAGCCAATCGGGCAGCATCGGCTTCTCCGCGGTTTCACACGAGCTCAACGTCCTTTAAAAGAAGAACTTTGCGCTTCCTTCCATTTGTCGATGACCGGTTTTGCCGCAGCTATAACCCAGCGGAATCGCACCCGAAACGCAGGAGCCTGTCCCGTTGGTCAGCGACGCGGTACCCTGATTGGGATCCGTTGCGCCGAAGGGTAGAGTCCAGTTGAAGTTTGCCACTGTATTGATCGGATTCGGCTGCGCGCGGTTGGTCAGATCGAAGCTACCAACTCGAATATCGAGATGGCGAGATTCTCCCATGTGGAAGGACTTTTCGGCCGCTAGATCAAAATCCAACGTTCCCGGGGATTTGATGTAGGGCGGATCGATCTGTCCCTGTTGACCAAAGTTTGGCAGCGTCACGCAACTGGTGTTGATAAATGCTGTGTTGATGCCTCCGTGGCTGTGCTTCGGATCGCATGTGTACTTCGGGTAAATACCCTCAGGTGGGCTGGTTGTCGAACCCGGCAGGAAGGCATACGTCCATGCGTTGGTGCCAAACCAAGTGTCCGACGCGGACCAAATATTCTTCGCGCATCCGGCAGTCGAGGGATTTCCACTGGCATCAAGTTGCACGCAGTTGACATAAGCGCTGATGGCGATCGGTCCTCCGCTGCTCGCTTTGGTGACGCCAGAGAGCATCCAGCCATTGATGACTCCACGCGCGATGATGTTCTTGCCAGGCGCGCTCGCCGGAGGAAGTTTGGGAACACGATACTGGTAGCCGATCGCAAAGATGTGAGTGCGATCGAAGCTCAACACATGCCGGGAACCGGCTGTGCTGAAAGGGTTGGGCAAGATGGTTTGAAACTGGTCGCTGTCGCCCAGCGCTTTGGAATAGGTGTAACTGGTGATGAAATCCAAAGACCTGCTGGCCTGGCGCTTCAAGGTTCCCTGCAGAGCATTGTAGTTGGCGTTTCCGCTGTGCTGGATCTGTGTGATCTGCGCAAACGGAGCGTAAGGAGCAACCGTTCCTTCGGCACCCTGAATGGCTGGGTCCACAAGATGGGTGCCCGGTTCCCAAAGCGAACCGGCAGGAATCGAATTGATATTCTGTTCGATTTGCAGGTGGCGGCTCTGGCTGCCTACATAGGCAACCTCAGTGCTGAAATGGTTGGGCAGCAACTGGGAAACTGTCAGGTTGTACTGATAAATCTGAGGATTCTGATTATCCCGCGGGCTGTAGATCGCACTACTTTGGGTGTAGGTAAACGCACCTTGCGAACCAGGACTCGAGGCCTGTATCTGCGCAAGATTCATGCTGCAGCAGATGGTCGCCTCGGAGATATTGGGCGGTCCAAGGATCGCTCCAAATCCTGCATTGGTGGGATCGCGCTGCGTGTAGACACCGACACCGCCGCGCAGGAACGTCTTGCCATTCGACAAGGTATCCCAAGAGAAGCCAAGGCGTGGCTCGGTTTCAGGATAGCCGTAGGGGCGGATTGTTTTCGCAAGCGTGCCGCACAGAGGAACAACCGCCTGCCCTGCGTTCTTGCAACTCGCCGTGCGCACTCCATCGTAAGGGTCGGTGTTGTCCGACGATTTGTATGCGGCAGGATCGAACGTAGTCCCCAGTCCCCTGGCCTCGTACCAAGGCCCTTGGAGGGTCCAGCGGACGCCGTACTCCAGGGTCAAGTTCTTCCTTACCTTCCAGCTATCTTGCCCATACCACTCAAATCCAGAGGAGCGCAGGTTTCCCCGGACATCGTGATTCGCCTGAACAAACTCCACGAATTTCTCGGTCAGGATGTCGGAGTACTCGTCGCCACTGGTCCCGGCGGTCCAGTTCGATGTGACCAGCTCGCCCTCCAGAGGATCGGCGCTCTCGTTTTGATCGTTCCTGGCACGATTGATAAGGGCGCCGAATTTGAGGATGTGCGCGCCGGCAACCTTGGTGAGGTTGTCTCCGAACTCAAACTGAGTCTGCTTGTAGTAATTGCCGGATCCGGCGAGATTGCTGGAGCCCCAACGGCCCTGCCCCGGAGCGCCGCCTGCGCATCCGCTCTGATTGAGAGAGTCGCACACCCCAAAGGCAGGATTGATCTGTGGAACGATGGGGTAGGGGTTTGCACCATAAACGCCATCGAAGGCTACGTCCAGGGTTGACTTGCTGAGCAGGGAGGCCTTCTGATAGACGGCCGGCGCATCGAGCTTGTTGGTATTGAAGGAGAATTCATTCGTAAGCGTCGGGTTCAGAATGCTGACCATGTTCACATTCAGAGAACGCGAGTTGTATTCCTGAATGGTCGAGGTTGGATCGGGGGCGGTCGATGTCCACGTGCTCCCCGGCCCACCAACGTACTCACCCCAAGGCGAATTGAGATTCTGATTCTGGGCTCCAAGACGGACAAAGATCCGCGCCTTGTCGGAGGGATCCCAATCGAAGCGACCTACATACTGGGTCAGGTTATCAGGGGAACTCGGATGGCCCGAGAAATTCCAAAGGCCATTGGGGTCTTTGTAGTTGGCTCCAGCGAGATTCGGTCCGAGCAGCGATTTCAGCAGCCCAAGTCCATTGGGCGTGAACGTGCTCAGCTTGCCCCCCTGTTGATCGAGCGTATTCCCGGTCGCCGGGTCCGTGATCTGGCACGGTTGATTGAGCCATGTGGTAGAAGACTCGGTTCCATTGCCCCGCGCAGCAATGCAAGCGCTGCTCAGAACAACGTCGCCGAAGTCCCCCTTCAACATCCCGGCAGTCGGCACATCGCTCAGCTCTGTGCCCTGGTCCGGCGACTGCAGGTTCCATTGCGCCCCGAAAAAGAAAAAGAGCTTTTTGGCGCTTCCGCGGTTATACTTCGTCCCCGGAATCAGAATCGGTCCACCTACCTCAAATCCCGGGTAGTTGAACGTGGACTGGGGCTTCACCGTTCCGGCATAGTCATTGCTCCAATCGTTCGCGTCGAAACGATAGTTCCGCCCTGTCCAGAATCCCTCGCCGTGCAGGTCCTTCGTGCCGGATTTGGTAATTGCGGTCACCAGAATCGGACTACCACCCTGATCGGCCGTAAAGTTGCTCGTCTCCACCGTCATCTCGGAGATGAACTCTGTATTCGGGTAAATATTGCTACCGTTATTGCCCGTCAGATCGTTCATATTTCCGCCGTCGAGCTTGAATGTATTGGCATCGGAGCGGTTTCCGTTGATATTGAACCCCTCGATGCCCTGAGCGGAGCTAACAGTCCCCTGGGTAAAGCTGGCGCCATAGGCGGAACTGCCACCGGCCGCCACGCCCGGCAGGAGGGTAAGAAGCTCTTCAGCGTCTGGACCCAGCGTGGCAATTTCCTGCAACTGCGCGCTGGTCAGCGTCTCCGACCGCTGGCCGGAGTCTGTTTGCATCTCACCCGTTGAAGCAGTGACCTCGATGCTCTGCGCAGTTCCTGCAACTGCCAGCTTGATATTTACCTCAACGTGATCATTGGCATGAAAGACCGCCTTTGTGCTCCAGTCCTTGAAGTCTGCCTTTTTAGCCGTGAGCGTATACGTACCCGGAAGCACGAAGGGAAAGACATATTGACCCGAGGCATTCGACGTTGCATTGGTGGTTACGCCGGTTGAAGAATTCGTGATCTCCACCACGGCCCCTGGGATGACTGCGTGGGATTGGTCTTGCACAGTCCCGTCGAGGCGGGCAGGAGACTGCCCCCAAGATGGGGTAGCACAAAGGCCAACCAATAAAGTTGCCACATAGAGAAGGTACTGGGGAAGTCTACATCTCATGGTGTTTTCCGAAGCCTCCTGAAAGTCTTAGTCGTTTCAATCGCTTGTGACAGAACCAATTTTTTTTATTTTCGTAATCAATAGTTGCAAAAAAAACTCAATCGAAAGATTTACTGAAAGTTATTGGAATTCTGGACCTTTGTCAACAAGATTTCGCCCACGGTCACTTTATCCGTTTGTTAATCAATGATTTAAATGGCTTTTCAGCAAGAGATGGACGCTGCAGCCGGGCGACGGGCTCTCTCCCTGAAGAACATCGGCAGAGCAGTGTAAAGCGGCGCAGGATAGTCTCGCGGAAGCCTTACGCCATCGATCGACCGCTAAGTTTGGGGCCTTCGCCAGTCTCCATAACCACCTTTGATCGAACGAAGTTCCGGCTGGCAAGCAATTTTCCGCAAGGTAGATTCGTCTGCGGCTCCCAGCCCAGGCCCACGGGCCTCGCTGGAATTCGGGGCATGCAGACTCCAATCGAAGATTGGGTCAACGGGAAAAAGCTTTTTTTCGTCGACTCTGGGCACAAATAGCCCACAAACGAAACTATTCGGAAGCATAAGGCCACTGGCAGAAACTCTTGATTGACCGGGATACGTCAAGGTTCCGAAGTACAGTTGCCGACCTGATCGACGGCGCCCTTCTCGGCGTACGAATCGGTCGCCGAAATGCCGGGGCCGATCGCTGGGAGTGAATCTGGAATATCGAGCGATGGGAACAGATTTGCATTTCCCTTTAGCGTAATCGTCCGATTCTCTTCGGGAGACCGATGGTTGGGGCCGAACCGGAAGGTTATGCTGCTGAAATCCTGCTGCTTCTCGACAATCGCCTGAACAAGCCATTTGCGCTCACTGGCAAGAATGTGTTCGTCCGACCCAAGCACACACACGGTCAGTGTAGGATTTCACCTCGACATTGTTGCCGTCCGCACTCAGATCGAAAATCGCCTTCGTCGGAGAGCTCTGGATGCGCCGGATAATGCCACTAATCCTGATTTGAGTGTCATAGTGATCGCGCAATTGTGGTCCTTGCAGGTCGCTGTGGCTGACGAGGTGAAAGCACCGCGGCGTGGCCAGAAGTGGCTGATTGGTATTGGCTGCCACTGCGGCTGTTGGGCGACTTGGCGCAGGGTTTGCTTCCGCTGCTGTTATCAAACCTCTTGTCGAGACGAGATAGCCCGACCAGTAATGCGGGTCCGCAAACTTGCCGCTGGCAATCATGTCCTGCTGTGCCAGACGGAGTGCCTCTGCTGGGGTTTGCGACAGATGCGAATAGAAGAACTCCATGAATTTTGGTGCGGCTGTATCGCAGATCGGCCATAGTGTCATCACCGTCGATCCAGCGCCAGCCATCGAAAACGCTGTGCGCAGCCCTAAAATCCCTTGCCCGTCAAGCACCGTGCCTTGCCCAGAGTCACAGGACGAGAGAACGGCCAGTTGCGTTCCCTCCAATCGAAGGCTGCTGATCTCGAGGCCGGTCAAAATTCCGTCTTCAGGACCATTCTGCGTACGATTCGCGCCAGACAGTGTGATACCGGCTTGCAAGAGTGGAAACTCCGTATCGATGGGTTCAGGAAACTCGTAGACCCTGTAGAGCGAAGCAGGGGATATCCACGGTGAGTTGAAAAAACTATGCGTCGCAAAATGTTCGATTTCCGGAGGATCGATCGATTGCACCAACGTTTGCCTCGCCATCTTCCCCGTCAGCAGCCGATCCTGAGGCGCGCCAATGGCCTTCAGAACAAGACTCCCCTCCACTTGCGTTTCCGGCAGAGGAGCAAACTGTTCCTTGACACGGGACCGTCATTGGATGCCCTCCGAGGACCGGAATTCTGGGGTGAAACGCGTTGGCGCGGAAGATAACTTAGCCGGTAAGGGCCCGTAGCTCAGTTGGTTAGAGCGCCTGCTTGACACGCAGGAGGTCTGCAGTTCGAGTCTGCACGGGCCCACCAATATATGCGACCACCGCAACGGTCGTCGGAAGAGGTTTCGGTGAGACGTTGGTTCATAACCTTCTGAGTACGATTGTGAAGCATACGAGGTTGAAGAAGGCTTCCACCCTGCCTCACTGCGGGCAATCCACAAAATGCCTTCAAGTGCCCGCCGACTATCCGACCACTCCCAGCCGCCCCGCTTGCTATTGCGACTGAAGCCTGTAAAACCGGACTGATGTGGAACTGGAAATGCAGCTTTGAATGCACACAAGGATTGCCCCTGCCGTGTTCATGGGACAAAGAATGTGACTACGGACCGAGGCCGGTCTGAGGACTACTCCTTGATCACCCAGAACGCTTTGCTGCTCCTGAATTACCGTTAGCCACCATCGGAAATACCTCGCGGAGGATGCGCACGGATGGCGTGGTGCTTGTATGAGGCGTTTTCGATTTGGAGCGAAGAAGGAACCGCAGGTGTTTGCCGCGGGCGAGGTGATCAGCTTGCTGTGCATTCGCTCGTGGCGCTGTATGCCATCTATTGCGATACGGGTCCAAGTTGATAAGGCGCATGCGCCTTCCTCCAGTCACTTGTAGCAGCCGCTTATCAACAAACTCTTTGAGTGCGGAAAGCTGCTGTGGCGTGATGTCATATAGGACATCGTCGAGTTGCATCTTCACGATTTGCGCCGACGAGATTTGCTCAAATAGCCAAATCGGCAGCACCCGGTTCGCTGGCGGAAGTGGACAGTGGGCAGCTCCTGGAACTGTAATCGTCGAGATCTCGTCCAGAATGAAGATCGCGGACTTTCCAAACCACGAGTTGCACCCTCCGGCGGTCTTGAAGGATGCAAAAACCGAGACCATCCTGTGGTCTCCGGCGTGCGGTCTTAAGAATCCTTGGTCAAGGAATTCGAAAGCAAGACTCGTTCCGTGCTCATCTAGGTTAATGGTGAACTTGTTGCCCTCAGCGGTGTACGCTGGGGCGGCCTTGCACTTCGATACGGGCGGCTTGACTGCCCGTGTCTTCGCAGGGGCATTTTGCGAAATGGAACTCTGACAAGCGCCCATGAGCACAATTGCAAGAAGCCAATAAGTCTCTGTTGCATTGTTATTTTCCTTTCTGCCGATGTTAGCGGCCGACATTCACGAACATGTGCTTATACCAGAGATAGGTCAGCGCGCGGAGAAGTTTGGTTTCTGCGTCTGTAGAATCAGGACTCTTTGCCGCTACCCTGTGTCCGTAAAGTGTAAACATCATGTAGAACAAGTCTTTTGTGTCAGCCTGTTGGCTGTCTCCTATCCGTTGACGTGCGGCGGGAGAATAGAACGACCACTCATGTTTTCCATGGATGCACTCCGAGTCGCCGCAGCTCAAGAAGATCGCGCCGGTATGAAGGTCGTTCCATTTGAATTCGTATGTATCGCCACCTTGTCTGTTGGTCATGCCCCCATCGTCTGGCAAGGCTCCGGAAGTCTTTAATTCTGCCCCGCTTGGGCTATCAGTGAACAACGCGACATACAATCCACTGTAGTGAAAGGCTCCGAAGTCAGTTGGCGTTTCTGCCAACCACTGGTCAATCCATCCTGATGCATCAAGATTTGTATCTGGCAGTAAGTAGGGCTCGTATTTCGCGCGCCAAGCGGGATCGGGCGCAAAGTTCGAGTCATAGAACGAACGGAGGGCCGCTAATTGCGATTTGTTGAGCGCGGAGGTTGTCCCATCGAGCGCGAGCACCGCGGTTTCAGCACGCGCGAGCGATTCGAGCAACCAGATGGGCACGATGCGAGATCCCGGCGGCAGGGGGCATTGTGTGGCCCACGGTATTGTAATCGCTGTTCGTTCGTTCAGGATGAATGTTGCGCTCTTGGAGAACCAGTGATTACAGCCATCCCCTATTGTGAAAGAAAGCGACACCCAAAACGCATCTGCATTCGCGCTCTCGATCGAGAAGTCTGTTCCCTTGTGATCGAGCTTCACGATGATCTTCTTTCCATCAACAGTGAAATCATGTGCCGGCGCCGGCTTGCCCTTGGCAGCCGCCTTGGTTGAAGAGACCCTTCCCGCTGGAGCGACCGGGGTTTGAGCACCAATGATTTGCAATGCGCTGGCTAGAAGCAAAAAGATAAGAAGCCGAAGATTTCTAGGTATCACGATGCACCTCTGAATTCAATGGAATGCGTTCGTATGCCAGGCATGCGCCCTTGCCCAATGCCCCGATTGAGCCATTAAAAATTAAGGATCAAAACGTCCTTGACACGGTCGCAAGCGCCGTTCGTCGAGTTTGTAGAAATGGAGCCGGCGAAGGGAAAGCTCACAACTCGGTCACTCGTGTCATCTCTTCCTTCGTGGGCGGAGTTGATCTTTGCCCTGTAGTTTTGCCGATCGGTCTCGTCGAGGTTCCTCATCTCCACGTCGCAGGAGTAGAAGGTATCTGTCCCCTCACGTCGCCAGCGGTACTCAATATGTCCACGACCTGACGCTGATGTCCAGCCCGAGAACTCAGTTGGCGCAGCGAAGGCGTTGATGTTGGTATTGGTGAATGTGAGGGCTGCAAAGCCAACCAGTAGAGGAACAACCTTGGTGCGCGTCATGTTCGTATGCTCCTTGTTTGGTTTGTCGAACCGCTAATTACAAGCGCTTCCCCTTTTAGCGAGCTACGGAATTTCTGTTCTTGTTCAATGCTTTTCAGTCGCTCCAGTGTCGTGACCGGCTGGCTGACTGCACTTGTGTTGTGACACCGGGTCTTCACATGAACAAGAGCAGGCACGATGGACCGTGACAGTTTTGGTCGGGGCTGAACCGACGGAGATTGTTGGGCTGTTCTCGATGGTCACAGCTATCGGAGCAGGCGGCACGCCGGCGCGCGCTCCACCGGGCCCTTGGGCATCGAGAGGCCCATCAGGAGTGCACTTAAATACGAGAATGGCAATCACGGCGCCGATGCCAATCGTGGCGTGGAGAGCGGGCCAGTACCAGGGCCCATAGCCCTTCGGCGTTCCACGGAGTTCTCGGCATATGTCCTGAACTCGTGCGCCCGGTAGACGTCTCTCAAGCTCACGCCGAAAGCCTCCGATAAACTTGCGATGCCGCTGAATGCGGAGATAGAGCTGCCAGGTTGCCACGCATCCATAAAGGGAGAGTGCAGGGATGAGCCACTCAACAATCTTGGACTTACAGCTGAACTCCTTCGTCCCAAGGTATGTGAAGACTGCTGCTTGAGTAGCCAAAACCAGCGTCGTGAGCGCGGAGCGTTCCGTCTCGCAGTGTCGGCCGTGCTCGCAGTGCTCCTCATACTGGGAGATCAGGAAATCCGCTTCCTGCTCGTTCAAACTCTGAACGGGACCTCCCGATTGGCTATTTGTCTCTTCTTCGTTCATGTCAATTCGTCTCCTGTGGAAGGACGGATCGTTTGCGAGGCGGATATTGAGCAGTTGTGGCGAGAGAGTGCAATGTTGCGGGCAGGGAATGTCTATTGCTTGGGTACCCACCCTGTCTCAACGACTGAATTGCCGTTGCTTGATGCCCATCGGCTCTGCTGATCGTGGCTGTTCTCAACGTCCGATCGAGACTGTCGGTAGTAGCAATCGGCCGGCCCGATCGCATTCTGCGTGCTTGATGCGTAGCGGTTGCGGACAAACTTAGTGAAATCGGCCGCGATGCGAGCCGAATCGTATGGGTGCGCCTGAAAGAAATCGCTGAAGAACCACTTCTCCGCAGAGCTCGTCTTCGTTTCGCAGTAGTAGTGCATGCTTGATGCTGCCTCGCCCCTGGTGATACCGACGCTCGTGGAAAGGGCCAGCAGGGCTAGTGGGACCAAGTAGTTGCGCTTCATGTCCGTAGTCTCCTCTGTAGCTTTGTTTGTTGATCTTCATCGCGTGCGTCGCCCTACTACGACTCCGAGATCTGCACGGATTGTTTCCTGAGGGCTGATCGGCCTCATCTGAATACGCGATGTTTGCCTTCGAACGGGGTCATGCTCTTCTCTATCCCGGCTCGGGAGAATCAACCAACCGCGCCATTGCCCAGCTACTTACCACTACTTACCAAACTCACTTCTCCAGGATGATTCCAAAGTGTTCGCGTCCGTCACAGATGAATGGCTTTGGACATCCTGTGCGGGTATAGTAGTACGCCCTCTCTGTGCGAAATCCAGCTGCCTCGAATGCGGAGATCAGAGGAGGGGCATCAAGGTAATTCATAAAAGCCGGGGTAGCGTCGCTAAACTCGTTCATGACAAACTCCTTTGCCTGGTCCGTTTCCCCAGCCCACAAAATGCCATTCCGGCGGGGTTCTTCGAAGATCGGTAAGAGCCGTGTAATGTGGCCGGCAAAGATCGTCCCTACCTGAATGAAAACCTTGCCTCCGCGACGCAGCCATTTGTGCATGAACCTGGCTCCAAGAACAATTTCTTCCCCTCTCAGGAAGTGGAGCATGTTGGAACAATGGATCGCATCGAGTTCGGCGAAGGGAAAATCAAAAGGAAATCGCCCTGCGGCCGTCTCTAGACGGTCCTCTAGCCCAAGGTCGACTGCCTTGTCGTGAATCGCTTGCAGGTGGACTTCATCAAGATCGTTCGCGATGATGGTCGCTCTCGTTTGCAGTCCCGGGATTGTGGCTACTCCCCAACCCGCACCGATATCGAGCGCCCGAAGAGGGCGTTCGCAGCCTCGCTCAAGGAACCTTATTCGAAAGTCGCGGTACAGGCGATCCATTTAGCTGAAATCGCCACGGCTGAGCCGTTCCGGCCGGAACCGATCGTCGGCGCGGTGTATGAAGAAGCAGCATTCAAAGCCGCCCTCGATTGTGATGTTCTGTTCTCATGTGTTGACCGTCCCTGGGGTCGGTACGTGCTTAACGCGATAGCTTATGCACACCTGATCCCCGTGGTTGATGGAGGCATCTTGGCGCGAACAAATAGCCTTGATCAAATCGCTGCTGCTGATTGGACCGCGCTCACGGCTATGCCTGGGCGGCAGTGTCTGGAATGCGCGGGCCAATACGACATGAACCTTGTCCAGATGGAAAGGGAGGGACTCCTTGATGACCCAACGTACATCGCTGGACTCCCCAAAGGACATCTGCTGAAAGCGCGGGCGAATGTGTTCGGTTTCTCGATGTCCTGTGCTGGCTTGCAGTTCTTGCAGATGCTGGCATTGGTTCTATCGCCATTGGGACAGCCGAATCCAGGCCGCCAAATCTATCACTTTGTCGGCAATCGTATGGAACCGCCGCAGTTTTATAAATGCGCTGTAGGATGTCGGTTTACCAATTGCACTGGAAAAGGAGACAACGCTGGCCTGAGTGTTACAGGAGTGCCGGCAATTGTTACAGAATTGAGTTCGTGAAAGACAGCGCATGGTGCGACCGGCTTCCCGGCTTGGAAAACATCAACGTGGCAAAGGACAATTCCGACTGGGAGAATGTTTGCATCGCCGCAAATTCCGCCGAGAATTGAATTCTAAAAGCGACACAGGCTGGTCTGCCAAAAGCAGACCAGCCTGTCGGAAACCTGGATGTTGTATGGCGTAGCTGAAAAGCGGTCCAACGCGCGGACCACTCACTAGCAC
>Ga0302140_10004773_pt1 | contig 17230 bp, 20 predicted proteins | sample I_Bog_E1_1_FD_202095 | JGI IMG/M metagenome (GOLD analysis project Ga0302140, IMG submission 202095) | Peat permafrost microbial communities from Stordalen Mire near Abisko, Sweden - I_Bog_E1_1 | ecosystem: Environmental > Terrestrial > Soil > Wetlands > Peat | place: Sweden: Abisko, Stordalen... | reverse complement strand
GTTGAATCCCGACAGCATCGCAAATGAGCACCACGCAATTCAAATCGTGGACACCCTAAATTCGCTATAAAACTAACTTATAAATGAACTTGCGGGCAGCAAACCTAAATCAAACCGGACAGCAGTGATTTCCTGTAAGTAACAATAGACTACCAAACCCCCCAACCACACGAAAACCCCTTGTTTAGGAGAAGCCGTAAGGATCTCGATCGAGTGGCCACTAACTGAGAGGGGTGGTCAATTCCCAGGTTCTCCTCGCGCCCAGCCAGCCGCAGCAGCGCTCTGTCCCGCACCTCGCGCTGTGCCGACATGTCCTCGGCGATGTTCTGGTGAATGGCGTACGCGGACATCAGCATCCTTCAGCGCTGCCTCGCGTCCATAAACCGCGGGCTGAAAGAGTCCGGCGCCACGATCCTGTTCGGGCTTGCCAGGCTGTGCGGCAAGATGATCGAGTGGCCCGGGGGCGGGAGCGATGGCGGGGAGGCTACCGCACCGGCCAGCAGCAGCGCTCTGGCCGCACCTCGCGGAGCGCCAAGGTGTCCGCGGCGATGTTCTGGTAGATGCCACCCAGGGGATCAAGTTGTGCGCTGCGATCAGCGAAGCTGATCCGGAGGTCGGAGGCCACGCCACCGCCCCGCCTGCTATCTGGCGATCTCCCAATGGCCTGCGTTGCTTCTTCCTGACCGGCAAGGTAGCGTTGGCACATGTTCGAGTTGGTCCGCCAACTGCCGCAGATACTTCTGAAGACTCTTTGCGGTGTAATACCACCCAACCCCACGTTTCCGGGTTAGCGACCCAGCAATCACGAGAGCGGCAAGTTGCTTTCTCGCGTGGTCTAGATTGCTATCGTGAGGGCACCTCGTCATTCCGAGCATTTCGGCCGCATCTGCACTGGAGACACCAACCTCATTATCCACATTCTCCTGTAAGTAGGCGGCAATACTCCTAAGCGCGGCTGCTTTTCTGGTGGAGTTAAAGGCGCGAAACTCACCGCTTACAACGCACAGGTCGCGACGATGCGCCTGATACATCACATCGAACTCGGTGCATTTCTCGTCGATCTGCGCCTGCTCCAAATCGCTCTCCCCTGCGGTGATGCTGATTACCCTTGCCATGTCTCGCCTGTCATGTTCAGCCCCCTGTTGTACCTTTGCCTAGCATGCTGCGCCAACCCCGGCGCTGTAGCTGCCTCGAACTGCTCACCGTCGATCTGCTTCGCATGCGATCCGGCTCGGCCGAGGGGGTCGCCTAGACGCCGGCGATCGCGGTACAGAGCTGCAAGAGGGGTACGGCATTGGATTCAGCTCTACCGAGCGGCGATGAGAGATTCCAGGCCGGCGCCGAACTGCCGAGCACCATCTGGAGAGGCGGAGAGGCGACTTTTCATCCCATCTAACCGGAGAAGATGCCACAAGCCGGAACCGTCTCCCACTTGACGAACAACACGCCAACGGACAGGCACGTTCGGTGTCGTCAGTCGAAGGCCGCTTTCAGAAGGTCGCCCTTGTCGATACGCAGCGCGGCCATGGGATCGGTGTGAGAGGCGTAGAGCGCAGGAACGAGGCATGCGATGGCTGAGGCCGCAGCAAGTAGCAGAGTGGCTGCCCGCAGCGTGATCGCATCGCAAGGGGTTGTTCTCTACCCAGGGGCGAAAATCCTGTACAGGACAAATGAGAGCGCGAGGCCGGCCACTTCGGCACTGCTTATGCTGCCTGCGGTCGTGGAGAGGACGACGCGCAGCAGGTCCCCGCGCTGCGCTCCAGGTGCCATGCGAATGCCGAACTCATTGGTACGGTGTGAGAAACGAAGCAGTAGGGCTGCTAGTACCGTGCCCGTTTGATTGAGTAATGTAGTTTCCGGCGGGCCTGTTTGCGCGTGAACTTCCAGTCGATGGTGGTGCGGTCGCGGTTGATGCGGCGCTCCCAAGCATGAACTTCGCCGCACAGTTCAGGCAGATCACCGATTCTGCGTTGTCCCAGACACTGGCGGCTGAGCAGACTTACTTCGATCTCGGCCTGGTTAAGCCAACTGCCGTGCTTGGGTGTGTAATGCACCGTGAAGCGGTTCCACAGCAAGCCTCCCAGCTTTTCGCCACACCGCTTCACCAGCGACTTGCGTCCGTGCGTGTTCAGGTTATCCATAACCAAGTGGATGGTCCGCGCCTCAGCATAGCGGGCGACGATCTCCACCAGGTAATCGGCAAACTCCGCCGCCGAGCGCGTGGCTGTAGGTTTGGGAAAATGCCGCCCCGCTTTCGGCTCCACGCCGCAGAAGACGTTGGCCGTGCCACAGCGCTTGTACTCGTAGTCGCGCCGGGCCACGTGCCCCGGACGGGCGGGCTTCGGAGCACGAATGTCCCGGTGCAGCACCACCGGCTTTTCGTCGATGCAAACCACCGGCTCCTCCTCCGAGAGCGGCTTTTCATAAAGAGCCAGAACGTCTTCCATGCGCCGGATATACTCCTCATCCAATTCCGCCACGCACCACATTTTTTTCCCGCCACGGCTTCAGGTCGTGGCTCTGAAGAAGGATGCGCACCGTCTCCGGCCCCACATGTTCGACCAACTTGCGCTTCACCGCCTCCTGGGCGATCAACCGCACCGACCAACGCGTCCGGCCTGCCGGAGGCGGCCCACAGACCATGGCGATAATGCGCTGGCTCTGCTCAGCGTCCAACAGCGGCTTCTGGCCCGGGCGAGGCGCATCGAAGATGGCCGCTTCCAATCCGCCCTCCCGGTAGCGCTTGCCGATCTCCCATGCCGCCTTGGCGGAAATGCCCACTCCGGCTCCGCCATCTACGGTGGTTCGGCCTTCGTCATCTGCCGCAACACCAAAGCTCGAATCACTGCCCGCACCGGCTGCACCCCACCGCTCAACAACTCCTCGACCTGTTTCCGTTCCTGCCGCGAAAGCTCGATCTGCAACCGCTTACGCTTGTCCATGACTCAGCTATACCGCTCGCTGCTGTCCCGCAAAAGTGCCTACCTTGATTACGAATCTACGAAGGCACGGTACTAGCACGAAGATTGGAGCTTGACGCCGTCACGAAACATGCCGGTTGTCCGGCAGGCGACCGCCCGAAGGCAGTTCCCAACTTCCCCAGATTGGCTCCGCCGGCGCTGTCGTTGCACTGGTTCCCGCGTAAGAAAGCACTTCGACCTCGAGGTCGCTGGCAGCTCTGGCTACAGCCCTTGCAAGTACAGGGTGGCGGATCGTGAACAGGGCAAGTTCCAGGCAATCGATCACCCCAGCTTTGTCATAAATGGATTGTAAGTAGTTCTTGACGACTTGCTCGGTGGTCCCGAGCCGGAGGGCGATCTCGCGGTTCTTGCAGCCGTGGACAATGAGTGCCACGACGCGCATCTCCTTGAGGGTGAGCCGATCCAGCACCCGCTTTCCCATCATGTCCACGTCGGTGCAGTCGAGCTGAGTAAGTTGAGGGGCCAGCCAAATTTCGCCGGCAGCGACCCGGCGCACGCACTCCAGCAGCGTCGGTCCGCTGACGTTGCGAACAACCACGCCCCAAAAGCCCTGTTCCAGATACGCCCAGACCGAGTCGTTGCTTTCGGCGATTACAATGCCACGGCTGCCCGTGGTCTCCAGCAGAATGCGCAGCCGAGTCAAGTCGGGACTCATCGACGCGGCAAACACAACTGCGGATCCGGGAAAGGCCGCAATGGCGCGGTACATGCGATCCGGATCCCCACATTGAGCAACGATCCGCATATCTTCGTCAGCAGCCAGCACCCTGGCGGCGCCAACACGGTAAATCTCATGGGAGTCGCCGAGAATAATCCTGTTCATGAAGTCCACCTCATTTGCCGCGTATCTCCGGAGGAACCCTTTCTATCGGCTCACCCACACGACAAGTTCAGGTATCCAAAGACCCAACGGCGTCATTCGATTGCCCCTGGAAACTCTGGCACAGCTGGACAACCCATCAACTCGAGTGTCCATGCTCTCCTTCCATGTCTCCATGGCTGCTGACGGCCTCGACTCCCGGTTGGGTTGTGCATACCTAGCCGCACCCTGAACAGAGCTGCCTGCCCTTCTACGAACAGGGATCCGCGGATACTCATCGCAAATCAAGTTGTTGATTTACCCACTGACCGCCCCAGCGGAATATGCCGATAGGAAACAGAACGATGTGGACTCTTCCACTATTTTGCGCAAATCGTCGCCCTAAGACACGCTTACGAGGCTTTGCATGGATATCCTTTTAGTAGACGACAGCAGGACAATGCGCATGATAGTCCAACGAGCTATCCGGCAGGCAGGCTATCGCGGACTCATCATAGGCGAAGCAGAAAATGGAGCGCAGGCTTTGGAAAAACTCCGCGAAGAACAACCGAAGCTCGTTCTTTCAGACTGGAACATGCCAGAAATGACCGGCATCGAATTCCTACAGCAGCTAAGAGAAGAGCAGAATCTGGTGCCTTTCGGGTTCATCACATCTGAGTCGTCGATGGAGATCAAGAAACTAGCGATTCAGTCGGGTGCGAATTTCCTGATTTCGAAACCATTCAGCCCTGAGGACGTAGAGAGAGCCCTGTCGCCGATTCTGGGTGGGTGCTAGCGCATGGCACAGCCTACACCCTTCAACCTTTCGCAGCGATTTTCGCAGATGATCGGTCGCAAAGTAACATTTACGCAGGCGCCAGCCGCGCTTGCCACTAAGATCAAACAGGCCTACGCCATTTACAACGTCCTTCCCGGTGAGACGGCTGTCGTAGTGCAGGCCGACCTGCCGCTGCTCGGCTCGTTTGCGGGAGCGCTTGTTGGACTGCCGGATCCGGTAGTAAGGGAACGCCTCAAGGCGATCCCCATTGAGGAACTCCTGCGCGATGCCATCTACGAAGTGCTGAACATGGCCTCTTCCGCGATCGCAACCAATGGCCGGGTCGTCTTCGCCAAGATGGTGTCGGATCCCATCTATATCGATGGCGCTGCAGACAAAGTTCTTAGGAAGCCAGATCACAGGAGCTACTTCAATGTTCAGGTGGAAGGCTACGAAGGTGGTCGATTCAGTGTATTTGCCCCGTTCTCTCCAGGCAGGATTGTGACGAATTGATCGACATGTATTGCACACTCGGGACCGCACAGGTCGCGGAGCAAGCGGTTTATCGCTGTTTACACTTCCAACACGAAATACCGATCACCCAACTGCCATCGTAGTGCATCGGGATAAGCCAACCTTTTAAGGACCGGCGTGCTAGCAGAGGAACTTCCCCTGACCAGTTGTGCCGGAGAACACCGGCGCTTCCCCCGCATTCCCTGCACAGGCACTGCGGGCGTCCAAATGACAGCTGGCGAGACGTTTTTTCCTGCCACAATGATGGGCCTATCTGCGAGCGGTTGCCTTATGGCATTGCAGAAGCCTCAACGCCTCTCGCAGGTCGCCTTCATTGAGCTGCGGTTCCAGGTCAACCATCTGCCCATTCGGGTGCGGGGGCAAGTGAGAGGAATTCGATCGGCCATAAGCGCCGGATTCAGCTTTCCTCTGCTCAGTGAGACCGTGCGAATGCAGCTTGAGGACCTGGTTGCGCAGCTGCTAAAGAACTTTGTAAAGCGGCATTCCAATCGCGCGGATCTCCGCTGAGACACTGTCGTTAAGGTTCTTTTGCCTTGCGAAGAGCCGCCATTGAAATGAGAACGGGACGCCTGTGCCATTGCACCTTGTTGCGCTCCGAGGGACGGATAACAGCCCACCCCCAATGGTCACGCTTTGTGACATATTTCCACATTTACTATGCGCTACCGAGCCTTTGCGTCAGGAGGATTGTAGACCGACACAATCACGATATCGACACGACGATTGGCCCTGCGACCTTCCGTAGTGTCGTTGCTGACGGTCGGATGATACTGTGCGTAGCCCGCAATCGATATCCGCTTGGGATCAACACCGGACTCATTCATCAGCATCATCGCCACCGCCATCGCGCGCGCAGTGGACAGATCCCAATTCGAACTGAAAGCAGCGTTGTGGATGGGCACATTGTCGGAGTGGCCCTCCACCCGCATATCGAGGCCGTACTGCATGAGCACGGCCGCAATTCTCTTAATTTTCTCCGCCGCGCCAGGCAGCAGCTTTGCCTCGCCGCTATCAAAGAATCCGAGTTCATGAAGGCTGATGACAAAACCCTCCGGAGTCATTCGCATGTTGACTTCCTGGTGCTGGATCTCCTTGCCAAGCGCCAGGCTAAGCTTCCTTTGCAGTTCGACGACGTCGATGCCGGCGTCTTTGCCCTGAGCAGTTGGCTTCGCAGCTTCAGTCTCTGCTGGATTGGGTCCGCTGCCAATTCTCGGGCTTGGAGAAAGCAACCCCTGCGGGGCGCTATTGTTACCGGAGAATGACCCCATCTCCTGGAATCCATTCCTCAATGCGGAGGACACACGCTGAATCGCCTGTTTGTCATGATGAGACGAGGCGAAAAGCACAACAAACAATGCGAACATCAGCGTCATGAAATCTGCATACGATACCAGCCAACGCTCACGATGCGGGCCTTCCGTTCGCCCTCTACGCCGCCTCACATGGACACCACTTTCCCTCTTGCAGCCAGAGCTGGACGGTTCAGGTAGACGGTGAGCTTCGCTTCAAGAACCCGCGGATTCGTTCTCTCCACGATGGACGTGACACCATCCAGAATCAACTCGCGGAGCACTTGTCTGCGTCGCATCAATATACCGATCCTCCCGGCACATGGGAGGAAAAAGATGTTCGCTGAGCCCACTCCATAGATCGTCGCCACAAATGCCACTGCTATGCCCTTGCCCACCTCATCGATATTCTGGAGCCGCTGCATAACTTGGATGAGTCCGATGACGGCCCCGAGGATACCGATCGTTGGGGCAAAGCCGCCTGCGGCTTCAAAAACCTTTGGTATCAATTCCTCGTCGTCTGCCTCCTTATCCATCTCAATCTCCATCGTCTTGCGCAAGTCAGCGGAATGGGCACCGTCTACAGCAAGAGTCAGTGTCTTCTTCAGGAATGGATCCTCGATCAACTCAAGATCTCCTTCCAGAGACGCCAAGCCGTTTCGGCGCGCTCGGACGGCGAATCGGGTCAGGTCTTCGATGAGCTGAGAAGCTGGGTCTTGTCTACGCAAGAAGATCATCTTCAACTGACGGGCTGCCTCCACGACGACGGAAAATGGAAACTGTACCATGACCGCGCCGAGCGTGCCTCCAAAAACGATCAAGGCAGCCGTGGGCTGCAGCATCTGTCCGACCTGTCCATGGTCCAGGTATAGGCCTGCAGCAATTCCCAAAAAAGCTACGAGGAGTCCACTCAACGGGCCCTTATTCACCTTGAGTTCCTTCCATCCGCACTGGGGTGATGGCTCGCGCACCGATGCAGGGTTGATCTCTTTCATGACTTCCGCAGAAGCTAAGCTTCCTTTGCTGAGCCCGTGCTGCATCGAACCTGGCGCCTTCTTCGCATTGAATCCGATCCGTACGGCCGATCATTAGTGCCTTCCTACGACTCTCGCCGGCAAAAACCATGTCCTCGAATTCCCCGCCTGCTTAGCTCTCATCGACCGCCGCCGACAAGCATTGGCAACCTGTCTGCCGAAAGTTCGAAAACTAGCTGTCACTCACAAAGAATATCTGCGCTCAATGCATTGCAGAGTCCGAGCGGGAAAGGTCCAAATTACAAATTGGCTCCGCGCCAATGGCCGTCGGTATTCTCCCAGCTGATTCGTGAATCAGGCCGATAGAGAAAATCCAATCCTTTCGAGCGCCGATTCTGGCGTCAGCGAAGGGCGCTTGGCCACTTGTTCCATTTCATCTGCTCCCGGCCTTTCCGATAACTCCGGTGGGGCTGCGTCAAGCTGTTGCCATGCGCTCCTGACGTGCAGGATCATGTCTATCTGCGTCTCCAGCAGCTTGGCTGATTTGGTTCCTGCCGCTTCCATCATCTTGGCCCGCAGATAGGCATAGAATCTTGCCAGCGTTTGAGCCGACTCCCCGCCGTTCTTCAGATCAATCCAGCTTTCTAGCTGGCCGATGACGAGTGCAGCATGGTTCAACTCCCTGCACCGCGCCTCAATGTCGTTTTTGCGAAGGGCCGCGGTGGCGCGGCGAAGATCGCCCGCCAAGGTGTCGAAGAGCGCGATCATCAGGCCGATGGTGCTTGCGCCCTCGATGGCGGATTTTCGATAAGAAAGCTCTGTTGTCATGATCATCACCCGCCACTGCTGTTGTTGTTAAAGCCCAATTCAGCGTTGAGTTCCTGCATCTGCTGTGGCAACTGCTGCAGTGCGACCTCAGCCGAACTGTATTCGGCGGTTAGGACTGTTTGCTGGTTTGCGATGTAACTTGTCTCAAAATTGTTGATCTGTGAGGTCAGATCGGCATTCGAGGTGCTGATGCTGTTCAGGTCCACGGTAAATGCGCCGGTCGCCGGCATGGTGAAGTTATTCAACACATTGGTCAGTGAGTTTGCAAACCCGTTCAGCGATGCGCCCTCGAAGAAATTCTGAACATCGCCAGGATTGTTGGTAAGCGCATTATCCAATGTAGTTGAGTCGACCGTGAGAGTGCCGTCAGTACCGGCCGAGATTCCCAAGTCATTCAAGGTTGAAACCGTAGTCGTTCCCGTTGCAGGCACATTTACATAGTTGAGCGCCTGCTCCAGTGTGCTCTGCAAGGAGACGACGGTAGGGTCGGAAGCAAGCACACCCTCCGCGGTCGACCCGCTTACGATGTTGAATTGCGTGTTCACCAGTCCGATGGCCGTGTTGTAGTCAGTCACAAACTGGTTGATTGCTGTTGAGACCTGTGTGGCATCGGAAGCAATCGTCAGGTCTATCGGGCTGCCGAGGCTGGCGCCCAACAGTGTCAAGGTCACTCCCGGGATCGCTCCGGTAACCGTGTTGCTCGCGCTCTGGATTGGCACGCCATCCACCGTGAGGGAGGCATTGGACGCTGCTACGGCCTGCGTGAAGCCGAACGCCGGTTCGTTGATGGTGAAAGGGGTGGCAGCTGTATCGGAACTCACAATTGTTAGATTTGTGCCGTTCGCATCGCTTCCCGCGCTAGCTGTGACGTTAAGGGCCGGAGTGCCGTTGGTAGCCGCAGTCGCATTGAATGCGGTGACGGCAGTGTTGATTGCGGTGGCCAGTTGCGCATATGTCTCGCCTGGAGTAGTTGAGGTAGTTTGGACGGTAAGGGTTGCAAAAGTTGGTGGAACGGCCGTCGCACTCCCGCTGGTCAGGGTGACGCTGTTGGCACCAAGCGTGGCTCCGGTTGGGATATCTGGGGAAGTCCACGTCGTACCCGTGTAATTCGGGGATGTGATCGAGAAGTCGGCAGCAGTGCCGGAGGAGTTGGCAATGATCGCGAGCCTGGAGCCCGTAGTATCACTCACCACCGTTGCAGTTACGCCGAGATTAGCTCCGTTGATGGCGGTGGCTAAATCGTTCAGATTATCGCCCGCTGCCCCAGTGCCGGTGGCAATAGTCACTGTAGCTCCAGCGTTGGTTGTCAACGTCACGGACGACGACGCCAGAGGCGCGGTCGGGCTCGATTCAAGATCCGAGTACCAAGCACCTGTGCTCGCCAGATTATTGATTACAACAGTGTGCACGCCCGCGACTGTTCCTGTCGCCGCGGTTGCGGTGAGATCGTTTGGATCGGATGAGGCCACAGTCCGCGCCGCCAATGGGCCTGCCAGGGTATTCAGCGATTGCATGTCTGTCTCAAGAGCCGCTGTCGCTGTCTGAATCGCGGTCAGACCGGTCGTCTGGCTGGTGAGCGTGGTCTGGTCGGCCTGCCAGATCCGCTCTGGCGCGCGATCCGCGTAAATGGCCGCCGCCACTGCGGCAGTAACGTCGATACCGGCCGTGGATAAGCCTGCGGACGCAGCCAAGATGGAACTGATGCTGACCGCCGGAGTGGTGGTCGCTGTCCCCGACAAGAGTGTATTCACTGCGGAAACGGAACTCATAGCTTCTACCTGCTTCTGAGAGGGTGGCACCGGGAAAGCACCAGCCTCAGGATCCTGATCATTCGCCCGGGAGCCTGAAGTTAGCGAAGAGCACTCTACCTGTCAACTCAAGGATTGACTCATTGACGGTGAAACAGAGGTGGAGCCTTGTTGCGGCTCCACCTCCTGTTTCGCTTTGATTCCTGCGTTAGTTTACTGGACCAGCTTCAAGACAGCCTGCTGGGCCTGGTTCGACTGTTGAAGAGCGGCCATACCGGTGGACTGCAGCACGTTGTACTGGGTCATGTTGGCAACAGTCTTGCCGATGTCGGCATTCTGAAGGCTGTTGGCTGCGCTCTGCAGGTTGGTAACCGCATTGCTCATGACGTCTGTAGCCGCCGTAAGCCGGTTGACGGAAGCGCCGATCACACCGCGCTGTGCGGAAACGGTCGTGATTGCAGCAGTTACGGCGAGCAGAGCAGCTTGTGAGTCGGATGCGCTGTTCAGGTCGTTGCCGGCCAGGTTCAAGGAACCCGTAGCAGACGAGAGCGAGTTGATCGTAGTGCTGATCGTGGTGTTCGCAGCCCCCACGGTCGAGCCGTCGCCGATGTAAACCGTGCTTGTGTCGTTGGTGCCGGCGGTGGCATTCATCGCTCCGAGAGCGGCATCGTTCGTTGTGACGTTGATGCCGGTGGAACCGTTCGTGATCGACAGTTCGCCTGCAGCATTGAAAGTTGCAGCCGTTCCGGCAGAGAGCGTGCCTGATCCAGCAGCTGCGATGATTGCCGCTTGCAGATCTGCAATCGTGTTACCAGCGGCAGCCTTGAACACAAACGTGCCGCCAGTGGCAGAATCGGTAATGGAGGTGACGGATCCGGTGGTCAATGCGGTCGCGGCGGTCAATGGGGTTGCGACCGATCCTTGCGTCGAGGTGAAGGTTGTGGGCGCGTTGGAAGCGAACACGTTCGCTCCGTTGAAGTTTGTGCTCTGGCCGATCTGATTGATTTCTGAGAGGATCGAACCAAACTCGTTCTGAAGGGCTGCGGCCTGGCTGGTGGTGACTCCGCTGGTGGCGCCTTCTGTGGCGAGCGTTACAGCGCGGTTGAGAAGCGTGGTGACCTGCGACAGGGCGCCGTCGGCGGTCTGCAGCATGCCGATTCCGTTGCTGGCATTCTGCTGAGACTGCGTGAGGGCAGCGATGCTCGCTGTCATTCCGTTGACAATCGACAAGCCTGCCGCATCGTCCGATCCGGAGTTGATCTTCAGGCCGGTCGAAAGCTGTGTCAGGGTCTTTTGCAGGGAAGCCTGCGTGTTGGACAATGCATTCTCCGCCGTCAGGGAGGAGATGTTATTCAGGATTGTGAGTGACATTGGTAGTTCTCCTTGTTTGCCCTTTTGCGCCTGCACTCGGCTTCTTTTGTAGGGCCTGCTTTGAGGCTCCTGGTCGTCGAGAAGGAGGTCGTCTTGGACAAACACTCTATCGACCACAGTGGAAAATCATTTCAATAGGGCTAGCACAATCTGGGAAGCCTTCCATTCAGCCTCTGCCATTTCAATTCGTCTGACAACCCAATAGTCAGCTGTGCGCATGCGAGTTGGCCATCATTGTCTTGATGTCGATATCGTCGGGAAAAGAAAGCGTCCCGGCCTGCAAAATGGCCTCAGCTTTGGCGTGGTTGCCTGTATGAACGTACATACTAGCCGCCAGGACAAAATGGAATCCGACAACTCCCACCATCGTAAGACGGTGGTCTGCGGCCATGCACGCTAAATGATGCTGTCCTGCTATAAACGCGGCGGTTGCCAAGATGCTGTACAGTTCTCCCGAGGATGGGCTTCGTGCTATCGCATTCTGTACTCTCGCTAGGCCCTTTTCCCCGTAGCCAAGCTGAACTTCCGCAGCGCCGAGCTTTGCCCATGAGAGCGGAGAGGCGTCGCCCAGAGCCTGGGCCTTTTCATATGACACGCAAGCGTTCAAGTAATCGCCTGTCTGGAAATAGAAATCTGCCATCGCATTATGCAGCAATGGGCTAGAAGAATCGAGTCTGGCAGCGTGCGTCAAGCGGTCGCGGGCTTCAACAAATCTACCCATCCGGCAAAGGCAGATTCCAGCGTAGAGCCAGTTGATTGATCGACGCGGCTCAAGAGAACAGGCTGCCTCGAAGTGGGGGAGAGCGGCGGCGGCCTTCCTCGCATGGTCGAGTTCGCTCATGCCGGCTTCGAGATGAGCCTGATAGCTGCCGGGATGGGCAGCTAGCTTTCGAAAAACCAGGGAATGGTACTGACTGTCTTTTCTGTCCCTGCTTTCCTCAGCATCTTCCACATAGCCGAAGTGATGGATAAGAAAGTTCCCGGGCCCCCTCGGCAGATTGAGCGCATCCATTCGGTCAGAAACGTTTTCGTGAACACAATGCTCAAAAACGATTCCCGGGTAACGACGAAAGAGCCGCGTGTGAAAAGACCGGAAGTACGCGGCGTATGGGCGAGCCTGCTCGATCACCATTGGATTGACAACTGCTAGCTCGCCCCCACACCGATGGTCAAGCTCTTGCACATAGTTCCAACGCCACACGTCGTAACCGAAAATGGCTTCCTGAGCAATCAATGCAGGGATGCGGGCCCGCGCCTTAGGGTCGAGCATCTCATCTGCGTCCAGCATCAAAACCCAGTCGCACTCTCCTCTAGACAGGAGATGGTTGCGAGCGCGTGCGAAGTCATCTTCCCACGGTACCGAGACCACCTCGGCGCCGTAATGCCCGGCGATGCTTACGGTTTCATCCGTCGAGCCAGTATCGCCGAGAATAATTCGGTCGACGACTCCGTCGACACTGTCCAAGCATCGAGCAAGCCCGAGAGCTCCGTCCTTAACGATCATCGATAGTTCAAGCGTCGGACGCACGCGGCATTGTTCCGGGCCTAGCTTTTGTTTGAGCATTGTCTCCTTCCTCCCTATGAGAGCCACCTTAGAAACACCCTGAGAATAATGACGGGGCAAAGTGACTCATGCACGTGAAGCGCCGAATAGAGACTTCGAGTCCGGAAGACATGTTGTTGCGACAGGCGCAAATCGATGCGCCGCACGCGGACCGCAGAATCTCGATTTGACGTGGAAGACGGGCGGGAGACTGGCCTCGGTTCGGGCCAATCCGTGTCAGACGAGTTTGGCGGCCGGCTAAACTATTCCTAGGCAGCTTCAGCACTGCTACCGAGGGAATCCGGCCTCAAGATCATTATTACTGTGGGAGATAGCTTAGCAGAGTCTCGGGCACGACTTTGGCCGCGGCAGCCAGGACAGCGCTATTAATCAGTTCAGCCTGAGAGAGGTTAGTAGCTGCATCCGCAAGATTCGCTCCGACCAGCGATGTCTGCTGGGTTGTCAGAGTGATCTTGTCCTGCCCAAGGTAGCTCTCCTGGTCGCTCAATTGGCTGATGGTGTTATCCAGGGGAATGCGCTGCTGGCCCACATAATTCAGTGCGGTCGTAACTGCAGTGGTTGCCGTGGTGATTTGAGCGGAGGTTCCACTCTGAAGGGCTGTGATCAGTCCGTTGAGCGAGCCGATCACGTTCGCTCCCGAAGTGAGAAGCTGGCTGCCAGCCACCGTGGTGGCAACACTTGTGGAGTTTCCTACCTGCACGGTGTTGACATTGCTGTCACCGACATAAGCGTATGCGTTGGCAACTTGAGAACCGGACGTGGCCGTCATCGATCCGAGTGTCGCGTCGTTGGAACTGACTACGATGCCATTCGTGCCGGAGTTAGTCCCGATCGTCAACTGTCCGCCTGCATTGATGGTCGCGCTGGTGCCGGCCGAGAGCGTGCCCGCGGCGACAGCATTTGTGATCGCGGTGGACAAAGTGGCAATGGTGTCGCCAGCAACAGCCTTGAATGTCATCGTGTCGCCGGTGGTTGCATCGCTGATGGTCGTAACCGAGCCAGGCGTCAGTGCGGTGGCTGGGGAAAGAGGACTTCCGGCGGATCCCTGCGCCGAGGTATAAGTCGACGACGCGGCCACGAAAGGCGGCGTGGCAGTTGCCGATCCGCCGAAAACATAGACACCCTGGAATGAAGTGTTGGCTTGTGCAATCAAGCTGCTGAGATCGCCCTCGACCTGCGCGGCCATGTCCTGCTTGTTGGTTGTGGAGGCGGTTCCCGTAGCCCCCGCCGTGCCAAGTGTTATCGCCGCGCTCAGTGAAGTCACCATCGCACTTATAGCCGAATCCGCAGTCTGCATCAGAGGAGAAACAGAATCGATGTTGCTGGTGTACTGGTCGACACTTGCCGAAGCTGCGAGCGAAATGACCATGTTCGCCGAGGCCGAAGGGTCATCGGAGGGTTGGTTGACCCGCAAACCCGTTGACACCTGCTGCAATGCGGCGGAAAGCGCCTGCTGGCTCTGCTGCATGGCATATTGGATATCGGGAACCATATTCGTGACGCGCATCATGACCCTTCTTTGCGCGGCTAATCGCCGCAACCCTTATTGTTTACTCTGCCGCGGCTGTGCCCATGGCCAGCGTAATTGTGAAAAGTGACTGAACCGTGGTGACGACTCGAGCGGCTGCCTCGTAGGCCGTTTGAAAGGTAATCAAATTGGCGGATTCTTCGTCGATCGACACGCCTGAGACCGAGCTGAGCTGGTCGTTGAGCTGCAGCAGGCTGGAAGCGGTCGCGCTTGATTCTGCCGTTGCGTTGGAGGTAAGGCTGCCCACCGTGTAGACCAGGTTCGCGTATGCGTTCCCTGGAGTCTGGCCGGCTGGAAGTGCGGCAGTCTGCACGGCGATGAGATTGGCCAGGTTCCCGTTGCTTCCGGCAGTACCGCCGGAACTGGCGGCGATCTGGGATGGATCGGTGATCGCCATGCTGATATCACCAGCAAACCCGGCAACCGTGGGAGAAATGCTGAAGAAATTCTTTCCGGCGTTACCGCTTTGATCGAAGCCCTTTGCCTGAGCTGCGTTGATGGCGGACCCAAACTGATTCGCCAGCGTGTCCAGCTGACTCAGAAGGCCGGGAATCGTCTGATCCCGCATCTGAATGGTTCCCCCAAGATCTCCGCTTGTCAGCGACGCGGTGATGTTGGTTCCGTTCTGATCGAGGACCTGCTGCATGCCATTGCTGCCGGTAGTAGTCTGCAAGGTGAAGCTCTGTGCACCCATCACCAACGGAGTTCCGTTACCGGTAGCCAGTGTTATCCCATCGGAGGTCTGGGTCACAGAGACACTTGTCAGCTCAGACAGGCTGAGCACCAGTTGGTTCTGCTGATCCTGAAGTGTTCCGCCAATCTGGCCGGACGCATTCAGCTCGGCGATCTTGGGGTTCAAGGCCGCAATCTGCTGAGTGAGCTGGTTGATCTGACTTACATCCTGAGTGACTTGCGTATTGAGCCCGCTCTGCTGCGAGGTCAGAGTGTTAGAAGCTGTATGAAAGGCCGTGGTCAGATTCTGGCCGGCCGTAATCACTGCTTCGCCGTCAGCAGAGCTGGTGGGATCTGTGGAGAGGCTAGAAAGACTCGAGAACAGAGCTGACATCTCCGTCCCAATGTCTTGTGTCGAGGTAGTGAAGGCGGGCTGTATCTGCTGCAATGAGGCCAACTGGGCATTTGCGCCACTCTGGGCCTGCGTTTCCTGCTGAATCTGCGTCTGAACCAACTCGTCCCGCACGCTTTGAAAGCCTTCGAGCACTACACCGTTTCCCGTGCTTATGCCGCCATCGTCCGTTGGCGCAGCCTCTTGGAAAACGGCCACCTGACGAGAATAGCCGGGCGTGTTGGCGTTCGCAATATTGTTATTTGTTACTTGCAGAGCGCCAGTGGCGGCGTCGAGTGATTGTACGGCGGTCAACAGCGAGGTACTCAGCGATGCCATAATTTACATCTCGCAAGACCAGGTCTGTTGTTTCAACCTGGGGCCGCGAGCCTCCTGGAAACGTCCTGTGTGGCTTTTGCACAACGAAATGAGGAGAGCGATGGACTTCCCGGAGTGCTTGAGCAAGGCTGCGTATTGCAAGTTCAACTCAACGATCGCTCGACGAGCTGCTCGAATTTTCACTTCGACCCCAGTGTCATTGCCCGGAGCCAAAGGAACCTCGGAGACCCGAGATCCATCGCCAAGCGTTTTCGCCATAGTTGCCAGGCTGGCACAAAGCATCTCCTGCTTCGCGACACTCTCTTGAAGCGTGCTCAAGGCATTGGCGGCAATAGCATCCGTTGCGACAGTGATCTCAAACGCCAATGCCTGCAATTGTTGCAGATAGGTGGCGGCGAGCTCATCGCGCTTCTGGACCATGTCGAGATTCAATTGCAAGTCCTTCTGGCCAGACTTCCATCTCTGGTCCAATCAAATCCTGGCTTGCCGTTATGCCAGGTTACTCGACCTCACTGTCGAGAATGGCGCCGGCAGTTTCTGTTGGGTCCGCCTTGTATTCTCCACTCTTGACGGACTGGCTGAGAGCATCTACTTTGTTCTGACGGACAGCAGGAGATTGCATCGCCTGGCTGGTCAGCGCCTGAACCGATGCGCTGTCGGAGTGGAACGTTGTCCGGTCTTCCGTCGAATCCCGAGTACCTGCAAGGCTGCTGTTTGAAACCTGCTTTGTACTCCTGTCAGTTGTCAGCTGGCTTAATACCGGACTGTTCACGTCAATCTTCATCGCAACTTCTCCTGTCTCAACGGTACAGCTATCGGCGTTTCCAGACAATAATTTCAGTCTGCCGCTTAAGTCTTGAATAACAAGAGAGTTGCAATCCTTCTACCGCTATTGTGGGTGAGCCGGATGCAACGTGGCTGCAAGCGCTACGCGCGCGTCCTCCGCCTTGTGAAGCTGCTTTGAAATCATCTTGGCGATCCCGATTCCGCCTGCCGCGGTCATTGAAGTTCCCAACGACTGCATGGCCATCCCCTGAAACTGGGCTTTGCCGGCATCCGCGTCGTCATCGTCATCCCCACCTGGAAGTGAGCCAAAACTCTGTTCCGCCTGCTGTAGCCAGCTACCCAGAAGAATGGACTCGAACTCCTTCGCTGACTTCTCGATCTTTTCATTCGCCGTAGCCGCCGAGGCCGCCTTCCTCATGACCTCATCCGCCTTCGAGGGCAGCGGTCCGGCAACAGCTCCGGATGTATTGCCAAATGCTGAAATATCGGACATTAGATCACCTCCAGATCGGCTTGCAGTCCACCTGCGGCTTTGATTGCTTGCAGAATTGAAATGATGTCGTGGGAGGTCGCGCCGATGGCATGCAATCCCTTGATCAGCTCATCGACGTTCGCACCCTCTTCCAGCTCGATCGATTGTGCCGGCGC
>Ga0302140_10004764_pt1 | contig 17246 bp, 13 predicted proteins | sample I_Bog_E1_1_FD_202095 | JGI IMG/M metagenome (GOLD analysis project Ga0302140, IMG submission 202095) | Peat permafrost microbial communities from Stordalen Mire near Abisko, Sweden - I_Bog_E1_1 | ecosystem: Environmental > Terrestrial > Soil > Wetlands > Peat | place: Sweden: Abisko, Stordalen... | reverse complement strand
CATGTAGGCTACACCTCCATGCTGGACGTAGACGACCGAGCCTACGTTCAGTAACTGGATCAGGAACCAGACGCCGATAAGAAGGATGGCGGGAATGTAGGTGATGCGGATGAAGAGAAAGAAGAAGAAGAGCGAACGGATGCGGTCGCGGGGATAGGTAACGAGAAAAGCTCCCATGACGGCGGCGATGGCGCCGCTGGCGCCCAGGCTGGGGATGTTTGAGGTGGACGTTACAGCGACCTGGGCAACCATGGCAGCGAGGCCTCCGAGGAGATAGAAGGCAGTAAAGCTCCAATGGTTCATCGCGTCTTCCATGGCAGGACCGAATGCCCATAGGAAGATCATGTTGCCGAGGATGTGGGACCAGCTTCCGTGCAGGAACATGGAGGTGAGCAAGGTGGGGACGGCGTGGCCGGAGACGATGTTGGAGGGGATGGCAGCCCACTTGTAGACGAAGCTGTCGCCTCCCTGAAGTTCGAGGAAGAAGACAAAGGCGTTAAGGACGATGAGGAGCAAGGTGGCGATGGGAAAGTGGACCCTGCGCCGCGATGCGTCTCCTAAGGGGATCAAGCCTCCCACGTGTGCTCCTTCAATGACGTTTGCCGAAAGAGTATCAGGTCTTGGATGCGGAGATGTAATGGTGCGGGGCTGACGCACAGACGCCGGTCGAAGTCGATGGTAGGTTTATTGTCATGGAAAAGGCTGAGGTGTTGAAGCGGCTGCAGGAGACGGGGCTGGTGCCGGTGCTGCGGGCGGCGTCGGTGGAGAAGGCGATTGCGCTGGCGGAGGCGGTTGCTGCGGGCGGAGTGAACGTGCTCGAAGTGACGATGACAGTGCCGGGAGCGGTGGAGGTGATTGCTCGGCTGGTGCGTGATCGGCCGGACATCCTGGTAGGCGCAGGGACGGTCATGGATCCCGAGACGGCGGAGAGATGCATTTCAACGGGAGCGATGTTTGTGGTGAGCCCGGCCCTGAATGTAAAGACGATTGCGCTGTGCCAGCGGCATTCCGTTGCGGTGCTGCCAGGGGCGCTGACGCCGACGGAGATTGTGACGGCGTGGGACGCGGGAGCGGATGTGGTGAAGGTGTTCCCTGCCAGTGCGATGGGCGGGGCGAAGTACCTGGTATCGCTGAAAGGACCGCTTCCACAGATCAAAGTGATCCCTACGGGAGGGGTCTCGCTGGCGACGGCGATTGAGTTTCTGGAGGCCGGAGCGTTTGCGCTGGGAGTGGGATCGGACCTGGTGGACACCAAGGCGATGGCTGCGGGTAAGCCGGAGGTGGTGACAGAGACGGCGAGGAAGTACATGGCGATCGTGAGGATGTTTCAGGGGAGGAAGGCTGAGTAGCGCTTCGCTTCTGGCTGGGGCGACAGCGAGGGTAATTGGTGTCGCCAGGAAAACGCCATAAAATGTTTTGATCGATAACCGCTGGGCAAACCGGATGTGAGCGGGGTCACCGGATTCCGTTGGTCTGACGGCTAGAATCTGCATGTTTGCGTTGAAGCAGATGGCTTGGATGCGCCCTTGTGGGTGTGTCGGATAGGACGTGAGCATGATGAATTCCCGCGTGGAAGAGGTTACGGCACGAATTATTGAGCGGAGCAAAGAGACGCGCGGACGCTACCTGGAGACAATTGCTGCGGCGGCCAGCGTGACACCGACTCGGCGGAAGCTGGGATGCGCGAACCAGGTGCATGGGTTTGCGGCGTGTGGGGCTGAAGATAAAGCAATGCTGCGCGAGGGGACAGCTGGCAATCTTGCGATTGTGACGGCATACAACGATATGCTCTCGGCGCACCAGCCATATGAGCGATATCCGGAGATGATTCGGGCGACGGCTCGCGCGGCTGGCGGTGTAGCGCAAGTGGCAGGCGGCGTTCCGGCGATGTGCGATGGGATTACCCAGGGATTTACGGGGATGGAGCTTTCACTGTTCTCTCGGGACGTGATTGCGATGTCGGCGGCGGTTGCGCTGTCACACCAGACGTTCGATGCAGTAGTGATGCTTGGGGTGTGCGACAAGATCGTGCCGGGACTGGTAATTGCGGCGCTCTCGTTCGGGCATCTGCCGGTGGTGTTTTTGCCTAGCGGGCCCATGACCAGCGGCTTCTCGAATGATGACCGGAAGCATATGCGGAGGGAGTTCGAGAAGGGGTTGGTGACGGTCGAGGAACTGATCGAGGCTGAGTCGAAGTCGTATCACGGGGCGGGGACATGCACGTTCTATGGGACCGCGAATACAAACCAGATGATGATGGAGATGATGGGACTGCATCTGCCTGGGTCGTCGTTTGTGAATGCGAATACACCGCTGCGGGATGCCCTGACGCGGGCGGGGGTGCGGCGCGCGATGGCGATGAGCGCGCTGGGCAAGGAGTACATGCCAGTGGGTCGACTTCTGGACGAGCGCGTATTTGTGAATGGGATTGTGGGGCTGCTGGCTACGGGTGGATCGACCAACCACACGATCCACCTGATCGCGATGGCGGCTGCCGCGGGAATTCGGCTGGAGTGGAACGACTTTGCAGAGTTGGCGGACGTGGTGCCTCTGCTGGTACGGGTGTATCCCAACGGGAAAGCGGATGTGAACCAGTTTCATGCTGCGGGAGGGATGGGGTTTTTGATTGGCGAACTGCTGGATGCCGGACTGGCGCACGAAGACGTGCAGACGGTCGCGGGTTTCGGATTGCAACGCTATACCGAAGCGGCGTTTCTGAACGAGGCGGGCGAGGCTGCTTGGCGAATCGGATCTGCTGCCAGTGCCGACGAGCAAGTCCTTCGGCCGGTGAGTACGCCGTTCGATGTGCGTGGCGGGCTCGGCGTGCTGGAGGGAAATCTTGGCAGGGCGATTGTGAAGACGTCGGCGATTGCGCTGGATAAGCAGGTGATTGAGGGCGAGGTGACGATCTTCCACAGCCAGGAGGAGGTGCAGAAGGCGTTAAAGGCGGGCGAACTGAATCGCGATGTGATTGTCGTGGTACGTTTCCAGGGGCCGAGGGCGAATGGTATGCCAGAGCTGCATAAATTATTGCCTCCGCTGCAGGCAGTGCAAAGTGGTGGGTTCAAGGTGGCGCTGGTAACGGATGGGCGGCTGTCGGGTGCTTCGGGTGAGGTGCTTTCGGCTATTCATTTGACGCCCGAGGCGGCGGAGGGTGGACCGATTGCGAAGCTGCGAAATGGGGATCGCGTGCGGATCGACTCGAACGCTGGGGAGTTGGCAGCGCTGGTGGATGCAGAGGAGTGGGAGGCGCGGGAGCCGGTGAGAGCGGATCTTTCGGCGATGCAGTATGGTGTGGGACGCGAGTTGTTCAGCGTGTTCCGGCGGACGGTGAGCCGCGCGGACGAGGGTGGGACGATCTTCGCGGAGTTGTTGCGAACGGCGCCCGAGTCCTGCGCGGACGGAGAACACTCCTCCGCAGAAGCGGAGCTTCTAGCCTCCAGATCGGTGGTCGAAGAGGCGAGTTATAGCGGGGCGACGAGTTCCTGAGGGGTGTTCATCACTTAGTGGTTTGGAGGGTGGCGAAGGCTTGTTCGATCAGCTTACGGCCTAGCTCGATCTCTTCGCCGCTGACGGAGTGGGGCTTGCCGGGGAAACGGCGGAGGGTGACGCTTGCGCCCATGTCGGTCAGGATTTTGGCGGACTCTTCTACGCGCTGCCAGGGGACCCAGGCGTCGGGATCGCTGCTGGAGAAGAGCGCAGGGGTTCCGGCGAGGCTGCCGGTGTGGCTGAGAGCGGAGTTGGGAGGGCCGATGAGGCCTCCGGTCCAGGCGATGAGGCCGGCGTAGCGGGCGGAGTGGGTAGCGATGAACTCGGTGGCTAGGCAGGCTCCTTGCGAGAAGCCTGCGAGGACGATGCGATCCAGTGGAATGTTGGCGGCCAGAGCTAGATCGATGATGGACTGGATGCGAGCAAGAGCCGAGTTGAGTTCCGGCTGATTGCTTTCGCGCTCTGCGAAAAAGGAGTTGGGATACCAGGCGGAGTTGGTGGCCTGTGGAGCGAGGAAGGCGATGGGAGCGTTGGCGGGGGCAAGTGCCCGGGAGAGGGTGAGGATGTCGCGCGCGGCACCACCGCGGCCGTGCAGGAGGATGACGACGCCTTTGGCTTGGTCGAGGGGCGTGCCAGCGCGGTAGAGTTCGCCGTTCGCGTGGGGATCGGGTGTGGCCTCTTCCCCAATCATCTGCAAAGGCCCGGACGAATGGGACGCCCCGTCGGCTCGGGCGGATTTGTGGAGGGTGATCGGAGCAAGGCGCTGCTCGAGTTCGGGGCGGCGGGATTCGAACCAAGGGGGCAGGCAGAGGCGCTCGCCGAGGAATTCGAGGGGCTCGTCGATGGCGAAGCCGGGGTTGTCGGTGGCTAGTTCGAATAGGACTCCTCCGGGCTCTCGGAAGTAGATGGAGTGGAAGTATTCGCGGTCGAGGACCTCGGTTGCGGGGAGGTGTTGGGTGATCTCGGCGCGCCATTCGAGTTGGGACTCGTCGTTGGCGGCGCGGAAGGCGATGTGGTGGACGGAACCGGCGCCGGAGCGGCCGAAGTTGGCTTGCGGATCGACGAGGATGTCGATGTGGTTGCCGAGGGCGTTGGGGTCGGCTGGCGAAGCGAAGCGGAGGCGATTGCCTTCGAAGGCTATTTGTTGGAAGCCCATGAAGGCGAGGGTGCTGGCGGTCTCGGCGGCGTCGAGTTGGAGCATGGTGACGCCGAAGAAGCCGCGAATGGCGTGTTCGGGGGGAACGTCAGAGAAGCGTGGCACATGCGCGGAGGGTGAGGTAGCGTGGGCTACGATTTCGATCTGCATGCCGTCGGGGTCGGACAGGGTGAGGACTTCTTCTTCGAAGCGCCGGGGACTGCGGGTGAACTGGATGCGCTGCTGGACGAGGCGCTGCTCCCAGAAGGAGAGAGAGTCAAGGGGGATGCTGAAGGCGGTGTGAGTGACTTCCCCAGCGCCCACGCTCCCGCGCCCGGCACGGGGCCAGGGGAAGAAGGTGAGGATGGTACCGGGAGAGCCGATGTCGTCACCGAAGTAGAAGTGGTAGGTGCCGGGGTCGTCGAAGTTGACGGTTCGCTTGACGAAGCGCAGACCTAAGACCTTGGTGTAGAAGTCGAGGTTTGCCTGCGGGTCGGAGGCGATGGCGGTGACGTGATGAAGACCGACGATGGGCTGTGCAGGCATGGTGGTGACCTCCCGGTATTTGACTCCATTGTCTAACAGATGTCTGTTTGGGGGCGTCGCCATGCGGGCAGGGCGTGTCGTACACTCTGCAATCATGACCCCTGCAATTGCGGCACACGCGCTGACACGCAGCTTCGACGGATTTACGGCCGTCGACCACATTGATCTGGCGGTAGAACCTGGGCAGTTTTTTGGATTTCTTGGGCCGAACGGTGCGGGGAAATCGACGACGATCAAGATGCTGACAGGATTGCTGGCGCCTACCTCTGGGTCGATCCAGATCCTGGGGCAGGATCTGTTTTATAACCCGGTGGAGGTGAAGCGACTGATTGGCGTAGTACCGGAGGGCATGGCGCTGTTTGGTAAGCTGACGGCTCGCGAATACCTGCTGTTTGTGGGGAGAATGTATGGCCTGGAGAAGGCCACGGCGGAGGCCCGGTCGACCGAGTTGCTGGAGTTTATGGGGCTTGCGGACCAGCAGAAGAAGTTGATTGCGGACTATTCGCATGGGATGGGAAAGAAGCTGGCGCTGGCGGCAGCGGTGATTCACGGGCCAAAGGTGCTGTTTCTGGATGAGCCGTTTGAGGGCGTGGACGCGATTGCGGCCAACACGCTGAAGACGATGCTCCAGAACATGATCGCCCGAGGAGCGACCATCTTCTTGACGTCGCATGTGCTGGAGATCGTGGAGCGGCTGTGCTCGCATATCGCAATTATTAATCGGGGACATATTGTGGCGAACGGGTCGCTGGATGAGCTGAGGGCGGGAGTGCAGGCGAGGCTGACTCCGGGGGTTGAGCCGGGGATGAGCGGCGATCCGGGGGCTCGGCTGACGCTGGAAGAGATCTTTCTGAACGTGGTGGGTGGCGAGGGGGGTGCAGCCCACACGGAGCAGGAGCTGACATGGCTAAGCTAGACATGAGCGCATGGACGGCAGGGCAGACTCGCGCGCAGTTTGCGGCAATTGCGTGGCTGCGCTGGAGGATCCTGTGGAACAGCTTCCGGCGCAAGGGTGGCGCGGCCGAGATGGTGGGAATCGTGCTGCTGGCATTGCTGTTCCTCGGGATGGTGTTTGGGTTTGTGGTGGGCTCAGGCGTGGGCGCCTACTTCATGGTGGTGAAGGGGCATTTGACGTGGATTGTTGGGCTGCTGTGGGGGATCTTTGTGCTTTGCCAGCTGCTGAATATCCAGCTGGGGCAGCCAACGACTACGTTTGATCCCACCCAGCTGATTCGGTTTCCGATGAAAGTGGAGACGTATGTGGGGATACGGCTGTTCTTTGGGCTCTTGACTCCGGCAAACGTGGCGGGCACGCTGACCTCTTTAGCGGTGGCTGTGGGAATCGGGTTGGCGAAGCCCGGGCTGTGGCTGTATGCGCTGATCACTATGGCGGTGTTTGCGGCGACGAATGTGCTGTTCTCGCGGATGATCTTTGCCTGGGTGGATCGATGGCTGTCGACGCGGCGCGCTCGCGAGGTGTTCACGGCGATCATTTTTGCAGGGTCGCTGGGGATTCAGTGGGCGAACTTTACGTTCAACCCGGCGTATAACCACGACCGCCGGACGCACGCGTACGCGGTGTCGCAGCAGAAGTTTGGGTTTGTCGGGCAGTTGGTGGTGAGGGTGCGGCCGTGGCTGAATCCGTTGCCTCCAGAACTGGCGAGTACGTCGCTGGTAAAGGCGAAGCAGGCGTCGATTGGCGGGTTCGCCGGGTATACGCTGGCGGCTGCGCTGTGGGCAGGGTTGTTCCTGCTGGTGTTCGCGCTGCGGATGAGGACGGAGTTTCGGGGAGAAAATCTTTCGGATTCAGCCGGTGCGGGGACACGAGAGGCAACGACGGCGAAGGTTGTGAGGGTTTCAGGCTCGGCGGCCGTGGCTCCGGTCGGCGTAGTGTCCCAGTCTGGTGAATTTGCGGTTGCGAGCAGGGCGCGGGTTTGGGCGGTGATTGAGACGGTATTGGGCAAGGAGATCCTGTATGTACGGCGGAATACGGGCATTCTGTATGGGCTGGTGATGCCAATATTCCTCGTCCTGATCTTTGCGGGCAAGTTTGCGGCTCGAGCCGGTGAGAGCTCGATTTGGGTGTTTCCAGCGGCGGTGGCCTATACCCTGCTGGCGATCTGTCCGCTGAGCTATAACTCGCTGGGCCTGGAGGCTACGGGGGCGCAGCTGTACTTTATAGCGCCGGTGCGAATGAGGGATATTCTGCTGGCGAAGAATCTGCTGGGGTCGTTGATGGCGTTGGCTGAGATAGCGCTGATCTTTGTGATCATCAGCTATATGTCGGGTGTGCCTTCGCTGCAGACGGCGGTGGCGGCGGTGTTCTGGGCGGTGGGAACGCTGGCGGTGAATATGATCTTCGGCAACCAACGATCCATCACCTCTCCGAAGAGGGTGGATCCGCAGAAGACGATGCGGCGGCAGGCTTCGCAGGTGAGCGCGCTGATTGCAATGGCCGTGATGATGGTGTCGTCGGGTGTGGCGGCGGGAGTTTTCTTCTTGTGCTTCCGGATGCATTCCATGTGGGCGCTGGTGCCGGTGTTTGCGGCATTCGCAGCGGTGGGTGTATGGCTCTATCTGCAGAGCTTGAAGACGATTGACCGGTTCGCGCTGGATCATCGCGAGGAGCTGCTGTTGGAGCTGTGCAAGGCGGCTTAGCTTGCGATAGTGCCGATGATGCTTAGCATGCGGCCAGTAAAGCCTTGTTCGGCGCGGTGGCTGAAGTATTGGCGGCGGCCGTCGGGAAGATGGGTGCAGGCGGTGCAGTGGCCGATCGTCGTGATAGATGAGGCGCGAAGTCCGGCATCGAGGAGTTGGCGGCGGTTGGCTTCCCAGAGGTCCATGTGGAGCTGCTGGCCGAGGTTGGGGGTGACGACCTCGGAGAAGAGTTCCGGTGCGTAGCTGAACTGGCTTTCGAACTCGTGGCGGACTTCTTCACCGATGGCAAAACAGCAGGCCCCGATGGAGGGGCCGATGGCGGCGATCAGGTTCTCGGGGTGGGAGCCGAAGTCGCGGTGGAGGGTTTCGATGCCTCGTTCGATGATGCGTGCGACAGTGCCCCGCCAGCCGGCGTGGAAGGCGGCGACGGCGTGGGTACGGGTGTCGGCGACGAGGACGGGGACGCAGTCGGCAGTGAGGATGCCGAGGAGGAGATTGGGATCTCGGGTGTAGAGGGCGTCGCCACTGAGGAGGGCTTTGCCGTCGGCTGTGGTGAGGGGTAGATCGGCGCGATCCACTCGCTGGAGGATGCCGGAGTGGCATTGGCGGATGGTGATCAGGTCGGGTGCAGGATTGCGGGACTTGGTGAGTGCAGCGACGAGGCGATGTCGGGCGGCGAGGATGGTGGCTGGATCGTCTTCCGCGGTATAACCGAGGTTCTGCTCGGGAGGTCCATCGGCGGCGTAGGCGGTGGAGGCTCCGCCTTGTCGGGTGCTGAAGCCGGCGATCAGCCAAGGGTGGGCACTCCAGGACGCGATGGTGACGATCCCTGGGGCTGAGGAGCCTGTGGCGTCGGATGGGGAGGATTTTCGGGCGGCGGCCGAGTGCGTCAAGAGACCTCCGGGAGTGAGCCCCTCTGCAGACTTGGGTGCATCAGGGCTGACGGAGCGCGCAGTCTCCTTGCGTGGCTGACGAGTCATGGCGCGATTTTACTAGGCGACGCTTCCCTACATGCGGATCGGAGCACCGAGCGAATCTAGCGGCTTAAAGAGTTTGGGCCCGCTTTCTGGCGGGCCCTTGAGAGGCTTTGGGGAGGGAAAAACTGAGGAATTCACCAGGGGGGTCGCCCAATAAAAAGGGCAAAGGGGAGGAACTTACTTCAGGTAGGACAGATTGAATAGCCTCTCAGTTGTAATTAAAGACGCACTTGACCTGATATTAGTTGCACGAAGTGTGATCGAGGGGAGGTAGATGCGATAAACGGGCAAGTTCCACTGAAATTCGAACGGTCTTGCAACCTTCCTCCGGCCTGTGCGTCCAATCGCGCAGAATGTACATAAAGATATGTGACCCCTTACAATCTCCGAGGCATCGAACGAATGGACCTTCTTTCGACGCAACAAGGACCACCTCCGAGGTTTCGGAATTTCAAGCCGTAACTGAGAAAATCACAGCCAACCCATTGCATCTGATGGAGATGGGCGTATATCATATCGCGACTGCAGCATGAATAATTCAACTCAAATCGCCTCGCATCTGCTTCGTTCCCGCATTGGAAAACTTTGTGTGGCTGTCACCGGCACGTCTCCGAACGAGATGATCGGGAAGGCTACGGAAGTACTCAAAGAGTCCAATTTTCTAGAATTTCGCCTGGATTATCTGGCTAAACCGGCGGCTGCTCTGCCGGCGCTAAAGCAGTTCCTGGCGGAGAACGGAGCGGCTACGGCAATTGCAACCTTGCGCCTGAAAGAGAACGGCGGACGGTTTGATGGATCGAAGACGGCTGCTCTGGAGATTTTATTGAAGGCAGCCGCGGCGGGATTTCAGCTTGTGGATATCGAGCTGGAATCGATGGAGAAGCTGCCCAAGAACACAATGAGCCAGCTGCGGGAGGCCGGGGCGGCGGTGATCCTCAGCCACCACGATTTTCATGCAACGAAGGACCTTGACGCGATTTATGCGCGGATGAAGCCGTTTGCTCCGGACTTCGCGAAGATTGTGCCAACCGCCAGGACTCTCTCAGACAATTTGACGCTGATGAAGTTCCTGGAGCGAGTGGAGGACGAGAGCAACTCGAGCGTGGTGGGCATTTGCATGGGCGAGCCGGGGATTATCTCTCGGGTGCTGGGGCTGCGGGCGGGGTCGGCGTTTACGTTTGCGGCGGCTAGCCAGGGCGAAGAGACGGCTCCCGGACAGATTGCGGCGCGGACTCTGCTGGAGACGTATCGCGTGGACCAGGTGGATGCGGCGACCAAGATCTATGGTGTTGCCGGGAATCCCGTGAAGAGCTCTCTGTCGCCACTAATGATGAATACGGCGTTTCGGCGCGAGACCGTAAATGCGGTGTATCTGGGACTACAGACGGCGAAGGCTGATGATCTTTTCAAGCTGGCACGCGAAGTTCCGATCCAGGGGATGAGCATCACGATGCCGCTGAAGCAGGACGTGATGCCGCTGCTGGAGCGGACGGATGCGCTGTCTGCGAAGATTGGCGCGGTGAATACGATTTTGCGCGCGCAGGATGGGAAGTTCTACGGGTTCAATACGGATGTTGCGGGGATTGTGGCTCCGCTGGAGCGGCGGCTGTCGCTGAAGGGCGCGAAGGTGCTGGTGCTAGGTGCGGGTGGCGCTGCGCGTGCTGCGGTGTTTGGTTGTTGCGACAAGGGCGCGGAGGTTTTCATTCTGAACCGCACTCCGGAGACGGCGCAGAAGCTGGCGAAGCAGTCTGGCGCGAAGGCGATCAAGCGCGAGTTGGTGGCGAAGACGCAGTTCGATGTGATCATTAATGCGACTCCTGTGGGGATGGCCGGGATTGCGAAGGCTGGCGCGAAGGGCGTGCCGGTGTCTCCGCTTGAGGCTCACGAGATCAATGCTCGGTACGTGTTTGACCTCGTCTATAACCCGATAGAGACGCCGCTGCTGCGGCTGGCTCGGCAAAAGGGGATTGCCGTGATTACGGGCGTGGAGATGTTTGTGCAGCAGGGGGCTCGGCAGTTTGAGATCTGGACTGGAAAGCCAGCTCCGGAAGAAGAGATGTTGCGGGTCGTGTTGCACTCGCTGCGGCAGGGGGCGGATGCTCCTGCGGTTGCAGCGCAGGTTGCGGCCGTGAAGGATGAGTCTGTGGCTGCGGTTGCAGCTCCGGCGGCGATTGCGGCTCCCTCGAAGGAGAAGGTTGTTGCGGCTCCGGTTAAAGCGGCGGCTCCTGCTAAGGCTGTGGCGGTTGCTGTGAAGGCGAAGCCGGTGGCGAAGAGTGCGGCGAAGGTTCCGGTGCGCAAGGTGGCTCCTGCTAAGCCGGTGAGGCGGAAGCCGATTGTGAAGGCTGCGGTCAAGGCTAAGCCTAAGGCTAATTCGCGATAGGGGCGCGGTAGGTTTCGCTTGTGGGAGATTCCCTCGGGGGCTACTAAAGCCCAGATTTTGCCGAGACGTTGGACGGCGGGGATGAAGCCCCTCCCTTTCAAAGCTGACGTCGCGTCACTCCGCCTTGTCGGCAAACTCACCTTGCCTTGCGGCGCGGTGGTTTTCGCTGGTGGGAAACTCCCTCAAGGGCTAAAGCCCAGATTTTACCGATGCGTTAGACGGCGGGGATGAAGCCCCTCCCTTCAAAGCTGGACTTTGCGCGCCTCCGGCACGTCGGCAAATTCGCGGGCTATCCATTGCTTAAGGGGGGTTGTGCTTACTTCGCGGCCTAAGAAGGCCTGGACCAGGTCGCGGGCTGGTTTAGAGCCGCCGGGTTCGAGGACCTCTCGGCGGTAGCGGAGAGCGGTGGGGCCTTCAATCAGGTTGGTTTGGTCAAATTGCGCGAAGAACTCTAGCGCCATCACCTTGTCGTACAGGTAGGTGTAGTAGTTCGAGGTGTAGCCGACGAGATGGGTGAAGGCCGAGTACATGCGGTTGCCGTCGACGAACTCGTAGCGTGAGAAGCGGTCGTAGCCGGTGCGAAGGAGCGCGTCGAGGTCGAGGTCGGCTGCGCGCTTGTCGTGCGTGTCTAGAGAATACGTGGCGTACATGACCTGGGTGAGGGTGGCTAAGGCTCGACCATGGGCGCTGGCTCGGACCATGCGTGCGAAGACTTCGTGGGGGATGGGCTCGCCGGTTTGGTAGTGGCGGGCGAAGGTGCGGACCAACTCTGGGTCTTCGAAGAATTCTTCGAGCATCTGCGAGGGGACTTCGACGAAGTCGCCCTCGGTGGAGATGCCGGATTGGCCGGCCCAGCGCTGGCGGCCTCCGAGGACCTCGTGCATGAGGTGGCCGAACTCGTGGAAGCAGGTGACCACGTCTGAGTACTGCATGAGGCCTGCGTCGTCGGATGTGGGTTGGGGGAAGTTGCAGACCAGCGAGGCTTCGGGTAGTTGGTGGTTGAGAACTCCGCTGACGAGAGAACACTCGCTAAACCACTTGCTCTTGCCTTCGCGGGGGTGCATGTCGAGGTAAATACGGCCGATGGGCTGGGTGTGCGTGAGGGAGGTCGCGTCGTTGTCGATGACGTTGAAGGCCTTGACGCCGGGAGCCCAGACTGTTGCGTCTTCTGAGCGGACGAAGATGACGCCGAAGAGCTTGCCGGCGGTGGTGAGGATGCCAGCTTCTACCTGCTCGTAGGGGAAGTAGGGGCGCACAGACTGCGAGTCAAAGTCGTAGCGCGCGCGACGATATTGCTCTTCCCAGAAGCGGGCGTCGCTAAGCGTTAGCGGAAGCGCGTTAGGATCGCGCGCGCGAACGAAGGCTTCTAGCTCGGCGAACTCGCGCTTTGCGGTCTCCAGGGCGGCAGTTTCCACTTCGTTGAGGAACGAGCGCATGTTGGCGGCGGAGCCCATCATCTGATCGACGGTGGCGAGGTCAGCCCAGCTACGGAAGCCGAGGAGCGTGGCCATCTCTTCGCGGGCGGCAAGGAGATCGAGGAGCACCTGCTTGTTGGCGGGATAGGCGCGATCGTTGTAGGCGAGGTACATGCGGCGGCGGAGTTGCGGGTTGATGGCGTAGGTCATGACGGGCGCCATTTCGGGGGGGTCGGTGGTGAGGACTACGGGAGCGTCGGCGACAAGGTGCTGCGTGTTGGCGTAGTCGGGGTGGACGCCGTGGCGTGTGAGATAGTCGTCGGGAAGACCGAGTAGATCGTCGGGATTGTCGACGGGGACCTTGCGGACATCGTCCTGGACGGCACGGCTGAAGGTCATGCTGAGCTGCGTCATGGTGTCGGCGAGGGAACGGATGCGGTTGCGGGTGGGCTCATCTTTATCCACTCCGGAAAGGCGATAGCCGAGCAGGGCGCAGTCGAGGTAATAGAGCGTGGCTGAGTCGGCGTCCTTAACCGAAGCGTTGAGTGCGACGAGCGCCTGGTAGACGTCGCGGTTGAGGCTGAGGGCTACGCTCTCGGCGCCGATGACCTGGGAGAGTTGCTGGGCAGCGTCACGGACGTCGGCGAGAGGATGAACCATGAACATGACACCGCTCTGGGAGCCGGCCATGCGGAGATGCCAGCAGGCTCGGTCGTAGGGGACGAGCGTGTTATCGAGGCTGCGTGGACCAGTGATGGCCAGGAGCTCTGCGATGCAGGAGCGAGAGGCGGCGAGGTGATGCTCGACCCAAGCATTAGCGGAGGCTGCGTCGGAGAGGCCATTCCAGATGTGCAGGGGATCGGGGACGGAGTGAGGTGTGGGATCGGAGGGTTTGGAATTTTCTTCAACTGCCGGCATGGGTGAGATCTCTCCTGACGTGTTGCGCTGGCGCTCGTTTACCAGTGTAGGGGAAGAGAGTCTGGGTTGTGGAAGTGGCGAAACCGTTGGGGCTGCGGAAGTGTCAGCAGAATTTTGACAATCGTATGCGCATGAGAATAGGCTGGTGATGGGTACTTTTACCCATCGAGGGAATACACATGAAGCGTACTATGTTGGCCATCCTCGCGCTCTCACCGATCATGATGCACGGACAGGTGAAGTCGCAAGCTCAGCCCGGATCTACGCCCACCCTTGAATCGAGCAATGTGCAGCCTGCTGCGTTTGCTGGACTCAAGACCTCAGACCATGTCGCAACACCAACCGTCGTTCGCGTTTCGTCGGGTATCACGGCCCCAGTGCTCGTGTATTCGGTGGACGTTAATCGCGAGCATATCGTGTCGAACGGCAACTCGGATCGTGTTGTCCGTGTCGGCATGACGATTGACGCAACGGGCAAGCCCACCGACTTGAAGATTTTGCAGTCGACCGACAAGTTTACGGACCAGGCGATCCTGACGGCGGCGAGCCAGTATCGCTACAAGCCAGCGACGCTGAACGGAACGGCTGTACCGATGGAGATGACAGTTAATTTCAAGATAGAGTAGAGAAGCTTCTACAGAGAGCTTTAAATGCGGGGCGGGCCATGAGCCTAGCCCCGCATTGTTTTGCGGTATTCGGAGTATTTTAGGCGCGGGCGAAGCGGGGTCTCTTACAATAAAGCTGCTATGCGCTATCTGATCGCGATCCTCGCTCTTGCAGGCATCTTCGATTCCTGCCTTGCCTTAAGAATTCACAACCAGAATCCTGCAGAAGCTCCTCCGTGTGCGGTATCGGAGAAGTTTGACTGCGGGGTGGTGAACCATGGACGATACTCGGTGTTTCCGCCGATCAGTTTCGATGAGGCGGAGCACTCGGGGAAGATTCATGTTCCGGTGGCGATCATCGGGATTATTGGCTACGCACTGATTGCGGTGCTGGTGCTGGGCAAACAGTATTGGCTGACGCTGCAAGCGGCGGAGATTGGATTTGCCTGCGCGGCGTTTCTTTCGTTTCTCGAGGAGTATGTGATCGAGAAGTGGTGCATCTATTGCCTGTATTCGATGGGGATTATCACGGCGATTTTGCTGCTAACGATTGCGAAGCTTTTAGCCGATTACTTGCGAACGCGAAGGTCGGGTGGGGCGGTTGCGGCTTAATGCCGTTAGAATCTTCGCATGTGGCCGAAGGCTTTGATGCAACTGCTCGAACTTGCTCCGCACATTACCCGGCTGGTGCCGGCCGCAGATCGTTATCTGCAGTCTCGGAGTGATGGCCGGGAGTCGCAGCGGGTTGCGATGGAGCAGATGGCCGAGGGGCTTCGCGGGGATTTGAAGTTGATGGCGGCGGCGCAGGCGGGCTTCGATGAAAAGCTGACCCAGCAGGGCGAGACGCTGGCGGGTGTGGTGACGGATGTGCGGGCGGCTCGGGTGTCGAGCGATGCGATCGAGGCGCGATTGCAGGGGTTGGAGGCGCGGATGGCGCGGCTCTGGACGCTGATGTTGGCGGGGATGGTTGTGCTCGCGATCCTGGGTTTGGTAAGCATTGCAGTGCTGCTTCATGTGGAGCATTCGGTTCACGGTTCTTAAACCTTATGACCGAGATTGGACGGCGATCACGATTCCCTTCCCTCGCGGGGCTGCTGCGCTTGCGGCGAGAGACGATCGACGCGCATCCTCGACGATATGTGAAGATGCTGCTGGTTGTACTCGGCGTACTGGTGGTGTGGAACGCGGTGGCGAATTGGCCGTTCCTGGTGGCTCGGCTGCAGGCGGTGGCGGTGTTGGATAAGGTGGGGGGACAGCCGATTCCTGTTCCTTTGCGATGGCTGGCTACCGAGCCGGTGAAGACTCAAGAATTGACGCTGGACCTGCCGAGTGGGGCGGTGCGGGCGCGGATGTATACGCCGGTGAATCATCCGCATGCTCCGGGGATGGTTTTGGTGCATGGGGTTCATTATTTGGGGATGAATGAGCCTCGGCTGGAGGCGTTTGCTTCGGCGATGGCGGGTTGCGGGCTGCGAGTGTTGACGCCGGAGCTGCCGAACATCAAGGACTACCATATCGGGCCGAGCTCGATTGCGAGCATTGGTGATACGGCTACTTGGATGGCTCATGCGAGTGGCGATAGGCCGGTGGGGGTGATGGGACTTAGCTTTTCGGGGAGTTTGTCGCTGCTGGCTGCTGCGGAGCCTCGGTACAAGCGGGATATTAAGTTTGTGGTGGCGGTGGGGTCCGAGGATGCGATGTCGCGGGTGGCGAACTATTATCTGACAGGGCGGGCGCTGCGGCCTACAGGCGATGCCGAGATGCTGGCCCCGCATGAGTATGGGGCGCTGGTGCTGGAGTATGAGAACCTGGAGGATTTTGTGCCGAAGCCGGATCGGAATGCGGTGCGGCTGGTGCTGCGGAATCATCTGTACGAAGATTTGGCGGGCGAACGGGCGGCGTTTGCAAAGCTGACTCCGATGCAGAGGGTGGAGGCTCGGCAGCTGATGGATACTACGTCTCCGAAGACACGGGAGATGATTGCGGCGAGCGACCAACGGCATGCAGCGGAGATGGCTAGTGTGAGTCCCGATGGACAGCTGGCGACGCTGGCCGCGCCGGTGTTTCTGCTACATGGCGAGGGCGACAATATTATTCCGTCGACCGAGACGCAGTGGCTGGAGAAGGATGTTCCAAAGGATGACATGCAGGCTTCGTTGATCTCGCCGGTGATCTCGCATTTGGATCTGGATGGCAAGACGCCGGGGTTCCGCGATCAGTGGCAGCTGGTGCATTTTTTCGCGAAGATCCTGCATGCGGCGGAGGCTCGATAACGCGTGCTGGTGGGCCGCTTAGAATAGATCGAGACATGGCGAATTTAATTGGACTTAGGGATATTGAGGGGGCGAAGGCCCGGATTGCGGGTGCTGCCGTTCGTACGCCGCTGGTGCGGCTTAGTCGCGCGCGGATGCGCCTGGCGGGGTTTGGGGAGTTGGCGGCTTCGGCTCCTGAGATTTATCTGAAGAACGAGTCTGCGCAGCCGATTGGGAGCTTCAAGCTGCGGGGCGCGTACAACAAGATTGCGCAGCTCTCGGCGGAGAAGTTGGGGCGCGGGGTGATTACGTACTCGTCTGGCAACCATGCGCAGGGTGTGGCGTATGCGGCGCGAGCGCTGGGTGCGAAGGCGGTGATCGTGATGCCGTCAAATGCTCCGGCGGTGAAGCGCGACGCGACGATTGCGCTCGGTGCGGAGATTGTTTGGGTCGGGACATCTAGCAGTGAGCGTCGCGTGAAGGCTGAGAAACTGGCGGCGCTGCATGGATATACGATGGTGCCGCCGTACGATGATGCCGCGATTATTGTCGGGCAGGCTACGTGCGGTGTTGAGATTCTGGAGCAATTGCCGGGCGTGGAGCTGGTGCTGTCGCCGGTGTCGGGCGGTGGTTTGCTGTCGGGTGTGGCTACGGCGGCCAAGCTGAAGGCGGAGGCTGAGGGGATTGAGGCCCCGCAGGTTTGGGGATGCGAGCCGGAGCTAGCGGCGGATGCTGCTGAGTCGTTTAAGACGAAGATGCTAGTGGAGTGGCCGGCGGAGAAGACGACTCGCACGATTTGCGATGGGTTGAGGACGCAGTCGCTGGGGGTGCTGAACTTCGAGCATATTCTTCGCTTCGTGGACGGGATTGT